>JAEEGL013989019.1_pt1 | contig 29158 bp, 24 predicted proteins | sample 9134231 | NCBI WGS metagenome assembly JAEEGL01 (sample SAMN16246548, study PRJNA631951) | gut metagenome | biome: gut microbiome; feature: rumen; material: fiber-attached | host: Bos | place: Iran: Karaj | collected 2018-10 | reverse complement strand
TGCCAAAATCTACCCGAAGGCGTTTTGATATCAGAGGCATTTCGCTTTCCGGATGTGCGCGGAAAGCGGAGGAGCGGGGGAGAAGGAGGTGAGGATGCGGAAGGATGGAGATCGAAAAGGTCGAATACTGAGGTGTCGGGGATATGATCGGATGCTGGAAAAAAGTGGGGTTAGGAAGAGAGTAGAGAAGCGACTGAAGACGGATGGGGCGGAAAGTGAAGGTTGATGAAGAGAAAAAACGGAGCAGGATGGAGGAGGAACCAGGAGGAAGACGCGTGCGGACAATGTCTGCGCGGGACGACGATAAACGCGGAGAAACCGCGGAGGTACCCGGGAAATGCTGGAGGTACGCCTATTAAAAATATACTGCGGAATGAAGGCGTTAGTATGAAACAAATAATTTTAAAAGGTGGAGGGGGACGGTCGGTGTCAGGGAGAAAAACTGAGCGGGACGAAAACGGGGATGAGAGGGAAACACGGACTACATATGACTGCATATGGTAATCATGTGTATGTACATCCGCCGTTCAAATCCAAACATTCCTCCAAAACTCCCGTTCAAATACCTCTGTCGGTACATTTTATGCTTCACACTTCAATAAGCACGCGGAACGACATTTATTCCCGAAAGAAAATTTATGAGTATGGACTTCGATTTTTTAATAACGTTGTATCTCAAAATTTTTACGGCGAGCGCGCCCATCCCGGGGGTGATGATGTATGTCAGCATTGCGAGCTTTTTGACGCCGCAGAAGCGTTGGGAAGTGGCGCAAAAAGGGACGGCGGTCGCAACGTTTATTTTGATTTGCGCCGTTTTCTGCGGTTCCGACCTCCTGCGTCTGATGGGGATTGACATGAATACCTTTCGGGTTGCGGGCGGGTTGGTTCTCGGAAAAATCGGATGGGATATGCTGTATCCTAAAAACGGAACATCCGCGTCGTCCGTTTCGGATAAAAGTCTGATCGTAACGCCGCTGGCGTTTCCGTTGATTGCCGGTCCCGGTGCCGTTTCGTCCGTTATCATCGGGCAATCGGAAGCCGTTACCATGCCGCAAAAGCTCTACGTATATGCGGCAGTCCTTCTCATTATGCTCACATTTTACGTTGCTTTTTACATTGCCTGTTCGCTTTCGAAATACATGAAGCCGGCGTTCATTCAAATTTGCACGAAGCTGTTCGGTATTTTGATTTTGGCGATTGCTTTCAAACTGATGACCTTTGGTGTTGTCGGATTATTGAGAAGCGTGTAAAGGGTTTCACGACTCTTCTTGCCATCGGTTTCGTTTGATTTTACGTGACAACCGCCGTGCGTTTTTGTTGCAATCAATGGCGGACATGGTTGAAGATATCCGCTATTTGCTGGCTTTGTACTCAAAGCTGTTCGTGACGTGTTCTCCGCCGATTACGGTTGCGCTGTATCTCGGAATGACACAGGGGTACACGGCGGAGGAGCGTTGGGAAACGGCGCGCAAAGGTTTGAGAATTGCCGCCGGTATTTTATTGGCGACGCTGGTTTGCGGCAGTTGGATTTTAGAGATGGTCGGCGTGGCGATGGACGGGTTTCGCATTGCCGGCGGTTTGATTTTGTGTCGGATTGCCTGGACGATGCTGTACTCGAATGTCGAGGTTGTCAAGGAAACAGGCGGTGAAAAAAAAGTAAAACGCGAGGACATTTCCGTGGTTCCGCTGGCGTTCCCGACCATTGTCGGTGCCGGAACGATTTCTTCGACGCTCATCTGTAAAGGTGATGCGACAAACGGGAGGGAGTTGTTTTGTGTTTGGCTGGCGGCGGGATTGATTATGCTGACGTTTTACCTATTTTTTTACCTTATTTGCTTCTTTTCGCGTTGGTTTAAGCCCGCGTTCGTAAGTATTTTTGCAAAACTGTCAGGGCTGTTGTTGTTGGCGATGTCGGTACAACTGGTCGTGTGCGGTGTGTTTGGATTCTTGCCGAAATGAAGTCGGAAGAAAGGGGCATGCGGCGTTGGTTGAAGAGTGCTTTGCGCTGGGGAAAGAAAATTTATCAGTTCCGATGCGACTGCATGACGGGCGATCAACGCGCAGAATTTGAAAAGCTTCAAAATCGGCTGATTGAGATTAAGAAGACCTGGAAGCGAAACACGCCGATGCCGTCGGATTTGGAAACGACGCTGGATACGTTTGAGACGCGGCTGATTACCTACGGGGAACCGTTTTATCGCAACATTCCGATTTCGGTGTCGCGAATGTTCAGTGAAAATGCGGAAATTATTTGGGTCGCGATGTTTGCGGCACTGGTGATAAGAACATTCTTTTTTCAGCCGTTTCGCATCCCGACCTGCTCCATGTTTCCGTCGTTCTCGGGTATGGTGACGCGTCTGCACAAGGATACGGATCCGAAAGTTCCTTTTTGGAAAATTCCGTTTCGTTGGATTGCGACGGGGGAAGAGAATTACCGCTGTGTTGCGCCGTGCGACGGTCGCGTGTATATTCCGCTGTTTCCGCCCGAAGAGGTGATGGGGGCAAATTCACTGATGCGCTACAAAAAGGAAAAAGGGATGATGTTTTTTTCGCACTGGGTGACTTGGTTCCCGGCGGAAGAGATGCGTACTTACACGATTTATGTGGACGATCAACCGGTGGTGCTTCGTGTCCCGGGAGAGTTCACCGACATGGAGGCGTTGTTGCAAAAGAAATTTTTTCCGCAGTGTACCAAAGAGGAAATGTTCACGCTTTTCGAGCACATGGAGCGGGATCCAAAACGAGGGTTTTGCCTGAAGACGCAGCGGTTTGTAAAGCGCGGCGAGACGTTTCTTAATTTTGACATTTTGGAAGGCGACATGGTGTTTGCCGACCGCATGACGTATCATTTTCGTCAACCGTGCGTCGGTGAGTCGATTGTGTTCAAAACGAAAAAAATTCCGCAGCTGGACAGCGATTTTTTCTACATTAAGCGCCTTGTCGGGCGCGAGGGCGATCGTTTATCGGTAAAAGACGGCTGTTTATACCGAAACGGGAAAGAAGTTACGGAGCATCCTGCCTTCGCTGCCAACAATCGGAAGCTCGGTCTGTATGCCGGGTACGTTGCGAAAGGTTGTTTTGAAGACGGGAAGGAAGCGGTTGTGGAACCGAAGCATCTTTTTGTGTTGGGAGACAATTCGCCGCACAGTTACGACAGTCGCTTTTGGGGGCAGGTGCCGCAGGAGGCAGTCATCGGAAAGGCGTTTTTTATTATGCATCCGTTTACCTGGCGCTGGGGTTCAACCCATAAAGCCAATCCGAACGTCGGTGCCAATCGCGAGGATTTTGTGTTTGATTAGTATCCGGTAAGATTTTGAAAGGTTCAAACGGTATTTCTTGCGTCGTTTGGGAAAACGAAAGTTGGCGGAGCGGGTACCGCGTTTTCGGCTTAATTTTCGATTAAATCCGCATCCGAACCAGCAGTTCCTTTGCGGGATTGAGATCTGGCGTCGCGAGGGAATTTGATATCTGATGATGATTTTGGATATTTTGCGGGTTCCGTATTTAAATCCGCACCCGAATCCATAGAGCTTTTTCGAGATGTTGACCGATTGCCGTAGGAGACCCCATCCGTGTCACAGGAGGCGTCGGCTTCATAGAAAAAATTTGCAGGTTTTAATCCTTCGTAATGTTCGTCGGGAGGATATTGCTTTCGACTCTTCGTGTTTTCCGTTTCTTGTTTCGTGTTTTTGCTTTCGTTTTTTAATCGCGTAAAGGTAACCGAGGCAGGTTCGGAATTTTTTCTTCTTTTTCTTGACGGTTTTTCGACAGGCGAGGTGTCGATTTTTTCGACGGGTCTTTCAACTTTTTCCTCTTGGGCGGAGGATTGCGGTGTTTCCAAAATAACGGTCATCGGTTGAGGTGTCGGTTGAATTTTTTCTTCTTTTTTTGAATTTTCGGGAGGGTGTACAACGACTACGGGAGAAGTTTTCGTTTCTTCCAAAGACGTATCGGAGGATTGCAGGATAACGGGTTCCGGGGTTGTTGATTTTTGTGGAAGAAGCGGCTTTCGGGAATTTTTCGGCTTTTGTTGGTAACGATAACGCGTCGCCTGTTCTTTCCAAGTGCCGTCAGACGTATGTTTGATTTCCGTTTCGCATATACAAAGGTCGGAACAGGTTTCAAAACAGCTGAAAATTACCAACGTATCGATATTTGCCTGTAATACCGAATACGTGGTATTGTTTGTCGGTTTTTTTGTAACGGTCGATTTGTCGGAATTTTCGGGTTCGTATGCAAAAAATCTCCAGAATTCCTTTTCATTCGAAGCGGGAGGATACATTTTAAATAACGCTTCCTCCGTCCCGAAGAAATAAAACGGAATGCTGTTTTTCGGCGGGTTTTGAGAAAAGATATTCCAGGGAATAATATCTTTCGAATTTTCAGCATCCGCAAAAAACGTCCGTTCCCGTTGACCGACGGAGTGGTAAATTTTGTCGCAGTTAAATAAAAGGCAAGCATTTAACTGTTGCGCCCGCGTTTGAGTGTTAAAAATTATCCCGTTCGGAAGCAATTCGGGAGATTTTGGATTTTGTCTGGCTTCATTCCTCGGCTGTCGCGAAGATTTTATTCCCAAGCCGAACGGCCAACCGTAGGTGTACATCATCGGAATATCCCACTCGCGCCGTTCATACGCTTTCGGGCAATTTTCAATTTCTACGTGAAGCAGGCGGTCGAGATTAGGAATGAGCTTATCAAAGTTAAACGTTGCTTCGCGGCCGGGCGGAAACGTCACGTCCAATGCGAATTCGATATTCGGATCGACAAAAAGATTGCCCTGTTCGTCCAACAGCTCCGCGATGCATTTAAATTGCAGCGTACCTTTTAACGGTCGGTCGTAAGGGTTCCAAAGCGTGAATTCCGTATCTTTGCGATCGAATTTTTGTCCCATTAAGGTAAAAATCGGCATGAACAGCGGTATCTTTAAAGGTTCATTGCGCTCCGATGTTTGAAGAAACCGCCAACGTTCGAATAAGATTTCTTTTTGCGAGGCGTTCAATGACGGAACTTTCGAGATCAAGGCAGTCTCTCGGAGGCGTTTGCGCAAGGTTTCCAAGGTGAAATTCGCTTTTTTGACAAAATTTTCCGATAATTTCGGTAAAATTTTTACGCTTATCCGAGCGTTGGATGTGTCATCGGAAGGGTTCGGGCAAAAAAATTGTTCGAAATCATCGCTTCCGAGATCCCGCAGTTGCGTGTCAATAATATAGGAGTGTAACTGTTTTTTCGCTTCCGCGGCGAAGAAAGTTACTGCCCTTCCGTTAAACCGCCGCATTACTTCATCGGCGACAAGCGAGGTCTGTTTTTTGGCGAGTGTTTTGCGGATTTTTTGGTTTGTCGATTGTTGTTCCTGATAGAGACGCAACGTTTGCAACGTTACGAAACCGCCGAGGGCAGATAAGACGAGAAGTGTAAGGACTAAGGCGGAACCGTTACAGCGGCTTTGAAACCTTGAATTCCGGCTCGACGATGTATTGACCGTTTTCATCCACCAGGTTTGCCGTTACGAAGATAAGTAAATTCTTTTTTTGCGAAGTTTTCCCTTTTGATTGAAACAATTTTCCGAAAATCGGAATATCGCCGAACAGCGGAATGCGGTCGTGCGTTTCTTTGACTTCTTCACGCGTTAAACCGCCCATAACAACCGTTGAACCGCTCTTAATTGAAAGTTCGGTTTTAATCCTTCGTGTGGCAAATGTCGGTTGCGTGAAGCCTGCACTGTAATTTTCGGTTCCGGAACCGCTTGAAGTGACATTGGAACCGCCGTATTCGCTGAAACCCGCCAGTTGCGTTACCTTCGGTTCGAGTGTCAAATGGATATATCCGTTGTGTTCGGCAACGGGCGTAACCGTCATCTCGATGCCGACATTGCGCGTCGTGAAGTTTTCGGGAGCTCCTGCCAGGATTGCGACCCCGGCAGCTGTTGATCCGCGACCGTCGTTGCCAACATTCGCAATGCCGTCGCGGTAACTCTGCGGATAACGAAATTCGTCGGCAATCACAATTTCTGCTTTCCGTCCCGATAAAACCGTCACCTTCGGGGTGCACATCAAATCCGAATCCGTGTGTTGTTCGATGGCTCGCAGAACAACTTTCGTCTGATATCTGTTCAAAACAGGCAATGCATCTATGAAATTGCCGTAATTGCCGCCGTAGTTCAGCCCGCCGGTCATATCGAGACCGCCCGCCAGATTTACGGTGCCATCCAATACAGACATTCTTCTTAATAAGCTGAGATCGCTTACGCCGACTCGAGCCCCTTCCTGCGTTCCGGCACTGAACTTCAACCCTAATTCATCCAAAGCACCTTGGGTGACTTCCAAAAATTTCGCCTCGATGGCAATCTGCTTGCACTGACGATACTGTTGTAATATAGCTTCGATGCGTTGCAACCATACTTCTTCGTGCGTAACGATGAGATTGGAACCGTCGTAGGCAAAGCCGATATTTTTTTCGTTCATGGGAATGCCGATGCGTTGGAAAAATTGCTTTAAACGTTCCTCCTCCGAAAGTTTCTTTTCCTCATCATTGTTATGTAAGTCGGTATAGCTTAAAATTTGCAACACACTGCCGCGCGAAATCGGAAACATGCAGGTGCGCAGGGTTTGTTTGAGCGAAGGATCGCGAAGAATCACGCTGTTTCCTTCGTATAATACTGCGAATTGCGTCATTTCGCTTAAATAACGCAGGACGCGTTCCAGGGATACGTCCCGAATATCGAGATCGACCTCCCGAGCCGCATTTTTCGGATCGATAAGAACAAAATTGACTGTCCGATCGTCCTTCGAATTCGCCCTAACGGTATCGGAAATAATTTTCAGGGTTTCCGATAACGGCATGCGTTCGACATGAATTCGCGGCAGAATGATGCGCTTGGCGTACTGTTGCAACGTCTCAATCGGCGGAGAAGACAGGGGGATTTTCGGCGCAACTCCTTCGGATGCCGCGGATGCTTTCGGTGTATTTTGAACCGACCATGTTTTTTCAACGTCTTTTAAGAGTGTTTGACGGGTTTCGTACCGCAGAGCATCTTCCTTTGATTTTTTTGTTTCCGTTTCCGAAGAATGGGAAACCTCCGTCGGGGCACCTTCGCCCACAATTTCCGACTGAGTTTTTTTTCGTAAAATTTCCGTACAATCCGCTTCGAGCGAGATCTCTGCGTTATCGTCCGCACTCAATGAAACCGCTTGCGACTTTGTTTCGGCGACCAATTTTGTTTTATTCTCAATGGTATCGCCCTTCTTTATCACGCTTGCATCGGGGCTGTTCATCGCCGATAAACGCCGCAAACGTTCGCCGTAGGTTTCTTGTTCGATACGATTATCGGAAGCGGAAAGTCCTCTCAAAGTCGTTTCTACGGAGGGAGTGTTCGGTGCATTTGAAACAGTCTCTGCAGAAACGAAACACAAGCGGTGCACGGGCTTCAAAAGCCCGTTACCAACACCACTTGTGAATATGAAAACAATCAGAAAACACTCAACATGCCTTTGGAGCCGTGCCAAGTATCTTCTGACACAATAAACCACACCCTCATGTGAACGGAACTTTTTGCCGTGTGTCAATGGAAAAAATAAATAATTTCTTAAAAAAATTATTATCGGCAAATTTTTACAAAAAGCGGGTTAAAGCTATATTTTGGACGTTCGTAATACGTAAACCGAGCACATCCCGCAGGGTGTTCTTTCGATTTAATGCAAAAGAGGATCGATATAAAAGAAACGGCGGCGTTCAATGCGAAGACGGTCAATTTTCTTTCGGTTTAAAGTACTTTTGCAGAGAAAAACAAACGAAGAGCAACAAAACCGCGAACCATTGGCAAAGATTTAGGGCGAAAAGGTAGGAATGCGCTTCGTGGCATTTGGCGAAAAAATAGGGTCCCGTTGCGCTTCCGAGGCAGAGACACGCCGAAGCCCGACCGTTGACGGTGCCGATAAATTTTGTACCGAAAAGTCGCGGCAGAACCATGTAGGCAAGGATTTGGCGCATTCCCCAATAGGCACCCGCCGTCAATCCGTACATACACAGTATGAAGTTGTTCGCGATGTATTGAAAGCTGTAGAGCAGGCTGATGTCGAGCAACAGGAAGAGAAGGAGGGTGTTTCGGACGCCGATTTTTTCAAAAAAGTGTCCGGCGACGAACGTTGTGAGAATTGTTATGACGGGCGTTCCCATAAGACAAAGCGTAACATTTTCCGCGCGTGCTCCGAAGGCTTCGCACATCGGGACGAGATGAAACGCCAGGGCGGTCATTTGAAAGGCTTTGAAAAAAAGCATCGTCATAATCAGCCAAAGTGCCGGGGATGGCTTGAAGGTTTGAGCAGAGGCAGACTCGGACGAAGATCCGTTCCGTTGACTGTCGGCGTGCGTTGAAATATCGGAAGAGGATGCTTTGTCGGAAGAGGGTAGGGGCGCAAAAGGCGAAGACGTCGTGCTTTGGGCGAAATTCGCGTTTTTCCCAAAATTTTCGGGTGCAGTTTCGTGGGGAACGGCAGAAATTTCGTCGATTTCACGTTCTACATGCAAATTTTCCGCATTTTCCGGCTCACCCGAATAATCGAAATCGTTTTTCTCAACCGCAGGCGGTTTTTTAATCCAACGCACCAAAAAAAGCATGATGCAAAGCCAAAAAATGCCGACGGTCAGCCAAACGTGTTGCCAGGCGAAAAGGCGCGACAGGCGCAGATTAAGGTGCGGCATGGAGGAAGCGACGGATGCCAGCAACAGGCAGGTCAGACCCGTTGCGAACCCGCGATTTTCCTTAAACCACGCCGCTACTATGCAACGTCCCGTCAACATATAGGATTGCACCGAAATACGGATGGCGACAAAGGCGCAAAAGAGGATAAAGAGGTTAAAAAACGGCGGTGCGGCGACGATTTTCAACGCACTCATGCCGATAAACGCGCCGCCGAACAGAGTGACGAAAGCGCGCAGAAATGTCTTTGTCGGGCAACGGTCGTACCAACGTCCGATGTGCGGCAGGGTAATGCCCGTCAGTAAATTTGCCAATCCGTAGATAAAGCTGATTTGCGCCGATGTCACCGCCAAATCGCGGCAAACATCTTTCAAAAACGGGCTGAAAGACGCCGTTCGCCCGAAGCCGCTCAGTCCTTCCAGCAGAACGGTGATAAAAAGTACCACCCAACCGTAGTTGAACATGACCTCATTATCACGGCGGTTTTCGCAAGTGCAAGTTCTTTGCTCAAAAACGTCGGTTGATGTCCTTTGAGACCGCCGCAATGCCGAATTGACTTAAGAACATGCGACAGACACCTTTGTAGGTGACAGAAACGCTTTTGTGACCGCAATCCCGTCCTGCCCGTTTGAATTTTTCGACGAAAATCCGTCCGAAAATTCCTCTGCGTATTTTATGCGATGTGCTTTTAATGAGGCACTGAAAGCTTGGAGAAAGGGCGAAATTCCGATCGGTGCGGTGGCGGTTATCGATGAAAAACTCGTTGCGCGCGCGCATAATGCGGTCGAAACAAACCATGATCCGACCGCTCATGCCGAAATGCAACTCATTCGGGAGCTTTCGCAAAGAAAGGGCGATTGGCGGTTGACCGACGTTACGCTTTATGTCAACAAAGAGCCTTGTCCGATGTGTGCGGGCGCGATTTATAAGGCGCGTATTCCGAAAGTCGTCATCGGGGTTGTTGATGACAAACAGGGATGCCTGGGCGGTTGCTTGTGTCTGCATACGACGTTGCGACTTTATCATCGTGTTTCGGTCGAAGTTGAACCGTTGGAAGATGCCTGCGAACGCATGCTGAAAACGTTTTTTGAATTACGGAGGCAACGCGCCTGACCTGCTTTGTCGGTTAATTCGTTTCAATTTCGGTGTTCGATACGGCAGAAATTGCTTTTTTTATCATTCGACGTGCTCCGAAGGAAGAGGGGCGGCTGTTTTTGGGAATTTAAGCGAATTGGTATCTTTTATACCCGTGAAAACAATTACAGTAAAAAGGGAAAACACACGGAGGCGGTTGTGCGGAAAATTGCGGTGAAAAAATCGAAAAAGATGAAGTATGGCGGGAATCCCAAAAACCTCCGAGGTTCCCGGCGCGGTTTCGATTTTGACAACCTCGACTCTCGGTTCTTTCATGAAAAGAACCTTGCGTATGGAGGAAGGATTTACATCGGTTATGACGGATCCGAATTCCGTGCGAATAAAATTTCTGGCTCTCGGGAGTTCCGCGTGCCGTGCTTTAAGTGTTTTTTCGGCGCAATATGTCTCTCTTTCGAATAATTGCCTGGCGGTCGATACCGATCGTTCCTGCCTGGATGCTTTGGAAAAAACGGTTTCAACCTACTGCTTCGGAGAAGATTTATTTCGCGGTTTCGGTTCGGGCGGCGATGCCGAATGGGTGCAGAAACATTTTCCGCTTCGGGGTGAGCTTCTGAGTGCGTTTTTTCAGGGGGCGCATGCGGTTGTTATTTTAGTCGGTTTGAGCGGCGGAACGGGCAGCGGTACAATTGAGGCGGCTCTCAGTCTTGCACGACAAAGCGGTCTTTTTACCATTGTTATTCCGCTGATGCCGTTTTCGTTTGAAGGTCATCCGAAGAACATTCGCGCGGAAGCGCAGTTACAACGTTTGCAAAGCACGGCGGATTTGGTGCTTCCGTTTTATAATGATTTGCTGTTTCAGATGTTGCCCGGGAACACAACCGCGCAAGAGGCGTTGGCGGAAGGGTATCGTCTGCTTTCGCAAGTGTTAAATGTGTTTCAGAGCGGATTGCACCCGCAAGAAAATACACTTTTTGCATGTCGTTTGAATGATTTCGCGCATCACTTCGACAATAAACCCGATACTGTTGCGTGGGGTATCGGAAGCGGAGATGACGCAAAAGTGGCATTGGAAGCAACTTTTGGATGCCCGATGCTGAAGGTAAAACTCGACACTTTTGTACCGCAACGCATTTGCCTGTTTCTTCAAACTTCTTCGGAATTGCCTTTAAATGCGCTGAAAACATTGCACGAAGACCTGCGGGTGCGACTGAATGTTTCGGATGCACCGCTTTTGACGAGTTATTCCGTGCGGGAAAGTGAAAAAAACGAGGCAACCGCTTTGCTGATTTTGACTGCCGGCGCGAAAAATTTAAAAACGGAGCGTTTTCGGCGAAAAAAATCAAAGAAAGCCCTCTATGATGATCCGGCACAAATACGGTTGAATTTCGAAGGCGAATATGCAGAATCCTACTGGGATACGCCGACTTACCTGCGATTGGGTTTAAAGTTGGAGCCGTGAAATGCGACGGCAGGCAATGCGGCGGTTTTACGACCTTGGGAGTTTTATTGAGTTTGACCGTCTTATCCGTCGCTGTTTCTTTCTGTGTAAAATGGTATGTTTCTCAAAATCATCAGCGGTCGATACTGCGTCAAAAGCAATGTCTGGTGCCGTGTGCGGAGGTATTTTCGCTTTTTATCAAGGAACAGACGAATACACAATCGTGCGTCGGAACATGGTATGCGGTGCGAAATGTTTCTGACGGAGTGTTTAATTTTGTGCGCAAGTCGCCCGGTATGTACGATTTTAGAGTAGAAGTTGAGAATGCCGCATGGATAATGGGAAAAACGACACACTTTGGTATCACACCGCAGGAGGTTTCGGATGAGCATATTACCGAACCGGCGCGAAAAAAACACGAATTTCTGATTGTTCGTTTTTATGCGTACGAAAAAACGCACATTCTTTACACGTATTTTGTACCCGCGATGGCGAAGCAATTCAAAGCGGAGGAATTAACGCTCGAACCCGTTGAGCGTTTTATGCTGACACCGAAGAGCGACAAATCTTCAAAAAACGAAGATAAGTGAAGGTAGGAGAGGGGCGCGAAAACGGTTATGTGCCATAACAATCGGGCGGTTATGGTAAGGCAGGCAACGACGGAAACGGAAAAATTCGACCCTGCGTCGCGATTAACGGATTGTCTTCTTCCTTCCGATATGCGGTACGGTTAAAAACGGCTGTTGCGTCGGATCGTCGCACTTAAAAATATCCGATACCTTCGGTATGTTCGACGGTGTATCGTTGAGTGTTTCCGATAAACGTCGCCGAATGGTCTGCCGAAGCGTTTGTTGTTTCGGGAAAGACGCATCCGAATAGCAGGAAAAATTGTATGCCGTATGCAGGCAATCGGGGCGAAAATCCAGCATTTCCCGCTGTAAATCCGTTAACGGGCGCAGTTCGCAGAACGCGTTATTCGGATCGGGAAACAACGGTACGGGTTTTTTTTCAAAAGACGACTGCGGAAGCCAGTAAAATTTGCACAGCAGGATAAATACCAAGGCACATACCGCGGTAACGATTTTCATTCAACGTTATCATCGAAGCACGTTGAAGGAAAACACGCGAGCTTCGACTGTATCTTTCGGCGATTGTTCCCGAAAATCAATCTCACAAGGTCGGTGTCAGAATTTTATTGCTTTCTTCGGTTCCGGCTTACACTTCGGTTGAATGGTTTTGCCGTTAATCGTGATCGGTTGTTCCAGAGCGCCGTCGTAAATGTTGCGCAAAATTTCTTTCGATTTTTCGTTTAAAAAGGTTTCGGAAATCGATAGCTTTTTTAATTTCGGAAAGACGCACATGTAGGTTTCCGTGATTTTGTTGTAAGGGAATAACTTTTCGATCGAACGTAGATTGGGGCAGTATTCCACTTCCAACGTTTCCAAGGTTTTGCAGACAAACAGCGGGGATAAATCCTTCAAAAACGTCTTGTTCGCAAGGAATACCTTCAACGAGGGAAAAGTCAAGGTTGGCAACAGGCTCGTCAGTGGGTTATCGGAAATATCGATCGCTTCCAGCAGGTGATTGCATTGTTCCCGCGTTTGCAACTGTTCAATGTAGTTCGTCGAAAGGTTCAAATTGCGCAAATTTCGAAAGGCACAGGTGAATGTGTATTTGATGTGATTGTGCGATACATCAAGCAGTTCCAGCGTGTCGCAGTTCATGAATGCCGTTCCGTTGGTAATGTCGTTGCAACTTAAATCCAGCCGTCTCAGGTTCGGAAGCGACACAATCGGCGAAACATCCCGAATGAAATTGTACGATAAGGATAAGGTTTTCAGAGCGGTCAGGTTTTCAAAACCTTCCGTCGATTTAATATGCGCACGGTCGATTTGAACCGTTTCGATGCGATCCAACGTTACTTTTTTTCCGCCGGACGGTTGTGTGAGCATTTTTTTAAATACCGCCCGTGCGTTTTCGTCAGAAAACACTTTCCATGGTGATTTTTTGCCGCCGAAGGTCACGAGCGACGGCAACAAAAAGGCAATCGTTAAAATCCAACGCATATGTTTATTCCGAAAATGCTTTTAAACCCAAAGTACGAAGCGTTTCCGTGCATTTTTATGCACAGGCTTTTTCGACCAATTCCAGCAGTTGCTCTAAATTCGCTTTAAATTCCAATTCTTGCGGCGTACTCGGCGGGTGTTGCTCGAAGATTTTTAACGCTTGGGTGACATAAGTTTTTGCCTGTTCCCAATGCCCGCACCGCGCTTCACATTCCGCCGTCAAAAACAAGACATTCGGCTCTTCAAACAAACGGGCGGTCATTTCGTATAACTGCACGGCGGCTTCAATTCCGTGGAGTTGCTCGCACAGTTCACAGACTTTGAGGTAAAGAACATAGTTGCGCGGATACAGCAGTGCCATAAAACTGAACATGTGAAAAGCATCTTCAAGATTCCCGCTTTCCTCCGCCCGAGTTGCATATTCGTTCAAAAGCGTCAGCGTTTTTTTGCTCGGATACGATTCTCCGAGTTGCAAACGAATCCAAAATGATTTCAGTTTATTTTTCGTATCGTATTTGCGGAACAGTTGTATCGATTTTTTACAATGATTTTTCTGTTCTTCGATGAAGGATTTCCATCGGGTTTGATGTTCCGAAATGCGATCGACGATGTCTTCGCCGGGACGCATTTCATCGGTTTCGCCCATGACCTGTAAAAAGGCTAAAAGGAAAGACGGATCTTGTTGATAGAATGTTTCCATGGTGAAAATAGGTTTATGCGTTTATGCAGGTTGTGGGTTAAGATTGTTGTTCTGCGGAGGTTCTTCGTTAACACCGAACAGTTTGTTAAAAAAGTTTCGAACTTTGCCTTCCATTTGTTCGGCATCTAATTTGTTGACGTACCTATCTTTTGCACCATTACACAGGTTTTTGAGCTCGTCTATCTGTCTTTTGACCGTCTCCTTACCCGTTAATTCGGCAAGACTGGTTAATTTATTAAATTTTTGTTCCAAATCTTTAAAATCTTTGCTTCTTACGTTTTGTGACACATCCCTGAGAATGCTTTTCACTTCCTCATTGCCCGAAAAAGCCTTGTCGATATTGAAACACTGTTTGGCAATTTCATTCGATCCGTATTCCAACATCTTAATCGCACCGTTTCGGATCCTTGCTGAAATCTCCTGCGATGAAGGTATTGCGACTTCCAGAAAATTCCACGCTTCCTCTATCACCGCTCCAAGGCTTTTGTGGATGTCGCTTGTTTTGTTTTGGAATTCGTTCACAAGCTTTCTTATATCGGTTTTAACGATATTTCCGTTCGCTTTCTGTTCTTTGGTGATACCTTCTAAAAATTTTTCGAAAACGCCTTGTATTTTTTTGGTTTCATTTTCCAGTTTTTTGATAAAATTTGAAAATGCCGTAATTTTCTCTTCTTTGAATGAATCAAGTACCGTTTTCAATGCCTCTAATTTTTCAGTATCTTCTTTCTTCTTTTCCTTTAGGCGTGCTTGTAATTGTTTTTCGATCTCACCAAACGTTGATTCAAGGAGTGTTTTTTGTGCTTCCAGCCGTTTGATGGTGGTGGCAAGCTCTTGTTGAATTTTATTTTGCGTATCTTGGAAAGAATTTTTTATTTCATCTTTCGTTTTATTCAAATATTCATTTCCGTTCCCAAGGATATCATCCTTCAGTGCTATCAGGGCATCACCGATACTTTTGCCCTCCGAGATCATTTTTTGCATTACGGAAGCGATGCAAAGAACGGTGTAGGTACAAACATCCGACAGTATTCCTTTGAAAATACCGTTCCCCTTCGCATGTGCATCGTAAGCACATACGGCGAGACCGAATAAGAAAGCACCGCCGATGACGGCCCATCCCGCCGGACCGAGTGTAGCCAACCCCACTGCCGCAAGACCTTTGAAAGCGGCGACAACTGCCGCGACCATGCTCCCGGAGATAAAAAGACCCTTCAGCAAACTGAGGTTTTTCGTTACTTTTTCTTTAACTTTTCCAAAAAACGATAACGCCTCTTTTTGTACATTCGTGATACCTTCCTTGACATCCGATTTGACGTTATCAACGGTTTGGTTGACAATTTCGTTCAGCTGTTCTTTTATTCCCTGGGTTGTCAGATTAACGGCGCACATACAGAGTTCCTTTTCTTTTGTCTAATTATTCATCAATGCATGCTCACATTCCCCGTGCACGGTTTGTAACGTACACGGTTGGTTCAGATTTTTCCGTACGTCCCGCGGAACATTGATGCAGAGGTTTGAGAATTCAAAGGAGCGTGTGCGTTTCGTCACCGATACCGTCGGCGTACCGCGGTAGGAATGGTGCGCGACAATACCGTCAAACGTAAAGCGCAGATTTTCCACCCAAACGCCTTTGGTCGGTTGTTTTTCGTGCGTATTTAAATGACGGTTCAGCATCGCCCAGTTGTTGCTCTCGCCTTGTTCTACGGAAGCAAGTTTCGTGCCAAAGAAATTTAATTCATCGACATGGAGCGTTTGTTTCGGCAAGGAAAGCCAATCGAAGCGGCATTCGATTTTCGAAAAACTCGCCATGTCGGAACTTGAAAACGCGGTCGGATTGTAAAGCGTAACATTTCTTAGGCAAATTTTTCCCTTCCACCAGTCAATTTTTGCCGATTCGATTTTACAGGGGAAATCGGTCTTCATTTCCCATAACCACGACAATGTCGGCGGCAACCAATAAGCGGTTGTAAAAAGTGCTGCAAGCAACAGCCAGACGGAGGAACAGAGCAGTCCCAAGAGCAACCAAAGCAATCCGCGAAACGGTAATAAGAGCAGTGTTTTCATGAAAACATTATGCGACGGGTGCCGACAACGGGCAATGCGAAGTTGCTGTTTAATCGGAGGGAGCAGTTATTGCTTTTTGTCAAAATTTTCATTCGTTTTTTGACGTTTACGGCGATAAAGTGTTTCGGAGCACAACGGCGGTCGATAAACGGGAGGCGTTTTGTTTCCATCTGTTTTTTTCAATGCGGAGGCGTTTGTTAAAAAACAATCAGCCGTTGAATGTCGGTTTCCTGCAACACATGATACAAACCCGCCGTCAGATACCGAATATCCTCGGGATTAAACAAAGCGAACGGGCGTTTTTGGCGAATGCCGTGTGAACGAATGACATCCGCCAGTTGCAGGGTAAGGGTATCCAATGCATGCGTATCGTACGGGCAAATTTTTCGCAATGCATCGCTTAAACGAACCTTCAATTCGGCGGCAATCTCTTCGACGGATGCCGATGTTTGTTCGTTTTGCGGTAATTTTTTAACCGCCTGAAGAATTAAATTCCTGTCGTGCGGCGCAAACAGCTGTTGTTGCAACATCGCCGTCACCGCGTCCGTTTGCTCTTCCAGGCGGTCGGCGTCGCGGAAGGCGTCGTTCGGGTCGGCTTTTGAGGACGCATCACCAACCGTCGCAGGTACATTGGTAACCGTTTCGACTGCCTTCGAAACCGTTCCCGCAACAAAGACGGGCGCGGTTTCCGCGGATTGAACCGACTTCGTTGTACTTGCGGTGTTTTTCGGTGTATCGAAACTTACAATACGGGTTTGAGAGGGAGCAACAGGTAAGTTTTGAGTATCAAGCGACGGCTTCCCTTCGGATAATACGTGCGCATGCAGAAATAAACATGCGGATAACAGGAGAGTGGTTTTTGTTTCATACATACCGTTACGGTATAAATCGGACAAAAATCGTCGGTATTGAAAATTTTTATTGACATCACGGGAGATATAACGAATGCAGGCAGTCTCAAAACAGGGTTTTTAATGATTTAACGAAAAACCGAACATCAAGAACGGATTTTCAAAGTACTCGATAAATGGAGCGCATCCCTCACAACACAAAGCATACGGCACCTTAAAATCCGCGGTGCTTCGCGACTATTCACCGATGGCCTTGACGATGCGGCGGCGAATTTTCTCAATCGCCTTGGCGTGCATTTGCCAAACTTTCGACTGTCCCATGCGCATCCGACGCGCGATTTCCGACAGAAATGTGCCTTCGTTATAATGCAGATCGAGAATTTTTTGCTCCGGTTCGGATAAAAATTGCACCTGCAGTTTGAGTAAATCCAACAATTCCTTGTTTTCGTATAACTCCCGCGCGGTCTTTTGCTTAACGTCCTCCAGTTGTTCCTGCAGCGTCAAGGCGGTTGCGTCGTTCGGCATAAGGGATTTATTCAGCGACAACGTCACGCGCGGCTTCAGGTGCGGCTTTATTTTATTCCATTTTTGGGGCGTTAAGTGAAAATAATCGCAAATCACCTTGTCGGACGGCGGTTGTTGAAATTCTTCCTCGTAAGCGGTTATCATCTTTTTAACGGCTTTGACGGTGGTGCGTAAATACCGCGGTAGGTAATCCGAATGTCGCAGTTCGTCCAACAGCGCGCCCTTAATGCGAATGGCGGCGTAGGTTCCGAATTGTGCATCTTTATGTTGATTGTACGTTTGCCCTGCCGAAATCAATCCGAGCAAACCGACGGCATACATGTTTTCGCGATCGACGGTCGGCGGGAAGTTGGGCGACATTTTGCCGATAATACCCTTCAACAGCGGCAGGTGATTGCGAACCAGAGTCCAATCGGGACGCTTTTTGAAGGCAGTTGATTGAGAAGGTGTGGTTGATTGTGCGATTGTTTTACATACCATGCTTCATCAAACAGCACAATTTGTGCCCGCGCGGAGGCGGAGCGACGTCGTGAATGTTTAAAGAACGTTGAATAAGCGAAACAGGCATCTCATTTGAGAAGTGTCCGTTGTTATGACACCGCAGGCATTTCAGCAAACGGAGCAGGTCGTTGTCGGTCAAAAGCAGGAATTTTATAGCTTCCGCCGTAAATTTTTTTCAGACTGCCCTTGTATATGAGTGTGAATAACCGTCCTAATCCGAATGTTTTGTTTCCCGTGCCGAACTGCAAAACCGTTACGTACATCAAACCGCAGATCAAAAATCCGAACATTGTCGTCGGCGACTTTACGTACTTCGGCGATACGGATTTCGAAAAGCACGTTACGCACCATTATGATTTCTGCGGCGACAAACTGATTATCGGTAAGTTTTGCCAAATCGCCGCCGGCGTGAATTTCGTCATGAACGGTGCCAATCACCAAATGAATGCTGCTTCGACGTTTCCGTTCTACATCTTCGAAGGTTGGTCGATGCCCGTCCCGCCCAAGACCGACATGCCGTACAAAGGCGATACCGTTGTCGGCAATGATGTTTGGATTGGTCAAAACACGACGATTGTGCCGGGCGTTCATATCGGCGACGGTGCGATTATCGGCTTAAACAGTACCGTCGGTTGCGATATCCCACCGTACACCGTCGCGGTCGGCAATCCAGCAAAGTTGCTTCGAAAGCGTTTCGATGATGAATTGATTGAGTTATTGTTGAAATTGCAATGGTGGAATAAGTCGATTGAGGAAATTCAGGCACTGATTCCGATTTTAACGTGCGGGGATTTGAAGAAGGTAAGAAAGGAAATAAAAAAGTTGCTCGAAAAGTAAAAGTGTTTAGGTTTGGTACGGGGAAATTTTCATGGAAGACGAAAAATTTTTACAAATTGCAGCTGTTCAATATCCGGTTCCGAACGTCCACTGCCCGGAAGCAATTCTTCCGAATGCGGAGAAAATTTGCGCGATGATCGAATGCACCAAGCGTTTTTATCCGAATTTGGATGTGATTGTCTTTCCGGAATACTCCACGCAGGATTTGGATAAGTGTATTTGGACGCATGACGACATGTGTCTCACAACGGAAAGCGATGTCGTTGAAACATTTAAGGCGGCATGCGAAACCAATCGTGTGTGGGGCGTTTTTTCAATCATCGAAAAAAATCCAGACGGCGGTGCGCCTTATAATTCGGCAATTATCATCAATGACTGCGGGGAGTTGGTGTTGCACTATCGAAAGTTGCAACCATGGTGTCCGATTGAACCGTGGGCACCCGGGAATTTCGGAATGCCGGTTTGTGACGGACCGAAAGGTTCGAAATTGGCGGTTTGTGTTTGTCACGACGGGATGTTTCCGGAAATTGCCCGCGAAGCGGCTTACAAAGGTTGCAATGTTTTCATTCGTATTTCCGCTTATACATCTCAGTGGAAAGAACAGTGGATTTTAACCAATCGCGCCAATGCGTGGAACAATTTGATGTTCACCGTTTCGGTTAATTTGGCTGGGCTGGGTGCGATCGCTTATCATTGCGGGAACGGGATGATTTGCGACATCGACGGGCGTATCATGGCGAACGGTTCCGATTGTCCCGGAGAGATCGTGACGGCGGAAATCGATCCGTTGCATTCGGATTACGCCCGAAAAACCCGGGGCGTTGAAAATAATATCTTCAATCTCGGTTGTCGCGCGTATATCGGGAAACCGGGCGGCGAAAAAGAAAATTACCTGACGTGGGTTAAGGATTTGGCGAACGGAATGTATTGCCTTCCGTGGGAAGAGAAGATTAAAATTCGGTAATGCGGTTCAGGATTATGGCGTGTTATTCAAATTGAGAAGGTTGTTTACGGTTTTACGTTTACAGTAATTTCAACAATTCTTCCCGTACTTCTTTAATTTTCACCAATTCTTTCAAAAAATATCGTAAATTGCTTTCGGCATCCGCTTGGCGTGTTTTGACGATTTTCTCATAATCGATCTGAAGTAAATTGCACAGTTCTCGCCCTGTCAAAATGTGTTCTTCGTCCAATTTATTTTTAAATCCGATCTTTATCTGTTCCTTATCATCTTGATTGAAACAGCAAACATAGTATTGCGTTGTAAAGGGAATCTTGATGCCGAATTCTTTCGTAAAATGTTCCAAATGTTCCTTTTCGACTTCCGCTTTTTTGGTGTCAAACGCATCACCGTCTTTTAATTCGATAACACTGCAAAGCCTTCTTTTTTGTACCAAAAATACCAATAAGTCGGGTTCGTAACCGTGAACCGCATACTTGCTTTTTTTGAGAACTCTTTTTTGACAAACATAAATGCCGTCTGGATATATACCATCGTCGGCTTCGATACTTGCAATGAATTTCTCTAAATCGAAAATGTTATTGGTTTGAGACAATATCATCCGTTCGAGTTCGGAACCGTTCGAAATGACGGTCGCCTGGACTTTGGAAATCAACAATCCCAACGCATTATTGTTGAAGACGCGACCATAACCGCTGTTCGTATTTCGTCCCGTTTGGTCTTCAATGCGCATATGTTTATTCTCCGAAGGCGATGTCGCCGCCGATGAAGTTGCGCCCCGTTTTGCGACAGGCTTCCAAAACCGAATAGCCTCCGGCGGCAGGATCGCAAACCCAATCGCCTGCATCCGTTGTTGCCAGTATCAAATTCTTTTGTAATTCGATCGGTTTGGCATGCGGATGGTTTTTTTCAACTTTTTCTTCCCAAACGTCGGGTATATTGTGTAACTTCCAATTACACCTTGTTGTTTTGTCTCTTTTTTGAAAAACGACTAAATACTCGCTTTTCCGGCGCGTTCTGTAACCCATGCCGATTTTCATTTTATTCCACGTGATCATATCAACGGGAGATAAAGCCAATCCGTCGAGCCATTTTCGGATACCTTCCACCAGGTGAAATTTATCGACCCACAAAAAAAGATACCCGGAAAGCATCAAAATGCGATTGATTTCCGTCAGAAATCGGATGATGGTTGCTTCGGACATTTGCACCAACGCACTGCGTTGTTGCCCGCGGTTGACACCTTCGTTGCCGTAGTGCATCTTGTCCAAGATGCCGCGATATTGCGGATCGAAAAATACGACTTTAATTGAACCGCTCGCCGGTTGCCGCATCAAATCAATACCGTCAATTTTATTCCTGAAATTCGGTTTTACGGTGCAAGAAACAACATTCGGTGCCCAACCGATAGCCATGAGCAATTTCCCTGGTCGGGTCAGTGAGATTCGAACTCACGACCCCTTGCACCCCATGCAAGTGCGCTAGCCAGACTGCGCTATGACCCGATACTTTTATTCCAAAAAATACGGCAAAAATGTCAAGGTGTTTCGCGGTTTGAAAGGTTTCCTAATTTATTTCCTTGCCTTTTTTATCCTTTTGAATTTCCGTAGAAGGCAGATGGGGTTGTAGCTCAGTTGGCAGAGCGTATCGTTCGCAATGATAAGGTCGTCGGTTCGATCCCGATCAACTCCACCAGAGGGTGCCGATTGGGTGTTTGCTTTTGATAAATTTCCTAAAATGTTTGTTCTTCCCGTTCCCCAAGCGAGAACAGTGGATGGTAGCGGGGTTGCTTAGTGGTTGTTGAGATCAGGGAAACATGGTTTTTCTACCTGACATTGAATCCGTTCGAAAGCGTTTAGGGGAGGTCGATGCGCAATTAAGCCGTTCCGAAACATTCCAAAATAAGAAACTGGCGTCCGATTTGTCGCAGGAGCATCGGTATTTAAGCAAAATCCTTCAACTGTATGAAACCGTTATAAAATTACAAAAGCAGGAAAAGGAGTTGCAGGCGTTGTTAACGTCCGAAACCGATGCGGAATTGCTGGCATTGGCGGAGCAGGAAAAGGAAAATTTGGCAACGAAATCGGAAGCAGCGCAACACGATTTGATGGTGGCGATGATACCGCCCGACCCGAGCGATTCACGCAACACGATTTTGGAAATTCGCGCCGGCACGGGCGGGGAAGAAGCGGCGTTGTTTGCCGGCGATTTGTACCGTATGTACATGCGGTTGGCGGAGCAGCAGCGTTGGTCGGTCGAATTGCTTTCGGGGCATCCGTCCGAAACGGGCGGTTTTAAGGAGATTATTTTCCTTATTCGCGGCGAAAACGTTTATAAGATGTTGAAGTACGAAAGCGGCGGTCATCGGGTGCAACGTGTTCCCGTGACGGAAGCTAACGGTCGCATTCATACGTCATCGGCAACGGTGGCGGTGTTGCCGGAAGCGCAGGAAGTGGATGTTGAAATCAAGCCCGAGGAATTGGAGATTTCGATTTGTCGCGCGAGCGGTGCGGGCGGTCAACACGTCAATAAGACCGATTCGGCGGTTCAGCTGTTGCACAAACCGACGGGGATGATTGTTTATTGCGCCGACGAGCGTTCTCAGCAGAAAAATCGCGCCAAAGCCATGCAGGTGTTGCGTTCGCGTCTGTTGAAGCAGAAACAGGATGAAGAAGCACAAAAGTATGCCAACGAACGCAAACAGCAAATCGGCTCGGGAGATCGTTCCGACCGCATTCGTACCTATAATTTTCCCCAAAACCGCGTGACCGACCATCGCATCAACCTGACATCTTACAACTTGGAACAGGTGCTGGACGGCGATTTGTTGCCGTTTATTTCGGCACTGCAAAAAGCCGATGAAGAGGCGAGACTTGCGGAGTTTTTAAAACAAAATGTAAATAAATGATGGAAGGTCTTCCTCTGTGTACACTTGAGATTGTTGATAGATCGGAGAATTTTAAGGATTTTGTAACATGGAATAAAGATCAAAAAACATTGACGAGCATTCAGTGTCATACGCGTGGAGAAATCGGATCTTCGGATCGTTCACTTTGCGGGGCACCCGAAGCATTTGAGGGTTATAAAGGAAAAAATCTTCGCGTAAAACTGAATGGGAAACAGGTAACGCTTTCGGTTCGCAAGGAGGTGCCGACGTACAACGATAAAGGTCAGTTTCAGATTGCTTATTCCAAATACCGAGAAGGTTGGTTCACGAAAGAGGTATTTTTCGAAGTTCAGAGTCTTGCAGGATGGGTGTACTCCGGTAGGTGGAAGGATTATCGTACAGATATTTCGGAATGTTCTGGCAACCGATCGGAAGTTTTAAGCAAGTGGCTGACAGGTAACGAAAAAAGTTGGTTTGCGTGTGATTGCTTCGAAGGGCGGTCTTTTTATCTTATAAAGACAACAGACGCTTCTCCCGAAAAATTTCATTTTAAATATCTCAATGAGGATTTCGCCCTGACTTTGTACGATGAATGCGCTGGAGGTTGTGTCTCGCCGTTTCGCTTTTCTTATGGTCGGAAATGTTATTTTGGAATTACAAGTTTCCGTGAACATGACAAAGAGTTTTTTGAAACTTTAATCCGAAAAATCACTTATTTTCTGACATTGTTGTTCGGTAAAGAAGCGGTTACGAACCGCATTTATGAAAGTAATGATCAACAGTGCCGATGGGATTATAATCCTTCTGAAAAAGAAGAAAATTCGCCTGACAGTCTTCTTTTCCCTTCCATTTCGTACGACACAATACACGATAAATTCGGAGATAAACTGACAAAATGGTTTGAAGTCTGCGGGCGTTACGAAATGATTATCGACTCGTTTTTTCGCGATAAGTATAAACGGTCTTCGAATAAAGATGTGCTGAAAGACATGACCCGGGAAGAAAAACGGGAAGAGAAAGAGATAATGAAGGATCTATTCCTTAAGAGGCTCAATCGGTTGGAAATGTACGGAAATATCCTCACCGAAGGTTGCGATGCGTCCAAAGATATAGAAGCCGCCGTATCGGCTGTTGATAATGAAGTAGTGAGTGGTATCATCTCTGAGATCCTTTCCGATTACGCACAACTGTCTCCGGATGGAAAATCTTTTCAGTACCAAATCTATAATTTTGGCAAAACGCCGGAAGATAAAAAGAAAGATTTTGTCAAAATTGTAACGGCTTTCAGGAATTACTTCGTGCATCCTTTCCGTGACGGAAAGAAAAAAACACCTTTTGGCGAAGGGATTGAAAAATTTTTCACAACAGCGCAGATTGGCTCGCCGGCAAATTTTGCGGAGGCAACGCATTGGCTTTCTCAAGATTTTTCCATAATTTTGTACTGTGTGCTCTTACAGAGCAAAAGTGTAAAAGAAAACAAGGGTGTGATTAAATCAAGACAAAATCTTTTCCCGGAGACCAATCATACGCGGGAAGATTACGGAAAAATCATTTTAAAATATGTGCGCCAATGTTTGAATGATAAGGAAACATCGAAAACCTTAAAATGGTGCGTTGCGCGTATAAAAAATATACTGTTGTTTTCACGTGAAGAAGCGACTCGGAGAACATCTGACGGTGAAAATTCGGAAAGTCGGTGTATCAATGTCGTCCTGACGGAAAATAATTTAAAGTGCTTATCGGACATTTTGACCGAATTAACGTGGCGGTGTGAAAAGGACGTTAAAGAAGCTTTTGAGAAGAATGAAAAAGCTTTTGGAAAGGATAAACAGCAAAAAAACATTTGGGCATTGCGACCGATTTATGAGTGCTTTATGCATGATTTTTCTAAGAATTCGGAACGATTACACGAGGGACGGAAGAACCTTGGCGAGTTGATTATAAACTTAAAAAATTCTTTTGATCCGAATGTGAATTCTCTTTTTTGTGAGCGATTTACCGATTACAAAAATGCTGAGGTGAATTTTAAGGCATTTGCTCGTCTGTCGGATACTTTATCCGATATTTTGCGTCGATTATTATTGCAAGAAGCAGGATTGACAGAGTTTTTTGGGAAAAAAATGAATGCATAGGGTTCCATGCCGTATAAACGTTTGAAACCGCGAAAATTCGTTGCATTTTTTGGGAAAAACATCTACCCTCGGGGAGAGTGGTTTGTTGAGTTTTTGTGAGAACAGAGAAATCAATCTCATTACTATGACAGAAGAAAAGAATGAAGTGTCCGCGCCGTTGAACGGCGAAACTGGCAACATAAGCGGTAATATCGAAACATCGGAAACGAAAAAAGAAGGAATCGTTGAAAAACAACCCGTTAATAACCAACCGAAGCCGTCGCATTTGCGGCAACGTTGGAAGCGGAAACCGAGTGCGGGCGGGATGGCGACTATTCGTGAAGATACGACGCCGCAGCCGAAGGAGCTGAAAACGGTTGAAATACCAACGGCGGAGCGTCTGAATTATCCGAAAGAGACGTTCGGGCGCGACGAAAATCGCAATCGACGTCCTCGGGAGCGTGAGGAACATCGCAATGACGGAGAGCGTTGCGGCTGTCGCAATCGGCGGGAAGGGTTTGATAAAAACGGTGCGCATCGCGAGAAGGGGTGCGGTTGCGGTGAAAAGAAGGAGGAATTTTCCTGCCTGTGCCATTCGCTTTTAAGTAAAACGAAGCGGTTTTTCGGGAAACTGTTCGGGAGCGGTTCAAAGCCGTCCGAAGAAACTTCTTGCGGTTGCAATCGGCACGGCGAACAAAAGCATTTTGACCGTGGCACGAGTCGTTCGGGCGGTTACCGACGACCGCGCCGTCGTTCCGGAAATCGTCCTCCGCGAAATCGCGGCGAATAGTCGGAATTTAACCGAAAATCCCTTCATAGTGATGTCTGAATATAAGAACAGAGCCATTGGAGGGAATTTTTGCGGTTGCAAATAACGGAGTGGATTGAGCGTTTGTGTGCAGAAGTGTTTTATTGGAGTTTGATCGAATTGCGTCTGTTCCTAAGTCGGCGGGGTAGGGCGCTTTATGGATAATTATGGATAAAGTGTGTATTCGCGGCGGTGTTCCGCTGGACGGAACCGTACAGGTTGGCGGTGCCAAAAATGCCTGTATGGCGATGATGGCGGCGGCTTTGCTGACCGACGAACCGTGCATTTTGCGTAATGTTCCGCAACTGCGCGATGTTTCTGCTTTTGTCCGTTTGCTTCAAACGCTCGGCGTTGAAGTTGAAGCCCTTGAACCGCACGTGTGGCGATTGCAGGCAAAATCCGTTACGCATGAAGCACCGTATGAACTAGTGCGAAAAATGCGCGCTTCCGTCTGTGTCCTCGGGGCACTTGCGGGACGTTTGCGTAAAGCTTCCGTACCGTTGCCAGGCGGTTGCGTCATCGGAAATCGTCCGATTGATCTGCATTTATACGGTCTGCAAAAGCTCGGATACGCCGTTTCGCTCCAAGCGGGTGTTGTGCACGTTTCTGCGAAGGAACCAAAAGGCAGTACGGTTTTTCTCGGCGGGCGTTTCGGCAACACCGTGACGGGAACCGTCAATGTACTGCTGGCGGCGACTCTGACGCCCGGAATGACGGTTATCGAAAGTGCGGCGTGCGAACCGGAGATTGTCGATTTGTGCCGTCTGTTGCAACAGATGGGGGCTTCGATTGAGGGCATCGGCAGTCCGACGTTGAAGATTGTCGGTAAAAGCACATTGCACGGCTTCGATTATACGGTCATCGGCGATCGCATTGAAGCGGGAACCTTCGTGTTGGCAGGTTTGATCACGCGCGGGTATGTGCGTGTTTGCGGCGCGCAACCGCAACATTTAAGTGCGCTTTTGCACGTATTGGAACGAATCGGAGCGGACGTTCGCGTTGATGAGACAAATCAAACCCTTGAAGTACTTTCGTGTTTGGAACGTTTGAAGCCGTTTGAGGTTACCACCTTGCCGTTCCCGGGATTTCCGACGGATTTGCAGGCACAACTCTGTGTGTTGGGAATTTGCATTCGCGGATTAAGTTTGATTACGGAACGCATTTATCCGCAACGCTTTATGCACCTTGCCGAACTGCAACGTTTAGGGGCACATGTTACATTGGAAGGCAGTACGGCGATTTTACAGGGCGGTTCTCCGTTGTCCGGTGCCGACGTGATGACGTCGGATTTGCGCGCCGGTGCCGCGTTGTATCTGGCGGGGTTGGTTGCGCAAGGCGAAACGCGCATCCATCGCATTTATCATGTGGAGCGCGGTTATGAAAATTTGGATCAAAAACTGCGCGATTTAGGTGCCGATGTCGAACGTACGGAAGATGCGGATGCCGTTTAAAAGGTTCAGCCGTATGGAAATGACTATCGAAGAACATTTGTCGTGGATTACGTCGAATGCAAAGACGACCCGATGTTTGCTTGAAAAAACACGCGACGTTTGGAGCGATTATCTTAAACATCCGTTTGTCTGTGGGATCGGAGAAGGCAGTTTGGATAAAGAAAAATTTCGCTTTTATCTCAAACAGGATTATTTATACCTTATTGAATACGCGAAAGTTTTTGCCGTAGGAATTGCAAAATCGAATGATGCGGAAATCATACGTTTTCTTTCGGATGTCATTCATCAAATTTTTACGTTCGAAATGAACATCCATCGGGCTTATATGCAACGTTTCGGTATCACTGATGAAGAAATTGCCGATACGATGCCCTCTTTGGATAACCGCTCTTATACGTCTTACATGTTGCGCGTTGCGTACGAAGGCGGTATTGCGGAAATTTTGGCATCCGTTTTGTCGTGTGCATTGAGTTACGAATATATTGCAAAAGCGATTGTTTCCGAACATCCGCAGGCGGGTGCGCATCCGTTTTATGGCGAATGGGTCAGCGGTTATGCAGGCGAGGCGTATCAAAAGAACAACCAACGGCTTGCTGAATACTTTGAAGCGATTGCAGGCGAGCTTTCCGAAAAACAGCTTCTTCGGTGCGAAGATATTTTTGTTACCTGTTCGTTGTATGAGGCGGCTTTTTGGGAGATGGCGTGGGAGATGAAAATAGTGCGTTGACTTTGAGATTTTATGTCCCTGAATTTTGAGGCTTTTCGGAAATATCCCTGCGGTTTTTGCAAAAATTTCCTATTTTATAAACATAACAGGGGTTTTTATTCCCGGCAAGGTGCAAAGACCGACGCAGAATGCCGATATCATTGATGGTACTCGCGTCTGTTTTGTCCGACGGTCGTTTCTTTGCAGCTCTAACCGACGCCGTATGGTGCGGTTTCCTCACCCAATTTTTTATTTTCTCGCTTGACAACATGAAAACATCTTCATAAAAGAGATTTATCATGAAAATAAACATTAAATCACTATTAACAGGCACGACGCTGGTCGTTGCATCAACAACCGGCATCATGGCTGATCCGCCCAAGGGATTGAAATTGATTCCGAACGAAACCATCACGCATCCGGTATTCGGGAAAATGAAGGTTATTTCGCATGAAAAGGATATCCAGTATTACAATGGCAAAGCAAAGTACCTCGATAGCGCGGATGCTACGGCAAGAAAGGAGCTGGTTAAGAATTTCATGGCTTATGTACTTGACGGTCATTCGTACAAAGAAAATGAGGCTTCTGAAAAAGCCATACAAAGGATTTTGGATCAGCAAATCGCGGCCACCAAGAGTGGAAGAGGTATGTTAAAAGTCATAACGGCAAATTACATGCGCGAATACGATCGGATCGGAGAATTTTGCGAAGCCAACAAAGAGGCATTGGCGAGATGTTACGAAGAAAGCCTCAAGCATAAAGCGTATTTGGAACACTGTTGCCTTACGGAAAAACTGAAGCGCGATTATGAAATAGAGGTTAACATGTCCGAACGTGAAACTAACGAGACTTTTGCCTCCATGCAAAAAGAAGGATCGGAGTGTGTTTTTCAAGAGTTGTATAAATGTTTTAACGAAAAATTAGGCAAGGCTGCTGTTTTGAAGGCGGTTTTAAATGTCGCTGACGGCAAGTGTAAACAGAAGTCGTTGGATATTTACGTAGAAAAATACTTTAAAAAACTTGAAGCTTTCTACAATGCGCACAAGTCCGATCTGGAAAAATTGTCTGGATTCAAGAAACGGGAACAAGTGAAGGAGATCGAAAAATTTATGACGCTCGGACAGCAGTTGGCGAAAGAATGGAAAGATGCGACACAAAAACAACAGGAAAAAAGTTTTTCCTGCATAAGACGACAAGATATGCCCGGCTGTTATTTCCCGATTCTGTATGCACATTTCGCACAAAAAGATGAAAAATACTCGGATATAAAGGATGTGAATAATTATCTGTTCCGCACTCTGAGACTGGTAAGCGGTCAGGGCGGTTTTGGAGGCGAAAAACTTGAACTGGGTGTAGACTTTGGTATGAAAAGTGATATGTATTATGTGGATGATGATGGTGGGTTTTTCGATAAACAACTGGGAGATGAAGGGGAACTCAAAGATGGTTTCGAAAAATACAG
>JAEEGL013382800.1_pt1 | contig 29158 bp, 25 predicted proteins | sample 9134231 | NCBI WGS metagenome assembly JAEEGL01 (sample SAMN16246548, study PRJNA631951) | gut metagenome | biome: gut microbiome; feature: rumen; material: fiber-attached | host: Bos | place: Iran: Karaj | collected 2018-10 | reverse complement strand
GCACCGGCAGCACCAGCCTCAGACTGCATTTCCTGAACACTGACGGTCTGACCCCACAGGTTCTTGCGCCCACGGGCGGCCCACTCGTCAACATGCTCCGCCATAGGCGAAGACGGGGTGATGGGGTAGATAGCAGCTACCTCCGAGAACATATAACTCACGTGAGCCGCAGCCTCGTTACCATCACAGGTGATAAATTTCTTTTCTTTAGCCATTTTGAATAAGAATATAAATGTTATAACAATTGTCGATAATACCTAAAAATGAGGATTTGTTTTAAAACGTTTGCAAAGGTACGAAGAAATCCTTAAAATGCAAAGCAGAGATTGCAAAATATTGCTAAAACGTTTGCGTTCTTGTCTTATGGCAAGAAATTAGTATGTATTACAGGATGCTCCTGGCGTATTTCAATGTTCACCAATCACACAGTAGTTCGCATTTTTTTTGAATGGTTTCACATACTTTCGCGCGTACGCATATAAAATAAGGTATACAAGACTATACGACCAGTCCAGTGCGGGTTCCCCCAAAGGATATGTTATATAAAAAACAAAGCGATGACCCTCACAGGCAATCGCTCCATTATCTTCAATAGGTATTAGTCCTTTTTAAGGTAAAAAGATTGTTTTCAGGATAACGGCTGCAAAGGTACGGTATTTTTTTTAATTACGCAAACTTTTTTTGCTTAATTTTCAGTAAATTTTACCGTGCGCCCACACAATTGCGGTTTTATTACAACAATGTGTTATGAGAAGATAAAAGTGGGTGGATTATTTGCGTCTGCGCCTGAAAAAGTGGCCATAGGTTTTCATCAGCTTCCTGACAAGAATGAAAGCATCGAAAGCAGTGATACTGTTGCCAATGAGGTTAGCCACCAGCTCACCTTTGGTGTGAGAAGGCTGCGGGGCAACCAAGCTGTCCCACAACTCGCCTATGTGGTCGCCGTCCTTGCGGATGTCTGTCAGCAACTGTTCTTTTCGCTGCTGCAGTTCTTCGATGGTGTTATATGTAGGCTGTACCATAGACATTCTTTAGCTAAACAACAACTGGGCCAGATAACGCACCAAGGGACGCTCAATCAACGGTTTTCTGAAAGTGAAAACCAGGATGAGCAGCAACATAAACAATGCGGCAACAATAAAGAATGCCGTGGCTATCCCTGTGGCTGGTGCCATCCAGAACACCACGGCAAAAGTAAGATAGAACAATACTGTCACTCCAAGAATAATGAGCACAACAATCAGCGAGAGTACGGTTACTAACCTGACCACCTTCTCGATGAAATCCAGCTTGACATACTCCTTCTGCAGCAGTGCATACTGCCGCAAAGATTCTATCAGCTCCTTAACGGACTCTACATTCTTATCGCTTGACAGCACTTTCTCGCGTTGTTAAATGGTTCAACAAAGGCCGGACGGGCCTATTTGTTTTTGGGGACTACTCGTCCACCTCTGGGGCAGCCTCAGCGATGTCATCGACGAGATCCTTCACCTCCTTGCGACTGAGCTTGATGTTGTGCTTCTTCATGAAGTCCTCAACAGCACCAGTTATCTTCACGCGAGTGTCGACCCCCTTCTCGGGAGCCACCAACAGACCAACCACAGCACCAGCAAGTGCTCCACCAAGGAACGCGCCTAAATATCCAAGACTTTTCATACGTTTTTTCGTTTTAAAAGGGTTATACATGTTGTTTGATACGGCAAATGTACGGAAAGTTTTTGAAATTAACAAACTTTATGTGGTTTTTTTCTCTTCTTTTGCATGATATTTTGTAATTTCGCGGAAAATTACATGAATTAGACGTTTAATTACATTCAGAAAACAGAAAAAATGAAAAAGTACACAGTGTTATGCGCTGCCCTCGCCGCAGCCATGATTTTTACAGGATGCAAATCGAGTGAGAGTGCTTATAAGCAGGCATATCTGAAAGCAAAGCAACAGGAAGAGATGCAACAGGCTAACGTCGTCACCCCGGAAAGCCAGAACACACAGGCCGTCAACGAGGTGAGTGTAGTACCCTTGGAAGAAAAAGCCACCAACAATACACAGGTCGTTGACAATGGCGACAACGTCACTGTACGTCAGGAAACCGTGTCGGTGGTGAACGGTTCTGGACTGAAGAACTTCAGTGTCGTGGTAGGATCGTTCTCCCTGAAAGCCAATGCCGAGGGACTGCAGAAGACTCTGAAAGACGATGGCTATGACGCGCAGGTGGTAGTCAACTCCGATGTTACACCAGCAATGTACCGTGTGGTGGCCACAACGTTTGATACTAAGGTTGAGGCAGTGTCGAGCAGATCTGCTCTGATGACGAAGTACCCTGGTGCCTGGCTGCTCTATGCCAAATAGGTGCTGACTTGTGGCGCGCATTCTTTCCATTGACTACGGCAAGAAACGTACGGGACTGGCCGTTAGCGACCCGCTACAGCTGATAGCGGGAGGTTTGGTTACAGTACCAACTTCGACGTTGTTCGAGTATCTGGTGCAATATCTGTCCCACGAAAATGTCGAACGCATCGTGATAGGCAAACCTATCCAACCAAACGGACAGCCGAGTGAGAACTTTACGCGGGTCGAGCAGTTTGTCAACCGGTGGCGCAAGGCAATGCCCCAAGTGCCAATAGACTACTACGACGAGCGTTTCACTTCTGTGCTAGCTCATCAAGCCATGATAGACGGCGGCTTGCGCCGGAAGGCCCGTCAGGACAAGGCACTTGTCGACGAGATCAGCGCGACCATCTTGTTGGAAGACTACATGCGGTCACGAAAGTAAGTGTCGTCCATCGGCTGTTGCAGCATCTTTTTTATTAATCGCGTTAATCATCAAAACAACAAATGGTATTACCTATTTATATATATGGACACCCCGTGCTGCGCAAGGTAGCCGAGGACATCACCCCTGACTACCCCCAGCTGACAGAACTGATAGCTGACATGTGGGAAACACTTGCGGAAAGCGAGGGCATCGGACTGGCTGCGCCACAGATTGGCCGTGCCATACGCCTCTCGGTCATTGACTTGGATGTCATCAGCGAGGACATGCCAGAGTACAAGGGCTTCCGCCAGGTGTACATCAATCCACATATCATAGAGTACGACAAATCGAAGACTGACACGTCAGAAGAAGGATGCCTGTCTCTGCCTGCTATTCATGAGAAAGTAGAGCGTCCGACGCGTATCCTTGTTCGTTGGCAGGACGAGCAGTTTCAACAGCACGAAGAATGGATAGAAGGCTATCTGGCCCGTGTCATGCAGCACGAGTTCGACCATCTGGACGGCAAGGTATTTGTCGATCACCTGTCACCGTTGCGCAAGCAGCTCATTAAGGGCAAGCTGAAGTCGCTCACTCTGGGGCGTTTCCGTTGCGGATACAAGACGAAGGTTATGAAACGGTAATGTGAAAAGTAAAAAGGTAAAAAAGTAAAAGGTAAAAAGAATGAGTTACAAGGATTGCTTTAAGAGGTGGGAAGGTAAGAGATGGACAGGTCTTTTGCTTTTTTACCTTTTTGTCTTTTTACCTATGCACGCCCAGTTCAATACCGATAGGCTGGTAACGATGGGCCGTGCTGCCCTGTATTATGACGACTACGTACTCAGCATACAGTATTTCAACCAGGCCATAAGTGCCAAGCCCTACCTCTTTGAACCCTGGTTTTTCAGAGCTGTCGCCAAATACTATCTGGACGACTTTGCAGGTGCGGAGAGCGACTGTGCCGAGGCCGTCAGCCGCAATCCATACGTAGTAGGCATCTATGAGTTGCGTGGATTGTGCCGCATCCATCAGAAGCGTTTCGACGAGGCCGTCGCCGACTACGACACCGCACTTCGCTACGAGCCGGAGAATATGAATCTTTGGCACAACCGCGTACTCTGCCGTATCCAGCAGAAGGATTATGCGCAGGCCGTAGCCGACCTTGACTCCATGACTGCCAAGTGGAGTAGAAATGCCCGCATCTATGCCGTGCGTTCTGAGGTTTGTCTGTTACAGAAAGACACCGTACAGGCTCTTGTTGCCATTGACAAGAGCTTGGAACTCGATGCCTACAATGGACATGCCTGGGCGCAGCGCGCCGTAATCAATCTGGCCCAGGAGGAATGGAAGAGTGCCGAGGCATCGCTCGACAAGGCACTACACCTGCTGCCACGCGAGGCCGGCCTGTACATCAACAGGGCTTTAGCGCGCTTCAACCAGAGCAACCTGCGTGGTGCCATGTCAGACTACGACTTAGCCCTCGATTACGAACCCAACAACTTCCTGGGTCATTACAACCGTGGACTGCTGCGTGCCCAGGTGGGTGACGACAACAGAGCCATCACCGACTTTGACTTTGTGCTGAAGATGGAACCCGACAATCTGATGGCACTCTACAACAGGGCCTTGCTGCTCGAACAGACTGGCAATCCCAGGGCAGCCATACGTGACTATTCGAAGGTCATTGACGAGTATCCCAACTTCTGGACAGGTCTGCATCAGCGCGCCCAGTGCTATCGGAAGCTGGGCATGACGAAGCAGGCCGAGCAAGACGAGTTCCGTATCCTGAAGGCACAGATAGACAAGCGGTTTGGTCACCAGCCTCGTTTGTCACCAAAACAGATGCGTAAGCGCAGTGACGAAGATATAGAAAAGTACAACCAACTGGCCGTCGCTGACGAGCAGGAGATGGAGCATGAGTACCAGAGCGAGTATCGCGGACGTGTGCAGAACCGTCGAGTGGATATGGACTACATGCCCATGTACATGCTTTCCAACGAACAGCAGCAGCACGCAGTCAGGCACTATGTCGCATACGACCGCCAGGTGGACAATGTCAACCACAGTATTCCAGCAGGCCAGCAGATTCATATTGTCTGCAACCAACCGACACTTAGCGAGGCTGCCACGCAACGCTACTTCAGCCGTATAGACACACTGTCGGCTCAGATTGACCGCAGCCGCTCCACCCAGCAGGCCATGCAACTGTTGCTGCTTCGAGCCATAGCATACGGTGTCATCCAGAACTACGAGTCTGCCATTGAGGATCTCTCCACCTATATAATGAACGACTCCACATCGACACTCGCCTACTGGCAGCGGGCTGTCTGTCAGTCGCGCTTCAACGACTTCAACGCCGCTCAGGGTACAGATGTAAAGCTCAAGACTGCCAGTGTGCTGAATGACTTGACAAAGGCTGTTGACATCAGCCCTAACGCCTACTTGTACTATAATCGTGGTAATGTCTACGCTGTCAGGAATGACTATACCCATGCCATTGAGGACTACACCCGTGCGTTGGAGATAGACCCCTCATTGGCCGAGGCTTATTACAACCGTGGACTGGCACACCTTGCTGCCAAACAGCAGGACAAGGGTGTCAGTGACTTGTCAAAAGCAGGAGAGTTGGGCCTGTATACAGCCTATAGCATTATCAAGCGTCAGCGGAAATAAAAGACTATAGCTGCACCAGATTAATTTCAAGCCAGAGGGCTACAAAACCAATAATCCAGCCTAACAGCACCTTGGGTGTCAAGTGCTTGATATACCATCCCAACCTGACATGCTCGGCACGCATTAGTGCCAGTCCGCTGACAGAGCCGACACTGAGCAGACAGCCTCCGACGGCCGTAGAGTATGCTATCACAGCCCAATAGGCACCATTGGTGGCAACGTCGCCTACACCCACTTTATACAATGAGATGTTGCTGATGGCAATGGTGAAGCTGTCGACTATGGATGACAGCAGACCTGCACCGATGCCTATCATCCAAATATCGTGGATGTAGGTGTCAACCCACTGTGCCACATCACCCCACACACCTGTCTCAGTGACGACGCCCATACCCAGCATAATACCCATGATAAACAGTACCTGCTGCAAGGCACCGTACTGTAGTGACATGGGAATGCGCCGCTGCGCCATTTGGTCTGCTGCGATAAGCTTACGGTTGAATGCCTCGTTGACCACCCACAATACACTCAGCACACACAGTGCCCCAAGGAACGGAGCCAGACGGGTAATGTTGTGGAAGGTGGGTATGAACCACAGGCCGCCAATGCCTACAATAAGCATCACGATACGCTGCCAGCGGTTCAGACGGGTGTCGTCGCCACGGTATGGCGATGGACTCCATGCAGTATCGAGACGGTCTGGTAATTCGCGGTTGATGAGAATGGTAGGTATCACCCATGCCAACAAGGCGGGCAAAAGCAAGTATGCCGAGAAGCGGCTGGCAGTAACTGCACCGTCACCCCACAGTATCAGTCCCGTCGGGTCACCGATGACGGTAAAACACCCTCCACAAGTGGCGGCCAACAGGATGGCCGATCCCACATACATTCGCTGGCGTGAATTCTGCAAGATATTGCGCATGACGACCAGCATCATTGTCGTTGTCGTCAGATTGTCCAGGTTGGCTGAGAGGATGAATGTCGCCAAGGTAATGGTCCACAGCAGTCGCTTGGAGTTGCGTGTACGTATCCACTCGCTGATGAAGTCAAAGCATCCGTTGTTGTTCAGCAGTTCCACTATCGACATGGTAGCCAGCAGAAACATTACGATGGCGGCAGCACGTCCGACATAGTTGAGGAACACATTATTATAGATGTACAGCTTGACCGTATCACTTGTCGGAGCGATGCCGCCCAGCCACTCCTGATAGTCCTGTGGGTGTTGGTCGGTGATGAAGTCTGTTCCCCAACAGACATACACCACCCATCCTACCGTTCCGAGGAACATGGCGATAGCGGCTTTGTTGACACCCGTCAGATGGCCCGTGGCTATCAGCACATAGGCCAGTATCAGCATGGTTACGATAATCAGAGTCATTGCTGTGTATTCTTAAAATGTAAAGTAACTAATTCAAGTTTATAGAGACACCTGCCGCCATCCGCTTGCGCTTTCGGCACTTCATGTACCACCCGTTCAGTCTGGCGCGGTCTATGCCACGTGCAACAGCAGCGTCAAGCACCTTGAGGGCTTCCGTCTTACGTCCCATGTACAATAGCAGGTCGACATGTGATGCGACGTATTCAGCATTCAGCCCGTCCAGTTCGCTCGCCCGCTTCCAGTCGTAGAGTGCAGGCTCTGTCTGTTTCATTTCCCTTTCCAGTGCAGCCCGCGTCGCATAAACTACTGCCGAGTCGCTGTGCATCTCCACCGTCTGGTTCAGTTGGTCCAGGGCATCCTTCTGTTTCCCCATGAGTTGCAGTACATAAGCCAATGACAGTCGTGCCTGCATGTGTCGGGGGACAAACTGTAACAGACTCTCATAGTCGTGCCGGGCCAGTTCGTAGCGCCGCAGATGGGTGTTGGCGTAAGCACGGTAGAACAGTGCTGCCGGGTTGTGTGGCTCACGTTGCAGGATAAGGTCGTACTCGTCGATGGCATACTGCCACTGCTGCAGCTGCAGGTTAGCCGTAGCCTTCCGCTGGTGCAGGTCCGTCGACCACTTGCTGTCAGCAATCAGCCGGTTGAGATGAGTCAGCGAGTCACGCCAGTTCTGTGCCGCAGCGTTACCCAATGACAAATACAACGTGACAAATGTCAATACTGTCAGTCTCATTTACTCATCTTTTATTGATGTAATTGACTATCCACTCGCCAACTTCCCTGGTGCCGTATTTCGCACCACCCTCCACCTGAATCTCAGGTGTGCGGACATGGGCGTCGAGCGATGCGTTGACGGCCTCTCTGACGAGTTGTCCTTCCTGAATCAGACCGAAATGTTCCAGCAGCATGGCGGCAGAGAGTATCTGTGCCAGCGGGTTGGCCAGGTTTTGTCCCTTTGCCTGTGGCCACGAACCGTGTACCGGTTCGAAGAGCGGGGTATGCTCGCCGAGGCTCGACGATGGCTGCAAGCCCATAGAGCCTGTGATGCACGAAGTCTCGTCGGTCAGTATGTCGCCGAAGGTGTTCTCTGTGACGATGACGTCGAAGAAACGCGGCTCTGTCAGTACGCGCATCGAGGCATTGTCAATGAACATGTAGTCAGTGACGACATCAGGGTATTGGGACTCCATCTCCTTGGCTATCTGACGCCACAGACGGCTCGATGCCAGCACATTGGCCTTGTCGACCACTGTCAGGTGCCGCTTACGCGTCATTGCCATGTCGAAGGCCACCTTCAGGATGCGCTCAATCTCAGGACGTGTATAGATGTCGGTGTCGTATGCCTTGTCGTTGTCCTGGTATTTCTCGCCGAAATACATGCCGCCCGTCAGTTCGCGTATAACCACGAAGTCGGCACCACGCAACAACTCATCCTTCAGCGGCGACTTGTGCAGCAGGCAGTCAAAGGTGGCCACAGGACGTATATTGGCAAACAACCCCAATTTCTTGCGTATGGCCAGCAGTCCCTGTTCAGGACGTATCTTTGACGTCGGGTCGTTGTCGTATTTGAGGTCACCGACTGCAGCAAACAGCACGGCATCAGCCTTCATGCAGATGTCGTGTGTGGCTTCAGGATAAGCATCACCCACTGCATCGATGGCGCACGCGCCGACCAAAGCCTCCTCATAGGTGAACTCATGGCCGAACTTTCCTGCTATTGCATCCATGACGGCGATGCCCTGTTTCATGATTTCGGGACCTATACCGTCGCCCGGAAGAACGGCAATCTTTAGTTTCATATAGTCTTTCCTCTTTTAGTCAGTTGTTGTTTTCTTATTTATGTTAGTCTCATGTTTCAAGCTGCAAAGTTAATCATTCGCTCGTGAAAAACCAAAAAAATATTTGGCATTTTGAGTGAATTGTATTAATTTTGCACTCATTATGACGATAACCATCGACTTGACAAGTCTTATACTGTGTGGCGTGCTGTTGTTGCTGGCCGTGCTGACGCCTTTATGCTCCGCATTTTTCCGTCGCGTGAAGGGCAGTGATGTCACTACGCCCAGACCGATATCAGTATCCATTGTGATGACCGTACACGACGAAGTGGAGGCGGTTGAGCGCAACCTGCCGCTGTTCCTGCAACAGCAGAGCGAGGCAGGCTACGAAGTGATAGTGGTTGACGAGTCGTCAGGCAGCGACACCAAGGATGTGCTGAAACGACTGCGGGCGCAGTATCCCAACCTTTACACGACATTCATCCCTGAATCAAGCCACTACCTGAGCCGTCGCAAACTGGCACTGACCATAGGTGTCAAGGCAGCGCATAACGAGTGGTGCATACTGACTGACATACGTTGCAAGCCTGCCGACGAGCATTGGCTGGAGAGCATGACGGCGCAGATGGGCGACGACACCGGAGTGGTGCTCGGACTCACTGGCTGGGAGGACGATGCCCCCGTCTACTGGCGCTTTGAGCGGTTGCTGAACAACTGCTACCAGATGCGCCGGGCTGCGCTGTATCGTGCCTATCGCTACGACGGACGCTCGCTGGGGTTCCGCAGGAGCGTCTTCATGTCGAACAATGGTTTCCTCAGCAATCTGAAATACCTGCGCGGCGAATACGATTTCATAGCCAACGAGCACGGAGGCCAGCAAGCCGCTGCAGTCAGCATCGTGCCGTCATCCATGATGGTGCAGGAACGGGTGGCGAGAAAGATTTGGAAGTACGACCACCTATATTATATGGAGTCGCGCAAGCACCTGAGCCGCAGTCTATCGTGGCGACTGCTACACAATACTGACCAGGCCGTGCTGCAGCTGAACTACCTGCTGGAAGCTGCATCTCTTGCATATTCGCTTCTGACCACCAATTGGCTGCTATGTGCGGCATCGGTTCTTTCAGTACTGCTGACCATGCTACTTCGCTCGCTGTCGGTCAGAAAGGCAGCCCGCAGCTATGGCGAGCACCTGCCGCTGTTGCTGATACCGCTGCTAGAGTTGCGTACCGTCTGGCAGCAGCTATCCTTCATCGTTGACCACCGTCTGGCAGACAAATACGATTTCATTCGCCGATGAGAATCATGCACTACATACCGGATAGTCAGGACTTGGTGACCCAGCATGTGGGTACACTTGTCTCAGCTATGGGCAAAGAGTGCGAGAACCATGTGGTGACAGACGGAAGGGAGGCATGCAACGGTCTGCAAGAGAGCCACTTCGACATCCTGCATGTTCACGGCTGCTGGCGTAACTCGCAGCACAAGGTAGTGCGGCAAGCGTTACGAAACGGCACTCGGCTCGTTGTCTCGCCGCATGGCCAGTTGGAACCTTGGGTTATGGACGCCAACTACTGGCGCGAGAAGCTGCCGAAGAAACTGCTCTATCAGCGCAACGTCATCCAGTCGGCCTACGCCGTCGTCATACAGGGAAAGATGGAAGAGGAGTGCATGAACCGTCTGGGGTGGAACCGCCGCACGGTCATCATCAGGAACAGCATCCTCACGAGCAGCATCACGCCACAGCAGATGGCCCAGCAGACAAGCAGGCTGTACCGCAAGATCATGGACAGCAACCCGCTCGAGCTGATGACCGCCGGCACACGCCAGTCCCTGCGTAACATCCTGAAGACCGGCATTACCGGCGACGCACGCTGGCTGTTGAACGAGAGCAACCAGCCACAGCCCGACGACGCCTGGCAGTGGCACTGTCTGATGGGCTATGCCTGTCAGGAGCACATCGCCGACACCGTTAAGCGCGGACTCCGTCTGCTGCGTATCGACGAGCCGGACTACCATTACGAGGACGGCTGCTGTTTTCTGCCCGACGGCTACCAGCCGCCTGTGACTATCGGCAGCGTCATCGGCATGCAGTTTGTCAACGAGAACGAACGGCTGCTGGCCACTTTCAGACAGGTTAGGAAACTGATAGCTGCAAAGCAGCTGTCCATCGTCCACTTGGTGGAACTGGACAAAGAACTGCGGCAGCACGGCTGCGACGAGCAGCTGCTGGCCGAACAGTTGCGCGACGCCAGCCTCCTGCAGACGGCACGCCGTACGATGCAGCTCATGAACGACCTGACTGGACTTGACGAGGGTTTCATGCCAGTCGCTCCACTGGCCGACCGCACCACGCGAGCCATCCGACGCCATATTGAAAGAAGACTGGAGATAGTTGGTAAGTAGCCTTTTAAGCATTAAGCATTAAGAATTAAGAATTAAGCATTATATGAGTACCGATCCCACCAACCGCGACATGCACTACCTGCAGCTGCTGTCGACGTCGTTTCCGAACATCGCTGCGGCATCGACGGAGATCATCAACCTCGAGGCCATCATGAACCTGCCGAAGGGTACCGAGCACTTCCTGGCCGACCTTCACGGCGAGAGTGCAGCCTTTCAGCACGTGCTGAAGAATGCCTCTGGTAACATACGCCGAAAGGTCAGCGAGTTGTTCAAGGGCGATATCCGCGAGTCGGAGCGCCGCGAACTCTGCACGCTCATCTACTATCCGGAGCAGAAGCTGCAGCTCATCAAGGAGGCAGAGAGTGACATCGACGACTGGTACCACATCACCATCCACCGCTTGGTGGCCGTCTGCCGTGACGTGTCGTCGAAATACACACGCAGCAAGGTGCGCAAGTCGCTGCCCGAGGAGTTCAACTACATCATCGAGGAGCTGCTGCACGAGCGCACCGACGACATCGACAAGGCGGCATACGTCGGCGGCATCGTCGACAGCATCATCTCCACTGGCCGTGCCGACGACTTCATCGTGGCACTCTGCAACGTCATTCAGCGGCTGGCCATCGACCAGCTGCACATCCTGGGCGACATCTACGACCGAGGCCCCGGTGCCCACATCATTCTCGACACCCTGCGGCAGTACCACTCGTGGGACATCCAGTGGGGCAATCACGACATGCTGTGGATGGGTGCCGGAGCGGGCAACAACGCCTGCATCTGCAACGTGCTGCGGCTGTGTCTGCGTTATGCAAACCTGACGACCATCGAAGAGGCTTACGGTATCAACCTCGTTCCGCTGGCCACCTTTGCCATGGAGACCTACGGCGACGACCCCTGCGAAGAGTTCTACCCCAGGCTGCTGAAGGGCAACGCGATGGATGACAAGTACCGGCGGCTGACGGCACAGATGCACAAGGCCATCACCGTCATCCAGTTCAAGAAGGAAGCCCTCATCTTCCACCGCCGGCCGGAATGGCAGATGGAAGACCGCTGCCTGCTGGAGCACATCGATTACCAGCGCGGCGTATGCGTCATCGACGGCACGGAGTACTCCATGCGTTCGTGCCACTTCCCCACCATCGACCCAGAGCACCCCAACGAGCTGACTCCTGAGGAGCACCAGCTAATGGAGAAGCTTCACCACTCGTTCCGCGTCAGCGAGAAGCTGCAGAAGCACATCAAGATGCTGCTGTCGCACGGCTGCATGTACGCCATCTGCAACCAGAACCTGCTGTTCCACGCTTCCATACCGCTCAACGCCGACGGCTCGCTGAAAGAGGTGGAGTTGTACAAGGGAAAGAAATACAGCGGCCACGAGCTGATGCACAACATCGGCATGCTGGTACGCGCTGCCTTCGAGAGCGACACCGATCAGGAGCTGCGCCTCTTTGCCCGCGACTACTTCCTCTACCTCTGGAGCGGCAAGGACTCGCCGTTGTTCGACAAGTCGAAGATGGCTACCTTTGAGCGTTACTTCCTGACCGACAAAACTACCTACAAGGAGGAGAAGGGTTGCTACTTCCAGCTACGTGACTCCGAGGAAGTGTGCGACCGCATCCTCGATGCCTTCGGTGTGACGGGCAACAACCGTCACATCATCAACGGCCACGTTCCCGTACATGTCGCCCGAGGCGAGAATCCCATCAAGGCCAACGGCAAGCTGATGGTCATCGACGGCGGATTCAGCGAGGCCTACCACTCCGAGACGGGCATTGCCGGCTACACGCTGGTTTACCACAGCAGAGGCTTCCAGCTGGTTCAGCACGAGCCGTTCATGAGTGCCGAGGACGCTATCCAACGAGGCACCGACATCAAGTCAACCACCCAGCTTGTCGAGCTGTCAGCCCACCGCATGCGTGTCGCCGACACCGACAAGGGTGCCGAGCTGCGCAAGCAAATTGGCGACCTGCGCCAGCTGCTCTACGCCTACCGCCACGGCATCCTGAAGGAGAAGAAGTAGTTCTTAGTTCATAGTTCATAGTTCATAGTTCATAGTTCTTAGTTCAATGTTCAATGTTCAATGTTCAATGTTCAATGTTCAATGTTCTCATTGCGTTAGGCTCAAACCATCAGCAGGCAGCCCACATCCGATGGGCATCGCAGCGGCTGTCCACGCTGCTTAGTGACGTGCGCTTCAGCCCAACCCTGTGGACGCAGGACATCCACGGTGCTGGCATCTACTACATGAACCGACTGGCCGCAGGCACAACGACGCTGCCCCTTGACAAACTGGAGCACACCCTGAAGGCTATCGAGGCTGAGACTGGTCGCACACGCCAGCATGTCACCATCGACCTCGACGTGATGCAGTACGACGGTGTGCGTCACCACCTGAACGACTGGCCGCGCCCCTACATCCAGCGGCTCCTCCACACCCTGCCATTTCACCCATAATCCTCATTACTCTCACTTCTCACTTCTTACCTCTCACCTCCCATGAAGCTCCTGCTTACCCTTCTGATCCTCTGCCTGTCGCCGTTGTCCTCACGCGCCCAGTCGTTCAGCCGCCACTTCTCTGACTCCACGCTAAGGCTCGACTACATCTTTGCGGGCGACACATCGTCGCAACACATCTTCGTCGACCAGCTCAGCGTGACGCCACGCTGGTACGGGCGACGAAACCAGCTGGCAGAGCTGCCGCTACAGGGCAACGGCGACATCACCGTCACCGACCCGCTGACGGGCGACACGCTCTACCGCCATTCCTTCTCGACGCTCTTCCAGGAGTGGCTCTCCACCGACGAGGCCAAGCACACGGCGCGATCGTTCGAGAACGTGTTCCTCGTACCTTACCCCAAACATCCCGTCAGCGTTGCCGTCGAGCTGCGCGACGGTCACGACCGCCCCATAGCCCGCTTACGCCACAATGTGTCGCCGGACGACATCCTCATCCATCGTCCCGTCCAGCCGTCATCATCCACTCGCTACGTCACCCTTCAGCAGGCCGCCGACACGCTGCGCTGCATCCACATCGCCTATGTCGCCGAGGGCTACACCGAGTCGCAGCTGCCCCAGTACCTTGACGACTGCCGCGCCGCTATGGAGTCACTCTTCGAGCATGAGCCGTTCCGCTCGCTGCGCGACCGCTTCCATATCGTCGCCTTGCTGTCACCGTCCGTCGACACCGATGTCAGTCAGCCAGGCAAGAATGTCTGGCGCAACACAGCCCTCAGCTCCCACTTCGACACGTTCTACAGCGAGCGGTACCTCACGACACTTCATCTCAAGCGGTTGCACGACCTGCTGGCCGGTGTACCCTACGAGCATATCATCATCCTGGCCAACACCGCCCACTACGGCGGCGGAGGCATCTACAACTCCTATAACCTCAGCTACACCCGTGGCTCGCGCTTCCGTCCCGTCGTCGTCCACGAGTTCGGCCACTCCTTCGGCGGCCTCGGCGACGAGTACCCATACGGCGACAACGACCCCATGTACTTCGCCGATACCGAGCCGTGGGAGCCCAACCTTACCACCCACCCGCAGCATCCCGTCAAGTGGCAGTCGCTCATCGACAGCGGACAGGCATCGCTCGTCGAGGGCGGCGGCTATCTGTCACACGGCGTCTGGCGCGGACAGGAGGACTGCCGCATGCGCACCAACGAATACCCCTCGTTCTGCCCCGTCTGCCAGCAGGCCTTACGCCGTCTCATCGACTTCTATACACGCTGACATTTATGGCATAATTGTGTTGTCCCCTGGTCAAACTCCACCTTGTTTGACAGGGCTTCACTTCTTGTTTGACAGGGCATCACCACCAGTGTTAACATTTTTTTTATGACATTCTTGTGATTTTTCTTCATATTTTTATTTGCTTTCTTCATTTTTTTGTAATTTTGCAGCCGATTTAAACACATATTAAATTTTTAGACTTATGAGAGTAATCATTGAATCTGACTATCAGAAGATGTCACAGTGGGCTGCAGAACATGTTATCGAGCGTATCAACGCCTTCAAGCCCACAGCAGAGAAGCCTTTCGTCCTCGGTCTGCCCACCGGCAGCTCGCCCGAGGGAATGTATGCCTGTCTGGTGAAGGCTAACAAGGAAGGCCGCGTATCGTTCAAGAACGTCCTGACATTCAATATGGACGAGTATGTCAATCTGCCCGAGGATCATCCCGAGAGCTACCACTCGTTCATGGCCCGCAACCTGTTCGACCATATCGACATACCCAAGGAGAACATCCATATCCTGAACGGCAACGCCAAGGACCTGGCTGCCGAGTGCGCACACTACGAGCAGATGATTGAGGAGGCCGGCGGCATCGACCTGTTCATCGGCGGCATCGGCCCCGACGGCCACATCGCCTTCAACGAGCCGTTCTCCAGCCTGTCGTCCAAGACTCGCGTAAAGACACTGACCTCTGACACCATCATCGCCAACTCGCGCTTCTTCGACAACGACGTCAACAAGGTTCCCAAGCTGGCGCTGACCGTTGGCGTAGGCACCGTGATGGCAGCCCGCGAAGTGATGATTCTCTGCAATGGCCACCACAAGGCTCGCGCCCTGCAGGCAGCCATCGAGGGTCCCGTCTGCCAGGCATGGACCATCTCAGCCCTTCAGACCCACCAGCACGGCATTATCGTCTGCGACGAGCCTGCCACCGACGAGCTGAAGGTTGCCACCTACAAGTACTTCAAGGACATCGAGAAGGACAACCTGTAAAGGACATATTAAGACAACGAATACAATCAGGGGGACTGTCGCAAGGCAGTCCCCCTTCTTATGGGAGTTTTTCGGATAACCATGCCATCTTTGGAGCTTTTGAGGGTTGTAGCAAGAAAAAACAGCCAAAAATAATTCCAAAGTTTTGGTAATATGGATTGTTATCCGTAAATTTGCAGAAAATTCGTTGAATCTACTGGTAAAAATGAAGAAATTAGATACGGACGAGCTGATTAAAAGCGCTGAGGCTTTCTGCCGGCAAGAAAGTGGGAAGTACAGGAAAGAGCTGTTTGGAGTGACAGACGGCAAGGCTGTTGGTACTTTCGTTGAATATCTGTTTCAAGATTTCCTGTCGAAGCATTATGACTTGGAAATCGGCAGCTCGGCCAATGGCCTTGACTTGCCATCTGTTGAAACCGACATCAAGGTAACTTCAATCAGACAGCCCCAGTCCAGCTGTCCCTTTAAGGACAGCAAACAGAAAATATATGGACTCGGCTACAACTTGATAGTCTTTGTATATAGAAAGTCTGATGACACGAAGCACAAGAAAGGAATGCTAGAGTTTGTTTCATGTACCTATATTGACAAGAGCAGGACAGCCGATTACCAGACGACAACGGGATTGCGACAGATTATAAAGAACAAAGGAAATGCTGATGATATTTTTGCATTTCTGAATGACCACAAGATACCGGCAGACGATGTGACGCTAATGAATATGGCAAATGACATCCTAAAGAATCCTCCTGAGGTTGGCTATCTGACAATATCCAATGCCTTGCAATGGCGGTTGCAATACAGCAGGATTGTATCACTCGACAAGGACGTTGTGGGCATATCATCAATTGTGAAATTTGAAGAAGGGACAGAAGATGAGTGAAGTGATAGCCAATGCAAAGAAAGATGAATATGGTGACTGGCAAACGAACCTGCCACTTGCCATATCAGTCTGCGAACAGCTGAAAGCACAGGGATTACGTCCGCAAGTCATCATTGAGCCGACGTGTGGCCAAGGGAGTTTTATTGTTGCCTCACTGATCACCTTTGATACCATTGAGGATGTGTACGGCATTGAGATTTACAAGCCATATCTGGATACTCTGAAAGATAAACTGCAGAAGTTCGGCAAGTCATTGGATAATGTAAACATTCATTTATTCCACGAGAATATATTTGACTTTGATTTCAGGAAAATCACAAGCAACATCGCTGGTCGGACAGTTCTTGCTATCGGCAATCCACCCTGGGTGACAAACAGCAAGCTGGGTGAAATGGGAAGCGACAACCTGCCAGTCAAGACAAACTTTAAGAAAGTGAAAGGACTGGAAGCCATCACAGGCAAAGGGAACTTCGACATCGCCGAATACATTTGCACACAGCTGATAGAACATTTGTCTGGAGAGAATGTCTATTTTGCCTTCCTGCTAAAGACTGCTGTCATCAAAAATCTGGTATACGAACAAAAGGCAGGAAGGTCGGCATTGTCGCACATAGCCCAGTATAATATCGATGCGCAAAAAGAGTTCAATGTGTCCGTTTCGGCAGCTCTGCTGACGATGCACCTCTTTGGTGGCCATGAGAGGAGTTGTGAGGTGCTTGATTTCTACACAAAAGCATTGCTGTACAGTTTCGGGTGGGTTGGCGACAAGTTTGTGGCCAATGTTGACAACTATGTCAAGACAAGAGATATTGACGGCATCTCGCCTTTCACCTGGAGATCAGGGCTGAAGCACGACTGCTCGAAAGTTATGGAACTGTCAAAAGTCAACGGGAAATATGTCAACGCTCTTGGCGAGCTTGTGGACATCGAAGAAGATGTCGTATACCCGCTGATCAAGAGTTCCGACATCAAGGGAGACGTAATTACCTCTTCACGAAGATATGCTATCGTCACCCAGCATAGCACCAACGAAGACACCAAGCAGATGCGCATCAAGTACCCCAAGGCCTATCAGTACCTGTTGTCACATGCCAACTATCTTGATGGCCGCAAGAGCAGTATCTATAAGGGCAGACCTCGTTTCTGCCTATTTGGCATCGGGGGCTATACGTTTAAAAAGTATAAGATAGTTATCTCAGGTCTTTATAAGCAGACACGTTTCTCACTCGTTTCCGACATTGACGGAAAGGTGGCGGTATGCGACGACACCTGCTATATGCTAAGTTTCGATGACGAAGCCGTTGCCCGTGTGGTGCTTGGCATCCTCAATAGCCAGGCAGTTCAGGATTTCGTCAATGCCATTTGCTTCTACGACGCCAAACGTGCCATCAACAAGGACATGCTTATGCGTATCAATCTGCTGGCTGCTCTTCGTTTCATGCAAGACCAGCAGTTGGGTCTTACTTACGAAGAATACAACAAGGCATTACGTTTTGTCGTTCAGCATGGCCAGGCTGTCACTTCGCAACTCAGCTTCGATTTCGAGGATGTTGGCTCAAACCAGAAAGGCGATTTTTATGTATACGCCCCTGCCAACAGCTATGACAACTACTAAAAACGCATTGCAAAAACCCTTCACCGCAGGAGACAACTCACGGAGTGTCAGGCTGTTGCGGTGAAGAGAATGTGATTGGCGTGTGGCTGCTGACTACAGGGCGACGACACGGTAGAGGTTACAGTTGTGGCGGAACTCGAACTCGCCGTTGACGAAGGCCGCCATCTCGTGGATGGGGCGCAGCAGGGCACGCTTGCGCTGGCGGTAGCGCGACAGCTCGTCGCCCTTCTTGTCGGCAGCGGCCTTCTGAAGGTTGTCACTCAACAGCTGGTTCTGCTTCTCCAGCTGTCCGATGTACTCGTTGCACTGCTGCAACTTCCTGGTAATGTCAAATAGATGTTTCATATAATATGTATTTTAGAGGTTTAACGCCTGCAAAGGTATGGCGAATTTTCCTGATTTGCAAGCGTTATGTACCACAAAATCAGCACTTTTCCTCGTTTTCGCCAGTCATTGAGTGACGCTTTTCCGTGTGTGGCTTTCTGTGCTTAGAGGCTGATTTTTTCATTGCCGACGGCCGTCGGCAATAATAAAGTGCGCATTTCACGCCAAAATACTTTCATGTGTCGAGAATTATTCGTAACTTTGTAACCACTAACCAAAACATCACGGAAACATGAAGAAAGGATTTGCCATTCGCTAAAGACGCTGGCCGAATACTGTGCCGAGCATGGCTCCTTCACGCGCCGTGAGTTCCAGCGCATTTTCGGCGTCACCCGCTACCGTGCCACAAGATACTGACCGACCTCGTCAACGAGGAGTTTCCCAAGTGCTACCGCACGCAGGTCGGCCGCCTCTGGGTCTACCGCAAGACGGGGACATGACCTGTCACAAACCCTTCACCGCAACAGCCTGACACTCCGTGAGTTGCCGGCTGCGGTGAAGGGTTTTTGCAATGCGATTTCAGTAGTTATTATAGGTGTTGGCAGGGTACGAGACGATTATTTCTTTCCCAGCCTTATGCCGAAGAATGTGCGGATGCGCCACTTGATGTTATGTATGGCGAGCGACTCCTTGTGGCCGATGTTGGTGAAGTTGAAGACCATCGAGACGCCGAGGAACTTGTTGCCCCACTGACGGACGACGGCACCGCGCCCGGTGATGATGACCTCGGGGAAGTGGTAGTGAAGGGGGATACGGTTGTCGCCGAAAGTCATCGACGTGTTGCTATAGACGATGAACGTGGGCAGAGCGGATATGTGCAGCAGCCAGCCCTGAGCGGGCACGTAGTTGTAGCCATAGCCGGCGCCAAGGCCGATGTTCGTCATCTTCAGCCGCATCTCCTGATCCCAGTCGAGGGTAGCATGCTGTCCCATGCCCGACGCAGCCAGGAGGAAGCTGCCGGCAGAACGCCGCTGGATGTAACTCTGCGAGAAGGCAGCGGGGTAGGAGAAGCGGCGGCTGTTGAAGACGTAGAAGGCATTCAGGTTCAGCGTCTTCACCTTCAGCTTGCCGTCAGGCAGCTGGACACGCTCCATGCCGTCGTGGTCGTGCCAGCCCGTGAAGTTCTTGGCATCCTGATAGACGATGTCGAAGCCGAAGCGCCGGCCGTAGCTGTTGAAGTTCAGCTCGAAGTCACGGTACTTGCCCATCATCTTGGCGGGGTTGAGCGATGCACTGAGCGAAAGGCCGAGGTAGCTGACGCCCACGCTAAGCGTCGCCTTCCTGTTGGCTTCCATCTCGGACTTGAAGTGCTGCCCGTTCTCGGACGAGGCAAGCGCCAAAGCCGAGCGGTCAATTCCCTCAGCCTCGATCTTCGCTCCCGACACATTCATCCGCGCCGTGACCGTCCACTTCGTCGCCGGCCGTGTGATGTAGGCCGTGTCGACATCGCCCTTACGATAGTTCTGCGTCAGGATGCTGTCAATGCGATGAAGGAGGCTCTGCGCATCTGTCGCATTTGAGAATGTGAGAAGAATGGCTGCAAAAGTCCAATAATATACGTATTTCATTTATCGTTCTGCGAACTGACGGCTTCCATCCAGTTGCACTACTTCGTGCCGCCGCCGAGGGCGATGTAGAGTGCAATGACGGCCTGGGCGCCTTTGTACATGTTCGAGGCCTCGTTGAGCTGTGAGCTGAGGAGATTCTCCTGGGCGGTGAGCACCTCGATGTAGCTGGCCTTGCCGTTGTCCATCAGCTCGTGGGTGCCGATATAGGCGTTGTGGAGTGCCTCCACCTGACGGCGGTAGTAGGCGAATTTCTCGCGGGCAGCCTGACAGTCGGCCATGGCCTCGTTCACCTGGTTGCCTGCATCGATGACGGTCTGCACGTACTTCTTCTGCAAGTCCTCCTGTGTCAGCTGATTGATCTTCAGGTTGGCCTTCAGCCTGCCACGTGCGAAGATGGGCTGCGTCAACTGGCCGACGAAGCTGAGCAACAGCTTGCCAGGATTGATGACGGCACTACCCGTTGAGTTTGTCCAACCTGCCGTTCCCGTCAGCGTGATGCCGGGGAAGAAGGCGGCACGGGCGGCCTGCGTGTTATAGAAAGCCTCCTCCATAGCGTGGTTGGCCATACGGATGTCCGGACGCAGCTCAAGCATCGTGGCGGGTACGCCAATCTTCAGGAACTGTGTGTCGAACATGCGCTGGCCGGTGTCGCCCTGTGCGTCGGGGTGATGCAGGGCGGCACTGCCCCACTTCTTACGCTCGATGTGCTGCGGGGTAGAAGCCATGAGCCTGCAGAGGGCGTTCTCGGTGGCCTGGATGCTGCGGCGCACATCGACAATCTGCGTCTTCACATTCAGATACGACGACTCCATCTGGTTGACGGCGGTCGAGTATGCCTTGCCGTTCTCATAGAGCGACTTCTGTGTCTCTAATGAGGCATTCCACAGGCTGTCAGTCTTGGTCAGGATTTCCAACTGGCGGTCGAGCAACTGCAGCATGTAATACTGCTGTGCCACGGCACTGATGAGGTTGGTACGCACAGCCTCCTCGCCCATCTGGGCCTGTAGGAGTACAGCCTTCGAGGCACGCTTCTTGTTGGTGATAGAGCCGAACACATCGACGTCCACCGACAGTTGCAACGGCAGGTTGTAGGTCTTCGACCACGGGTAGTCGTCGAACTTGGCCAGCGTGCCCTGTGGCGAGAAATAGAGCGACGGCAGGTAGGCCATCTTGGCAGCCGTCAGCGACGCCTGGCTCTTCTCCACTGCAATGCGGGCGGAGTTCAGGTCGGTGTTGTTGGCCAGCACCTGCTCGATGAGCTGCTGGAGCAGCGGGTCGGTGAAGAACTCACGCCAGGACATCTGGGCGAGGGAAGAAGACCCTCCCCCGGTCCCTCCCTGTATGGGAGGGGAGTAGTTACCTTTGACGTTTGGCAGGGTGCCGAAGACATTGGCAGGTGCTTCAGCCTTCTGCTCATACTTGTTATATAGTCCGCAGCCCGTGAGCAGGAGGCAGGCAAAAACCCACCCCAAGCCCCTCCCGAGTGGGAGGGGAGTTAATATACTCCAAATATTGATCCTTTTCATATTCATCTTCTTATAGGTTTGAAACTATTCAGTCTCCACTCCCATTTGGGAGGTGCTGGAGGTGGGTTTCCCCTGGAACCGCTCGTGCAGCTTCTGGAATGCAATGAAGAAGGCGGGGACGACGAAGAGCAGGGCGATGGTACCCACGATCATACCACCGATGACACCCAAGGCCAAGGCACGGTTGCCGTTGGCACCGGCACCACCCTCGATGACAAGGGGTATCATACCGATAATCATCGTGGCCACCGTCATCAGAATCGGACGCAGACGCTCCTTGCAGGCCTCGAAGGCCGCGTCGCTGATGCTCATGCCCTTGGCACGTCGCTCGCTGGCGAACTCGGTGATGAGGATGGCCGTCTTCGAGAGCAGACCGATGAGCATGATGACACCCGTCTGCAGGTAGATGTTGTTGTCCATGCCGGGCAGGCTGAGCAGCGAGCCGAGGTAGGCGCAGACGAAGGCACCCATCAGTCCGAACGGTACCGAGAGCAGCACGGCCATCGGCGTGAACCACGAGTTGTAGAGCGAGGCCAGGATGAGGTAGATGAGTAGGACGCAGATGATGTAGATGATGGTAGTGGTGTTGGAGCCGGCAGCCTCTTCGACCTCACGCGACATACTGCTGTATTCGTAGGTATACTGTTTGGGCATCTCCTGCTTGAACACCTCGTCAATAATCTCGTGGGCCTTGCCCTCGCTACAGCCGTTGGCGGCAGAGACATTGCAGGTGATGCTCTGGAAGAGGTTAAAGTGCTCGATGTTCGAAGGACCCACAATCTCCTTCAGGGTCACGAATTGGGAGATGGGCGACATCTTGCCTCCCTTTACCCTCACAAATATGTTGTCCAGCGACGACGGGTCGAGGCGACTCTCGGGCGTGGCGGCCGCCATGATGCGATACACCTTGCCAAACTGATTGAAGTTGCCAATGTAGGAGCCGCCACAGAAGGCTCCCAGCGTGTAGAGCACAGTCCTGGGAGATATGCCAGAGCGGTCGCACTGGGTGGCATCCACTTCGACCTGGTATTTCGGATAGCGTTCCGAGTACGACGACATGGCCATGGTGATTTCCGGCCGCTCAGCCAGTTTGGTCAGGAAATTCTGAGTGTGCATGGCAAACTCTGACAGGTTGCCATCAGTGGGGTCCTCTACCACGAGGCTCACGTTGTTGCTTGCGCCGTAGCCCGGCACCTGCGGCAGCTGGAAGGGCAACACCTGCACGTTCTTGATTTCCATGCATGCATAGTACAGACGGCCGAGGACGAGGTCGATGAGGTGGTTCATGCCAGGGCGGTCGTCCCAGTGCTTCAGTCGGACGACGAGTGTGGCATAGTTGGAGCCGTTTCCTGAAATCAAGCCGTAGCCGCACGACACGGCGAAGCTCTCCAACTCAGGAATTTCCTTGATCTTCTCCTCCACCTGCTTAGTGAGTTCTTGCGTCTGCTTCAGCGTATAGCCCTCCGGTGCGCGAACCTCAGCGAGGAAGACACCCTGGTCCTCCTGCGGCACGAGGCCTGAAGGCAGGTTGGTCATGAAGAAGAACAGCAGTACACCGGCAATGGCCAGCAGGATCCACGCCAGTACGGGGCGCTTGATGAACTTCTGAACCGACTTGCTGTATTTCTTGAAGATGGCATTGTAGCTCACCTCGTAAGCCTTCTTCGTATAGTATGTCAGCGACTTCTTCTCGCCCTCCTTTTCCGACATCTTCAGCATGATGGCACAGAGAGCGGGACAGAGCGTCAGGGCCGAGACGCACGACAGACCTACTGATGAGGCAATCGTCACACCAAACTGGGTGAAGAACGTACCCGACGTGCCACCCATGAAGGTCACAGGGACAAACACGGCCATAAATACCAAGGTACACGAGATGACGGCCACCGACACCTCGCTCATGGCTTGGCGTGTTGCCTCGCGGGCATCGCTGATGCCGCCCTCCATCTTCGCCATCACGGCCTCGACTACCACAATGGCATCGTCGACCACCGTACCGATGGCCAGCACGAGGGCAAACAGTGTCAGGATGTTGAGCGAGAAGCCTGCCAGGGAAACAACGGCAAAGGTACCCAGCAACGACACGCAGATGGAGATGGACGGGATAATCGTCGCCTTGATGTTCTGCAGGAAGAAGAACACCACGAGAATCACAAGGATGATGGCGATGACAAGCGTCTCGACCACGTTGTGGATGGCTGCAAAGAGGAAGTCGTCGGAGGTCATCATCGTGACGAACTCCAGTCCTGCGGGCATCGAGGCCTGCATGTCCTCACACATCTTCGTGATGCGGGCGTTCACCTCCGTAGCATTGGCGTCTGGTGCCTGGAACACCATGAGCATCGTGCCGGGCTGGCCGTTGATGTTCGACCTGAAACTGTAACTCTGGGCGCCTATCTCCACCTCTGCCACGTCACCCAGATGCAGCAGGTGGCCTCCGTCTGTAGTGCGCAGCACAATATCGTTGAACTCCTCGACGGTCTTCAGTGTACCCTTATACTCCATCGAGTACTGGTATTTGTTCTCTGAGTTCTCACCCAGCGAACCCGTCGATGCCACAAAGCTCTGGCTGCCGATGGCGTTGAACACGTCGTCAGGCTCCAAACCGTATTGGGCCATCACGTCGGGTTTCATCCAGATGCGAAGGGCGTATGTGTCGCCCAGTACCGTCACGTCGCCCACACCGGTGATACGCATCAAGCGTGGCTTGATATTGATGTCGACATAGTTCGAGATAAAGTCGTCTTCATACTTCCCGTCCGAACTCCTGATGGCGAGGATGCGCAGGATGTTGTTCTGCATCTTCATCACCTGGACGCCCACCTTCGTCACGTCGGCAGGCAGCAGGGCCGTGGCTCGGGTCACGCGGTTCTGAACGTTCACCGCTGCCATATCGGGGTCGGTGCCCTGCTCGAAAAAGACGTTGATGCTCACGTCGCCCGACGACGAAGCTTTCGATGTCATATAGGTCATGCCAGGCACGCCGTTGATGTTCTCCTCCAACGGTTGGATGACAGACTTCATAATTGTGTTCGGGTCAGCACCGGTGTAGGACGTTGTGACCATCACCTGTGGCGGTGCGATGCTGGGATATTGCTCGATGGGTAGCGAGTTCATACAGAGGAAGCCCACCATCGCAATAACGATACTGATGGCACATGCCATCACGTATCTGTTAATAAAGATATTATTTTTCATATTTCGAAATATCGATATTACGTTATTACGAAATTACTTTTTCTCTTCTTCTGGGAATAGCACTTGCTGACCTTCCGTCACATTGTTGGCTCCAATGGTTACTATCCTGTCGCCAACGTTGAGACCGCTGGTAACGGCGAAATCCTCACCGTTGCCGATGTCTACTGTCGTCACCGTAACGGCTGTCACCGTACTGTCGGCTTTCACCTTAAACACCTGCTGCTTGTTCTGCAGTTTCACAACGGCGGTCTGTGGTATCACCATCACGTCCTTCTCGCTCATCGGCAACACCACGGTACCCTGGATGCCTGAGAAGAGATGGCCGTCGGGGTTTGGGAACGTGGCTTTTGCACCCAGCGAGCCAGTAGCGGCGTCCACCACGCCAGTCAGACTCGTGACGCGCCCCTTGTGCGGATATTCCGTGCCGTTTTTCATCACGAAGGTTACGGGCGGCAGTTCGGCCATGTATTTGGCCTTGTCCTCCTTAGTCGCACCGGACGAGACTGATGCCTCGACAAGCGCCTCAGTCACCGAGAACTCCGCGTCCATGTTCGTGTTGCCGCTGACCATCGTCAGCAGCATGCCCTGCGACACTTGGTCGCCGGTGCGAACGGGAATCTCGCCGATGACACCTGTCACAGGAGCCGTTATCGTGCAGAAGCCCAGGCTCACCTTTGCACGGTTCACCTGTGCTTGTGCCTGAGCCACCGATGCCTGGGCCTGCTTGAAGGCGTTTTCCGAGTTGTCGAGCATATAGCGGCTCACGATGTTCTTCTCAAACAGGTTCTTGTTCGACTCGTACTCCAGCTTGGCGCTGTTCTCTTGAGCCAGGGCGGCCTGCATGTTGGCTTGGGCGGCCTCCAATTCCAACTGCGCATTGCGCGAGTCGATGATGAATAGCGTCTGGCCCTTCCTGACCTGCTGACCCTCTTTCACACAGATCTGCATCAGCTGGCCACTTACCTGCGGCGTGATGGTCACGTCCGACTGTCCCTTCAGTTTGGCACTGAACTTCACGGGAATCGTGATGTCCTGTTTCTCTACTGTCATCGTCTCGTACGATGTCTTCGTTTCCTTGGGGATATCAATGCCACATGCTACCAGGCTCATCATCACCGGCAGGGAGAGCATACAAAGGAGTCTGAATGATACCTTTCTCATAATAATTGTATTGTTTTGACTGTTAAATTTGTTTTTTTGGCGACAAAAATACATAAAAATAATTAATCTGCAAAATCTTTCCTACAAAAAATCCCAATACAAACAATATTATAAGATGATAAAGAACGGCGTACACACTTTCTATGGTAGGTCAGCGTCAGAATGCTGTCAATACGATGAAGGTTCGACTATACCCCTACGGGTACAATCGAACCTTGAAAACTGGTAAAAACTCAAGCGAGTCTTTATTCTATTTTTCCTGAAACAAGCAGTTGATTGAAATCAAAGACTTCATCGTCCACTTCCATGCCAGGTAACTGCATAAAGTCCACCTACAAGTTGAGTAAAACGTCCCGTTTCACCGTTTTGACTCCTCGGTGAAGGCATCCATGATGATGGTTGGCTGGTTGTTCTGGAATGCGCCGAGCTTGTAGCCACGGTCGGCCTCAGGAGCCCAGTAGAACACGCCGTGGCAGTGGCCTCCCGTCTGGCGGCGGGCCATGTCGATGACGGCGGCGATGATCTGCTTGCCCTCGACGGGCTTCATGGCCTCGGCACCCGTCTCGACCACCATCATGGGCTTGTGGTATTTCGTCCACAGGCGGTTGATGTTGGCCGTGGCCTTCTCCACCGACTCCTGCCACGAACGGGTATGGTTGCCCTTCATGTCCCAGTAGGGATAGACGCTCAGTCCTATCATGTCGTAGCGGGCATGGTACTTGTTGAGACCGTCGAAGATGTAGTCGTAGCGGTGAGGGTCGTAGGCGGCGTCGAGGTGTACGATGACCTGTGCGTCAGGCAGCACCTGCTTGACGGCCTGATAGCCGGCATCGGTCAGTCCGGCGTACTGACGCAGGTTCTTGTGGGAGTCGCCGATGGGCCACAGAAAGCCGTTGGGCGTCTCGTTGCCTACCTGTACCCAGCGCACGTCGGCACCCGTCTCCTTGACGGCGGTCAGTACGTCACGGGTATGCTCGGCCAAGGCCACGCACATCTGCCGGTAGTCCATGTCCTTCCAGGCGGCGGGAATGTTCTGCTGGCCGGGGTCTGCCCACCAGTCGCTGTAGTGGAAGTCGATCATGACGGCCATGCCCCAATCACGGGCGCGACGGGCCATGCATACAACATCGTCCTTGCCGCTGAATCCGCCCCTGGGGTTTACCCAGACGCGTAGCCGTACGGCGTTAAGGCCTAACTCACGCATCAATGCCGTACACTCACGCGGCTCGCCCTGACTGTTGCGTAGCTGTACGCCACGCTGCTCCTGCTCGGTGGCTCCGCTGATGTCTGCCCCAAGCCAGAATTGCTGGGCGCTGGCGGTGGCAGCCAGACAAATAAATGCTCCCAACGATAATATTCGTTTCATGGTCTGTATGTTAACGGGTTTCTATGGTAATGGTGGCGGGCTTCAGCTTGCCACGCTTGTCCTTGATGGTCAGCATGGCGGTACCGGCCTGCTGCGTGGTGCGAAGTACGACGACCAGCTCGCCGCTGAACAGCCGCATCTCAGGCTGCTTGAACGACTGCAACGAGGTGGCATCGCCGTTGCAGACGGCCTCGAATGTAGCGGCGCCGCTGACGCTGAACGTCAGGTTGTCGTCAGCCGTGGGGACAGCCACGCCCTGCTTGTCGGCAGCACCGACGCGCACAAATATCAGGTCCTCGCCGTCGGCATGCCATGTCGTGCCACGCATGGGCGACTCTGCCTGTGCCGTCAGCCGTACGGCCTTGCCTGCCGTGCGCCGCACGTCCTCGCCAATCTTGTTGCCCTGTGCATCGTAGGCCACGACACGTATCTCGCCCGGCTCATACTTCACGTCGTTCCAGCGCAGGCGGTAGCGGTCGAGCCGTCCCTCCTTGTCCTTGCGGACGCGCCCCTGGCTCTTGCCGTTGACGAACAGCTCGCCCTCCACACCGTCGGTGTAGCAATAGACGGGTGTCACCTGGCCCTTGCGTGATGGCCATGTCCAGTGGGGCAGCAGATGGACGGTGTGCTCCTGGGTGTTCCACTTGCTCCTATACAGGTAGTAGCGGTCCTTGGGCAGTCCGGCCAGGTCGCAGATGCCGAAATAGCTGCTGCGTGCCGGCCAGTACTCGTCGTAGGGAGTTGGCTCGCCCAGGTAGTCGTAGCCCGTCCACACGAACTCGCCGATGACCCACGGGTAGTCGTCCTGCCACCGCCAGTCGTCGTCGGGCAGGTTCGACCACGAGCAGTACTCCACGTCGTAGCTGGAGCACTGGCCGTCGGCACGCTGCAGGGCCGTGGGGTCGTAGTTCTTCGAGTAGGAGGCAAACTGTGAGTTGTCGGTAATGGTGACGGGGAACTTGTAGACGCCACGGCTACTTACCGTCGAGGCCGTCTCGCTGCCGAGCAGGAAGCCCTGCGGCAGTTGCTTGATGTTGTTGGCATACTTGTGGACGCGGTAGTTGAAGCCCGGCACCTCCATAGCCTGTGCAAAGCCGCTCTTCAGGGCGTCATCGGCACGGTCCATGCCCTGGGTGACGGGGCGGGTGGGGTCGAGCGCGTGGCAGAGACCCTGCAGTTCAATGCTGATCTGGCGGCCCTCCTCGCTCCACTGTTCGGGTATCTCGTTGCCTATCGACCACATCACTATCGAGGGGTGGTTGCGGTGGTTGAGTATCAGGTTCTCGATGTCCTTCTTCGCCCACTCGCGGAAAAATCTTGCATAGCCATTCTTGCATTTAGGATATATCCACATGTCGAATGACTCTGCCATCACCATCATGCCCAGTGAGTCGCAGAGGTCCATCTGCATCTGACTCGGCATATTGTGCGACGTACGGATGGCATCGCAGCCCATCTCTTTCATTGTTTTGATCTGGCGGATAAGTGCAGCCTTGTTGACGGCAGCACCTAAGGGACCGAGGTCGTGGTGCAGGCAGACACCCTTTAATTTGCGGGTCTTGCCATTCAGTTGGAAACCTCCGTCACGTGAGATGCGGACGGTACGGATGCCCGTCTTGATTTCCTTCTCGTCTAACAGCACGTGGTGCTCAGGGCCAACACGACCCGCTTTCATCAACTGCACATTTATCTTATATAAATAAGGTGTCTCGGGCGACCAAAGCTGCGGATTCCTGATGGT
>JAEEGL015299782.1_pt1 | contig 29159 bp, 23 predicted proteins | sample 9134231 | NCBI WGS metagenome assembly JAEEGL01 (sample SAMN16246548, study PRJNA631951) | gut metagenome | biome: gut microbiome; feature: rumen; material: fiber-attached | host: Bos | place: Iran: Karaj | collected 2018-10 | reverse complement strand
TAAACAACCAACAATATTAAGCTTTCTTCTTCTTAACATTAATTCCATTTTTCAGAATATTCCGTTAACAAAATCTGTATACATGCTCTTAATTCCACGTTTCTCCAAAAAAGTAACGCATGTTTTGAAAATTGTTACAAAAGTTTACAAAAAGCCGAAATTTGCTTATATTTATTGACATTAAATAAAAAATTTACATTAAAAAATGTTAAGGCTCATATTAAATTCAACAGCCACTTAAAAAAATTTTTTAAGCATGATATAATGTGTTATATGCCGAGGACATATCTAAACGAAAGTGTAAAAAGCGGAAATATAATGAGGTGGTCAATCACTCGTCTCAATGTATATATCGCACCAATGAAGTTTTACACTAAAATCGGCGAAGACAGTAAATATCGTAAAATGGTCATGGATGCATTTTCTGCATGGTCTGCAGCCTCGGGCGGTAAACTGCAATTCAAGTTTACAAATGTACTTTTAGAATCGAATATCAACATAGAATGGAAACGTGTCGAAAGAAGTGCGTTAGGCAGGTGCAATTTTACTTGGGACGCACAAGGACGACTGTACGGTGCAGAGGTTTCAATCGGTTTGACGGACGGCAAAGTCCACAAAGCATACGATAATGACGTGGAAGTCTATCATACAATTTTACATGAAATAGGTCATGCAATCGGATTAGGACACAGTCCCTATAAAGGGGATATAATGTATACACCGCATCAGTATGGAAATGCTACCCTTTCGTCAAATGACAAACATTCAATACAATGGTTATACAGATTGACAGCAGGTGCTTCGGTAAAAAAAATTGCGACAAAATATTCAATAAATACAAGTACTGACATAGATGCCGTAATTCAAAAAATAGAATCAAAAAAAAACGAACAGAACGAACATCAGGAAAGAATGCAAATTAATACCGGCAGAGATTTGTTACAAGAAGCAGCAAATATTGGTGATTTAAACAAATATAAAATGCTTTTACAAAACATATCAATAAAAGATAACGTAAAAAATTATCTAAACAACAACAGAAAAAACTAAAATAAATCCCGAAACAATGTTAGTGTTGAACACAGGAAAAGGAATTATCATGGATAGCGATACGATTATAAATATTAATAGTACGTCAAATTCCGATAAATTATTTGAGCAAACATCAAACCCTATAACATCTGAATCTGATCTAATGTCAGATGAGTTTAAAAACTATAACCAAACCATTCCGCGTCCTAAATATGATAAAGATACGGCTCAAATAATTGAAATTGTGCGAATTTTAAATAATATGGCCCCTCTCACTATGCCGGAATACAATTTTAATATTGACGAAATTAACGGCGAAAGATTTTATAATCAAAACGGCTCATTAACAATGATAAGAGATTTTGACAGCGATGTCATCAGAGATTATTATTACAATCCGGATTATACAGATATAAAATATTCCGTCGCAAAAATTTTGGAACACGATAAAAATACCGGACGCTTGAGAGTAAAAATTGAACCTATTACCCGTCCCGGTAGCCGATTAAAAACCAATATTGCAATATTTGATGAAAAAATTAATAAAAAATATACAATAATACAGCTTTCTGATGGCGGTATTGTTAATAATATTTCAGAGTTTTCCGGAAAAGGTGAATCATTCCAAACTCTATTCAGAAATATCTATACATTTAAGCCTGTCCGTTATCTTGAAGGTAAAGACAGTGAAACTGACGGTTTCGAAATGATTGACTGTTTGTTTGCGCCTGACGGTAAAATTACTAAAATAAAAAGATATAACAATAAACGTGAAATTTGTATTGATTATACAGAAACACAGAAACATATCACAGTTAAAAATAAGTGATAGCTATTATTAAATAAAAGAGTGGTAAGTAAAAATCATTACCACTCTATATATTTTTAGTAAACACATTCTACTTAATATAAAAGACTCTGTTTTCGTTGCGTGCAGGAGGAGTAGGTTTCGGCATATCGGCATATCCTAAAATACAATGTCCTATACCTTCCCACTCACCTTTAATTCCTAAAGATTTCAAAAGTTCTTTATGCTCGGGCATTTCAAACTCTTCTTTTGCTCTGTGAATCCAACAGCTTCCGATACCAAGAGTATCTGCTGCAAGCATCATATTGCCAATCACAAGACTTCCGTCATACACACCTGTAAACCAGTTTTTGTCTGCAAGAACAATAAGAACAACCGGTGCACCGTAAAACGGATCAAAATTTTCATCCCAGCCTGCAATTTTAGCATTAATTTTAGCCAGCTTAGCTATGAATTCTTTATTTGTTACGGATATTATTATAGGATTTTGTTTTCCCATCCCACTGGCCGCATAAAGTCCTGCATTGATAATTTCGTTAATTGTTTCTTGCGGAATCATATCAGGCTTGAATTTCCTAAAACTTCTTCTCTCAATCATTGCTTTAATTACTTCGTTCATATAAACTCCTTTTGTTGCCCATGTTAACATAAAAATTGGGATATTTAAATTATTAGATTTGTGTTAAGATTTATCAAGAAAGCTCAAAGGAGTTACAAAATTGAAAAAATGTATTTTAAGGTTTTTCTTAACCGCATGTATTATATCAAGCTGTGTTGTGTATGCAAATAATACTGAAACAGTAAAACAAAACATCATTAATCAGGCAAAGGCAATGAATGTTGAACCTGCCATAGTTTTGAGCATTGCGAAAACGGAATCCGGTTTTAATCAGGCAGCAAGAGGAGCAGGCGGACATATAGGCGTGTTTCAATTATCCAATGCGACTGCAAAAACAATGGGAATTAATCCTTACAATTTGGACGAAAACATAAAAGGCGGAATTTTGTACTATAAGAATATGTATGATATGTTTGGCTCAATGGAGTTAGCTGTCGCAGCATATAATGCCGGTCCGGTTGCGATAAAAAGATGCAATAATACAATTCCTAAACATTCACAACAGTTTGTTACAAGGATAATGTCCGACTATAAAAGCTATAAAAATTCGGGACTGTAAAATTGAAATTTTTCTTGAATATTATGCAATTAAAAATTTTTACAATTTTTTATGAATAGCCGGCAAAAATTAAAAAAAGCTTGATTGCCTATAGTGGTTATTATATTATAATTGCGGTATCAATGGATTTGTATTCCGAAAAATAATGAACCGTTAAGTTCATGTGGATAATTCAAAAGAAAAAACAGAGGTTAAATTATAATGCTTTTTCATTCATTTGCTTTTGCAATATTTTTTCCAGTAGTAGTTCTTTTATACTTCATATTACCCCAAAAATTTAAAAATTATTGGCTTTTGTTCGCAAGCTATGTTTTTTATATGGGGTGGAATCCAAAATATGCACTTTTGCTTCTGGCTTGCACCGTTTTTACTTATTTTGGTGCGATTGCGGTCAATTATTGTCAAAATACAAAAAATAAAAAGTATATAATAGCACTTGTCCTGATAGCTATATTTGGTATTCTGCTATACTTTAAATATGCAAATTTTATTTTAGAAAGTATTGTGGCTTTCTTACAAATATTTCATTTTAATGCTAATATCCCAAAATTTGATATTATATTACCGGTAGGGATATCGTTTTTTACTTTTCAAGCTGCCGGATACTTAATTGATGTTTACAGAAAAGAAACACCTCCGGAAAAAAATTTTTTCAGGTATGCATTATTTGTATCTTTCTTCCCGCAATTGGTTGCCGGTCCTATTGAAAGAAGCAATAACCTTTTAAAACAAATGCATAAAACATATTCCTTTAGTTATCGAAGAATCAGACATGGATTATTGATAATGTTTTGGGGGTATTTTCTAAAGTTAGTAATTGCTGACAGATGTGCAATTATAGCCGATAATACATTTTCTAACAGTCATGAATATGCCGGAATACAATTAATTATTGGTGCAATAGCATTTTCTATCCAAATTTATTGCGATTTTATGGGTTATTCAACAATAGCAAGAGGTGCCGGGAAAGTATTAGGATATAATTTAATAGATAATTTTAAACAACCTTATTTTTCAACATCAATAAGAGATTTTTGGCGTAGATGGCATATTTCCCTCAGCTTTTGGCTTAAAGATTATCTTTACATTCCATTGGGTGGGGGAGAAGCTTATTGCGGACGCTTTAGACATTATCTTAATCTCATTATAACATTTTTAGTAAGCGGATTATGGCATGGTGCGAATTGGAAATTCGTATTATGGGGTGCAATACATGGTTGTTGCATTGTATTAGAGTCAATGCTTAAACCATTAAAGAATTATTTAATTAATTTATTTAAAATAGATAAAAATAACATTTATTGGAGAGCTTTTCTTGTTCTAAAAACTTTTATTATTATAAATATTGCATGGGTATTCTTCCGTGCAGAAAATATAAAAAGTGCTTTTGTATACCTATGGCAATGCACCCAATTGCAAAATATCGGAAACATTTTCTATATGCTTGGACTTAACGGCAGAAATTGTTGCATTCTTATTACAGCTTTAGCTGTTCTTATTTTTTTCAGTATTCTCAGAGAACGAAATATTTCGGTTTTAAAATGGTTGGATAATAAAAATACAGTAATACGGTACTTTATATATTGGCTCCTTTTACTTTTTATTGTTTCATCCCTCGATACATCAGGTAAAGAATTTATTTATTTTCAATTTTAAAGGTTAAAGAAATATGAAACTATTATGGCAAAAGTTAATTTTTAAATGTTTTATGGTAACACTACCATTATGGTTATTATGGCTGTTTATATGGATAGCACCTAATTTTTGTTATCCTGTTTCATATATACCTAATGTATGGAATAAAGAATTTATTAGTTCTGCACATAAAGAAAACTATGACACTGTAATCATTGGTGATTCTATGGCAAACAGTGCTTTTGTACCGAACTATCTTTCCGAATATACTGTAAATCTTGCTTCAAATACGAATAATCCTTTTACTGCATATTATATTTTAGAAACTTATTTAAAAAATAATCAAACTCCAAAAACGTGTTATATTATGTTTGCAGATCACCATATGAAAAGTATAAATGGCTTTTACGTACTAACTCTTCGTATCCACCATTTAACTTTTGCACAAGAAATAGAGCTATTTCGTAATGCCGTTCTTTATAATGAGGGAACCATTATAAGAAATAACTGGCAGACCGATTGGTTGAGTTCCAGATTAAGATTACCGCATCTGTATATGCTTACATTTTTCAAACTTGGTTTTCTAAAATATAAGCATGTTTTAGAAACACTTCATTTGGGTGAAATACACAAAGGCTCATTTATATCTCGTTCCTTAAGAGAAAGTAAATGTGCAGAACAGGAGATCTGGGATAAATATGAAGTTAAACCTTTATATGATTTTTATTACAAAAAGATTTTGGATTTATGTAATAAAAAGGGTATTAAAGTACGTATAATAATTATGCCAAAAGGTTCATGGATATATACTACCGATAATTACATGCAAACTATGAGAGATTATTATCATAATCTTACATCACAATATCCAAATGTTGCATATATAGAATCTACAGGCGAGTTTAAACGTTATCATTTTTCAGACCACCATCATTTAAATATGAGAGGAAGTTTAAAATTCAGCAGAGAAATCAAAAAAATGTTTCCTCAAGATTTTGCAGATTCCGGAGAAAAATCATCACAAACTATTGAAGGAATGGAAGATTATTTATGTTTTGAAAACACTATTGCAGATATTGTAAGCCGAATTGTAAATACTAATTTTTCAGCATTATTGATTTTAAAACAAAAAACAAATGATAAAGATGAAGAACTTCTATCAGTATTAAAGGAACACTATTGTATGAACAAATCTTGTCTTGATTTTTTGAATAATGCGAACCCCAAGACAAACAAAGTACTCTATATTGATGGCTTGAAAAAAGAAGTATCAATTTTTGATAATGAAAAAATGTTTTTAACTGTAACAAAATCTAAGAATAAAATGTCTATTAATGTTCCAATGTGGCAAAATAAACATTTTGAATTTAAATCAAATCAAGAAAATAACCTGTCACAGATAATATTATTAAATAATTATGATGAAAAAATACTTTTTGTAAAAGATTTTTCATTTTCGAATGGTCAATACAGAATATTATGTAATAAAAAGAAAAAAAAGAAAAAGAAGAATTAATATACTAACTGTAGGCACACGGCCGGTTGCATGTGAGAGTAATTTACAAACAGTTACAGTCTTTGGCACACAGTGACCTTAAGACTACACAGAGATATCTTCATCCTATTAATGAGAACATGAAGAATGCAGTGGCAATTTCGGATAGTTTCTAATTTTTCTTAAACCATGTTGTTGCAATTTCATAATGTTTTTACTAGAATTTCATTAGGCATTACACACTGGTTACACATGGAGAAAACCAGCGAAGCCGAAAAACCAATAACGGGTGCGTGGCGCAGTTGGTAGCGCAGTTGACTCTTAATCAATTGGTCGTGGGTTCGAGTCCCACCACACCCAAATAAAGAAGGTTCTCTTTTGAGAGCCTTTTTTATTTTGTGATGAGGATGAGAATACACTTTTTGTGGGTTAGAGCGAGGAGCAAGCAGAGTGCGGAGGACTTTTGCAAAAAGAACAAAGTTCTTTGAAGCAAAATCCGTAGACACGTTTAATGCGAGCGACTCAAGACAGTCCCACCACACCCAAATAAAGAAGAGGATTCATTATGAAATTAAAAAGTAAAAGATATTTTCAGATTAAAGTACCAGAGTAATATCTTCATAATAGCTAAAAAATATGCTATTATATACAAGATACTTACAACAAGGTTTTAAGCACTGTAAATTAAATAGAAAAATTTTCTAAACAAATTATGATTATTATTTTTCATTAAAATAATGTTGGGAGAAAGAATAAAAGAATGAAGAAAATTTTAACAATATTGTTTTTGTCAGCACTTTGTTCGGGTTTGATAACTATGGCAGGGGAAGTAATAATTATTGATACCGATGGACAAGCAAAGTATGAAAATGAACAACAGCAGAATTATGCCGAACCTATAAATACAAATATTTCATCTGATAAAGAAGATGATATAGCCGACTTGAATAAAGACATTAATGAAAGTAAAGCCAAATATAAAATGGCAATGATAAATTATAATGACGCTGACTTTAAATATTATGATGACATGTTCCGAAAATATTTACTCAAAAAGCATACTACAATCGCAGGTTATGATGACCTTGTCGATATTTATGGTAAATCATATAAATCAGTATGGACAATTATACTTCAAGAAATTCAGTTAGGTAAACATATTCAATATATAGAAGAATCTAAGAAATATTACGATATATATCAAGAAGATTTGCAAACAGGAGATTACGTATTATTTTTTAAAGGTAAAGAACCGAGGTTCAGTAACTTCATAATAGAATGCAATAAAGATAATCAAATTATGGGATTAGTTTTTTATAGAATTCCCAAAACAGATAAAACATCTACAATCTTAATTTTTGATGAATATAGGTTTATCGATTATAGGATAGTGTTAAATCACACAATGTTTTTATACAAAGATAAAACTAAAAATTCAATTGTTCAATATATATATGACATAAATCAAAATGTTTTATGTTACCAAATGGACAACAATATTTACTTGTCTAAAGAAAACAAAAATCTAATTATTGATATAGATGAAATGGCTTTTCAAGATTTTGAACAAAAACGTATGGTGGAAATAACACAACATAAGAAAGAAATCAAAGAATCAATTATTTATACTATTGCCTCGCCAATATTAGCTCCGATAATGATGCCGGCGATGATAGTTGTCTTTAGTCCGTGGGTACTGAAAGACGGGCAATAAATGCAATATATTTAAATGTTATTATAGAATTAAAAAATTACAATAAAAATCGAGGGGACTAAATAGTCACCCTCGTTTTTATTATTTTTCAACCTCAACCCTAACCGGTATCTGTTTTTCAAAGCCTCTTTGCATGGGTTTAAATTTATGAAAATCTTTAAATCCTTTGCAACGATGGCAATTAAATGATGGCGGAGGCATCATTCTGCCGTAATGACAAGGCATAACAGGAGGCTTATGCAATGCTGCAAAAAGGCTTAATGCTAAAAATACTCCTACAAACGAACCCAGAGCAATCTTTAAAAAGTCCCTGAACCCTTCAGAACAACAAATACAATTACATTTTTTTTCTTCTTTAATTTCGTTCATTTCTTCTGTCATAATTAAATTCTCCTATAGTTTATCGTGTTTCTCTGTTACATTTTATAAACGAAGAACTATTTTAAATTGTTCATTTTTTATATTAACGGAGAAAATACTTTGTAATAAAGATAAAATGATGCGGCAACAAGGAGCAACCCGCTGGATTTCAACCCCCAATTCGTAAATGCTGCCATTGATTTCATATTCTTTAATGCGGAAGTGAACAATCCTGCAAGTATAATAATTATTCCTTGACCTAATGAAAACAAAAATAACATAAATATTGCCAGAGCAAGATTTTTCCCCATAGCCGCAAATGCCATTATCCCTGCAAGTATTGGAGTTGAGCACGGAGTTCCCCCGAGAGCAAATGTCATACCCAAAAGAATCGGATATAAAAAGACTGAATTTGTTTTGTTTTGGGGCATTGCTTTAATTATTGTCGGAATTTCAAAATCCAATAGTCCAAATAGTTTTAACCCGAGTATTAACAACAAGGATGCAATTATTACAGTAAAATATCCGCCAAATGCTGAAGCAAAGACGCTCCCCGTTATTGCACACAATATGCCGATAATAGTAAATACTATCGCAGTGCCAAGTATAAAACAGCATAATTGCAAAAAAGTTTTACCTGTTGTTTCTTTTGAATATCCTCCGATATAGCCGACAATAAGCGGAAGCATTGCAAGTGAACACGGAGAAACAGAGGCAAGCACACCACCCAAAAATGACACTATAAGTAAAATATACCATGCCTGCGACGGAGAAGAAAAAAGATTCACCAGGCTATCCATTAATTTGTTCCTTTATATAGTTTTCAAGAATCTTTGGCTGAATAGCCCCCTCGGTTGTTCTTATAACGTTACCGTTACTGTCTTTAAATACACAGGTTGGTACAAGCTGGACATTATATATGTTTATAAGCTCATTTGTTACTTTATCTTTTTGCGTAACATCTACTTTTTTTAAGGACACTTTATCCGAATAATTCGGATAAACCTCTTTGAATACTTTTTCCAACTCTTGACATTCATAACACATAGGGGATGAAAATTTAATTATTTCCGGACCATCAGAAGCAATTCCCGGTAAGGCTGTAAATGATTTATCCCTTGTTAACCCCCAATACACACATATGGGAACCAGCATAATTAATAAAATTGTAATAATGTTTTTATTCATATTTGATACCTCCTTTAAGTTTATCACAGAATATAACATTATAAAAATTAATAAAATACTCGTAACGGGTAATATAAAAAACTGCAGGTGTATAAAACCTGCAGTTTTTTTTTAAGATTTTTAAATAACTACACTGTTTCCAGTTGTTTTTCTTCTTGTTTCTTAGGAACAAGCATAGAAATAACAGGATATGTTCTTGAAAGAATTTCATTATCGTTGTCATAAACGATTAATGTTAAACTTTCAACACTGTAATCCATTGTTATTTTAAGGTCATTTGCATAAGCATTGTAAACGAAATTTTCGTTAGGAATGTTAACCGTTAATTCCCCTACTGAAATTTCTTTTCCGTTGCTTCCTCTTGCCTTAACCGTCAACTTATGTTCACCTACAGACCAGTTCGGACCGCACATAATAGCAAGGTCAAACTTGAATTCAGCAGGCATAGCAACAGTTGTTAATCTTTCATAAATATTCATGCAGCTGAGTTTGTTATTTTTGTAAAATACATTTTCAGCTAATACTAAATATTCTGCCATTTTTTACCCCTTTTCTATTTTACTGTCTTTTGTACCAATGCTGTAATATCGTCACCACCGTATATTACAACGCCTTTGGATATTATCATATCATAACCGTTGCTTTTTGCAACAGTTACAATAGTTTCGGTTATACTCTTGTCAATTTCCTGTAATTTTGCCTTGTAATTCTTAGAGATTTCTGCTTTTTTCTTTTCAAAATCACTGTTGTATTTTTTCAGGAGTTTTTCTTTACCTTCCTGAGTTTTTTGTTTTTCTACATCAGCCTTAGCAACCTTGAGCCACTTTTCCAAATCTTTCAATTTAGTTTGTTGCTCTTTCTTCAAAGCCTGAACTTGAGCTGATTTAGCCACAACTGCTTGAACATCAACAACTGCAATTTTTCCTTCAGCCATAGCAGCACTGCCCATTGTTAAAGCCAAACCTGCTAATATAACCATTGATAAAATTTTCTTTTTCATTGTTTTTCCTTTCACTATCCTTTTTATATTAATATCTGTTACCGTTTAATTTGATTGCGGTTTTCTTCAATTCCGGAGTGTAACCTCTCATATTTGAATTATTTCCGCCTTTACCGAACTGCCAGTTGAAACCTAACTGTAATCCTACACCGGTTCTGCCGACGTTACGAAGAACAGTCTGGAAGTAACCTGAGAATCTGTCAGTAAATTTCTTGTTAATACCTAAACCGTATTGGATGTATCCTCTATCCATGTGAACATGAGGTAAGTAAACATTTCCTGCACGACCGCCAACAGATTGATTTACGTTATACATATACTGGATTGTAGCATAAGTGCTGAATGTTTCTTTTTCCCAAATCAAGTTCAAGCCCGGAGCTACGTTTACACCGTTAAGCATACCTGACATCATACCCATTTGACCGAAGTCTGTATGCCAGTTTTCTTGACCGAAGAAGCTGTAAGCAACAAGTAAGTTCGGTTGCAATGCCCAGTCTTTAGCGAATCTCCAGTTGTATGCCGCTTTAACAGAACCGCCTGCGAAGTAGTTGAATGTATCATCACTTCCTCTCGGTGTGCTCATATCGTTGTTATAAACACCGCCGAATGCCAATGCACCAATCATGAAGTTGTCTTTATACCAAGTACCCATTACACCCAATTGAGCGCCGTTTTGGTAAGCACCTGTTCTGTTCCAGTATTGGTGAGCTCCGTTGTATGCGATATACGCAGTCGGCATAAATTGCCATCCGTGACGTAAATCTTTCATACCGAAATCTGCACCTAAGATTGTACCGTAAGAGTTGTTACCAACATGCAATCCGTGGTTCATATTGAGTTTTTCAAATGTACCATACATTTTTACCCACAAACCGCCGTCTTTGCGTGAGTATTGATATGGAGGATACAAGTCATTTGCTGATGCTAAACGATTCGGATTTGATGCGATATAATCATTACCCTTGAAGCCTTGATCCAACATTGTGTGGTTAAATAACATATCGTCAATTGCCAATTGATTCTGGTATTGAGCAATCTTAGTTACCTGACCTCTGAATGCTGTCGGATTGAATCTCTTCAAATCGAATGAGTAGTTGCCTGCTCCTGTTGGTGTCAAACCGTACCAACCTATAGGAGTTAATACCTGTTTGTCAGTTGCAGTGAATTGAATATTGACTGTTTCGTCAACTTCACCTTTAAATACCTGGCCGAGATCGATTTTACCGTCTATCGGAGCATCATAACCGAAGATATCACCATTCAATGTAAAGTCATCGATATTAAATATTCCATCTTCAACCTTATCACCTGTTGCCTGATCTATTGCAGATGTTATTAAAGCATCATCAGAACCAAATGTATCGTTATTACTGTTATTATTGCTTCTTCCGTAAATATCGATTGCGAAATCACCTTGTGTATCACCGGCTCCGTCACCTGCAATCAGGTTGTCATTAGCGGTATAATCTTCATAATCTTCGTTGATACCGTTGATTAAACCTGCGTTTTGTAAATCATCAACAGTGAATGCACCTGATTCGGAATTGAATACAGAATCTGAATCAACATTCATACCTGAGTATGTATTTTCACCCGCATCAGCAATCAATGAAGAATCTTCCATTGTCATTTCTGTATTTACGAGGTTCAACTGACCGCCTGTTTGTTCAAAGTACGGGTTAGTACCGCCCTCAGTTGTAGATTCAGCACCTACATATAAAGCAGAACCATTTTCTTCGTTCATATCTTTAAGTGTTACTTCGCCGCCTTCAGCAAGGAGCAAATCACCTGAGTAATCATCACCACCGTTACCGTCTAATGTAAGTGTCGGAGTTTGAGCAACATTAGGACCTAATATTGAATTACTTCCGTCTACAGCTAATATACTACCTGAAGCAATAGCAACATCAGCAGCTTCGCCGATTACACCTGATGTAAAGTCAAGTTCTGCATTTCCGATATCTTGACCGGCATCATCAACCCCGCCGACATTCAAATCGCCGATGAATTCAGCCGGAGCATCAGGATCAAGAGATGCTATAGCGAGTTCTGAAACGCTATCTTCTGCATCATCAGGGTTTTCCTTAACGTTGATAATACCTTGGATATCATCAGACTGGTAGTAAACTGCTACCGTTGCATTTGTCATATTGATTGTACCCTCGGTTGTTACCGGCGGATCCACAGTATCATCTACAACATGATTTGCCAATATATCAGCGTGTATTACAGAATCCGGATTAGCATTGATTATACCGCTATTGGTCAACACTGCATCACCATCAGCATTATGAACAACTATCTGATTATTATTATTAGTTATACCTGAATTATTAAATTCGTCAGTAGCGGTCATTAGGTTATTATTATCAAACGGAGTTATATCATCACCCTCAGTAGGACCTGTTACGTTGATAATACTTTGAGTGATAGCACCGTTAGATTCACCGCCGCCGTTGATATTCAATTCACCTGACGGAGCATTTTCATTATCTGTAATTGTTCCGTCATTCAAGAATTCACCGTTAGCAGTTAAGATACCTGTATTTTCAAGTTCACCACTATTTCCGGTTTCTTCATCAGCCGCCAATATTGTCACATCATTCTGTGAAATTTCGCCTGCGTTAGTACCTCCGCCGATTGTTATATTACCTTCGTTACCGTCTTCGTCACCAACAATTGAACCGCCTGCCTCAACTTCAAGATCAGCTGCAAATAATTCACTTGCGGCATTTTCAATTTCAGCGCCGTTAAATACAGTCAATGTATCGTTTATAGTTACATCATCACCCATAGCAAATGTAGTCGGAGTACCGTTTTCATCACCTACATTCATAAATGCCTGATCGATTGTGCTTCCTTCAGTACTCAATGTTTCACCTAACAAGTTAACAGTACCTGTTGAGCCGTCACCGGCAGCATTGTTAATAGCTCTTGCAATAGTACCAGGAACTACAACAGGGTCACCCGTTACAGGATCAACAGCATTAACATTTGTCAAGTTGAATACACCGTCATTTTGTATAATTGTCGGATTTTCAACAGTATTGTCGCCCTTGATACTGTCACCTGAAGCGTTCAAGATACCGTTTGCAGTTATGATAACATCAGTATTTGCATTGATATCAGAACCTGAAAGCAATGTAAGCTCAGCACCGTTAGCACCACCAACTGTTAATGAATTACCTGCGTTATCATCAGATACGATAATAGCTTGGTTTATGTCATTTCCGGTTCTGCCGTTGTCAAATGTCAAATCAGAACCTACACCGTTTTCTGTTCCGTTGATATTAACAGTTGCATCATCACCGTCAATAAAGCTTCCAGCCTCAGCAAGAGTAAAGGCAGAATCCGTAAGTGTTAATTCTCCGCCTGTTTGAGTGTAAGTACCGACAGTATCTCCGGTTGTAGCAACTGAATCCAAGATTTCAAGATTACCGTCAACCAGGTTAACAGTACCTGCCCAAGTATCGTGTCCGTCAGCATCGTCTTCGGAACCGAGCAAGTTCAGTACAACCAAATTATCTTCACCTTCATTGTCTATAGTTAATGTTGCATCTCCGTCAATTGCAACTACGACTGCTTCAGCAATTGCATCCGCGTCGTTAACCAATGAAGTTTCTCCTGTTTGAATATTCAAATTGCCTGTTTCGGCATTTAGATTAACATCATCGTTTGTTGAGATTGCCATCAAATCAAGAGTTCCGCCGTTAAGTCCGATTGTTCCGGATGTTAATACATCAGTATCACCGTCTAATTGAACATGACCTGCGTTGATAGTCAAATCACCGTCCATAGTAGTTTCTACAGCATAAGCAATGCTGTCAGCAGCATTGTTAAGTGTTACACCGTACAAGTTCAAATCACCGCCGTCAGCAACAAGATTAACTCCCGGAACTGCAGGATTTAAGTCAGGATCATCACCTGCCGGTATATCAGCGACTGTAGCTATAGAAGTCAAATCAAGTTGACCGTCATTAAGAGTAATTGTACCTTGAGTCAATGTATCATTATCACCCTCCAAACGAACAGTACCGTTATTGATAGTCAAATCACCATTTATGGTAACTGCAACTGCAGATGCGATATCATCAAGTTCATTGTTAAGTGTTACGCCAACTACATTTTCATCACCATCTACACCATTATTTATTGTTAAGGTACCGCCGTCAGCATCAAGATTAACGTTATCATTTGTTGAGATTCCCATCAAGTCAAGTTGACCGCCATTCAATGTGATTGTTCCTGATGTCAACGTATCAACATCATTCGGTTCAGGATCAACTATATCCGGATTGTTATAATCTGTACCGTTTAACTGAATATGACCATCATTTATTGTTAAACCGTTTGCAATATTAAGTTGTGCATCATATCCGACAAAGTCATTTTCGTTACCGAATGTCATACCGTCAAGATTTGTTTCACCGCCGTTGATAGTGAGGCTTAAATCATCACTTGTTTCAACACCCAGCAAGCTCAATGTACCGCCGTTTTGAGTGATAGAACCTACCAATGAATCGATACTGTCATCACCATAAGTACCGGCTATCTTATTCAATTCAACATTACCGTCATTGATTACCAAATCACCGTCCAAGTCAACATGAGCCAAGAAATCAATATTGTCATTAGTATTGCCGAGGGTTATGCCAACAGGGTTGCTATCTTCGTCAACACCGTTTGTCAATGTCAAATCACCGTCAACAACATTGATATTTGTATTTGTATCTGTATCAACACCGATAAGTGTCAAATCACCGCCGTCATTAAGGTTGATTGTACCTGAAGTCCAAGCATCACCATTGTCAACAGTTGCTTCAGCACCGTCTTGAACAGCTAAATTACCTGTCAATGTCAAGTTAACATCTTCATCAATATAATCTTGATTACCCAACAGTACTGTAGTGTTATCTATTGACAAATTACCTGCATTAGCAATCAAAGTACCTGTTTTGTTAGATGGTGTCTGTCCGTCAACTCTTGATTGGTCAACAATGTTGGCCAAAACAAGAGAACCGCCTTCTTCAAGTTGAACGGTACCATCCCAATGAACGCTTGATAAATTTTCTCCGCCGTCAAGAGTTACGCTACCGCCGTTGTCACCTGTGCCGTTAATAAGCAATGTAGTGCCTTGAGCAATATAAACGGTTGCATTAGCTGCACCTGCAACGATAGATGAACCGTCACCGACAGTTAATACTGTATCGTCTGCAGTACCGTTTGATAATATATTAAACTCACCGCCTGTAACATCAAGTGTCGTAGAAGTTGAATCAACTATATTCAAAACACCGTCTGTTTGATCGATTACACCGGCAACAACAGAATCGTTTGCTCCGCCGTAGTTGACAGTACCGCCGGTGATATTCAAATCGCCTGCTGTAATTGTCAAATTAGCATCCGCTCCGACAAGGCCGTTTCCACTAACAGTCATATCTCCTGCCGTAACTGTGATATCACCGCCTGAAACTATACCGCCGTCAACTCCTTGAGTTGCATCACCGCCGCCAACAGTCAAATTACCGATAGCAACCGTAACTGTACCGTCTGAAATCTCGCCGGCTGTTACATTCAAATCTCCGGTATTTACATTAAATGTACCGCCTGAGATTGAATCATTTTGGTTGTTCATATCAAATCCGTGTGTAACGGTTGTTGTTCCTGCTGTTTGAGTAAAGACACCATTTTTATGATTTTCACCCGAAAATCCGTCAAGTGTTAATTGTGTGCTTCCTGCATTTGTAACAGTACCTGTCCAAGTGTCTGCTTGATCCAAACTTGTTTGCGAAGTTTGTGTAGCATTCAATGCTACAGGACCGTCTTGAACGTATAATGTTCCGCTTGCATCAATATTAACGGCTGTATTAACACCAATAGTCGCACCGTTAACATTTAATTGAGAAAGAACAGTATTGTTACCGATATTCAAATTACCTGATGAAATTACATCTCCGTTAACAATAGAGAAATTGTTTAGGACATTTGTAATACCGCCGCTGGTTTGAGTTAATGTTGCGCCATCTGCTTTTGCAATATTTCCTGAGATGTTCAAAATACCATCTTCAGCAACAATTACATGACCGTTCCAAGTATCACCGTTAGCACCGCCATTCAAAGCAACACCGTTAGCTGATGTGCTTTCAATAGAGAGAAGTGAACCTGCACCAACAGTAATTTGGTCTTTTTCCGCAAAGTATGAATCACCTGTAAGGTGTAATTCAAGTCCTTCTGTTTCAGCTAAGATAAGTTTATTTATACCGTCACCGGCAGAAATAATTTCAGCCATGTTTTGAGTTGAGCCGTTATTGAACGTCAATGATGAAACATTATCCATATTAACGGTACCGCCAAAAATGCCGCTATCACTTGTATTAAGAGCTAATGTTGAATGGTTCATATTCAACGTACCGTCATATTGATTATAAGTTTTGACATTATTAGTTGTGTCAATCTCATATCTGCCGTCTAAGGTCAATTCACCGCTATTATTAAGTACAATCGCACCGTTCCAAGTATCATTAGTGTGAGCATTGTTATTGTTATCCAATACAACCGAACCGTCTGAAATTTCTAATTGTCCGTTATTATTGATTACGACAACAGTATTTGCGGTTACGGAATCATTTTGATTAGCCAGTGTAAGTGAACCGAAGTTATTAGGATCAGTTGCATCACCGATTACCAAAGAACCGCCGTCAGAAACCAACTCGCCTGTCTTTTTAGGAGCAGCAACTGTACCGAGAACTGTCAAAGTACCAGCTGTTTGGTTGATTGCTCCTGCCCAAGTATCAGCAGTGTCCATAACCAAACTTGCTGTTGAACCTGAAAGATTTATTTCCGAATTAGCTTCCAAATCAACAAGAACAGCCTGAGCGATTTGTGAATTTGCCGTTACATTCAATTCATTAGCACGAAGTGCATCACCAACAGTTAATGAACCGTAAGCTAAATTTGAATCTTCATTCAATGTTAATGTTGTAACATGGTCAGCATCTAGACCTATAATGCTCAATGATGAACCGTCATCTTGAGTCATTAAAATTTTAGCATTGTTATCAACGCCGTTATTGAATACGACATCAGATGCAACAAGCTCCATTTCGCCGCCCGAAATTTGTGAACCTGCATTGAATGTTGTATCGCTATTGAATACTGATTTCCCTGTAGCAGACTGTGTATAATTACCATTTAAAGTACCGCCAGAGAAAGTAAACAAACCATTGTTTTCTACATCACCGTTTACGGTACCGCCTGTAAGAAGTTTTGCTTCACCGCCTTCATCAACAGTTAAATCAACTGTAGAACCGTTTGAAGCAATATTCAAATGACCTTTGTTATAAACTTCAACTTCCTGTGAAATTGCTTTAGCTACAGAAACATAAGCGTTATTCGAGTTGTCACCGATATAAGTTTTACCGTTTGTTCCGCTTATACCCGTTCCTAAAGCATTATAGCTATCGGAAGTTCCGCCTGTAAGTTTGATTGTACCGTTATTGACTGCTGCATTTTGTGTTGCAAGTTTGTCTGCATTTGTTGTAAGTGTAATGCCATTATTAACTGTCAAATTGTCGGTTGAAATAAGGCCTGTATTTGCCATGGATTCAGCGATAATAACGGATGTATTTGTACCGTTCTCATCTTTTCTGAACTTGTTTTCATTCATTGCACCTGTTAATGTAACAGTTGATCCTGATTCTACCAAAACACCGTAATCTGAATTGGTCGTGATTTTTGATGCATCAGCCGCAACATTGCCGTAAGCATATACTTTATCAACAGCAATAGTAGCATTTGTAATATCGTTATCTAATCCTGTATTACCAACAGTTAATATTGAACCCGTACCGCCTGTTATTGTTCCGTTGTTAACCGTAATTGTATCAGCAGCAGCCTCTGAATTGGCACCCAAAGTCAGTGTATTACTTCCTAGTGCTAACGTATCGGCGTATATACCCTTATTGTCAGCTACGGATACATTACCTGTTAAATTAACTGTTCCGTTTAAATCAGCAGCAAAAGAGTTGATGTTTTGGGCAACTATGCCGCCGGTTAATTCCAATGTGCCGTTATTAGTTACAGCAGAATTTAAGCCTGATGTCGGATTTGTTGTATCATTAACGCCAGCTGTTCTGAATGTATGCCCTGCACCGATAGTAATACCTCCGGCATTGATTAAACCGGAGTTTACGGATTCAGATTCAAGTGCATTAAGCGTAAGTTGTGCTGTCCCTATATTAATTGAACCCGAGTTTGTAAGTTTATCTAAAGCCATGCTTGTAGGAGTTCCGGTAACTGTACCTGCATTTGTAAACTGTACATTCCCTGAAAATGAACTGCCTGTTGCATCAAAAGTTCCGCCTGTTACATTAACAGTACCGCCGGTTGCTTCCAATATACCGTTAGTTAATTCGTCACCGGATTCTGTATTATACCCCTGAATAGTAAGCGTACCACCATTCATTGTGATTTTATCGCCTGCGTCTTTGTTCCATGTACCTGAAATCGGTGTTGTTCCATCTACAGTGAGCTGTGATGCACCTAATGTACCATCAGCTGCACCTGATAAGTAATCAGCAGAACCATCAATGGTGTAGTCGGTTGCCATTGCTCTGTTTGTTGCGCCAAGGCCGAATGCGGCACTTACCAACAACGTTGCAAGTAAAAGATTTTTTTTCATTCTTAACTCCTTAAACTAATCTATATACTCTTTACTTATTATCTCTAATCTCTAAAACGTTTGTGTATAGCTGTTTTTCTCTTACTTAAATATTAATTTTAAATTGGATTTTTATACAACTTTGCACTATTATTTCTAACGTAATACGAAGAAAAGTTTTTTGCAACAAAATATTTTTTTTTGTTAAGAAAATTTTTTTATAGTTAATACCCCCTTTAAATCCCCCTATCCAAGGGGAAAAGAGTTAATACCCCACTTTAAAGCCCTATCCAGTGGAGGAAAGAGTTTTAATACATCCCTTTAAATCCCACATCCAAAGGGAAAAGAGTTAATACCCCACTTTAAATGCACATTTTGCCCTGTGGACATTTCCCTCCGAGGAGGGCAAGTAAGTTTTAATCTGATTCCGTACCATATCAAAGGGAAAAAGAGTTTTTATTATGTTTTCAGAGTTTATCGTTTTTAATCAGCTCTACAGTTTGCTACTCATATAAGTAACAATACGCTTTATAAACATCCGGTCCGAGAGATGTTGCAATTTCCCTGTTTTTATTATTTGCTTCTATTCTGGTTTGAGCATTTTCTCTGCGTTTTTCGTCATAGGCATACGCTTTTTTAAATTCAATCTTTACAGACCTTGCCTGTTCGGGAGTAAGCTTTGTTTGACCGTTTCTTTTTGCTTCGTTCAAAATTCCATCTATTACCGTCAAATGATTGTCCCGCTCAATTGCACATTTTATAACCTCATCACCGGCTACCCCGACATTAAACAATTCCACACCATCCATGGCTTGTATCATTGAATTGATTTTTTCTATGACAGGTGTCCTTATCTGCGCAAACAAAGCATCCCGTTCATATACAGATAATTTTTCTCCGAACACTGCATTAATATAGCCATACAAAGATTTATCAGCATCATCCCTAATCTCTTTAGCATATTGAGGATGCCAATAATCAATACATTTCAATTTTTCTTCAAATCTTCTTGCACCTTCAACCCCTTGCCTTGATTGTGCATGTTTTATAATCTTTTTCATATCTAACCTGATTGGTTGAGGTGCTATTGGGGTTACATTCACATTTGTAATGTTAATAGGCATTCTTTGCTCCTTAATAATGTATGCTCAATATCTTGAAAGTATGTAAATTTTTAATTTTGCTATTTTATACCGCATTTTGTTACATATCTTAATGTTTATTTTTGTTACAATCAACTTGTAATTGGAGAAAAATATGCTTTTATCAGAATTTGATTACAAATTGCCGGAAGAATTGATAGCTCAAAAGCCGACAGAACAAAGACAAGATTCAAAAATGATGGTTTTGAAAAGAAATAATCATCAAATACTGCATAAACATTTTTACGATATTGTTGATTTAATCAGTGATGATTCGGTTTTAATCCTCAACAACACAAAAGTTATGCCTGCGAGATTGTATGGATACAAAGATACAGGAGCAAAAATAGAAGTATTTCTCTTGAAGGAAAAAGAAAATAAAGAATGGGAAGTGCTGATTCGCCCGTCAAAAAGAGTTAAAAAAGGTACAATTATCAAAATAAGCGAAGAATTATCCGTAGAAGTTATTTCTCCCCTGCCTGATGACGGGAAATGGCTTGTTAAAATGATTTATGAAGGAAATGTTTTTGAAATTCTGCACAGAGTCGGAAATATTCCGCTGCCGCCATATATAGAAAGGAAAATGGCTGATGAAGATTTGAAAAAACTTGATTTTGAAAGATATCAAACAGTTTATGCAAAGGATGAGGGTTCAGTTGCCGCACCTACGGCCGGATTACATTTTACAAAGGAAATATTATCCGAACTTGCCAAAAAAGGTGTAGAAATAGGTTATGTAACACTTAATGTCGGAATGGGAACTTTCCGCCCCGTAAAGTGCGAAAATATTTTAGACCACAAAATGGATTCCGAAATCTTTGAAATCAGTGAAGAAACAGCTAACTTAATAAACAGAGCAAAAAAAGACGGCAAAAATATCATTGCTGTCGGAACTACAACAGTGCGAACTCTTGAAACAGCTTATAAACAATTCGGCGAAATAAAGGCTTGCAAATCAGCCTCTGAGCTGTTCATATACCCGCCTTACGAATTTAAGGTAATTGATAAATTGATTACAAATTTCCACCTGCCAAAATCAACACTTTTAATGCTGGTAAGCGCTTTGGCAGGGAAAGATTTTATATTTGAGGCCTATAAATCAGCTATTGAGAACAAATACAGATTTTATAGTTATGGCGATTGCATGTTCATATATTAAAACAACTATACGTTTCCTGTAGAGCTATTTCTATCGTCCTCCAGTTGTTTTATCTGTTTGGCATCAACCTTTTCGTCATCTGCATAATTTGCCAAACGAGACTCTTCAATATCAACATTTATATTAGCATCAACCATCTCAATTTCAGATTTTTCAAACTCTTTAATCTTTCCGTCCTCAAATTTTACTGCGACAGAATTATTTAAGAATTGAATATAGCAAACCTTACCTAACCCAAGTGAAGTCATTACGGTAGAACCCACAGGAGGCATTCCTTTTGCCGCTTCAATATAATTAGGGTATTCATAAGTAAGACAACAAAGCAGTCTTCCGCATGTTCCCGAAATCTTTGAAGGTGCAATAGGCATACCTTGGTCTTTGGCAAGCTTTACATTGATTGACTCAAATTTTCTTAAGTAAGAAGAACAACAGAATGATTTTCCGCAAATACCTGTTCCGTCCATTATAGAAGACTCATCTCTTACTCCGATATGGCGCAAGTCTATCCTCATACGTTTGAAAACCTGAGTTAAATCTTTTAAAAGTTCTCTAAAATCAACTCTTTCAGGAGCTGTATAATAAAAAGAGATTTTTCTTCTGTCAAATGTCAGTTTACACTGAACAAGATTCATTGTGAGATTATGTTTTTTTACAAGCTCTTTGCACTTGAAAAATGAAGTCACTTCCTCTTTTTTGATATCCTCATAAATCATCATATCTTCCTGAGTCATTTTACGGATAAATTCAAAAGGTGCCGGAGTTTTTTCTGATTTTTCAAACAATGCAGCTACTTTCGGACATACGTAAAAAGATTTGAGAACTTCTTCTCCTTTTTCTGTACGTACAAGTACCAATGTTTCGTTTATGTCCAAATCATCAGGAACCTTAGAAAGCGGTACTATAACATTTTTCATATATTTAACTGCGTACATAATCTTCTTCCTTTTTAAGTTTTCTGTTCATAAGCTTATACAAAACTTCCTGCGGAGTAATATCCGTATAAACTGCTTCATATATCGCATTTGATATCGGAACATCAATATCTAGTTTTTTAGCCAAGTCACAAACAGCTTTGGAAGTTTTTACCCCCTCAGCAACAGAACCAAGTTCTTTTAATATGCCGTCAATTTTCTTTCCTTTTCCAAGCATTGAACCTACTGTATAATTCCTTGACATAGGGCTTGAGCATGTTGCAATCAAATCTCCCATGCCTGAAAGTCCGTATAATGTCGAAGGATTTGCACCGAGTTTAATACTCAATCTTACAATTTCTGCCATACCTCTCGTCAAAAGCGAACCCATACAATTATCACCGAGATTCATTTCATGAGCAAACCCAGAAGCGATGGCTATTACATTTTTTAAACTTCCGCCAAGCTCAACTCCGATTACATCAGTGTTTGTATAAAGTCTGAATCTGTTCGAGACATTAAGAGCCTTTTGCACAAATTCCGCAGTCTCAATATCCTCGCAAGCTACGGATGCTGCAGTCGGTTTTCCCATGAGAACTTCTTTAGCAAGTGTCGGTCCGGAAAGAATAACCACTTTTTGTTCCGGAAGTACGTCTTTTATAACTTCAGACATTCTCATTAGAGTATTTAGTTCTAAACCTTTAGAAGCATTGACGAGCGGAGCATTCGGGTTTATTCCTGCTTCTTTAAGCTGTTCGCAAACAGGACGAACCCCGGATGTCGCCACAACAGAAAGAATTATATCCGCATCCTTTATAGCTGATTTTAAATCAGATGTTATCTCAACTTTCTTATCAAGTTGCACTTCAAGCGGTTTTGAACAGTGTTTATTCTTTACCAAATCTTCGTTTAAATCCTGTTCTCTGCCCCAAACTGTTATATTATCGAAGTTATCATTCATTAACCAAGCCAGAGTCAATCCCCAGCAACCAGGACCAAGTACCGTAAGTTTCATTACCATATTCTCCTTATCTGTCGAAATTATACTATAAATATTGTTTAAATGTTAATATTTGTAACATTTTTGTTAACAATCCTAAAGTTTTTAAAAATTATGCCGTTAATACTGGTATAAAGAATCAGGCGGAGGACAAATACATGGTTATGTCAGTGGGTGCTATCGGCAACGAAAATCATTATATTGATTATGAGCATATGAAAATAATTCAAGAATTGTATCGTTTAGGAATCAAACCAACGGGGATTAAAGAACTTGATAAAGCTAAACTCAAGGCCGAAAAAGAAAAGATTATAGAACAAATTAAACAAAAAGCAGAAAATATTGAACAAACGGATAAAATTGAGAATAAAGAAACGATAGAAAAGGCTCGCTTGGAAGAAGAAAGACTCGGAGCTAAAACAGTTTCCGAATTAAATAAAATTTTGCACGGATTAAAATAACCTATCTCACTGCTTTTATAGCTCCCCACGCACGTATGAATCCCTTTTCATACATTAAAAGATAATATCCGCCTTCTTTTACATATTCAATTGTTGCTTCCATATGGATATATTCTTTCGGAGGCGGAGTAGCTCCGGTTTTTGCATACTTAGCATCTATGATTTTCTGAAACTTTTCCTGTCTTTTTGCTCGATTTTCTTCCCTTTTTAATTCTCTCCGTTCTGATTTAGAAAGTGATTGTTTATCCTTGTATTTTTTAAGCTCATCTTCGTTCTCTGCAAGTTTAAAAACCGGAATAACCGCAATTAATTTTTTTGATTCAATCAAATACAAAAACTCTCTGTCATCCGAAAGTGCAAGCTGATAGTGTCCCGGTTTGACAAAATTACCGTTAAAATCAGGGATATAATCTATAATTGTCAATGTCGGCTGTTCATCAGTCGGAATATTGTACCTGTATATTGCGCCTTCATGCACGGTAATTCCTGACGGTGTCAATGGATAAGGAGCACACGGTGCAAGATAATCTATATCACGTATTGCGGGAGTTATTATTCCGTCTATCATTTAATCTTTTCCATTAATTCTTTAATACAATTATTAATGTAATTAAAATCTTTATCAAGCAATTTGGAAGAACTTACAAAAATCATTGAAATATATTTTGTATCAAAATTTTCACCTGCCAGTTTTATATACAAGCGAACGGATTCTCTCATAAGACGTTTAATCCGGTTTCTTTTCACTGCCCTTTTATGAATTTTTTTGCTTACCACAAAACCAATTTTTGTCGGGATTTTTTGTTGTTCTTCGGATTTAATTTTTCCGCAAAACAAAGTAACTCCGCCTTTGTGGTAAGAATTCCCTATTTTATATGTGGCACTGAACGCCTTTCTGTTCTTTAATCTGTACACTTTCGGAAGCATACAAGAATTATAGCATGGTATGACATAACAGGCAAAACCCGCTTATAAAGCGTATTACGAACACTTAAAGCTATATTTACATTTCTTAATATAAATGACAAACCGACAATATCCATGTAAAAATATGGTATAATGAAAGTAGGAGATAACTTTTAACAGTAACCAATACAGATTATCATCCGGACATCCGCGAGAGCAGAAAGGCACCCAAGGGTTAATGACAGAAAGTATACAACTTCAAAATGACCTCGAAAAACTTATAGATATTATGCCCCAGAAAGTTGTGTCGCATATTAATTCTGAAGCATTGAATGATGTCATTGAAATTGTTTTGGATATAGGCAGGCCTCCGGAAATACGTCATGCCGGCGGTAAAATCGAAAAACTTGGCGAGGACGGAGTTACGGATGATGATATAAGTTTTGTTACCTCACATTTACAAGAATTTACGCATGATAACCGTTCCGGAATTCCCGGGACTCTCCATCGTATAAGTGCAATAAGAAACAGACAGGGTAAAATTGTAGGTCTAACCTGCCGTATCGGTCGTGTAGTAACAGGTACAATATCTTGCATAAAAGATATCTGTACACAAGGCAAAAGTATATTGTTTTTAGGACGTCCCGGTGTTGGTAAAACAACAAAATTAAGAGAAATTTCAAGACTTGTAGCGGATGAACTCGGCAAACGTGTCGTAATTGTTGATACTTCAAATGAAATAGCCGGTGACGGTGATACTCCACATCCTGCAATTGGTGCGGCAAGGCGTATGCAGGTACCTCAACCTGAATACCAAAAAGATATTATGATTGAAGCTGTTGAAAATCATACTCCCGAAGTTATTGTTGTTGATGAAATCGGTACCGAGGCAGAAGCACAAGCTGCAAGAACAATTGCTGAGAGAGGGGTTATGCTCATAGCAACCGCTCACGGCAACAGTCTTGAGAGTTTGATTAAAAATCCTACGCTTTCGGATTTGGTTGGCGGCATTCAATCTGTTACCCTCGGTGATGATGAAGCTAAACGCAGAGCAACTCAAAAAACAGTTTTGGAAAGAGAAAAACAACCGACATTTGATATTGTTATAGAAATTATTGACAGAAATACGCTTGCTGTATACAGAAATACGGCCGAAGCCGTTGACTATATACTTAGAGGGTGGCCTATAAGACCGGAAATCAGAAAGGTTGATAAGGAATATTCAAAGGTTAATACTGAAACTCCTATTCCAACAGAGACCTTTAAGACAGAATCCGCAGAAGACAACAAAATGAACTTTTCATTCTCAAGGCCTAAATATTGCGAACAAAATAAACCTCTTAAAAAGCTTTATTTGTATGCTGTATCAAGAACTATTGTAGAAAAACTTATAGAGAGAATGGACTATAATGTAGAAATAACAAGAACCCCTGAAGATGCAGATATTGTAATTGCCCACAAAAACTTTGCAAAAGGCGGAGCTAAAATACTTAATACGGCTAAAGAGTACAGAGCTCAAATATTTTATGTAAAAACAAACTCAATGGCGCAGATTCAAAAAGTGCTTAAAGATGCTTTAGATATCAGATCAGGTGATTTGTCGGAGAGCGAAACTTCATATACGGATGAAACCGATAAAGCTCTTGACGAAGTAAAATCTGCCATAAAACAAATATCAGACGGTGCATCAGTTGTAGAACTTACTCCGCAGAACACACAGATAAGAAAACATCAGCATGAACTTGCTGAACAATATGGATTTCAAAGCACTTCAATTGGAGAAGGCGAAAATCGGCATTTAAGAATATCGAAATTTTAACAAATCAATACCCGTTTAATAATAACAGACTTGCCCAAATAACAATCATGCCGGACATAACTCCGCCTATTGCATAATGCCAATCGCCATATTCGTGAGATAACGGAAGTAATGTATCGAATGAAATATATATCATAATTCCAACAACTGCTGCCATAGAAAGTCCGACAAACACTTGAGGCAAGAAGAATTGTAACAGTATTAACCCTATAATTGCACCAATCGGCTCCGTTATTCCTGTCCAAAATGAATACCATATTGCCATACGTTTTTTACCTGTCGCATGGTATATAGGAAGCGCAACCGCTATCCCCTCGGGAATATTATGCAGAGCAATTGCAAATGCAACCGAAGCACCTATTGCCATATCTTGAGTAGAAACAAGAAAAGTTCCCAGTCCCTCCGGGAAATTATGAACCGCAATAGCTATTGCAGTTAACAGCCCCGCCCTTTTTATTCTGTGTTGTCTTTTGCAATTCTCATCATCAGAAGAACATTCAGTTTGAAAATCTTTTTCTTCCACATGGTCAGGAATAAATTCATCAATCAGTTTTGAAATCAAAACTCCTGCAATAAATCCAAAGAATAACATCCAGTGGTATTTAACAGGGTAATAAGTTTTTAATAGATTTTCCGCAGTCGTAAGAATTTCCGTGAGAGAAACAAAAATCATAACACCGGCGGAAAAACCCAAACCCAAAGATAACATTTTTAAATTATTCTTTTTTACAAGAAAAGTTATAAACCCGCCCAAAACGGTTGCCAATCCTGCAAATGCAGTCATTAAAAGAGGTAATTTCCAATTTTCAAACAATTTAGCTATCCTCCATTACCGTCAGAACAAACTAACAACATTTTGTTCCTCAAATTTCGGGCATGTATTCCAAACGAGGGTAGGAATAATGTCTCCCGGGGTTCTTCCGTCAAAATTACAATTACAAGTTCCTTTAACCATATTTGTTGAGCCGTCAACAAGCGTTTGAAAATATTTGCAATTTTGACAAGACTTTAATGTCATACCGTAATCTTTTAGTTTTGCAGACAATTCTCTTATTGCATCAATCATGCGCAGATGATTGTTTTTTGTTGTATACTTTTTGCCGTTCGGATTAATAAATGTAACCTTCGCCAATCCGTCATCAGAAATCAGTTCCAATTTGGCTTTTATATCACGTGTCCCGTCAGTAATAATTACATCAGTCATCATTCTTTCTATAGAATGCTTGTGTGTTGTTTTGTTGAATATATTTCTGATTCCTCTACAAGTCGGAAAATTATACACGAGTCTTGCAAAAGATATTAACGGATATGCCAGCAAATACATATATTCCTTCGGATAAAATTTCATCTTTAAAAGTCCAACAAAGAAAGCAATTAAAAATATAACGAAAGTTATCAATACTGTTGAATAGCTTATTGCGGCTGGAAAATTATGCGTATGAATAAGAGGAAACAAAAAACCTACCGTAAACATAAGCCAGTTCGGAGTTGCTTGAGAAAAAAGAAATTCTCTGGACATGACAGTTTGCGGATGCTTTGTAAAATTAGAAAACAAAAGCCCCAATCTTTTTGTAAGAGACGGAGTCCTGAAATCAAATTTTTCAATACTGTCATATACCCTCAAATCATCAATTACAGCGACTTGCGCACCTTCATTAGCAAGTTTAAGGGTATATTCTAACTCAGATATAATATTTCTGAAATCAAAAACCGCAATTTTATTAAGCAAATCTTTTTTTATAATAAATGAATCAGTATTTAATATATTTGTTAAGCCCATTCTTGTTCTGGGAAGATGTATAAATTTATTTATAAATTTTGCATATATTATTTTTACATTCTGTTGAAAATCCAATTCACCGTTCTGCGAAAGATAAATCAGGCTCGGATTAAATACATCATACTTAGTTAAATAGTAATTAACATTGGAAAGAAAATCGGAATCGACATAGTTTTTGGAATCCAAAAATACATAAGCATCCAGATTCTGAACATCATATAATTTCTCTGCTATTATTGAATATGCCTGACTTTTACCTATTGGTTCCAAATTATTTATATTTACTACGTTAACCTTTAAATCACTTTGAAATGTAACTTCAGAAATATCTTCACACTTATCCAAAATTGCATATATAGTATAACTTTCCTTAGGATAACTTTGATGTTTTAACTGCTTAATCAGATTTTCAAGAGTATCGGATTTTCCGGTAGCATAAACAACCACGCAGATATTGGAATCCTTCGGGGTGTATTTATCCCTAATTTTTTTGGAAGGAAAAGATAACACCCAAGCATAAATAACAAAGTATATTGCAAATATCGTGATATAAATATATAAAATTTCAGTCATAGTGTTCTCCAATGAATAGTTTACATTAAAAAAAATTTTTTCACAAATAAATACTTGATTTAAAGGTTTGTCTGTGATAAGTTAGTTCTTGCTGAATTGAAAATTAAATGAGGGCTGCTAGCTCAGGTGGTTAGAGCACTCTGCCGAGCAAAAAGGTGACTAAATGTCACGTTTTTGCGAGAGGCCTGATAAGGGTCAGCTCTTGACAAAAGATTTTGAAAATTTAATATAAAGATTACGCGGGCTGCTAGCTCAGGTGGTTAGAGCGCACCCCTGATAAGGGTGAGGTCGGTGGTTCGAGTCCACTGCGGCCCCGATAAACAAGGAAGTAACTTTTGT
>JAEEGL010898000.1_pt1 | contig 29159 bp, 28 predicted proteins | sample 9134231 | NCBI WGS metagenome assembly JAEEGL01 (sample SAMN16246548, study PRJNA631951) | gut metagenome | biome: gut microbiome; feature: rumen; material: fiber-attached | host: Bos | place: Iran: Karaj | collected 2018-10 | reverse complement strand
TGGATCCTCCTTGTATAAGTGTTTTTTGCTAATTCAATTATACTGCGGTCCATATGAACTCTTGTTTTTTATTCCGTTTTTAATGTTCTAAAGTGTTGCACTTAATATGATAATTCACCTACGTGCAAAAAGGTAGAGCCGTTTTTCCGGCTCTACCTAAATCTAAGTTTTAATCTTATCTACTTATATCATCAATGATTTTTTCAAAATCTTCATTTGTAAACTTAATTCTTTTATCCATAAAAAAACCTCCAAAGCTTTTACTTTTTCAAGTGTCCACTTTGGAGGTATCATATCAAATATCTTTTAGCATAATAATTATTAAAGTATTAATTCCACGCAAAAATAAGAGCATTATTGGCATTTTATTAATAATAAAAGCAAATAAATGGAAGCACTAGTTGCTTCCATTTATTTTTGAATATTCAACAATTGCGATTATTATTTATAATATTTCGCGATTTTTTCTTCTGCTTCTTTAAAATATCTTACATAGACTGACTTGCACCAGAAACCATTATAGAAATTTGCTCTTTTTATATTAATTGGATTTGTATTATCATAGGCCTCTGGATCTTCGGTATATTCAAATGTATACGGAGTATTAACTCTCCATGAATTAAACATACCCGTCCTTATGGCATCCGTTGGACAGAAATATGTACAACGTTGACACATTGTGCATTTTGTACCAAATTTAATCTCCCCATTCTTCAATTTAATATTCTCAATAGGACAATTATTAACGCACTTGTGACACTTAATGCATTTTTTCTTATCTACTCTATAAAAAATCCCATTAAATTGTGAGCCAAAATGCTCTATTCTTAAAACCCAAGCATAAAATGCAGCACCCTTTACTTGTTTATATAATTCACTCTTACCTTCTAATATTGTCTTTGCATCAATTGTAATCAACTTTTGAGCTGTATCCCACATCTTGTATGCCATTTGTTGTTTATGCCTAAAAATCATATCGTATGGCATTACATAATGGTATTCGTTTTGAACATCAAATCCTTTCTTTCTTAATTTTCTAGAAAACTTTATTGCTGACGCATGATTAACAATAAGGGGTTCTGCGGATGTATTTATAATAAATGTTCTTTTTTGATTTTTAAGAGGTTCTAAAGTTTTTACCCAATCATACATAATCTTAGGCGCATTAAATGCATGAATAGGATAACCTATACCTATTAAATCATACTCATCATGATTAACATCAATCTTATTTTTGACCTTATAAACCTGATTTTCTATTTTGACAAAATCTACAGAGTGTCCGCATTTTTGAAATTCGCTCTCAAACTTTTTTAAGACTCTTTCTGTATTGCCACTTCCTGTAAAAAAATAAACAAGTATCTTCATAATGTCCCCCTCTTTATTATACTCGCAAATACCACAGAAATAAAAATAACGCTTCTAACGCCACTTTAGTAGGCAATAATAACATCTTAAAGAGCCCCCTAATTAATGTTTAATTGTAAATAGTATTTATTTCCCTTTAACAATTTTCGCTGCATTTGCTTTCCCTTTACTGGCGCCCTTTGAATTATGCACAAGCAAAGTTGCCCTTTGATTCTTAGCCATCTGTTCACAGTACGCTTCAGCTTCCGGTTTTGTGTCAAATAATTTAATTACTTTATCGCTTCCGTGAATAAAAACCTGCCATTTACTATCTGACGCTCTTTTTGAAACATGGTAAATTTTTGATGCCATAATCTCCCCCTATAACAAAATATTTAGTTTTATCATTTTATAACCTACATAAAATCAATTGTAATAAAAGACAAAGAGAAGCTCCTTTTTGGCAACTTCTCTTTCTTTTTATTATCGTAATATCCTTTTACTTGTGAATTATAGACAAGTCCAACCGCCATCAATACATAATAGTTGTCCTGTTGTATAAGATGACGCATCACTTGCAAAATAGATTACTGCACCATCTAACTCGCCAGTCTTTCCTGCTCTTCCCATTGGACAATAAGCATTTTCAATTTGGTCCATAACACCAGCTCCAAATACGCCTTGTGTCATTTCACTTTCAAAGTAAGCAGGTCCAATTGCGTTAACTGTAATGCCACTCTTAGCCCATTCTGTAGCCAATCCCTTTGTAAGCATCTTTACGCCACCTTTTGCTGTAGCATAAACCGTAATTGGCCATGTATTTGCAGCCATAGCAACTTCACTATGAATTGAGCCTACATTGATAATCTTTCCATATCCTCTCTTGATCATTCCCTTTGCAACTTCTCTCGCAACAAAGAATAATGAGTTTAGATTTGTATTAATAACCTTATTCCATACTTCTGCTGGCATTTCTGTAGCAGGAGCTATATCGCCAACACCGGCATTGTTAACCAAGATATCAATCTTACCAAACTTTGCTTCGCAAGCTTTAACCATTTCAACAATGTCATTATTATTTGTAACGTCGCATTTAACAGCAAAAGCATCAACACCCATAGCGGCTAATTCTTCTTGAACTTTTGCAAGTTTTTCAACTCTTCTTGCGGCAATACATACCTTTGCACCTTGACGACCTAAGGCTTTTGCAAATTGGACACCTAATCCGCTAGATGCTCCAGTAACTAGAGCTACTTTTCCTGATAAATCAAATAAATCTTTCATTAATTAATCCCCCATATTTTTTTAATTTTCACTTATATATTATATGGCATTTAAACGCTTACCTCAATATCTATCGTTAATTTTTTAACAAATATTTTTAGCCACGTGTCTTTTAAAGAGAAATCGCAAGCAAAGTAACCCCCGCTCGCGACTTCAATTTTGGTTTATATTGGACTACGTTATATTATTGTCTTTTATTTGTCTTAGCATACATACATGCTTTGCAATGTGAGCAATCTCCGCCACAATCACAAGAACTCTTTCCTTGTTTCTTTCTTATAATCGATGCTGTTATTACCCCTATAACAAACAACGCACATGCTATAACTAAAACAATTTCAAATAATTTCATTATTATTTCCTCTTTGCAAATAATTTGTCTTTAAATATGATTGCACAAACTACACAAGCACATACAGCTGCCCATATAAATAATGTCCACCACCATGATCCAATTGTATAGATCATTGCAGCAACTACATAAGAAGATGCTAGCCAGAACACTAATGTCCAGTGATATGTTGACTTATTATTTAATTCCGCTTTTGCAGTAGCTACTGCAGCAAAGCAAGGGATTGTTGTCATATTGAAAGCAATGAATGCTATTAATCCTGGAACCTTAATTCCTGTTGCTTGAATCATAGCTTGTACAGCATCAATACCATCTTCTGCATCAATTGCAAGTTCACCAAAATTCATTCCAGCAACTGCCATTAAACATGCTGCTAATGTAGCGAATGTAGCAATAACGTTTTCTTTTGCGATTAAACCAGCAACTACAGCTACTACGAATACCCAACCGAATTCGCCTAATTGAGAACCAAATCCAAGTGGAGTAAAGATTGGTTGTACAAGTTGTGAAATACCAGCCAAGATACTTTGATTTACTTGTTCATCTTCAAGGAATGTCCAATTGAAGCTGAAGTGTGTTAATGCCCAAATTACAATTGTAGACGCAAGGATAATAGTAAATGCTTTCTTTACGAAGTGCTTTGTCTTATCCCAAAGGTGAGCCATCAAGTTCTTAAATTGAGGAACGTGATATGTTGGTAATTCCATAATGAATGGAGGTGTTTCACCCTTAAGTGTTGTTGATCTCATTAACAATACACAAACAATAGCAGTTACAATTCCTAATAAATACATTGCGAATGTTATAACATCTGCGTTACCTACTCCAAAGAAAGCTACGATAGCGCCAGCTACAGCTGTTAATATTGGTAATTTAGCACCACAAGAGAAGAATGGTATAACTCTTACTGTTGCAGTTCTTTCTTTATCATCTGCTAATGTTCTTGTATTAATCATGGCTGGTACTGAACAACCAAAGCCCATGATCATTGGCATAAATGCACGACCGGATAATCCGAATCTTCTAAACATTCTATCTAGGATGAAAGCAATTCTTGCCATGTATCCTGAATCTTCAAGAATTGAGAAGAATAGGAATAATACTAAAATTGGTGGTAAGAATGACAATACAGCTGAAATACCATCGAATATACCATTATTAATTAAGCCTACAGCCCATGGAGATATACCACTTTCTTCTACTAATCCGCCAAGCCAGCCAAAAAATTCTCCGACTATTAAGTCATTCCAAACGTTATTTATCCATACACCCGGAGACATTATAGCGCCATCATAAAATGTAGCTAGGAATCTAACGCCAAAGTTGATTGGATCCCCATCTTCATTTAACAATCCTAAATCTTCTAATGAAGGTAATGAGAATATCTTTCCTAGGAATAGTAAATCCTCACCGAATGTTAAGTGGAAAATACCAAACAATATTACAAGGAAGATTGGAATACCCCAATATTTATGAGTTAAAACTTTATCTGCCTTGTCTGATTTTGTCATCTTTGTTGTATCTTTAGATTTCTTAGATAGAACAGATGCAAAATTAGAAGAGATGTATTTATATCTTGCATCTGCAACTAATGCCTCAAAATCACTTCCGAAGATCTCATCGTTAAATGTCTTTTTGAATTCCTCAACCATTGGAAGAGTTTCCTTATGCATGTTAACTTCAATTTCATCTTCTTCTACAAGTTTTATAGCATGGAATAATGGATTTGCTACATTTTGACCTTTTAGAGCAATCTTTACATCGCCTATTAAATGAGCTAAAGGAGATGCTTCTAATACAGTTGAACCAACTCTAGTTTTCTTACTCTCATTGTAAGCCTTATCCATTAATTCTTTTAAGCCAGTTTCTTTTAAAGCTGAGATTTCAACAACTGGAACTCCTAGTCTTTCTTCTAGCAATTTAGCATTAATAGAATCTCCTGCCTTCTTTACTGCATCCATCATGTTTAGAGCAACTACTACTGGAACATCCATTTCTAGAATTTGAGTTGTTAGATATAAGTTTCTTTCCAAGTTTGTGGCATCAACAATGTTAATAACACAATCTGGCTTTTCATCTAAAACGTAATTTCTTGCAATTACTTCTTCTGGTGTATAAGGAGATAATGAATAGATACCTGGCAAATCTATGATTTGAACAGGTTCTGCACATTTTTTATACACACCATCTCTTTTATCTACCGTAACACCTGGCCAGTTACCAACATGAGCTGTTGAACCAGTAAGTGAGTTAAATAATGTAGTTTTTCCACAGTTTGGATTACCTGCTAAAGCAAATCTCTTCATTATTTCACCTCCACCATTACACAAGCAGCTTCTGTCTTTCTAAGTGTTAATTCATAGCCTCTTAGTGTTACTTCAATTGGATCTCCAAGAGGAGCCTTCTTTCTCAAGAAAACTTCTGCACCAGGTGTAATTCCCATGTCAAATAGTCTTCTTTTAATCTTTCCTTCGCCTTGAACCATTTTAATGATTCCCTTTTCGCCTACAGAAAAATTGTCCAACGTTTTTTCCATAAATCTATACTCCTATAATATTTTTTACGCTACAAAGATGTGAGTAGATAAATTACGATCTAACGCAATTCTGCCATCCTTAATCTTGCAAACTACTGTTCCACCAGAAGAACTTAAAATTGTGATATCTCCATTTAATGTGATACCCAAATTCTCTAAATGTTTTTTAGTCTTCTCGTCAGCAGCTATTCTTACAATTCTCAACACTTTATTTGTTGGTGCTAATACTATTGGCATATCTATATCCTCACTTATATTATGTGAAATCAATTTCACTTTTTACTATTTTATAATACAACGCAACTTCTTTTGTCAAGTGAATATGAAATATTATTCATATTTTCTTAATAAAATATTAAGTGTTGCTTTTAAATAGCGATAAGTTATAAAATAATCATATGGGAAATGAAATTAGAGAGCCTCGTCAAGAGAGAGCTAAATTAAAAAAAGATGCCATTATTAAGGCTGCATATAAGATATTCTCCGAAGTAGGATACTATAATACAAATACTGCTGACATTGCAAAAGCAGCAAAAGTTTCTACTGGTATAGTTTACGGTTATTTCAAAGATAAAAAAGATATCTTATTCTATGTTATTAAGATTTATATTGATGACATAAAAACACCTATTATTGAGCATTTAAATACACTTAGTGCTCCAATTAATGCTGAGGATCTTGCAAAGTCTCTAGTTGATTTAACTGTTAAACTTCACCACACAAATGCTAATTTACATAATATTCTTCATTCACTTGCTGATACACACAATGATATTAACGAAGAATTTATGGAACTTGAGAGTTTAATAACACAAATAGGCACACAAAAGTTGGCAGAACTTGGTTATGATAAAGGAAACCTAACAGATAAAGTTCACCTAATCATGGATTTAGTTCAATCTTATGCTCACGAGTATCTATATGATAAGCATGATTATATTGATTATGAAAACATGGGAAAACTTGTTTGCTCTTGTATTGTAAATATACTAAACGCTTAATGATTATAACTATATGAAATTTTAAAGGGGTCGCTTTTAACGACCCCTTTTGTATACACTATTTATTTAACATTCCACCTATTCTTGTATTCGATTGGCTACTGCCTGACGCTTCATAATCTCCACTCTTAATAATCCACATTACAAAATCCCAAACAGCCCAATTCTCCATACCTTGGGATCTTAATGTGTCTGATTCTGAATATTTGTCATCAAATCTAGATAAAATGCCTTCTTGATCAGCAATACCAGCTTGGTCTACGGAAACGAATCTACTGATAACAAAGCCTAATACTAACGCCAAAATGATTAGTAGAACTATGATTCCGCCGACACATCCACAACATGTATTTCCAGTATTACTTTTCATGCCTTTATTATATTTAAATAAATAGATATAAGTCAATAAAGAGTTTGACACGTATAAAAATGCTATGATAGAATACTTTTGCGAATGGAAGCTTAGCTCAGCTGGGAGAGCATCTGCCTTACAAGCAGAGGGTCATAGGTTCGAGCCCTATAGTTTCCACCAAAATTATAGGCTGTTAAGAACAATCTTAGCAGCCTTATTTTATACTTAAACAATAACTATTATAAATTAATTGCTATTTTATACACTTCGTCTTTTGGAATCTTATTGTTTTTAGAAACTTGCTTTATAGCTTCTTTCTTATCTACACCATTATCTAAAAGTTGTCTTAGTTGCTCTTCGATGGAACCTTGTGGTTTTTCTTCTACCTTCTCACCTGGGCATACGATTAGAACATATTCACCTTTAGGATCATCAATATGGAAATCCTCTAATTGATATTTAATAGAACTTTCATGAATCTTTGTGATTTCCTTAACCACATAGAATTCTCTATTACCCAAAGTCTTATATAGATATTCTGTATCCTTATTAATATCATATGGAGAAGAATAGAAAATAAGATTTGTTTGAATGTTCTTAAATGGAACTACTAGTTCATCTTTTTCTTTCTTCTTAGGTGGCATAAAACCTATAAAAGTGAAAACAGGATTTAAAATTCCACTTAAAGCAACGGCACTTGTTAATGCGGTTGGACCCGGAATAACAGCAATATTATATCCTCTATTCTTTAATCCATCGACTAAGATTGCGCCCGGATCTGAGATAGCAGGCATACCTGCATCTGTTATTAACGCCACATCTTTGCCTTCATCTAAAAGAGATGCTATCTTTTCAATAGAATCTCTTTCGTTGAATTTATGACAAGCAATTAGAGGCTTTTTAATATCGTAGTAATTTAGTAGCCCCATAGAATGTCTTGTATCCTCACAAGCAATAACGTCAACATTCTTCAATGTTTCAATTGCTCTTAGAGTTATATCGCCAAGATTACCTATAGGTGTTCCTACTAAATATAATGTTGTCATTAGTCTTTAACTACCTTATAACTGTCTTTGCTATCTAAAATGCTATAGCCTTTTTCTTTAACTTCATTTCTTAAAGCATCAGCTTTTGCATAGTCTTTGTTCTTCTTTGCTTGAAGTCTTTCTTCTGCTAAAGCCAAGATATCTTCTGGAATATCCTTATTAGCTTCTGCTAAATCTTCCTTAGCATCTTTTAGATTTAATCCTAGAACTTTATCAAAATCTAATGCTAAATTAAAGATATCTTTACTCTTAGGTTCTTTTAACATTGACCATAATACACCTAATGCTAGAGGTACATTTAAATCATCATTAATAGCATCTTCAAAATCTTTCTTATACTTCTCAATAACTTCTGGAGCTGTAGCTTGTTGAGACATCTTATGTTGATATAAAGAAGACAATAATCTTGCATAAGAAACCTTAGCAGCATCCATACCATCAAACGTGAAGTTTAATTTCTTTCTATAATGTGCATTTAAGCAGAAATATCTAAAGATAACAGGAGCGTATCCCATATCGTTTAATTGAGATATTGTATATGTGTTTCCTAAGCTCTTTGACATCTTACCATTATTAACTAACATGAATTCACCATGAACCCAGTAATTAACAGTCTTTTTGCCAACTAAAGCCTCGCTTTGTGCGATTTCATTCTCGTGGTGAACTGGAATATGGTCTACACCACCTGTATGAATATCAAAAACATCTCCTAAATACTTTCTAGACATTGTTGAACATTCAATATGCCAACCTGGATATCCCATACCCCATGGGCTTGGCCATTGCATGATATGATTTGGTTCAGCCTTCTTCCAAAGAGCGAAATCATATGGACCTTTCTTTTGGCTATTAACTTCAACTCTCGCACCAGCTTGTTGATCTTCTAGATTTAATCTAGATAACTTACCATATTCAGGGAATTTAGCAATATCGAAATAGATACCGTCATCAATTTCGTATCCATATCCCTTTTCTACCAATGCTTGAACATACTTTTCCATATCTTCGATATGATCAGTAGCTTTAGCAATAATTTCTGGTCTACCAATATTTAATTTAGCTAAATCTTCAAAGAATACCTTTGTATAAAATTCAGCAATTTCCATAGGAGTCTTCTTTTGTTCTCTAGAAGCTTTCTCCATCTTATCTTCACCGTCATCACCATCGCTTAATAAGTGACCAACGTCTGTAATATTCATTACGCCTTTAATCTTGTATCCATCATATTTCAGAATTCTTCTAAAAATATCCATAAACACATATGTTCTCATATTTCCAATATGAGCATAGTTGTAAACTGTAGGTCCACAGCTATACATACGAACGCATTTTTCATCTAATGGTTTAAATTCTTCCTTAGTTCTAGATAATGTGTTATAAATCTTTAACATTATTTTTTATCCTCCTCTTGGGCTTGCTCATTGTCCATTACAATTGAATACTTGCAAGCATGAATTCCAAGTTGCTTTTCAATTGCATCTAATCTTTTATTTATTCTCGCAAATTCTTCAAGAACTGGGTCTGGAAGTTGTTGATCAACATCCTCAATTCTTGCACTATCCATTTTTACTATTTTTCCCGGAACACCAACAACTGTACAATGTGGTGGGATGTCCTTAAGAACAACTGATCCTGCACCAATCTTTGTATCATGGCCAATTGTAATATTACCAAGAACTTTAGCGCCTGCAGAAATCATAACATTATCCTCAATTGTTGGGTGACGTTTGCCTTCTTCCTTACCTGTACCACCTAAAGTAACACCTTGGTATAAAAGAACGTTTGTACCAATAACTGTAGTTTCACCAATTACAACACCAACAGCATGGTCAATAAATACACCACCAGCTATTTGTGCTGCTGGGTGAATATCTACGCCATATTTTCTTCTTGATCCTGCAGATATAAGTGTAGCTATTGTTTTCATATTGTGAGTATAGAACCAGTGCGAAATTCTATATCTAAACAAAGCTTTGAATCCACCATATGTGAAGAAAACTTCTGCCTTACTTCTTGCAGCAGGGTCTTTCTTCATTGCAAAATCTAAATCCATTGCTATCTTTCCCATTTTACTTCTCCTACACAGTAAAAAAAATAGAGTCACCATCTTTTCAAAGACGATGACTCGTGGTTCCACTTTGACTTCGGATATTTCTATCCCTCATTTATGACTTTAACGCAGCCTTACGCACAACATTTCCTTTGTGGGCAACCTAATCGCACTTCATTTTCTATTTGTTAAAATGGCTTTCAGCCGGTGACCATTCTCTCTTTCTAACTCTTAAAAAACTACTCTTATTAAGTTATAGCCTTTATAATTTGTATACTTATATTATTAAATTAGCCCAAAAAAGTCAACTTAATAACACTGCATGCATTTTTTACATCTTGTTTGGTGTAGCCATTCCAAGAATCTTTAATGCGTTTGCGATAACTTGTTTAACTGCTTTTGTTAATAATAATCTCGCATTCTTAATTGGTTGCTCAGCATTAGCAATATTGCAATCAAAATAGAATTTATTGAATTCTTGAGCAAGGTTAATTGCATATCTTGAAATTAAACAAGGTTCATATTTATTAGCGGCATCGATTAATGTATCTTGGTATTTACCAAGAGTTCTAATAACTTCGGCTGCTGAATCATTATCTATACCAGAATAATCGATATCACCAACTACATCTCCACACTTTTCTAAAAGTGAGTTACATCTAGCGTATGTATATTGTATATATGGTCCAGTTTCACCTTCGAAACTCAATACCTTATCGTAGCTGAATGTAATATCTTTAATTCTGCTATTGTATAACATAGCAAAAATAACAGCGCCAACACCAACTTGCTCTGCAACTTCAGCTTTATTCTCTAGATTTGGATTCTTCTCTTCAATAACTTTTAATGCCTTAGATACCGTTGTATTTAAAACATCTTCAAGGAACACAACGTGTCCGCCTCTTGTAGACATTGAACCATCCTCTAAAGAAACCATACCATGAGCAACGTGAACCATGTCCTTTGCCCAATCATAACCCATCATTTCTATAGTCTTAAATAATTGCTTGAAATGTAAGTCTTGTTGGTAAGCAACAACATATAAACACTTATAGAAATCATAAGTATTCTTTCTATAGAAAGCTGCTGCCATATCACGTGTTGCGTATAATGTAGCACCATCAGATCTAACAAGTAGTGATGGTGGCATTTCATCGTTTTCGAATTTAACAACTTGAGCACCTTCAGATTCAACTAAAAGACCTTTTTCTTTTAATTCATCTAGTACGGGTTGCATCTTGTCGTTATAGAAACTCTCTCCGTTATAACTATCAAAAGTAACATCAAGCCTCTTATAGATCTTATCTACTTCCTTCATTGTAATTTCTTTAAACCAGTAGAACAAATCTAAAGCTTCCTTGTTACCATCTTCAATCTTCTTAAACCAAGCTCTTGCTTCGTCTTCAAGTTCTGGCTTTTCTTCAGCTTCTTTATGGAACTTAACATAGATATCTAAAAGGCCTCTAACACCTCTTTCTTCAATATCCTTCTTATCTCCCCACATCTTGTAAGCAACAATTAATTTACCAAATTGTGTGCCCCAATCTCCTAGGTGGTTAATACCTACAACATTGTATCCAAGAACTTTATATAACTTGTATAAAGCACTACCAATTGAGGTATTTAACATATGTCCCATATGGAAAGGTTTAGCAATATTTACAGAAGAAAAGTCGATACATATAGTCTTGTCTTTGCCTAAATCTGATGAACCATATTTCTCTTTTTGAGTCATGATATCTTCTAAAGTTTGCTTAGCAACTTGCATTCTATCCAACTTGAAATTTAAATATCCAGCAACTGCTTCAACTTCAGCAAAATCACATTTATCTTTAACAATATTTGCTAAATCTTGTGCGATTATAACTGGAGCTTTTCTTAAAGCCTTTGCAAACTTAAAGCAAGGAATACAATAATCTCCTAAGCTTGTATCCTTTGGTAAAGCTATTAATTCAAAGATGTCACTTTGAGAAAAACCTTCTATGCTAACTAATTCACTAATCTTTTTCTTATAATCCATAATTACACATTGAAACGGAATAATACTACGTCTCCATCCTTTATTACATAATCTTTTCCTTCGCTTCTAACTTTACCTTTTTCCTTAGCTGCATTGAAAGAACCGCATTCTAATAGAGTTTGCCAATCAACAACTTCTGCTCTAATAAAGCCTTTTTCGAAGTCTGTATGAATCTTACCAGCAGCTTGTGGAGCTTTTGTTCCCTTTGTGATTGTCCAAGCTCTTGTTTCTTTTTCTCCTGCTGTTAAATAACTAATTAAACCAAGAAGAGTATAGCAAGCAGAAACAAGCTTATCTAAGCCTGACTTATCTATTCCTAATTCTTGTCTGAACATTTCTTTTTCTTCTGGATCAAGTCCTGCTAGTTCTTCTTCTATCTTTGCACAAAGAACAATTGTTGTAGCATCATGCTCTTGCGCATATTTCTTTACTGCAAGAACGTGCTTTGAATCAGGTTGTCCAATTTCTTTATCTGAGATATTAGCTGCATAGATTACTGGCTTTTCTGTTAAAAGGCACATATCTTTAATAGTTTCCTTTTCTTCATCAGAAAGTTTCATTAATCTAACAGGAACTCCTGCTTCAAGTTGAGCTTTAATAGAATCCATAAGTTCAGCTTCTACTAAATACTTCTTATCTCCACTCTTTGCTGCATTTCTAGCACGAGCGGCTCTCTTATCTACGGCATCCATATCTGCAAAGATAAGTTCAAGTTCAATTGTTTCAATATCTCTTAGTGGATCTACAGAACCATCAACGTGAGTAATGTTTTCATCTTCAAAACATCTAACAACATGCACGATAGCATCTACTTCTCTGATGTGAGATAAGAATTTGTTTCCTAAACCTTCACCATGTGATGCACCCTTTACAAGTCCTGCTATATCTACGAACTCCAAAACTGTTGGAGTAATCTTCTTTGAATCATATAAAGCAGCTAGCTTATCTAATCTTTCATCTGGAACTGCTACTACACCAACATTTGGTTCAATAGTACAGAATGGATAATTTGCACATTCTGCGCCTGCTTGTGTTATTGCGTTAAATAAAGTACTCTTACCTACGTTTGGTAATCCAACTACACCTAGTTTCATTTTTATTCCTCTTCTTTATTGTTTTCTAAATTATTTTCTCTTTCTTCACGAGCTTTCTTTTCTTCCTCTTCTTGCTTAATTAAAACCTCGTTCTTCTTTGTTAGGGATAAAGTATTTTCTTGTCCCTTAATTAATCTTACTATATTGCTTCTATGGGCAAATATTATTAAAGCCCACCAACATGCAATTATTACCATTGCCCATACAGATGATTTACAAAGGATTATTGCATGAATAGCAAAAGTTGTTACTGCTAAAAATGATCCTAAGAAACCATACTTAATAACAAACAAGAATATTATTAAAGCTGCAAGTGTTATACAGCCAGCAATTGGAGATATAGCCATATAAACACCAATTGTTGAAGCTACACCCTTGCCCCCTCTGAATTTATCAAATATTGGGAAGATGTGTCCAAGAACAACACATGCTCCAAACAATATAGCCATAGGATAATTTGCATTTCCTTCAATTAAAAATCTTCCAATTAAGGCAAATGAGATTCCCTTTAAGGCATCAAGAACAAAAGTTAAAACACCCCAACCTCTTCCCAATGAACGCATAACATTCATAGTTCCTGGGTTGCCGCTGCCTAATTTTTTAATGTCCTTATTCTTGATTCTAGATATAACAGTAGCGAAGTTGACTGAACCAACCAAATACGCTGCTATACAAATTAAGACAATAAACTTTATTTCCACTTTTTTATCCTTCCAATTCTTGTAAATTTTAACATAATATTATTATACGCACAACTTATACGCGCATTATGCCTTATGCGAAGATGGCAAACAATATAACTATTACAAGTCCTATACATGCCATAGCCATAGCAAATGAGAAGTCACTTACGGCAAATTTCCATCTTAGATTATTACTTACCTCATCCGCTTTTTTAGCATGATATTCTTCGTCATCTTTTCTTGGTTTTATTTTATCTATTAGCAATCCAATTCTATGTTGAAGAGAATCGTCATTGTATTCATATACAGTTGATCTTAATATTGTCTTCTTTAAAAGCCAGATTATTCCATCAAACATATATGCGAAGCCTTTTACTACATATAAAGTCAAAAGCATTGTGCCTTGTACAAGTATTGGTCTATATACCAAATACTCTAAATCAAGCCATCTTGGCCATAAGTCCAAATATCTTCCTTCCCTATTCTTAAATAGGTGCATTACAAGAGATAGATATACAGTAGCGCCTATAACTATTGATATAACTGCGCCCTTTAAGCATTCCCAACTGAAGAATGCTACTTTTGTTACCTCTTCAGTATTAAAGAATTGCGATGTATACGATGTAATCTTGACTCCAACAACATTAGGAAGAATACCAATTAATAGTATTGCTACAGCACTTAAACTAAATACAACTCTAGAAATTATGCTTAGATATGCCTTGTTATCGTCATATTCTTTTTGCTTTATTTCGTCTGAATTTTTCTCTACAAATAGACAAACAAATAGCTTTGTCATATATGCAATTGTAAGACCACCTGAGATTAAGAATATCCACTCGACAGCCTTATATGCTGAAGCGTTGTAGCCTTCTTCGTTTAAGATATTTATGTATTCTACAATACCCTCGTGAATCATAGTTTTTGATGTATATCCACCAAAGAATGGGATACCCATAATGCCTAAAGTTCCGATTAGGAATATAACCATTAAGAATGGTTTCTTTCTTCCATATCCTTTAACATCATTTAGGTTTAGAGAATGAGCATTCATAGCAACAACACCTGCGCACATGAATAGAACAAGCTTTATAAATGAATGATTCATCATATGAAGCATTGCACCTTGAGATGCTATGCCTCCTTCTTTATTTAAAAGCATCATGAAAGATAGCGATGTTAATATAAATCCAATTTGAGACATTGATGAACATGCAAGTGTTCTCTTTAAGTCTACAGAGAATAATGCAAGCACTGCCCCAAGGAACATTGTTATTACAGCAAATGTTAAAAGAAGTTTTGCAAAGTCTTCATTTGCCATAAATATATTCGATGCCATTATAATTACGCCAAATACACCACACTTAGTTAAAACGCCAGAAAGAAGTGCACTTGCAGGAGCTGGAGCTACTGGGTGGGCTTTTGGAAGCCAAATATGAAGTGGGAACATACCAGCTTTAGCACCAAATCCGACTAGCATTAGAAGTCCAGAAGCAAATACCTTGCTAGATACTCCGTTTATACTAATATATTCTCTTATTGCTTCAAAGCTTAAAGATCTTATCTCACCAAATAATACAAATAGACCCATTAGAAGAACCATACCTGTAATAATTGATATTGAAATATATGTAGTTCCTGCCTTCATTGTGTTTTCCTTCTCATCATGAATAACAAGAGGATATGAGGCAATAGACATAATCTCAAAGAAGACATATGTTGTGAATAAGTCATTTGAGAAGAAAACGCCTAAAACTCCAGATAATGTAATCATGTAGAAGAAATAATATCTATCCTTATTTGCTGCGTGTGACATATATTCTCTAGAGAATGTTATAGTCATCAACCATACAAATACAGTTATAAATGCATATACAATTCTAAACGCATCAGCCTTAAAGCTTAATCCAAGGCTTAATACGTTATTAATAACTAATTCACTACTTCCATTTAAGCTAAATAGCGTAGCCAAGATAGCCATGATTATAATCTCTAGAGCATTAACTCCAATTACTATAACCTCGCGTAATTTTGGATACTTCTTTGACACAAAGAAACCTACTGTTCCTAATATAATTGGGGCTAATATTAGATATATAATTAATACATTCATTATACTAACCCTCCTACAGCAGATGTAATAGCGTCAACAAGTGGTGTTGACATAACACCAAACACAACAGCAAGTATTGCAAATACTCCAATAGTAACTAAATATAAGATACCTGGTTCTTTTGCTTTCTCAACTATTGGTTGGCTTATAACATTTGGCTTATATACAAAAGCTCTTATTGGAATAGATAGCGCATAGATTGCTGTAAATAAAGATGAGATTATTAAAGCAGCCATGCCCATATAACCAACAAAGCTATTTAACTCAATTGCCGCTGTACATAAATACCACTTAGATACAAAGCATGCGAATAAAGGTATTCCTGTTAGTGATAATGCAGACAACGTGAAGAATGTAAATGTTATAGGCATCTTCTTTCCCATACCATCAAGCTCATAAACATAATGAGCACCTGAATTCTTTATAATTGCACCGCATGCGAAGAATAGACCTATCTTTGTTATTGAATGGTATACAAGATGGATTAGCGCAGCAATAAGACCAGCTTTTGTCATTAATGCTACACCGAATAAGATATATGAAAGATTTGCTATTGTAGAATATGCAAGTCTTCTCTTGAAATGTTGCTCTTTGGCAGCCTTTAGGGCTCCATAAACAATTGTGAAAGCCGCAAATCCTAGAGCAATACCTTGAACTACACTTCCTTGTAATTTATTTATATCAAAGCAATAATATGTTGTTCTAATAATTGCAAAGGCACCAGCTTTAACTACAGCAACCGCATGAAGTAATGCTGTTGTTGGAGTAGGAGCAGCGGATGCTGCTGGTAACCAGTGACATAATGGGAATATAGCTGCCTTTACACCAAAACCAAAGAATAATAATGCATAAGCAAGTTGCATAGCATCTGTTGTAGAACCATGAGGAACGAAATCTAGAGTTCCTGCATTAATTACAAGCATTCCCATACCAACAAGAGCAACAGATGATCCTGTTAGTGAATAATACAAATACATTCTTCCTGCCCTTCTTGCCTCTTTTGTAGCAGTATGAGTAATAAGAGGAAGAGTTATAAATGTTAATGCTTCATATATTACGTACATTGACATCAAGTTTGCAGAATAAGCAATACCTAAAACAATACCAAAAGTCATAATGTAATATGAGTTGTATACATCTTGTCTTCTCTCATCTTCCATATAAGCAAATGAATACAAAAGAGCAAATGGCCATAATAGAGCAACCATCATTGAGAATATCTTTCCAGTTCCATCAAGCTTTAAAGCAAACGAGAAATACTTGCCAAACTTTATAATAGTTTCAACTTCTGAAGAAACAGTGAATGTAAACCAAATAACAAATGAAGAAGTTAAGCATACTACAAATAATGAGAATATCTTACGTGCTGTAGACTTCTTTTCAAAGAATCTTGCTATAAAACCTCCGATGATAGGAAGAAGTATTGGAATTAGTAATAACCATGCACTCATACTCTACCTCCTACACCAAATTCTTAACAATTTCCACTATCCGATCTGCAAATAAACCTACACATGTAGATAATATTGTTAGAACAACGAGTGGAATTGTTGTATATAACGACTCTTGTTTCTTTTCTAAAACAACGCTCTTATCTTTAACAATAAATGCCCTTACAGCTATTGGTAATAGATATGCTGCTGTTAATATTGCTGAAATCAATAATACGGCTGGAGCTAAATAATCTAACACATTTAGTCCGCTATCTATTGATCCTATTGCTAAATACCACTTAGATACAAATGCACCTGCTGGTGGTATTCCTATTAATCCTAGAGATAATACTGTATAGCAAATCATTGTTACAGGTAATTGCTTTCCTATTCCTTCAAGTTCATCAACTTCATGCTTTTCTGTATATAAGATAATTGCACCTGCAACTAGGAATAAGCCAACTTTAATTAACGCATGAGAAGCAATATGTAAGAATGAACCTGATAATGCTTCTTCATTCAACATTGCTATACCGAGTACGATATATGAAACTTGAGATACTGTTGAATATGCCAATCTCTTTTTAAAATTCTTTTGGATAAGTGCCATAGAAGAACCCATAAAGATTGTGAATAGGATTATAGATATCCAAGCATATTGAACCCAAGTATCTTTTATAAATGCACTGCCTATTGAGAAGTACACTATTCTTATAATTGCTATAACGCCGGCTTTTGTAACGATACCAGATAGAACTGCACTTGCTGGAGATGGGGCAACTGGGTGCGCTGTTGGTAACCATCCTTGGAATGGGAATACACCAGTTTTAACACCAAATCCTATTAGCGTAATGAATATAACTACTTGCATTAAAGAGCCATAATCTTGAACTTTAACTGTATCTAAAAAGCCACCTAAAACGAACTCATCAGAGCCTGTTGAGAAATATACCATAAAGAATATTCCAATTAATCCAACAAACGCTCCGCCTAATGAATAATACAAATATTTAAGAGCTGCCTTAATGGATTCTTGAGTTCTTGAATGCATAACAAGCGGCATAGAACACAATGTTACAAGCTCAAATGCTAAATACATTGTAGTTAGATTACCTGCATAACATAAAGCCATTAACATAGTTAATGTCAATAAATAGAATGAATGGAATTTTTTCTCATTCTCTTCTATAGTTAAATACTTATATGAGAACACAGATATTATTGTGAATACGCAAGATATGATAACTGCAAAGAATTTAGATATTATATCTGCCTTTAATAATACTGTAATATCTTTTGCAATTTGGAATAATTCTATTCTTAATGAATTTGTAAAACAAATAGTAGTAGATAAAACAAATACAACGGCGCTTATAGCAAACGCTATAATGTTTAATACATTTCTGTTTTTTAGCTTGCCAAAGTATAGGACTAATGCCCCAATAAATGGAAGTAATATAGAGATAATCATTAAACTTGCCATACTATCCTAACAAATGTAATCCTTGTTCTAGAACATCAACAAATGCTGTTGAAGTTCCAATTGCGAAGTTTAAAAGAGCAAAACCTGCCATAGATAGCGTTGCGCTAACAGGTGGCCAAACTCTTGTACTTCTTTCATTGTTTGCCTTTGGTCTGAAGATTGTCATAACAGTTCTTATGTAATACAAAGTATTAAGTAGCGTAGAAACTACAAGTGCCACAACTGCTAAAATCATTTGCCACTTAGGTAAAGTTGGGGCTACAGATGCTTCTACAAACAAGAACTTCATAACGAATCCTGCAAATACTGGGAAACCTACCATAGACAAAGCACCTATAGTAAATGTAACACCAGCTACAACATTCTTTCTTGCAACGCCTCTTAATGAAATAAAATCTTCTTTTCCATGTGCAGTTTTTATTAAACTTGCTGATGAAACGAACAATAAAGGCTTCATTATAGCGTGGCATATAACTTGGAATATTGCTGCTACAAGACCATAGCCACCCATACCAAGACCCATATAGATATAACCTATTTGAGCAGCAGATGAGAATGCTACCATCTTGTTTAATTTCTTTTGAGATATAGCGGAGAAAGAACCAAATATCATTCCAAGCACACCTAAAACAAATAAAATTGTTGGCATATGAGTAGAAACGATTAGGTCTAATCCGAATGTTCTATACATATATTTAAACAAAAGGATAATATATCCTTTAGATATAATTCCTGATACGACACATGAAGATGTTGTTGTTGCCTCGCCATATGTATCTGGCATCCAGAAATAGAATGGGAATAATCCAGATTTAATACCAAGACCAAGAGTAATTAACGCAAATGTTAGTGTAATTATTGGTTGGTGACCGCCAGCGGCTTGTAATGCTTCTAATGCAACTTTTATATATTCCATAGAAAGATATCCTGTTGTAGCATATAAAAGCACATTACCTATTAAGAACAATCCTGATCCTACTAGGTTGAATATCATATATCTCATAGCAGCTGCTATTGTATGACCTTTATCTTTAATCATTACAAGACCAATAGATGCTAGTGTTGAAATCTCTAAGAATACGTAAGCTGTAAATACGTCGTTTGTATATATCATTGCAATAATAGCAACTTGTACAAGATTCAAAAGAACATAAATAAATCTCTCTTTCTTTTCATTTACATCTTTTTCTAAACTATCCATACCACCCAAGATAGATAGCATAATGATTATTGGGAATAGCGAAGCAAGTATTGCTTCTAGTATGCCTATTCTTATTTCGTTATCATATGGAGCTGGGAAGTGTCCCATTGAATAGTTGAATGAACCATGTTGTGCAGTATAAATAATCATTGTTACGCCCATAGCACAAACAATAACATTAACTATCATTGTGTAATATCTACCAACTTTTCTTGGCACCAAAGAACATATCACAACAGAAATGAAGGATAGGATTATACTAAGCATTGGTAAATTTTGAACAAAGTCCATTACTTTCTCTCCTCCTTTTCCTCTTTCTTCTCCTCTTCTCTAATGATTCTATAAACTTCATCAAGATTTAGAGTGTGATATTTTTTATACAATCTAACTGTTAGTGCTAAAGAAATAGCAGTAACAGAAACAGAAACAACGATACCTGTTAAAACAAGACCAGCAGGAATTGGGTTTACATAATCTGCAGGATTTGTAGAAGCGCCATTAAATACTGGGGCTAACCTTCCTTCAATGTATCCCATAGAAGCTAAGAATAGATATACACCAGTATCCATGATATTTAATCCCATAATCTTTTTGATTAGGTTTTTATCAAATAAAAGCAAATTGAATCCTATTACGAATAGAAGGATTGAAACAGCTTCAACATAGTGATCTAATAAAACTTCCATGTTAAATCTCCCCCTTCTTAAATAATGAATAGAATCCAAACATAGTACATGTAACAACAAGACCTACACTAACGTTAAGAATAAATATTATTCCACCAGATAATATTGCACCAGGAACACCATTAGGTATTACTGAGTGAATTCCATTTGCACCTGTATAGAACGAATAAGTCTTGCAGAACGCATATGCAAGAAGCGAAATTGATGAAATCGCTTTAAATGTCTTTTGCTTAAAGAATCTCTTTGAATCTTTAAATCCAAATGCAAGTGAATATAGAATTAGACCAGCGCCCATAATCGCACCACCACTAAATCCACCGCCTGGAGATATTGAACCATTTAATATAACGTATGCACCAAACATTAGTATGATTGGCACAAGTATTGAGCAAGCATGAGAAATTATTGGATCACTAAATACTTTGAAAGATTCTTTCTTATCTGTTGTATCCTTGAAACCTTGCAATAGAATCATTACACAATTTACTGCTGTAAATAAAACGAATGATTCACCAAGAGTATCGAAAGCACGATAATCCAAAATCATACCTGTAACAAAGTTTGTTGCACCAGTATCTTGGATACCATCTGCGATATATTTAGCAACAATCTCATTTAAACTTGGATTTTCATTCTCTGCACCAAAGCTTGGCAAGAATGAAATGCTATATAGTAGTAGTCCTGCAAGCATAAATGCAGCTACAGAACAAACAATGATATAAGAGATAGTATATGGAGTCATCTCTCTTTTTAGATGTCTTCTACCATACTTGAGCATTATCTTTACTCTTTGTCTAAATGTTTTATTAGTTCTCCAATCAAAAGTATTTAATGACGCATCAATTAGATTGATTCTCTTTAATGTGCTGAAGAATAAAACGCTAGTAACACCAGCGCCAACAGCAGCTTCCGTAATTGCTAAATCTGGAGATTGTAATAATACCCAAATGATAGCCATAATAGATGAATATGACATGAAAACAATAATAGATGTCAATGTGTCTCTAATGAAACATATTGACAATGCTAATAATACCAAGATAACAAGTAATGTTACTTGAAATATTTCCATTATTCATCCTCCTGTTTATCGCTATCTTCTATTTCCTTAAAAGCTAACTTTTTAGATTCTTCATAATCGTTTTTAACTTTTTCACTTAGTCTTTCATCTGTTAAGCACTCAAGCTTCGCAATGAAATGTGAAGAAATTGGAGATGTAAGCCATAAGATACCAAAGACTAAAAGCATCTTTATAGATGCCGCATCAAAATGTCTTCCTATTGCACATCCAAGAACTATAAAGAACAAACCCATAGTATCTAACAAAGAAGCTACGTGCATTCTGTTTAAAACAAACTTGAATTTATATACACCTATAGTTCCTATTGCGAATACTATAACTCCTAGAATAATAAACAATGCAGAGAAACCAAACTTAACCCATTCCATTATTTTTGTTCCTCCACATTTTCTTCTTTTCTAACTTCTTTTTTCTTTTCAATAAACTTGTTGATAAATACATTTGTTAAAACAAGAACTGAAACAAACGAAATCAGCACGTAGATAATACAAACATCTATAAGATATGCCTGATCAATTAGATAAGTTGCTAAGATTACAATACTAGACGTAACAAGTGTACCTACCATATTAATCATTACTATTCTATCTGTTAGTTTTGGACCGATGATTGATCTAATAATGACAAAAACAAGACATACACCTATTGCTATAAGTGCACCGATGAATAGATATTGATATGCTTGCTCTATTGTCATACTCTTTCATCCACCTTTTTAAGAATCTTAACAAGTGTAGAATTTTCAAATCCCTCAAAATATTCTTTCTTTAAACAATGAACAACAAACTTATGTCCAGTACTTGTAATAGTAATAGTACCTGGAGTTAATGTTATTGAATTAGCAAGAATTGTTTGTAACCATGAATTCTTTAAAGGAACATCAAAAGTAACAATATGAGGTGCTGGCTTATCTTTTGTACTCAAAACAAGCTTTATAACATTGTAATTTGAGACAACTACGTTCCAAAATAACACTGCACCATATGCTATAAATAGGTGAGCACATTTTAAGAACTTAATGTCTGTCTTAAAATTCCACTTTGTGAATTTAATCATAAATAGATATATAAGACCAGCAACAACAAGGCCGATTAGAGCAATTTCTAAGAATTGAACATCTAGTGCAAAATGAGCATTTAATAAAAGCCATAACACATATAGCACTATAAACATATACTCTACCTCCTTTTGTTTTATGTCTTTCTATCTAGTTTTACGAAATCGTATGAATTATAACGCACAATAATATAAAAGTAAACACAAAAGATTTATATATTATACGCGTATATGTAAAACATTTGTACTCTTATTGATTTTGCAAACCAATTAAGATACAATTAAACTACTTTAATAAAGGTTATAAAAGGTGGAATTTATGGACGAAGAAAGAACATTTACCGATGAGGAACTTGAACTTCTTGAAGATGCTGATTTAGAAGAACTTGAAGAAGTAGAATTTGAGGAAGACGAGGAAGAAGAAGCATCTAACGAAGAGGAAGAAACAGCCGAGGAAGCCCAAGAGGAGGAATCCGAAGAAGAACCTTCTGAGGAGGCTCAAGAAGAAAGCCCTGAAGCAGAAGAGTCAGAAGACGAAGAAGTAGAATCAGAGGAAGAGGCTAAAGAAGAATCTGAGGAAACTGAAGAAGCTAATGATGAATCATCTGAAGAAGAAAACGAGGATGTTGAAGCTGATGATACTATAGATGTTGATGAAGAATCAGTAGATACAGAAGAAGATACTACTGAAGATAGCGAAGATACAGAAGCAGAAGAATCAACTGAAGAAACTGAAACTGAGGATGAAACAGCTGCAGTGGAAGAAGATGAGGAAGATGCAGATCAAGATGATTACGATTTATCTGTAGATGAATTCGAAGAAACTCAAGATGATGACTTTGAAACAATCGAAGACGATGATCTTTTAGATTAATTTTACCTACCGAATATATAATAGAGATGGTCAAAAACTCAAACCATCTCTATTTTTTTACTATTAAACACCTTCTAAATTGAATGGTGGAATAAACGATTCTGATGCGCTACCTATATCCTGAATAAAGGCATTTTCAAACCCGTTTTCTACAAGCTTATTTATTGCTAATTTGTACTCTAAAGGCTTAATAATTCTATTTAATTCTGGATAATTCCTTGCTTCTCCAAATGGAGTGAACTGCCCCATTAAAGATATATAAGATTCCTTTGGCATATTATCTACAATCCAGTCTAGAACACCTAGAGTATTACTAATTCCATTAGGTAAAACAAGATGTCTTACTATAATTCCCTTTTTCATTAGTTCATCTACAACAACATCTTTTGGTTGTTGTCTTTTCATTTCTAATATTGCTTTAGTGGCAATATCAAAATAATCTTTGCACTTTGAATATTTTAATGCCATAGCATTATCTGAATATTTTAAGTCTGGAAGATATACATCAATATAACCTTCAAGTTTCTTTAGCGTATCTACACTTTCATAGCCTGAAGAGTTATACACGATTGGAACTTTTGGTCTATATTTATCTAATGCTTTTATAATTTGATCAACATAATGGCTAGGAGTTACTAAATTAATATTATTTGCCCCTTTGGCTTCTAATTCGGCCATAATTTCACAAAGTCTATCTATCTCAATGTCTTTTCCAAAACCATGAGCTATGTCGTAATTTTGACAAAATACACACTTTAAATTGCATCCAGAAAAGAAGATAGTTCCGGAGCCTTCTTTTCCACTAATAATAGGCTCTTCCCACATATGAAGTGCAGCTCTTGCAAGTCTAACCTTATTGCCTACTCCACAAAAGCCTACTGCTTCATCTCTATCTATATTGCATTTTCTTGGACATTCATTGCATTTCATATTTGCTATTATAACACATATATTCTATATGTGCCCATCTTGACGAATTATACAATTAAAGTTATTATATTAACGATTCAAATGGAGGTTAAGATGGCAGATAAAGAAAATTGTACACACGATTGCTCTACATGCGGCGAAAAATGTAGTTCTAGAATCGAGAAGTATAAGCCAAATGAGCATTCACATATTAAAAAAGTATATGCGGTAGTATCTGGTAAAGGTGGCGTAGGAAAGAGCATGGTTACATCTATGCTAAGCACGCTAACAAGACGTGAAGGATACAACGTTGGAGTTCTTGATGCAGATATTACAGGACCTTCAATGGGAAAAGAATTTGGACTTACAGGACTTGCTCAAGGTTGTGATTACGGTATTATTCCTATGGAAACTACAGGCGGCATTAAAGTCGTTAGTATGAATATGTTCTTAAAGAACCCTACTGACCCAGTAGTTTGGCGTGGATCAATGATTAATGGTGCTGTTCAACAGTTCTTTACTGATGTATATTGGGGAGACTTAGACTATATGTACATTGACATGCCACCAGGAACTGGAGATATTCCTCTTACAGTTTACCAATCTCTACCAATCGATGGAATTATTATAGTTACATCACCTCAAGACTTGGTTGCAATGATTGTTGAAAAAGCTGTTAAGATGGCAAAACTTATGAATGTACCAATTATTGGTATCGTACAAAACATGTCATATTTCGTATGCCCAAGTTGCAAAGAAAAACATTATATTTTCGGAAAGAACGATATAGAAAAAATTGCCAAAGATAATGGTATTAAAATAACTGCTGAACTTCCAATAGACGGAGAACTTACAAAGCTTAGCGATAGCGGTCAAATGGAAGGTTTTAAAGGCGATTATTTAGATGACTTAATAAAAGAATTAACAAAATAATTTTAAAGGAGATTCGGTTGAATCTCCTTTATGTTTTATAAGATTATTGAATAACTAAATACGAACTCATTTCCCTTTTCTAAAGAATTTATTAATTCTTTATCTTTTAGTTCCCTGCTAGGTGGATTATCAAAATCTGGAATTCCTTGCCATGGTTCAATACATACATAAGAACCATATGTAGGCTTAGACCAAATAGCTAAAACTTTTGGATTATTTAATTTCATTTTTACTTCTATTCCGTCCCTTCTATGCAAAGTAACTTTATCCATCTTATCGCCAGTTAAATTCATAGTATGATACTTCTTAAACAAATCCTTAGATAAATCAATTCTCTTTACTGTACCAAAAGTTCCCTTATGAGTTAGATAACTACCTGTTTCTTCCTCAAAATAATTATCTAATGTCACTTCATTCTCAAACTCAATATAATTTCCTGAGATATCATCATATCCATCTTTTCTATCTAAAGGTAAATTAAAAGCTGGATGTCCACCTATTCCGAAATAAATTGTTTTATCGTCTAGATTAACAACTCTATAAGATACTTTTAATTCATTGTCTATTAACTTATAGTTAACAAATAACTTGAACCTATATGGATATTGCTTTAATGTTTCTTCGCTCCATGTTAAAGATAATGTGACTTCATCTTGTTTTTCTTCTTCAATATCTAAAGTTGCATATCTTGGAAGACCGTGATTCTTCATGCTATATTCCTTACCATCAACTGTATAGAATCCGTCTTTTAGCCTTGCTATGAATGGGAATATTACAACATCTTGTCCTGTCCAGCTCTCTTCTGAGCCTTGCCATTGGTATTCAAATCCAGCTTTTTTAATGCTGGTCATTGAACCACCCTTTTCGTTAACTGATACTTCTAGTACTCCATTATTAATTGTTATCATTGTCGTCCTTCTTTATATTGTCATTATTGTTTGGTTTTCCAAAAATTTCTTCAAAATCATCCTTATGAGATTTCTTGTTATTCTTATCAAAGCCATTATTGCTAAAGATATCGATAATATCTTTTTGTGTTTTCTTTATCTCTTCTTCTTTTCTTCTTGAATCGCTCTCTGATTTGCTTAACATTCTTCTAGAGAAGGATAATGTAGCAAACGCAACAGAACTCAATAATATTACAGCAATTACAATGATAATTAACACAACTGCCCATGATGGTAAATCAAATATACCAATCTTAGTTGAGTCGTTATTATTTGTATATACATTTAGTTCATTATATTGGCTTAATAATGCAAGATAACTCTCTTCAATTTTGCTTCCTTCATCTGTCGCTCTTAATTGAGCTAAATCTTCAGAAGATAATCCGTCATAAATAGCTTTAATTTGCTCGAATGTTGTGTAATTAGAAGATGTTACTTCTTTTCCATACGCTGATACAAAGCTTTCTAGAGATGCTTTTAATGACGATACTGATGAATCTGGATTAACAACTTCTATTTCTGAAGATACGGAAATATTTGAGAAGAATTGAGACCAAACTCTATTTGACTTAAATTCTTGCTTAACAGCATTAGAGCCAACATACAATGTTAATCCTTCAACTTCAGATACATTATTTACAAAGTTGCAATATAAATCATCTGAGTTAGATATTACTCCACCAAGAAGCGCTGGTGCTGTTGTTCCGTTGAATGTTACTGAAGTTAAAGATGTGCACCCAAACAATGCGCCAACGCCTATCGTCTTAACGCTTGCTGGTATAGAAATACTCTTTAGATTTGTAGCTCCTGCCATCGCATATCTACCAATATAACTTGTGCCACTCATAATTGTGTATGATGTAGCTGTAGATTTAATTGGATAATATGTTAATTCATAAGAACCATCGGTAAGTTTAACATAAATAGCATACTCACCATTAGATACCTTATCTAAAACAATATTGCTAGATGTTAATTCCCCTGCAAAAGTTATAGAAAGATTGTTATCTGCGAAAGCACCTGCACCTACATAATTAATTGTTGTAGGTAATGTAACATTAGTTAAAGCAGTTTGAATAAATGCTAAATCGCCTATGCTTTCAACCTTAGTTAATCTAATAGTAGATAATGATTTACACTTAGCAAATGCACCATATCCAATTGATGTACATTGTGGCAATTCTACTGTTGTTAATTTTTCACACTCTAAGAATGCTAAATCACCAATTGATGTAACTCTATCGAAATTAATACCTGTTTTAACCTCAGTATTGTTTGTAGGTGTATTGAAAAGAGGGAACATAGGACGATAAGATCTAGAAACACTATAACTTTGTAACTTAGAACACTCAGCAAAAGCCTCATCCTTAATCTCCACGTCAACATTGTTGTTTGTAGGAAGTAATACTGTATCTAGGTTTGTACAATCAACAAATGAATCATCGCCGATTACTAAAGTTCCACTTGTAAGACTTGTGCCAAGCTCTGCAGATTGAATTCCTGAATATGCAAATGCCGCAAATCCTATTTCTTGAACATTCGTAGCTTTAATAGAAGATAATACAGAACAATAGCAGAATGCTTGTGCTCCAATCTTTGTTACATTTGTTAAATTAATACTTGTTAGAGATGTACAATAAGCAAATACATAGTCACCAATTTCCGTAATAGTATCTGGTATCTCAACTTCCTTTAAGCTAGAACAATAATATGTTGTTCCATTATTAACATATGGTTTAAATGTCGAATCCCCTACAGTTTTTGAGCCATTTTCGAACACTACTTTTATTAATGCCTCATCTAATGTAAATGTCATTTTGCCCATTTCTTGAACAGAACCTAAGTTTACATATTTTAGATTTTGACAATATAAGAATACCCCATCCCCAAAGTATGATTGAGTTCCCGATAAATCTATAGTAGCTACACTTGAAGCAGCAAATGCTTGTGTATTGATTGTAATCTTTTCTGCTCCATTAAAATCTACTATGCCCAGATTCGAACACTCTTGGAAAGCACTAGTTCCAATTGTTAGTTCTGAACTTGTTGGCATAATTACTTTCTTAATTGTCTTGTTGCCAGCAAATGCTTCGGCTGCAATATTAGTTAAAGAAGTCATTTGAGATAAATCTACAACTTCTTTATTGTAGTTCACAAATGTGCCACTTCCTAAAGATGTAATTGAAGTGCTGTTTAATACGCTGTCATAGTTTAATGCGATTATCAACTCGCCATTATAAACTAGATTCTCAACATCAAGTCCATCCACCGTAATAGCATGAAGCTTTGTGCAGTTTGCAAATGCAGTACCACTAATTGATAGACTATCCAATGTAGATGTATCAATAACTACGCTTGTTAAATTTGAGCACTTATTAAATGCATTATCCTTAATATATTTAACACCTGTTAAATCAATTTTTGTAAGACTTAGACATCCTTCAAAAGCGCTCTCGTCAATAAATTGTACTCCAGTAAATGACACTTCTTTTATAGAAATATTATTTGCAAAAGCACTACTATTTATCTTCACACAAGTGCTTGGTAATATAATCTTTTCAACATTCTCTGCATACACAAAGGCATCTTTACCAATGGATCTAATTGATGTTTCCGAAGATAAATCAATTGTGCTGCTTGTAGCAAAACATGCTTTTAGCACTCCATCCTTAACATAT
>JAEEGL010763432.1_pt1 | contig 29160 bp, 12 predicted proteins | sample 9134231 | NCBI WGS metagenome assembly JAEEGL01 (sample SAMN16246548, study PRJNA631951) | gut metagenome | biome: gut microbiome; feature: rumen; material: fiber-attached | host: Bos | place: Iran: Karaj | collected 2018-10 | reverse complement strand
CCAAATAAAATTAATAATTCTAATCCAATAACTATTAAAGTACTTCCAATAATCAAAATCATACTATATTTAATATCCCATTTAAAATTATAATTATTACTATCTAAATAATCTTGAATAGTTTTAGTTATTTCAGAAGAAAAACCTTTAAATATCTTTAATCCTTTTTCAATCATAGATATTTTTTTTGGTATATTTAAACTATCTTCAACTGTTTTTTCTTCATCTATAAAATTAATAAAAGCTTCTTTTCCTGGAAAAGTTTTAAATTGATAATATTTATCATTTTCTATTAAAATTACATAAGGAGTATATGATAAATTAAATCTTATTGCAGACCATAAATTTTTATCACAATTTATTGTTCCAAATTTTATATTTTTTTTCTTTGAATAATAAGGAATTATTTCATCTTTTAAAATTTTTATTGTTTGATTACAAAAATTACATTTATCAACATAAAATACAATTAACCATTTTGTATTTTTTTCATTTGAATTTATATAAGAATCAAAGTTTGCATCTGTTAAAATATAATATGAATTTTCTTTTGAAGTTGAAATTTTCTTTATAGTAACTATTAATAGTAAAAAATTTAAAAAATTTGTTTTTATCATTTTTTTTCAAATAAAAAATAAAAAGAAATAATAAATATATTAACATTCTATTATTGTTTAAAAAATAAAAAACTAATTTATTAAATATTAAAGTATTTAAAATACTATATGAATCAAAAAAAATAAAAAATAATTAAAAGAAAAAAAATAAATAACTTAATACATACTTTTAACTCTATACCCTCTTTCGCTTCTATAATTATTAATATTTCTTTTATTTTTCCCTTCTAAATTTCTATGACTATTAATTAAATCTAAAGTAGAAGCAGTACCTAAACTCATTTCTTTCCATTGTTTAGTTAATTCTTCAATTTGATTACTTAATCTTTGATTATTATTTTCATAATCTTTAATTTTTTTTTCAATTATTTCAATTTCATCAACTTTTTTTCCTTTACTTTTTTCAATTCTTGCTTTTGCACTTTCTGATTTTTTTATATCATAAATCATTTGAAGTTCATAAACTTTTTTTTGAATTGAACTAAAATTTTTTTCTAATTCTTCGTGTCTTATTTTATTTAACATAAATCTTTCATTATATGTATTTTTCTGTTTTTCTATTTCTTTTTTTATTTTTTCTATTTTTAAATTATTATTTGATATTTCTTTCTTTTGTTCATTATATAAATTTACTCTATCTTCTATTTTCTTTTCTAATTTCTTATTATTTAATTCTACTTCTTCTATTTTCTTTTCATAAGTTTCTTGTAATTTTACATTTTCTTGATTCATATTTTTTATTAAATTTTCATAATCATTAATTGTTTTTTCCATATTTTCAAATTTCTTTTTTAAAACATTACAATAATCTGCTATTTTCTTTTGCTCTTTTTCATATTTATTTCTTATTTCTAATTCTTTTTGAATTGCTATTTCTAAATCATAATTTTGTAAATTTAACTTTTCTATTTTATCATTTAATGTATCTATTTCTGAATCTTTTATTTTATTTTCTTTTCTTTTATTTATATTTACATTATGTATTTTTTCTGCTAATTTTTTTAGTTCTTCACATTTTTTCTTTAGTTCTTTTTCTCCCATTTCACTTTCATCTAATATTAATTCAAATATTTGGTTTTTATTATTTTCTTTTCCTTTTATTTTTTTCTCATTTTCTATATTTTTTTCATTGCTTTGTTCTTTTTTGTTTTCTGTTGAAGAATTTTCTTCTGATTTTATTTCACTTATTTCATTATTTAATTCATCCATAAATTTATATTTCTTTAGTTTTTTTTCTTTTTTTTATTTAATTAAAATGTTAATTTATAATTATTCATTTTTTTGAAAATAAAAAATTAAATGAAAGAGGAAAATATAATATTTTAATATTTTATTTATATTATAATAAAAAGAAAAGTTTTTATTAAATAAATTATTCAATTTAAAGAAACGAATTATTAAATTATAAAAATAAAAAAAAAGAATCATAAATTCTTTTAAAACTCTTCAATAAATTAATAATCAAAATAATAAACTTTCCTTTCATAAAATAAATTATAAATAAATAATCTATTTAAAAGAAATCATCAAAAAAAAATATATAAAATAAAAAAAGAATAATTCTATTTTTGATTAATTTTGATAATTGATTTAATTTTCCAAAAATAATGTCAAAAATAAAATATATACTTTATTTTCACCTTATTTTAACAATAACATCATTACCATCAATAGAAAACATAACAAAAAAAATATATGATAACTTAACAAACACAGACAATAAAACAGAAGAAAAAAAGCCAGAAATAAACACAACAAAAATAGTAGAAACAAAAAATAAAAATTATTCATCATGTGCAGAAAGATTAATAGATAAGAAAAGAATATTATCAGAAGAAGATTATGATTTCTTATGTAGTTCACTGGCAAAATATCCTTTATTTATAATAAGAATAAGAACAGTAATGGAATATGAAGTTTCAAATGTTATTTTTTTTGAAGCAACTTCATATAAATTTTTTGAATCAATATGCGAAAAATATGAAAATATGTGTAAATATGGTTTTTTAATAGATATATATGCTGAAGATAAAATGCTTGTTATTCAACCTGGTGAAGAGTCAAAAAATTTAGTTAATGATAATTTTAGATTTAGAACAATTAATTCAGTTAGATTAGAATTAATTCATTCTGAATGGGCACAAGCTTTAAAAAAAATAATAAAATTAATTATATATAAAGAAGAAGGAAAACCTTTAAAAAGTTTTCCAAATACAAGTGAAGCTCCACATAATTTTTTCATATATTTTCTTATTCCAAATTTATCTCTTGGATTTATTTTATTAACTGGATTATTATATTATGGTTCAAAAGGTTATTTAAATAAAGATGTATTTGATTTTTTAAATAATGTAATAAATAATTGGAAATTAATAAAAGAATCAGATGATGAAAGAATTCAATTAGAGCGTTATATATGTATTTTTTGTTGGAAAAAAACAGAAAATAAAAAAGAATATTTTATGTATTGTGGTCATTCATATCATGAAAAATGTTTAAGAATATGGAGATTATATCAATATAGATGTTGTCCTTGTTCTTATGAAGCTATTAAAGAAAAAGAAGAAAAAAATCCTTTAAAAGAAATTGAAAGACCAATATATTTAAATATTGAAGATTTAAAAATATTATTAGGATTAAGTTTAGATGCTTTTAGAAAAGAAAATATGTATGATTATTTTGTTGAAAATGAAGATAAAATTGATGAATTTAATAATACTTATAATGTATCTCTTGAAGAATTGTGTTGGTTATATCAAAATAAATTACAGAATTATAAAGGTTATAGAATTTTTTATAAAATGTATAAAGTTTGGAAAATGAGTTGTTTCTTATTAGCTTTTTATCCTAATTTCTTAAAGAGTAAAAAAGTTAAATTAATAACTAAATTACTTAAAGTTAAAAATAAAGGTGGAGCTACCATTGCAAAGATTAATTAAAAATATATTTGTTTAAAAAATTATTTTTAGGTTTCATATTTTTTTTATTTATTTATTATAAAAAATCGATATATTAAGTTTTATTTAAAAAAGTCAAATTATTATTAAAAAAATAATATTTAAATATCTACAATTTTTTTATTTTTCATTAAAGAAAAAGAATTCTCTTGCTTCTAACACAGTTTTATAAGGATTTGCAGGCATAATAAAAGAACCATTATTTTCTTTATTTTTTTTTGTTAATTTAATATTTTTCTTTTTATATTTTTCAATATTTTCTTTAATTTGATAATCTAAAAGTATATTATTATTATTATTATCATTTTCATTTAAAGAATTATTATTATTAACAAAAATAAAACTATTTTTACTTGATTTATTTCTTTTATCTAAATTCCAAAATTCATTTCTATCATGATGAGGTATTTTATTATATAAATTATTATTATTATTTTTTTTATCAAAAACTTTACTTTTAGGTTGAATATGATAAAAAGTATCATCTTCATCTTTAATAGAATTAAAATTATTTAAATTTTTATCTAAAAAATTAATGTAACTTGGATTATGTGATAATCCTTTATCATAAAATGAAAGAAAAGATTTTTTAGAAGAATTCCTATTTAAATAAGTACTTCTTGAACTATCAATTTTTTTTGAATAAGTAGTTTTATTATCACTTATATTTGAATCTACAATTGATTTTCTATGATTTCTTTTTAAATCAATAATTTTATTTCTATTTAAAGTATCATAATCTGGATTTAAACTATTATATTGATTATTATAATCTAAATCTTCATAATATTGAGTTCCTTCATCTAACATTATTTTATTTGTTTTTTCTTTTAATCTTTTAAACACATTATTTTTTGAATTTTCTTCTTCTTCATTAATACTTTTTTTTGATAATATTGTTAATTCAAATTTACTTTGGGAATGTTGTCTTGATAAACATTCATTTTTATTCTTTATTTTTTTATTTTCATTAAAGTTATTTAAATAATTTTCATCTTCACTATAATTTAAATCATTTGATATTGAATTTTCTTCGTTATTTATTTTAGATATAATTTTTGAATTGTTTATTAAATCTGAATTTCTTTTTTGAAGTAAATTTTTTTTGTCATTTAATGACATAATACTAGATAAATATTCATTATTTGTTTTTTTATTTGAATTATTATGATTAATATTATTTAACATAATATTTTTTTCATTTCTATCAGTTGGAATATTATTATAATGATAATTTGTTCCTGTTGCTGAAGATTCATTACTAAAAGAATTTATTTGATTATTTATATTATTATTATTTCTAACTTTGTTATCTAAATAATAATTATTATTCTTATTATTATTATTTTCATTTATTGGTTTTGGAATATTTTCATTTATTTTTGATTCAATTAAATTTCCTTCATTAAATGTAAATTTATTATTTGAATTTTCACTGATGTAATTATTAGTATTATCTTCATTATTACTTTCATTAATTATATTTTTAAAAACTGAATTTTCTGTTAATTTATTATTATTACTATCATTTATCATATTTTTAAAACATGAATTATCTGTTATTTTATTATTACTATTATTATTATTTGTATTAAATATATTTTCATCATCTTTAATTTCATAATTTATATAATTACTATTTTCTAGATTACTATTTTCTGAATTATTATTTTTATCTGTTAAATGTTCTATAGTTAATTTTCCTTTATTAAAATCTTCAATTTCTTTCATTTGATTATTCTTCAATTCTAAAAATTTTTTTTGTTCTTCTTCTTCTTCTAATTTTCTTCTTTTATTTTCTTCTTCTAATAATTTTCTTTGTTTTTCTTCTTCTTCTAATATTTTTCTTCTTTTTTCTTCTTCTTCTAACATTTTTCTTCTTTTTTCTTCTTCTTCTAACATTTTTCTTCTTTTTTCTTCTTCTTCTAATAATTTTCTTCTTTTCTCTTCTTCTTCTAATAATTTTCTTTTTTTATTTTCTTCTTCTTCTAATAATTTTTTTCTTTTTTCTTCTTCTTCTATTAATTTCCTTCTTTTCTCTTCTTCTTCTAATAATTTTCTTTTTTTTTCTTCTTCTTCTAATTTCCTTCTTTTCTCTTCTTCTTCTAATAATTTTCTTCTTTTCTCTTCTTCTTCTAATAATTTTCTTCTTTTCTCTTCTTCTTCTAATAATTTTCTTTTTTCTTCTTCTTCTCTTCTCCTTTTCTCTTCTTCCAATAATTTTCTTTTTTCTTCTTCTTCACTTTGTTTTTTTAATAATTCTAACTTTAATCTTAATTTTTCATCTTCTTTTTCTTTTTTTCTTTTTTCATCTTCTATTTTTTTTAAAATTTCTTCTTCTTCTTTTCTTTTTATATCTTCTTCAATTTTTTTTAATCTTAACATTTCAATTTTTTTTCTTTCTTTTTCTTCTTCAATTTTTTTTTTTTCTTCTTCTTTTAATTTAATTTCTTCTAAACTTTTTTGTTTTTTCAAATGTTCATTTTTTTCTTCATTTATAATTTTATCAAATTCTTTTAATCTATTTTCTTGTTTTTGTCTTTCTTCACTATTTAAATTTAAAATATTTTTTCTTGAATCATTTAAACTTAAATTTTCATTTTCTTCATATATATCATTATTACTATTTCTTATTTCATATAATACTTGTTGCATATTTTCTAATCTTTCTTTTTTTAATAATTCTTCAGACTTTGATAAAGGAGGTTCAATATAATTATTATTATATTTATTTGGATTATAATTATTATAATCATTATGATTATTATTATTATTTATAATGTAATTTCTATTTGAATTTGAATTTATATCTATTGTTTCGTTTTTTCTAATTGAAGGAATTATGTTATTATTATTAATTGGACTATTCATTTTTTCAATTTCATGATTCTGTTTTATTTTTTCTAATAATCTTTTTTCTTCTGGTGTTTCTTTTCTATTAGCATACATATTATTATTATTATAATCATTATTATAATTATTATAATATTTACTGTGATTATGATGATAAATATTATCTCTTGATATTGAATTAGAATTAACAATACTATTATTTTTACCATTTAATATTTCATTTTCATTTAATGAATCTAAAATCTTTTCACCACTTATTGTTTGATTTTTAATTAAATTATAATTATTATCATTTGATGTATTTCCACCTGAATAAATATCAGTGAATCTACTATATTGTTTTCTTGGATCATTATTTACAAAATTATATTCATTTGAAGAACTTCCTTCACATTCATACATACTCATTTTATTCATTTTTGAATGTGGTATTATATTATTATAATTATTATAATTGTTTTTATTATCTTCATCTTTTTTATTGTTTATTATATTTTTTTCATATGTATTTTTATCGTATTCATCATAATTGTAATTTAAACCATATAAATTATTATTGTTATTATTTTCATTTTTTATTTTACTTTTGTAATTTTCATCAAATGATTCTGAAGATAAATTCTCATTTAATGGATTTTCTCTTATTTTTTCCATATGATTTAATATTAAATTTGGCCTATTTGAATTTATATTTCTTTGAATTGAACTAATGTTTTCTATTTGATAAGTAAAATTATTTTGAGAATAATTACTATCATTTCTATTTGTAGATAAATCATTTAAACTTAAAGAATGACCATTTCTTAAACTAATATTCACTGAATTATTATTATTTTGTTGATATTTATATGATAATGATATATCTATATTACTACTTTTATCTTCTTGTCTACTTATATTTTTTTGAATTGAACTTTGATTTAATCCATCTAAAAATTTAGAATTATTTGTATTAGTATTATTATTATATTTATTAATATAATTATAATCTTTTATATTATTATTATTATTAGTATTAGTATTATTATTATTACTTTGTTCAGTTAAAGGTGAAATAATTTTTGAACTTTCATTTGATATTTTATAATTTTTATCCTTAATAGTATTATTAGGATTATAATTCTTTTCATTAGAATAATTCATGTTGTGGTTATCATTTAATCTTATTGTATCAGATTGTTCAATCAAAGAATCTTTAGTATCATTATCAATAAAACTTTTTATTTTACCCATATTATTATTGTTATTAAAAGTATGAATTTGAGTATTAAAATGTTCATTATTAGGATGAGAAGAATTACTAATCATTCCCATATCAATTCCAATATATTGTTTTTTTTCTTTATTCATATAAGAATTTGATCTAACTTTACTATTATTTAAAGTATTAGTATTTGAATTATTTTCGTCATTATATCTATTATATGATAATGATTTACTTTTTTTATGTTTTGAAGAAGTAGCTCCTTTATAAGAAGAACTTTTATTTAGCATTTTTTGACTGTCATTATTTTTTTGATAATTATTTGAATAATTACTAAAGTTATTACTACTTTTACTGAAAATATTTGTTGATGAATTACATAATGGAATTCCATTTTTATCAAATTCTCTTCTATTAGAATTATTTGTAATAGAATTTTTAAAATTACTTTTATTCAAGTTATTTAATTTAATATTATTAATATTATTATTCTTTTTATAAGGAGAATCATAATTAGAATTATTAGAATTTAATTCACTTAATTGCATTTCACCTTTAGTATTAATATTATTATTATTAACATTATAATTATTTTTTTTATATTTTGGAGAAGCAGAATGATTTGCAATTTTATTATAATCAACACTTTTTTTTAAAGAATCAGTTGAATTTTTTAAAGAAAATTCATTATTATTATATCTATTAGATTCTGATTTCCCTCTTTTTTGACTTAAAGGATTAATAATATCAATAGATTGATAATTATTTCTTTCTTTTAATATATCTGTATAATTATCTTTTTGTCTTAGTCTTTTAGAACGACCATTTGGAAGAGATGTTATTGATGAAGGAATTATTTGAGTTATATGTGTACTACTATATGATCTTGAAAATTCATTCGATGAATTTGAGTTATTTGAATTTAAAGATAAAGTCCCTTTCATTTTTTTATTTTAGGCTTTTTATTTATAAATTTAAATAACTTTTAAATTTATTTTATTTATGAATTTGGTTTTTAGAAAAAAAATATTTTTTGTAATTTTTTTTTTATTTTTATATATTTTTTTTAGGCATATTTAAATTAAAGTATGTCTTTAAATAATAAAATTTGTGAAAGATGTAAAAGTGAAAATGCAGTTTTTTATTGTGAAGAATGTAGTCCATTTCATAATTTTTGTAAAAGATGTGATTCAATAATTCATTCTTTATCAATTAAAATTAATCACCAAAGAAAAAATATAATAAATATTCCAGAAAGTAATTCAAATATAAAATATATATCGAACGATTTAAATAGTAATATTTCAAATAATATAAATAACTTAAACCTTAATAATAATAATAATTCTTGTGAAAATATTATTAATCAAAATAATGAATTGAATCAATTATACACAAATGAATATGTAACTGAATTAAAAAAATTATTTGATCAAGAAAAAAATGAATTAAAATATAAAATAAATTCATTACAAAATAATTTAGATAGATTAAAATCTAATTTTCAAAGTGAAATAAAGAAAATGCAGGAACAAGCAAATTTAGAAATGGCAAAGAATAAAATGAAAGAAGAAGAAAATAATTCTAAATTTAATTGTATTTTTAATGAAAAACAAGAAAAATTAAATGAATTATTAAGAAATAATAAAAATTTAAAAGAAGAAAAAGAAAATATTAATAGAAAAATAGAAAATAATCAAAGATTAACAAAAGAAAATTCGGAACAATTTAATGCTCAAATTAAAAGTTTAAAAAATGATATTATTAGATTAAGAAAAGAAAATGAACAATTAAAAGAAGAGAATGAAAAGAAATTAAAAGAAAATTTAGATAGTAATGAAAAAAAAATAGAATTATTAAAGCAAAAACAACAAAAAGAATTTAATGATTTAATATATAATAATAAATTAGAAATGGAAAGATTAAAAAATAATATTGAAAAAATAAATAATGAAATTCAAGATTTACAAATTAATAATGATAAATTACAAAATTGTGTTTTAAATATGAATAAAAAAAGTGATATTTTAGATAGAGAAAATTTTGAATTAAAAAATCAATTGATTGATATTAATAATAAATTAGGAATTGAAGTAGATTCTACTAATTTATATAGAAAAAGTTATGATAGAGTTAAAAAAGAAAATAATAATTTAAAAGATGATTATAATTATTTAGAAAAAACAATTGAAAATTTAAAAAATGAAATTTCCTGTTTAGGAAATATAAATTATAAAAAAGAAAAAGATTTTAATTATTTATTAGAACAAAGTGAAAAAATAAGAAAAGATTTTAGTGATAAATTATTTGATAATGATTATTTAGATACACAAATTAAAAGTTTAATGCAAGAAAATGAACAATTAAAAAAACAATTATCAAGAAAAAATAATTTATAATATTTTTTTTTATTTAAAAAAATAATTATAATTAGAAAAATTAAACTCTTTTTCCCTTATATTACAAAATAATAATTATTTACCTTTTATTTATAAGCAATTAATTTTAATAACATAAAATTAAAAATTCAAAAAAATTTTTGTTCAAATCTACATTGCTCCTAATCTATCAATATCTAAATTTATTGGACTTAAAATTAAACAAGGATATTCATAATTATCAATTTTTTCTTTTTTATCTTTCCAACTATCAAATTCTTTTTTAATTTGAAGATAATTTTCTATAGATTCATTTACATAAACATAACTTTCTTCATTAACATATTTCTTTAATAAAATTTGATTATTTTCATCATTAACATCAAAGATTTTTCTACTTTTATAAGCATTTAAAAATTTTGTTAAAATTTCCATTTCTTCATTAAATACGTCACTGAATTTTTTATTATTATCATTTTCAGATAAAACAATTTCATTTTTAATTTTTTCATTTAATCTATAAAATATTATAAAAAGTAAAAAATGATAAAAGACTTTTCTAATTTTCCAACTCCAATGGAAGAAAAATTTAAAAAAATTAGGTTTAAAAATTCCAAAAGTAATTTCAATTAAATGATAATTTCTCATTAAATGAGAATTTTTATAATATAACCAAATTAATTTACTTATTCCTAATGAATTATCATTAGAACAAATGACTTTACAAGCAACATACAATGTTTTATAATCTAAATCAATTTCATAACGAGGAAATTTTTTTTGAAAATTAACTAAAACAGAATCAAGTAAATCTAAAGTATAATAAACTGAAAAAGAATCAAAAACATTTGTATGAGTAATAATAGTATTTATTAATTTTTTATATATTTTTGATGAATTTAAAAAACAACAAATTATTTCACTTACATTTTCAGGATATTTAATTATATTTTTATTGCCTAATTCATAATCAATTGCATTTATTATTTCTTCAAATCCTGTTATACTATACCAATGAATATATATTATATGTGAAAAATTTTTAGTTAATTTTTTTTGAACTGTATTAATTAATATTTTTAAAAATTCAAAACATTCAACATTTCTTTTTTCTAATTCTGGAAAGGGTAATTGACTTTTTAATTCTTCTTTAAATTTTTTACTTATTTCTAATACATTTTCTTTTTCTGTTCTTAATTTCTTAATAGCTTGTTTAATTTTATCATTAATTAATAAATCCCAAAATAAAACTTGATTTTCAGGAGAAAATCTAATTTCTTCTTCATCTTTTTTAATAGGAGGGATTCCCTTTATTATACTTTGAATAATATTATTTCTTATAAAAGGAAATTTAAAAAAGCAATTAACACATAATTCATTCATATATTGAATTCCCATTGGAATATCTTTATATTTTTTAGCAAAATTAAAAGCATTTATATAAAATTGTAAATACATTTCTGGTATTTTATTTTCAATAATTTTAGTGGAAAAAGTATATTCTTTTGTATTCTCATTATAAATTAACCATTTTTCAAATAAAATATTTTGTTCAAATTCTTCTCTATTTGGAATTAATCTAATTATTTCTAAAACTGTCATTTGTTCATCTCTTTCAATTTTATCAAATATTTCAAACATTTTATTTCCTAATTTTAAAAATATTTGTTGTGCTAAAAATATATCTTCATAATTATCATAATGATAACATAAATAATCATCACTAACACTTTCTTCAAATAATTGTCTAATTTCATTTATTTCAACACCTAATCTACAATATTCTTTTGTCATTTTTCTATTAATATTTTCAATAATATTTAATAATTGTTCTTTAATATTATTAAAAGAAGCAAAAGATTTTTTAGAACAAGGTAAATAGTTAGAAATAGATATTTCATTTATTGATAAACCATGATTTGTAAAAATACCATATGGAAATTGTCTTATTAAAGGTAAATTTTCTAAATGAAAAACAAAAGAAAATTCACCTATTTTTTTCCCATTCCAAACTAAAGGTAAATGATTTTCTTTTTTAATTTCTCCATTTAATATATAATTTACTTCTTTTAATTCATTTTTAACTTTATTATTTACTAATAAATTAAATAAATTTTCCATTTGTTCATGCATTTTTTCTATTTCTTCTTTAAAAACAAGATTTGTCATTGTTGGATAAAAACCAAAAATTTTCCATTCATTATCAATAAATTTATAAGTATAATATAATGGATTTGCAAATAAAAAATCTAAAATTGACATATAAAATCTTGTTGGCTCATCTTTTTTTATAGGTTTATATATTAATTGCTCATTATTTTCTGAATCCTTTATAAAGTCAATAACACTTAATCCAGAAGGATTTATTTTTTCTATAGATGAATCAGTAAATTTTATTTTAATTTTATCACTAATATTTTCATTAAATTCTTTATACAATATTAATTGGATATTATCTGAAGTTGTTCTAATTTTATTTTTATGAATACTTTTAATTTTAAAACTTATTCTTCCATTTTGAATATTATTTTTCCCAAATAAAGGAAAATCATATAATTGAGAGCCAATAGATAAAGTTAATAAGTCAAATTTAATACTAGCATAAGAAGTTAATTTATTTGTATTAGAAGAAACTAATTCATAAGGAGTTTTTTTATTATATTTATTTTCTACTTTTTCTTTTAAAGTACTTATTTCAAACATTAAATAACTATCAGATAATTCTGCAAAATTCTTTGTTACTTCTATCGTTTCTTTTAAAGAAAAATTTATTCTTTCTCCTTCTGCAAAATCTGTTAAAATTTTTTCTCCAAAAAATATTCTTAACATATAAATATTTGAATTACTTTTTAATCCTTTACAACTTATATCATATAAATAAAATGAAAATATTGATTTTTCTGTTAATTCAGGACATAAATTTTTAAATGATATTTTATTATTAAAATTAGGAATTTGTTTTAAAGAATAAAATTTACATATTTCTCCAAATGTTTTTGAAGAAGATCTTTTTCTTTCTGATACTTTTTTGTTATTATTTTTTGTACTACTGCATAATCCCATTTAATTTATAGATTAATTTATTATTATTTATTTCTTTGAAATGGTTCTTTTTTTATTTATTTATTAACTCATAAAAAAAATAAAAAATGTTTCAAAAACAATATTTTTAAACTTAATAATTAAAAATGAAAAAAAAAATAAAATTTAAAATCAATAAAAAGTAAAATATTACTGTAAACTATTTAAAAGTGTTTTATTTTCTTTTTCTTTAGGAGGAATTAATTTAGTAATATCTTTAATAAAACTATCACCATATTTTCCTGTAAATTCATTCATTAATTCTTCATTTTTCTTTTTTTGTAACTCTAATTCATGTTTAATTTTAGCATTTTCTTTAATTTGTTTTTCAATTAATTTCTTAATATTAGCAATTTTAATATTAATTTCATTAATTTCTTCTTTTATTTTAAAAATTTCATTTTTATATTTTTTAGTTTGATTATGAGTGTCGTTTATTTTATTTTTAATTGTTTCAATATCTTCTTTTATTTTTGGAATTTCAATTAAATCATGTTCATGTTGTTCTTGTTCTTTTTTTCTTTCAAAAATAATTTGTAAATTTTCTTCAGATAATAATTCAATATCATTATTTATTTTCTCCAATTGTTCATTTGCATTTTTTATTTTTTCTTCTAATTTTTTAATATTATTTATTAATTCATCTCTTTCTTTTTTTAATTTATTATATTCTTCTTCTTCACCAAATAATAAAATTATTTTACATCGAGAAGGAGAATTAAAATCTGGAATTATAACTTTTTTTTTACTTTGTTCTTGAAAACCTATTTTATATGATTTATAAGGAAAATCTGTATTATTATAATTTGCTTCTTGATTTTGATTTCTTGAACTTTTAAAATTGGATTTTCTAATATTTAAATTATTATTATTTTCTTTGAATTTTTTATATGATAATGTTTTATTGTTTGTTAATTTTTTATCCGTTGAATTATTTGATAATGGTTTTGATATTTTATAATGATCCGTTGGATTTGATAAATTTATTGGTCTTTGTTTTTTTTTATTTTCTTTTTCTTTTTTTTTAGATAAATCTCTAAATAATTCATCATATGTTGGAATTTTAAGTTCATTTTTGGATTTTATTTTTATTGTTTTTAACATTTTTTTTTATTAATTAAATATTGTATTAATATTATTATATTTTATATATTTATTTTATTCTTATTTAAATTATTATATTCTTCTCTTTTTATTTCTACTAAATTTCTTACTTGATTAATATCACAAGGTAAATTATAAAAATTTTTATATTTTGTTTTTTCTTCTCTCAGTTCTTTATTAATTTCATCTCTTTTTTCTTTTTCAATTTTTATTTCTTCTTTAATTTGATGAATTTTATTTAAAGTTGTTAAAATTTCATTTATTTGTGGAACGTTACTAAAAGGAATTTTTATATTTAACTTTTCAAAATTATTTATTGTATTATTAAATGGTATATTTTCTTGTTCTTTTTCAAAATTTATTTTTTGTGCTTCATATGATAAGTTTAATTTTTCATTTTGAACTTTTAATTCAAGATTTATTTGTTTTAATATTTTAATTAAATTATCTAATGTATTTATATTTGAAATTTCTTCTTTTTTTTCTTTTTCTTCTTTTAAATTTTCTGAAAGAAAAATCATTTTTTCTTTTTCACTTGTAGTTAATAATTCTTCATTATATTTTAATATTGGTGTTATTACTTGAATATCATTTTGTAAACTTTTAGAAAAATTTTCATTGTTTAAATGAAAATAATTGAAAAATTTGTTTAAATATTCAATTCTTTCATCAATTGATTTTTCCATATTCTAAAAATTTAAAAAATTAAATTATTAATTAATAATTTTTATATTATTTGTCTTTAAGAATTTTTATCAACTAATTTTCAGAATAATTAATTTCTTGAAACCTTAATTTTTTTTTAAAACTAAAGATTAAAGCCCTAAAATAAGATAATTCATAAGAATTCTAAATAATTAAATAAATAATATTTCATATTAAGTTAAAAGTTTTTTTTTGTTAACATTAATATTAACAAAAATAACTAAAATAAGAAAAAAGAAAAATAAATGGAAAACTAAGAATTTTAATATTTAAATATAATAATTAAAAACATTTTTCATGAATAAATGGAAAAATATTCTAATTTTAGTTAATTAATTTAGTTAATTAAATCTATAAAATAACTAAATATTGTAATATATGAAAATCATTAAATAAAATATATAAAAAAAAAAAGAATGAAAAACGAAAACTCAACATTAAACATTAAAAAATTATTAGAGTCCCAAAATCAAAAGCTTAATTTAAATTCAATTTCAAAATTAAAATGTCCTATTTGCAAAATAAATAATCCATTAATATTAAATGTTAAAAAAGATTATACAAATCATTCTTTTATAATTCAATTTTCTTGTGAATGTATAAATTCTCCTCAAGAAATTTCATTGGATAAATTTTATGAAATATTATCAACAAATGAAATAAAAAATAATTATAAATGTTATAAACATTTAGAAAAAGAAGCAACAGAATACTGTGAAAATTGTCAAAAATTTTTTTGTGATATATGTGAAAGTTATCATAAAGATTTAGTAAATGGACATAAAACAATTCCTTCAAAATTTATAAATGACTTAAATATTTGTAAAAAACATAATAATGGAAAAAAAATTACTTTATATTGTGAAAAATGTGATAAAGGATTATGTTCTTTATGTGATTTAGTTAAACATACTGAACATAATATTATTTCTATTAAAGAATATTGGAATAAAATTTATGATAAATTAAAATTTAATTCTACTGTTGAACTTGAAAAAAAATTAAATAATGAAAAAACAAATTTTGAAAGCGTTATTGCAACTAGTTTAGAAAAAATAACTTATTTAACAAATAAACTCGACAAATTGAGAGGATTAATATTTGACTTTTATTATTTATCAAATAGATCAAATGAAATTTTCTCTCAATTTATATTATCTTCTTTTAATGAATTTTTTAATAGCAAAGATTGTCCTAATTTTAATAATATTCATAATTGTGAAAATTTAATGCCATGTAATTTAGTCTCTTATGAAGAATGTAGTGAACTTGAAACAATTTTCAATGGATTTTTAAATTTATTTAATGCTTTAACTATTTGCGAAAGTTCGATTATTCAAAAAGATTTTATTAAAATTCAAGAAATTCTAAATTCAACAGTAAAGAATAATTTAAATTATAATTTAAATTATAATTTAAAAAAAACTAATGATATTACTAATATTAATAATACTAGCAATAATAATACTAATAATACTAATAATAATACTAATGATAATGATATTAATACTAATGATAATACTAATAATAATACTAATGATAATGATATTAATACTAATGATAATAATATTAATAATACAAATAATAATAAAGAAGTAACTGAAACTTCTAATTCGATAACAAATGGAGAATTTATTAGTACTCAAAGCTCATTGAAAAGAGAAAATGAAATTATTAAATTAGGAAATAATTTGTTAAATAAAAAAAAAAAATCTGATATTCCAATGAAATTAGAAAATAAAAACACAAAAAAACCAAATCACATTTTCAAAATTCCTATAACAGAAATAAAAAAGACAAATGAAATAAGTAAAAATAAAAATAATAACAGTATTAATGATATAAATAATAATAAAAAAAATAACGAAATTAATTCTTCAAACCACAATGCAATAAATCAGACAATTAATAATAATAAATCAGAAGATACTAAAAATTTATCAAAAAATATATTAACTGATAAAAAAGATATTTTCACTTTAGATACAGTAATATCAAAAAAATATATTGATTCTCATTCAAATGATTTTTTAGAAACTTTTTCTCTTAATTCACTTCAAGAAAATTACGATTGTATTCATGGAGGAAATGATAGTATAAAAGTTTTGAATGGTAAAAAGAAAAAAAGTGAAGAAACAAATGAAACAAACATTAATACTATTACAGTTAATGACAATAATGAATAAATTAATAAAAATGAAAATGGATTTTATGATAGTATCTTTTATAATCGTTTAGATGAGGAGAAAGTTGGAAAAGATTCTTCTTCTCTTGGATAAAGATAAATTCAGAACTAAATTTAAATTAAGTTCAGGTATATATATGATGAATATATTTTTTTCTATGATTATTATAAGATCATAGATATAAATAAAGTATTTTTTACAATAATTCATAAAATCTTTATTTTCTTAAAACAATAGTAATTAATTAATAAATATATTTCTTTTTTCATTAATAAGTAATCTTTAAACTAATTTATATTATTCCTTAATTAAATTAAATATAAAATAAATAAATACCTAAAAAAAAGAATAATACATTTTTCAAAAATCTAAATAAAAAAAATAAAGAAAAATTAAATAAATATCATTTAAACCCAAAAAAAAAATGCATCCATTAATTTTAAAGGGTCATTCAAAACCAATAAAAGCATTATTATTTAACGAGGAAAATGATTTATTATTTTCAGCTTCATCAGATCGTATTATAACATTATGGTCGAGTGAATACGGAGAACGTATAGGTACCTACAACCATCTAGCAGCAGTATATACAATGGACATTACAAAAGATTCAAAATATTTATGTTCAGGTGATTCAACAGGAGGGATATATATTTGGGAAGCATCAAATGGTGAATTATTAAAAAATATTGTATTATCACCTGTGTATTCGATTAGATCAATTAATTTTAATAGACTTGATGATAAATTATTAATAAGTTATGGTGGAAGAAGTCAAAGTAGTGAAAGTGGAATTTTAATATATAATTTTGAAGATGTTTTAAAATCTTCTATTGATTCAAAAAAAATTACACAAATAGAACCAATTAAAAAACATTTATCTCCTAATAATGATAAAATAACTAAAACATTATGGTTAAATAATGATAGTAATATAATATCATCATCAGAAACAGGTAAAATCTATAATTATGATTATAACACTGGTAAAATATTATTCGAGAAAAAAATACATGATTCAATGATAATGGATTTAGATATAAGTAAAAAAGAAGAATTATTATTAACAGCATCTAAAGATGGAAAAAGTAAAGTATTATCATGTGACAATTTTGAAGAAATAGAAGTATTAAGTCCAGACAATCCACCAAGAAATATAAATGCATGTAGATTTTCTCCATTAATAAGTTGTGAAGATGAAAATAAAATTAAATTTCATGCATTTATTGCAGGAGGACAAGAAAGTAGAGAAGTTACTACAACTCATGCTAAAAAAGGAGGATTTGAATTACTTATATATAATATAATGTTTGGAAAAGAAATTGGAGCCATTCAAGGACATTTTGGTCCTATTAATGCTTTAGCTGTGAGTAGTGATGGTGAAATACTTGCTAGTGGTGCTGAAGAAAGTAGTATTAGACTTCATCGAATTAATAATGAAGAATATAATAATTTGGATGTTAGGTAATTTTTAAAATGGGTTTTTATGGATTTTTATATTTTTTTATTTTAATATTTTTATTTTTATTTTATTTTTTTTTTAAATTATATAAAATTTAATATGAAAAGAACTGAATTGAAAGTATTTTAATTTAAATTTATAATCAATATTGTAGTCTTATAGTCAGAATATTGAATATTCAAATAGATATCAGAATTCGGCACCAATAAATAATCCAGAATTAACAAATCCAAATTCTGTTTTTAATGATGAAGAAGAATTAAATTATGAAATAGAAACAACTCAAAATGCTCCTGTTCCAACATCAAAACCAATAAAAATATTAAATGATTCTCATCATAGACAAACATCATCAGGATTTAATTTTCAAAATAATAATTTTACAAATAATAATAATTTAAACTCAAATAATAATTTAACTAACAATTCAAATTATATTTCTCAACTTGAAAGTAAAATTAGAGAACAAGCAAAAAGATTAAGTGATTTAGAAAGATATAAATATTATTGTGAAAAAAGAATTAAACAATTAAGTCCAAATCATCCTTTACCTATTACTGAAGAAATTTTAAATTCTCCGTTAAACAATAATAATAATAATAATAATATGAATAATTTAAATGTGATAGAACAAAAAAATTATTATGATTTATTAAGAAAGACTATTGAAAGTGATTTAATTCAAAATAATTTATTAAGTAAATATATTACTGTTGATGGTGTTTTAGATATTGCAAAAATTAAAAATGAAAGTGAAGAATATAGAAAACAATTAGTTTTAGCTCAATCTATGGTTCATTCTTTAAAAAGTGATGTTGAAGAATTAACTAGAGAAAATGAAAATTTAAAAAAAAATTTAGAGAAATTTAACAATAATAGTAATTATAATAATATAATAAATAAATTTAATAATGAAAAAAGTAATTTAGAAAATTCAATGACTTTATTAAAATTAGAAAATGATAAGTTAAAAAAAGATATTTCAAGTTATGAAAAAAAAATAAATGAATTAAATTCAAATAGTAATAATCATATGGATAATATTAATAAAAGATTAAATGATTATAAAGTAAATTATGATAAAATGAATGAAGATTATGAAAAATTACTTCAAGAAAAATCAGATTTAAAATCTCAAAATATAAAATTACAAAATGAAAATAATAATTATAATGAACAAATAAATTCTTTAATAGTTGAAAATAATAAATTAAAAATGGGAAATAATTATAAAATGGAAGAAGGAATAAATCAAGATTATAAATCAATGTATAATCAATTATTATTTGAAAACACTAATTTAAAAAAAATTATAGATAATAATAATTTAAATAATAATAATAGTCATAATTTTATTCAAAGTAATAATAGTGTTAATAAAGAAAATAATGATACTAATTTTGCTTTAATGTCTTCAGAATTAAATAATTTACAAATTACAAATGAAAAAATGAAAATTGACATCAGAAATTTAAATGAAGAAAAAAATAATTTAGAAAAAGAAAACTCAAGTATAAAAACTCAATTAAAAAATTTAAATGTTGAAAAAGTAAAATGGAATTTAGAAAAAGAAAAAAAAGATCAAGAATTAAATTTATTAAGAGATAAATATACAAATGAAGTAGAAAATAGAAATTCAATAATTGAAAATTATAAAAATGAAATAGATAAATTTAAATTATCAAATGACGAAAATTTAAAAGAAAAAAATAATCTCCATGATTCATATTCTGAAATATTACAAAAATTTAATTTTATTAATCAAAGATATGAAGAAGTTTCAAAAAAATATAATTCATTAGTAAATGATTATGATATAATTAAATTAGAAAAAGAAAAATTAAAAGATAAGAATAATAATATTGATAAACAAATACAATTATTAAAAAATCAAAATCAAGATCTTTTAAATCAAAATAATGCTATTAAAATGAATGAAAATAATATGAAAAAAATAATAGAAGAAACTGAGAATAAAGTAAATCAAACAATTCAATATAATGATAAAATAACTACACAAATAAGAGAAATGGAAGAAGAAATAGAAAATAAAGATAAAATTATTTCTCAATTTAAGAAAAAAAAAGAAGAATTTGAAAACAATGTTTCTGAAAAATTAAATTTATTTGATGATTATGTTTCAAATTGTAAAAGTTATATTAATAATATATTAAAAAAATTATATGAAATATTTCGTAACTTTGATTATAAAGCAAATCAAGATTTAAATTCTCTTTTTTCTAAAAATTTCTCAAGTGGAATCACACAAATTTTATCTCAAATTAATTCTATTAATAATATTAAAAATTATGATATTCAATTAAATGATGAATTATTTTTTGAAGTTGTGGAAAATGCTATTCAGATTATTTATGAAGAATTAGAAGTTATTTATGATAAATTTTTTGAATCTAATAAAATAATAAAAGATAATTTTACTAGAATTAATACTTTAAATGAAGAAGAAGTTAAAAATAAAAATGATATGAATGATAAAATATTTAATTTAACTAAAGAAAGAGATAATTTATTTAATGATTTTTCTAAATTAAAAGGAAAAAATTTAAAATTAGAAAAAGATTATAAAAAAATAAAAAATGAAAATAATGATTTAAAAGAAAAATTTAATGAAACTTTTCTTAAATTTTCAAAAAATGAAAAAACTTTAAATTCAAATGTTAAAGCAAGAAAAAATTTTATGAATTTAATTCAAAAATTTATAAGACAATTTCCAAATAAAGATTTTGCAAGAATTATGTTAGATATATTATCATTAAATGAGCAAATAGCTTCTGATGAATTAAATAAAAATATAATAGAAGATAAATTAGCTTTTATGTTAAATGATTATGATAATTCAATTAAAAAAAAAACTTTAAATTCATCAAGTGATTTAAGTAAAATCGTAAAAAAAGAACATGAAAATTTAAAAAAATTAATTACTGATTATGACAATAAAATATTTATGAAATCAGAACAATTAAATTTATTAAATAAAGATTATGATAAATATGAAAAATTAAATAAAGAAAATATAAATAATGAAAAAGAATTAAATTTACAATTAAATAAAGAAAATTTAGAATTAAGAAATAGAATTAAAGAATTAGAAAATGCAAATGAAATTTTACAAAAAAATAAACAAAATGTAAAAATAGAAACAATATTTAATAAATCAGAACCAATTCAATCAAAAGGAAATTTACAAATGAAAGATTTATATGTTTCAAATAATAATATTCCAGATATTGATTCACTTGAAAGTAATTTTATTGAAAGAGTTAATTTTAATAATAATTCAAATCAAAATTTAGAAAATCAAGTTGTTCTTACAAATTACGAAGATTTTGAAAATAATTCTCAAGATGATGAGTAAATAAATCATTATTTAATTTTTTTATTTTTTAAAAAAGATAATAAAGAAAATTTTATATTATAATATTTTATAAATATTTTTATTGCTTTTAATTAATTTAAAATCATTTGATGATTTTTCTCATATGAATTAAGATTATAAATTGATTTAATTTTATTATTTAATTCAATGAGTTCATTGACATTATCCCCTGTTTCAAAACTTAATATATGTTTTATTTCATCATCTTTTTCATTTAAAAATTTTAAAATAGGTTCTTTAAATAATTCACTATTTTTTTCAATAATTTTAGTTAATCTAATTCTTCCATTATGTAAATATGTAGTATTATTTTTATTATTTATATTCTCTGCAATATAATTTAAAAATATATTTGCTATTTTAACAGCATTTTCATTAGTGAAATTATCAATTTCTTTTGAAGTTGCTTCTTCAAGAAGAGAAATCACTTTGTCTAAAAAATCAGAATATTGAGGAATATCTTTAGTTTTACAAAATATTTTATTATCATTTATTATTTCATCGTAGTAAATTTTAGGAACTTTTCTATTATTCTTATAAAAATAAAAAGGAATATATTTAAAATATTCATCCGTTTTTAAATTATGGAATATTTTGCTATATAATTCATTACATTTCTTATTATATTCATTTAAATTATTTTTATCATAATATCTCATCATGTCATTTTCTTTATAAATTTTGTTTTCATCTTCTTCTTTAAAGTCAATAATATTAATATTATTTAAAACATTATTTTCAATTTCTTTTTTATCTATAAATATAATATTAGGATTTTTAACTAATCTTTCATAAACTAATAAATAAGCATTTTTAGTTTTTTCTCTATTCCAACTTCTGAAATTATAATAATTATTATTATCATCATCATAACTTCCACCAAAGGCTTCATCTTTTAAATTTTCAATATCAAATGTACTTATTGTACTATCATTAAATTCTAACCATGAATTTAAGCAATTTTCATCTTTTGGATTAAAATAACTGATATTGCCTTCTCCTTCTCTAATTGTATTTATATAAGAATAATAATGACCTGCATCTGCTGATCCAATATGAATAATAACTCCAACTAAATAATAATTATAATATTCATCACATCTATAATATATATTTTCTTCTTTATTTTTCTCATTTAATAAATGTTCAATTGTATAATTTTTCATATTTATTTCTTTTTGAAATTCTAAACGAGAATTTATTTTTTCATTATGTTCAATTTCCCAATTATAAAATATTCTTTGTAAATGAATTATTAAAACATTAGGTAATGAAGTTAATATATTTCTTTTTGATATTCTACACTTTTTTTTACAACCTTCACAATCATATCCATCAATATATTCTTCATGAATATATTTATCTAAAGAATCATATAAAGTTTTCATATTTTTAACTTCTACACTTAAAAAAACAGAAGGATCAAATTTATAAGAAACTTTCCCACAAGATAAACAAGTAACTAAAGAACAATATTTAATACCAAAAATATTATAAATTAAATTCTTATATTTTGTGTTTTTTGAAGATTGTTCTAATCTATCTAAAAATATAGCTAAAAATTCTTGAGCATCTTTTTGTTCATATAATTTAGTAGGATTTCCATCGATATCTTTAAATGCATATGTAAATCCAAAAGGATTATAATCAACTTTTTGAGATAATAATAAATAAGAAAATAATTTTTGACATTGATGAAACATATTATCATCAATTTGTTCATTTTGTCTATAAAAATTTTCATTTGAATTTATATTATTTTTTTTTTTATTATCTGAAAATCGTAGAATTGAATAACATAATGTAGAAATCATAAATAATTGTTGCATTGTACTATTCATATAGCATATACAACCTAAATTTTTTAAACCTACATAACCATTTTTTTTTTTATAATAATGATTTATATAATTTTGTTTTGTATCAGTTTCATTATCATTATTTATATTTTTTTTATTTATGTTTTCTAAATCGAAAAATTTATTAAAATTTATTAAATTAAATTTAAGTAATCTTAAAGTTAAATTATAACATTCATTTTGGAGATTAATATTATTTAATCTATTTGAATTTGAATGATTTAAAGTATCTATATTTATAAATTCCATTTTTTCTTCTTCTTCATTATTATTATTTGAATCTGTCATTATAGTTTCTTCTTCTTTTTCTGTTTTTGAGGAATTAAATATTATATTATTTAATAAATTATCAAATAAATTAGTTTTTTCATTTATATTATTTCTTATTTCAGTGTTTTTTTCTATGATAACTGATAATATGGAAATTTCATTTATTAATTTATTATCTGGAATTTTTGGATTATTTAGATTTATTGATAATTCATCATTTATTTCTTTTACTAATTTTTCTGCATATTCATTAATATTAAAATTTGTTTTTACATTATTCTTGAATAAATTAAATTGAATTAATTCTTTGAAACTTTGTATTAAATAATTATTTATTATTTGAGGTTCTTCCTTAATAAAAATATTTGATATTTTTTCAAATAATTTTCCCAACAATTCTTTATTTACTTTTAAAATCATTTTTTTTGAATTATTAAAAATTTTTCCTATTTCTTGATTATTTGAATTTAATCCTTTAATTATTAAATTTATTAAATATTCATCAATTGAATTATCATTTATATTTAAAATTGAATTGATTAATATTTCTAAAATTTCACTTATTAAATGAGTGTTTTCTTTTTCAATGCATTTTGAAACAATATTCATTAATGAATGAAACATTTTTTTATCTCTAAAATTTTCAGTAATTTTATTAATTAAATTTTCATTTTTTAAATAATTAAATAATGAATTGTCATCATATAAATTATTATCTTTATTTATATTTTCTTTATTATCAGTTAACAAATAAATTTCTTTAATTATTTTTAATAATATTCCAAAGGTTAACATATTAATATTTTCTTTCATATCATTTATTTTTAAAATTATCTTTATTTGCTTCATGAAAACTTCAAATAAATATTTATAACCATCATTTTTAATAAAAGCACAAATCCAATTTTTGAAATTATCATTTTGATTAAAATTTTCAATAAAATGTTCAATAATGAAACAAACATAATAAAAATAATATAAATTTTGATTTTTATAAAAATAAAAACTCCAATCAATGATATCATAATTATTGTAATTTTTTAAATTAATAATATCATTAAAAATATCTGAATTAGTGGATAACATAATTAAAAAATTAAATACTTCCAAATTTCCCTTTTCAAAATTCGTAAAATTAAAAAGTTTTTGAACAAAATTTAAATTATTACCTAATTTAAATCTAATCATTTTTTCTTCATCTTCATTTTCATAAAAATAACCTTTATTAATTTTAACTAAATCAGGTCTATAACCCATATTAATAATATAATGAGTGACAATTTCTTTTTTTCTTTTTGCATAATCAATATACCAATTAATAAATTCATCTCTTTCAATATAATCATTATTTTTTGATTTACTTAATAAATTAACAACTCTTTTATCATTAGCTTCAATTTCTTCTGTTGATTTTGTTGTATCTTTGATAAATTTTATAATATTTTTAACATACATTTTATTATCTTCTGAATATTTATCAAACCATTCATTGAATATTTTTTTTACTTCTCCTATTACATTTTTATTTTCTTCATCTAAAATATTTTTTCTTCGAATACTTTTTTCTAAATTATTTTTTTGGAAATAAATTTCATTTATCCTATTAATAGAAAAATTCATTTCTTTTAATGTTTTTCCATTATCTTTTCTTTCTATTTCTATTCTATTATTATTATAACTATAATTTGAATTATCATTATTATCATCAGGGAGCAATAATTCTAATTTAAGAAAATCTGTATGATATTTTAATTTTTTTGTTAAATTTTTTTTCATGTCATATATTGTATTATTATCAGTCATTTTTAATTCAAAATAACTATTTGATTTCTCGTCATTTATAAATTTTATATTTATTATTTCTCCTTTTAATAAAGCAAAATGTGGTATAACATTTGCTGTTCCATTTTCTTCATTTAAATAAATTAATTTTTTTAATATTGAAATACTTCTTAAAACAATATTAATATTATTATTTGAATTATTTATTTGTTCAAGACATAAATCAACTAATTTATTTGAATTATTACAATATAATTTATTAATTAAATTATTTCCTCTTTTTATTATTTCAGAATTTTCATTTTCAAATATTAATTTAATTAATTCTGGAAAACCTTTTAAATTATTTGGTAAAAAATTATTATATATTTTAAATTCATAAATTCCATTTGATTCATCTGTGAAAGAAAGTAATTTTTCATCGTCATTTATTTCAACAAATAAATTTACAAAAGATATAAAACCATCTAATAATAAAATATTTGAATTTTTATTTATTATATCTAAATAAAATTGAAATAATTTTTCTGATATTTCACTTTTATATTTATTTTTTAATTGTTTTACTACTTTATAAAATAATATTTCATCATTTTCATTATATTTATTTAATACCAAATTATTAAATAGAAAAGTTATTGGAAAATCTTTTTCGATATCCCAAATATTTTTTTTAATTAAAAGGAAAAAAAAATCAATTCTATTTTTAACATTTTTATCATGTTCACTTTTATTAATTTTATCTTTGTTATTAAAATAATCATTAAAAGAGTTCTTATAAATATTTATAAGTTTATTATTTTGAATTAATAAATTATTTAATTCAATATCCGATCCAAATTTATAACTATTAATAAATAAACTTAATAATTTATATCCAACAAAGAAACTTTTGTCATTTTGAAAATAATCAAGAGCTTTTAAAACTACTAATTCTTTATATTCAGAATGATTTTCAATAATTTCAAGAATTTTTTTTAAAATATTATTATTTGGAATTTCCTTAACATAATTAATAAAAAAATTTAAGCATTTTTCAATGTTTTCCTTATCATTTAATTTATTCATTAAATTAAAAATAAAATCAATTTCTTCATCAGTTATCTCATTCCCATTAGATTTTTTATCAATATTTGAATATAAAAGTTTCATTATTATTTCATTGGGAATTTGATTTATTATAATAATTTCATTAAAAATTTTTAGAATTATTTTTTTCTGGTCTAAATCACCTGTTTCTGTAGCATTCCAAATTAAATTTAATTCTTCTTCTGAAAGTTCATTATGAAGAAATAAAAATTCTATTATTTCTTTACTTTTACTTATTAATTGTGAATGATTATTTGGACCAAAAATCTCATAAATTATATTATTTTCTTTTAATATCTTTAATAATTTTTGACTAAAATTATCATCATTATTCATTCTTATTAAATCACTTATTTTTTTAATTGCATTTATTCTTTGACCTAAATAAGATGTTTTAAGCATTTTAATTGCTAAATTTACATTAAATGCATCATTTAAAAATAAGTATTCTTCCTTATTAGATTCTTTTGATAAAAATTGAGAACATTCTTTTAATATATCTGATGCTAATTCAATTATTTCTTTTTTTAAATATTTTAAATCATTTTGAGATAAATCATCAAAAAATTTAAAAATTGTATTTATTAATTCTTTTGAATATTTAATTAATATTGGTTTATAAAAATAAGGAATTGCAACTTTAAAAATTTTAAAAATTAATATTAGAATTTCATTATCATAGTTTTCATTAATATCATTATTACTATTACCAATTATATTATAATTATTTTTAGAATCAGTATTTTCAATTTGAAATTTTTTATTTTTAAGAAAATCTAAGATAATATCAAAACCATTTAAATTTCCAAATTCATTTAATAGAGAATTAAAGTAATATTTATAATTTTCATTTTTTCCAATTGTAATGGTTTTTTTTCCATTAGAATCAACATCATTAATAAAATCATCTAAACAAAAATCATCATCAATTGAAACAACTTCATTTAAAAATATTTTAGAATCTTTTTTTTTTAATCTTTTACTACTCATTTTAATTGTTTCATCATTTAATTTACTTTCTCCAATGAATTGTTCATTTCTTTCTTCATCAATTTCAATATTTTTATTAGGATAAAAAGATTTATATTTATCAATATTTTCAACACTATTAATGTATATTCTAAAAGAAACTTTATATTCTAATTTATTATCTTCATCTATTCTTTTAATTATTGTAGCAGGAAAATATTTTTTTTTTTATAACAATCTATTATATCTCCTTCTTTTAAATTTAATCTCCAATCCCAATCTTCAGTAAAAGAACCTTTTTTAGCATATTCAAAAGAAGAAAAATTTATTGATAAAGGTTCATGTTCATTCAATATTTTAACTGAAAATATTTTTTCATCTATTGATAATATTGTTCCTCTTACCCATATTTGATTATAAAAGTGATCTGGATTTTTAATTGAAACATCTATTTCATCTCCTTCTTTTAATTCAGATATTGATATTTTATTTTTTTTTGGTAAATAATTTTCATTATATTCATTATATTTTATATATTTTTTTGAATTGGGATTTTTACATTTATTATAATAATTATAATATGTTAAATTATAAAAATTTTGATTATCATCAAATATTTCTTTTATTGTTTCTAATATATTATAAAATTTATATGTTTTTTTATCATTGAAGGTTAATATTTTTAAAAATAATTTTATATAATCTAAAAGAACTTCAAAAGCAGAATCTTCTCCATTTTCACCAAATACTACAGTTTGTTTTAATAAATATGTTATTACATTTTTTGAAAATTCATTTGAAAAATATTCAAAACAATTTTCATTATTATTAAATATTTGTGATTCAATTTCTTCTATTGATTCTTGTTTTAAAATTTCATTTAAAAAATTATGTGTTTCTTTTATTTCTTTAACTTTATCTGTGTTATTGTACCATGATATATAAATTTCATTTTGAATATTTTTTAATTTTTCTAAAAGATCTTTTTGTTTATTCGTTTTATCTTGAGTTGACTCTGTATTTTCATTATTTTCATCTTCTAACATTTGTTTTTATTTTTTGATATAATTAATTATTCTTTTTTTTAAATTTATTTGAATTATCATTAAAATTATTAAAAAATATATTTGATTGATTTATATATATTTGTGTACCATAAGGTTTACCTTTTTTAAAAATTCCTATTATTTTATTTCCTTTATTATTTATTAATTCTCCTTTTCCTTCACATAAATCATTTTTCCATT
>JAEEGL013816645.1_pt1 | contig 29161 bp, 28 predicted proteins | sample 9134231 | NCBI WGS metagenome assembly JAEEGL01 (sample SAMN16246548, study PRJNA631951) | gut metagenome | biome: gut microbiome; feature: rumen; material: fiber-attached | host: Bos | place: Iran: Karaj | collected 2018-10 | reverse complement strand
TCGTGACGCATATCGTCCTGCTTCTTCTCGTCGCGTGAGAAAATACGAATTTCCCCGATGTCCGTTCTCAAAAACCTGTTCAGCACAGCATTGCCGAACGATCCCGTGCCGCCAGTAATCAGCAGCGTCTTTCCTTTAAATACACTCATGTTTATATATATTTAAATTGTTTTCATGTTTTATCCTCCATCCTCCAGGATTAAGCGTAACTCCTTGTAAATAAAGATCATACTCATGGAGGATATGACTGGAGGATGGAGGATTAAGGTAAAAATCAGTGTTTTTAGGCTTGCAAAAGCCGATGTTTTTTCTTTTTGATGTTTGTAATAACGAAGTTTTGGTTTTCGTTATCGTTATCGTTTTAGTTAAGAAACTACCGTGATTTCCTCAAGAAGTTGCCGTGATTTCCTCAACTTTTCTAGGTAATTTCCTCAACTTTTCTAGGTGATTTCCTTCGGTTATCCTAAGGATTTCTGAAGGAAAAGTACTGGATTTCTGAAGGTTTTTTACGCGATTTTCACCCCTTTTTGCCCATTATCCTCCATCCTCCAGCCACATCCTCCAGCCACAACCGCCTCTTTCATAACCACTTACGTCAAATCCTGGAGGATGGAGGATTTATTTGAACTTCTTTTTATTTCACCACACATTTATCCGTTAGATTCGTGCCATCCGTGTTCAAACAAAAGTTTTCGTTTTCGTTATGGTTTTCGTTAGCGTTTCAAGACATCACAGTCCTGCAAAGGCTCATACGCCCCATTCTTCATTTCAAGAATGCAAGTCCCAGATTCCAATGCATGCACCGTATGCCATTGTCCTATCGGAATACTTACAGCCACGTTAGTTCCATTAGGTTCAATGATGAATGAATCCGTACAGATACGTTCCAATTCATCATAGTATTCCACCTGAAGCTTACCTCTCAGACAAATCATTGTCTCGGAAGACTTCTGGTGTCTGTGTATTGGTAACAACGAACCAGGCTCAATGGCGTTGAGCATTCTTTGTGAACCATCAGATTCAGAATCCCTGAGATCCAAGTTTATTCTCAATCTTGGGCTTGTCTTAGCCTTCTCCGTCAGGCTATCCATTAAAGCTTGGGTTATCTTCATATTCGTCAAGTTTTTATTATCTAATTCTCTAATTCTTGACCTTATTAAGAGAATCAAGATACTCCTGATGCAGATGATAATACTTCTTCATAAACAAGACGTATGCTCCTGAAAGAGCAATTATCGCTCCCAAGAAATAGATCCAATGTGCCAATATGTTATTCGGGCACAAGAGAATAAATCCAAGAGACACTATCAGCTGCAATGCCATATAAAGCAGGCTCACCTTCACATGACCAACCTTCAACTCGTTAGCCATAATCTGGTATGCATGCTTACGGTGGGCCTCGCCTAAGTTCTCGTGTAGCATGATGCGATGAATAATCGTCAGACATCCGTCCACTCCATAAACCAACAAAAGAATCAGGTACGTAACATCACCTGTCCGTAATATCAGCCTACCAATGGCAAACAACAAGATAAATGCAATTCCTATTGATCCCACGTCACCCGCAAAGCACTTTGCCTTTCCTTTGGGTCTAAAGTTGAATATGCTGAACACCAGCACACCAATGATAGCAACAACGAGATAGCTTGGCTCAATAAAATTCGCTAATTCACCAATTCTTGATGGAACTTGAGACCTGAAACTTGAGACATCGAGCAATAGCAGTGGAATCAACACTGCAAATGCGTAACCAGCCGTAATGCCATTGATGCCATCCATAAAGTTGATAATATTGGTGGCCCCCACAAACACTATAAAGGCAAGCAGCACCACCCACCACATTTCCCAGTGGAGAATGTCCAGATTCCAGAACATCAGCGCCATCGCCATAAACTGCGTCACCAACCTTACCGAGTCCGGCAATGAATGGATGTCGTCATAGAAACTCACCCCTGCAATCAGCACAAGGCCGACGAGGAACGGCACGTATTCTTGAACACTTAAACCATTAAACCCTTGCGTTATTCCCAATATCGCCCAAACAACCATTGATATTGGGAATATGATTCCTCCACCACGAAGCACAATGGTCGAATGCGATGACCTCTCGTTAGGTTTATCAATGATATTGCATCTATCTGCTATCTTAAAGTACGCCAACTCCAGGACCAACAGTATTGCTGTGATAATTGCGTATGTAATCCAAATATTCATATTGCATTACTTCTTTAAAGCTTTTAATGCGGATTCTATTTCTTCAATTGGCACTTGGCCGCCCCACATACGGTAAACATATTGAGGTGTGATGCAGCCATAGTCCATGGAACACGAACGAGCCTCGTTGTCCATAAATTCTTTCAATCGCTCAATTGTTGTGTTTCCCATATTCTCTAATTCTATAATTCTTGATTTTATTTTTTTTGATGAACTTGTCGAACTATTCGTGTTCGCTTCAATTCAATTTCGGTTCTTTGATAAACAGGAAGCCCTTCACCTGTATCCATAAAGCATGAAGCATAGAGATTTCAGAAAAGTAATGATACTTCCACCTTGCTCTCCAAGTATTCCCCACAAGAGCCAGTTTCCCCTTGATGCCCTTAACGGTATCATGTAAATCAAGTTCAGCCCACACGTCTTCCAACATCTTCTTATCTTGAACGCTTAACCCATTTAACTCTTGAACCTCTCCCACGAGGTACTTACCGAGCTGGTAATAGGAATCATAGAACTTACGTAAGCCAAACTCATCAATCAAAGCGCCCAGTGAATACCAGTCAATCTCCATCTTGTGCTTTCTACTGAACATCATCCAGTCCAGCACGTGCCTCCAAGTCAAGCCTTCATGAAGGAAATGCGAATAAGCATGTTCAATCAGGAAAAGAGCTGTCACCATCACAGGTGGACGATAGAGCCATGAACCATCAAACCTATCTTCTCCTTTATCTTCATTCATCATTGATTGTAGCATAATTTCGAGGAACTCCATCTTATCGTTACCCCTAAAAGGGGTAAAGTATTTGTGGTTCTCAACTGTCAGCCCTGGCAAGTTGAAGGTACTATTCTTATAGAATTCAAAACCTACCTCATAACCATTTTCCTTGACAAGGTCATTCCCTAACGACCAAGCATCAAAATCACTTTTCTCTGGCAGCAGATAACAATCCATATCTACACTTACTCTGTGTTCTGGCCTAGGATAGCATTCAGCGACCACCTGCCCTTTCAAAACGTATGTACGGATATCGTTACTGTGAAATAGCGTAGCCATCTCACTTGCTTCTTTCAGTTGTATGGTATTGTTGTTTTCATCTTGAAGCACCTGACCTATCCATTCTAACAACAACTCCTGTGGCGGTCCTTGAACGCCTTGAACATTTAAACTCTTAAACCGTTCAATACCATCCAGCACAACGCCACTCAGCCCTTGTTGCAAAGCAAGGGCTTGTATCATTTCCCAATCAATTGAATCCTGAAACTTGAAATTTGAAACCGTTTCAGCCCCAATCCCCAATCTCACCAGTTGCAGGAATATATCTCTCAACTTTAAACTGTCCACTGACTCTAAACCTTAAATGCTCAACATTAAACTTTAATTGATGTTCATAATATCATCGAGTCGCTTCAGACAATCTTCCTTGATAAAATGCTCATTATAGTATTTCAATGCATTCTCACCTTTTTCTTCCAGAACGTACTTTTCCTTTTGCGACAGCTCTATAGCCAGTTTTGCAAATCCTTCTGCATCACCAGCTGTTAGCGACCAGCCGCAATCAGCATCTTTGATAACCTCAGATCCTTCACCATTCAGCACTGCCACGATGGGTTTAGCTGCTGCCATATAAGAAGAAATCTTGGCAGGAGCATACAACTTGAACAACGGATCATCGCTCAATGTTACCAGCATCACATCAGCTTGTTTGAAGAACCAAGACATAGTTTCTGCAGGGAAACGGCCAAGTGTGAACACAGTCTTTTCAAGGCCATGCTCTTTCACAAAACTCTTCACCCAATCCAACCTGCGGCCATCACCGACAATAATCCATTTAATCTCTTTATTTTCTTTGGTTAGCAGAGCTGCCTGCATGGTACATTCAAATCCATGCGCCTCTCCCACGGCCCCCGCAAACATCAGTTTAAACCCTTCCGGCAACGTTGGAAGCTGATATTTAATTTTCAAATTCTCTAATACTTGATCATTATCCGTTTGATTCGTATCATCCGTGTTCGATAGAGATGTATTAGAGTTTTTCGTGTCTTTCGATGTTGCAGCATCACTCCATTGCGGATAATAAACCAACTTGTCCTCATAAGAGCCATATTCAAGAATACTCCTTTCAAAGCTCCTCGAACTCATCAATATCTTATCCGAATACTTATACTCGCTCTTTACAAAGTGTCGGAAGAAGCCCAATACATACTTGTTATTGATGCCGCCTGCTGCCGTAAGGCTCTCAGGCCATAAATCCAACACCCATGTATAAAGAGGCACTTTGCGCAACCGCTTATACAACACCCCAGGAGCAGACATCATCACTGGCGATAGCTGCTGTACAAACACACGGTCATATTTATGAAACATGGCATGGAACAACATCCACGCCCATGCCACTATCAAATAGCTGAAATAATTCAGCATTAACATTATCTTATTGTTACCACGAGGGAAAATAGGCAGTCGCGTTACCTTTACATACCCCTTAAACTTCTTCACCCCTTGAATTTCTTGAACTATCTCTTCATGCCTCAGTTTGAAGAGGCCGTACCCCTCATGAAACTTGCCATCAGGGTAGTTAGGTATGCCACACACCACATTAACCTCATGCCCCTGTTCTGCCCAGTGGAAAGCAATATCGTTCCCTCGGAACACCTCAGGGTAAAAGTATTGACAAACAAATAATATCTTCATAGATAATGTTTTCGTATTCGTTATCGTTTTTAGTTAAAAATCACTCAAACCGATACCCTCGCAATTTGATTTTGACCCTTCTAAAAAACGTTTTGCAGTACCTTGGCAAGAACCTGAAAAAATACAATCCAATACCACTTTTCACCGTAACTTGCAACCCAAAGTCCTTTGCCATAGTGTTTTCGTTTTGGTTATCGTTTTCGTTAATCAACTTCGCTCCAAGAAAATACGCATCATTTCCCATGTTCTTTTCATGGATAACCTCACACCACATTGGAACATTCTTGATGTACTCAACCTTTGCGTCCTTTATCTTATCAATGTAGTAATGGCTCCCAAACCCGTAGATTGTCTTTACCGTAGAAGGATTACCACCCTCCACCACACTTACAAAGTGATTCCTTGTGTAATTAATCCTCATTAAATAGTGATGGTCTGTGAAGTATTGGTAGCCATCGGTATAGTAGATAAACGTTCTGTCTGGCAATGACTTTACTCGGTTCTGCAAATCCTCCACGAATCGCACATTCAATGCATCATCATTATCCAAATAGGTCGTCAGAACTCTCTTGAAACACTTATCCGTGTGATTCGTGTCATCCGTGTTCGGTAAAGAAATTCTCTCATTCTCTAATTCTTGATTTGAACAACTTGAACCCTTGAACCGACGGACAACCTCTTCGCGGAAAATCTGAGCGAAATATCGTCCGTTCTGAGGTTCAACATATACAGGCATTAACTGCGGACACTCCTTCTTCCATTCTTCAATTCTCTCTTTGAACCTCTCAGGTGTAGTACAGTCAAACAGCACTATCCACTCAAAGTCTTGGCACGTCTGGTTCTTTATAGACGGAAAACAATATCGCTTAAAAAGCTCAAACCTATGTTCCAGCCATTCCCGTGACCGAACTTTCCTTCCTTCTTTATCCTTACTCCATAGATAAAGGTTGAAGCGAGTTAGGATGAGATGTTGAAGATCTTGCAATATCTAAAACTGTTTTACAATCCTTTTAAATCATCCAAACTTAAAGATTTACATAAAAGTCCTTACTTTTTCCCCCACTTCGCAAATATCTTTTCTAATTGTTCTCTGCTATATCTTTCTTCTACAGAATACAGCTTTGCTTCGTGTTCAAGTATATGGTCAATTGTCCAATAGAATTTTATAAACTTTGATGGTACTCCTCCACAAATACAATATGGGGGCATAGACTTTGCTACGACGGCACCTGCTGCCACTGTCACCCCTCTTCCAATGGTAACGCCCGAAAGGATTGTTACATTGGATCCTATCCATACATCTTCTTCAACAACAACATCTTTGTCGTAACCTTTTGGTTTGTCAACCTCTGTGATTTCACTTACATATTTCCCTATTACTCTTGCATGATTACCAGTATGCACCGTTAAGTTTTCAGCGATGGCGGTATGACCTTTACAAATGAACTTTGCATTATTCGCTGAAATATGAGCATTGGGACCAATACTGACGTTGGGACCAATAAAAAGATTGAGGGGATTGCCAACGAATAATGGAGGTGTGATAATTACATTTTCATCACATTGTGCAAAACTACCTTTATTCACAAAATAACACTTTATTCTTGATAACAAGAAGAAAGAGCCCCTAATAATAGTATTTTGCTTGATTCTTGACATCACAACTAAATATACTTTTTACCTTTTTTCCCAAATTTCAAGCATTCTCGACCATATAGCATCCATGGAATAACGCTCCATCACTCTCTTTCTGGCATTATCACCACATTCCTTCTTTAACTGACAATTCGTCAAAAGAGTAGTAATAGATTTATTTAAAGATTCCACATCTTTAACTGGTGTAAAAATACCAAATTGGTTTTCACCCTCGGTTTCCAACATTTCTGGTATTGCTCCAACTGGAGTGGTGACAATAGGGCAACCACAAGCCATTGCTTCCAATATTACATTTGGGAAGCCTTCTGTGTATGTAGGGAGAACAAACACATCACATGATAGCATTTGCCTTATCACATCTTCATAAGGCTGTTCTCCCAATATCTCCAGCCATTGTTCATAATTAGCAATCTTTAGAAGCTGTTCTCTAATATCATTATGGATGGCCCCCACCAAGCGTAGCCGAATATTTGGAAATCCCTTACAGGCTTGAACAAGTTCAAACACACCCTTTGTCGCTATGCAATGACCTATAAAGAGTAACAATCCTGGCTCTCGCCTTATAGTTCCCATTAATGAAACAGTCTGCATCACACTAGGAGCTAATGGATTGGGTAATAATTCGATATTGGCATATCCACTTTTTTTCAAAGTCTCATAGCTACCTTTGTCAAGTACTATAACCCTATCAGCTATTTTTACCACCTTTGACAAAAGGCGATATTCCCAATTCCTTTGTATAAAAAGTTGAGGAATTCTACCAAATCTGAAATGAATAATACTTTTTACACCTCGTTTATGTGCCATTTTAAGCATCAACAAATCTCGAATGAGGCCAAGACCTGCACTTGATGTAATATGAATCACGTCATACTTATTACGATCCAATACTTTTTTAAAACCATTCAAGATAGAACCGTAATCCTTTAGTGCTAATCTAAGGCGTGGTATTATTGAAATATCATCAGGAATGAATTCACTACGAGCCAAATCAAAAATCTCCAGTTGCACTGGTTTCTCTATCAATGACTCATAATACGCTTTCACATGTTTTGTCCAACGACAAATACCACCTGAGGTCCCACTTGCAGGAGCAGCCAACAAAACTCTCATTCTAAAAAGATTTGAATGGGCAAATAAAAAAAGCTTTCACATTACAAACGACCATCAGCAATGCTTCTATCAAGGGTACACTTCACGTCGAAGATGACATGTTTATCCTTCAAAAGACTTGTTACATCAAGGCCTTCGAATTTCTTGTGAGCAACAGCGGCAATAGCTGAATCAAATTTCTGCGATGGAAGCTCGTTCGCTACCTTGATGCCGTACTCGTGTTCCACTATGTCGGGATTTGCCCAAGGATCATACACCGTAATATTCAGGTTGTACTCCTTCAAAGCCTTATAGATGTCAATGACCTTTGTATTACGAACATCGGGGCAGTTCTCTTTAAATGTGAAACCAAGGATAATAATCTCAGAGTTCAAGACTTGAATGCCTTTCTTCAGCATCAATTTGATAGTCTCTGTTGCCACATACTCACCCATACCGTCATTCATACGACGACCAGCAAGGATGATTTCTGGGTTGTACCCATGTCGCTGGGCGCATTGAGCCAGATAGTAGGGGTCAACGCCAATGCAATGTCCACCAACCAAACCAGGGCGGAAAGGAAGGAAGTTCCACTTGGTGCCAGCAGCTTCCAAAACATCGAGAGTATCGATGCCCATTTTGTTGAAGATCTTGGAGAGTTCGTTTACAAAAGCGATATTGATGTCACGCTGAGAATTCTCAATGACTTTTGCTGCCTCAGCAACTTTGATTGTAGGAGCAAGGTGAGTACCAGCAGTAATCACTGAAGAGTAAACCTCGTTGATGTATTTACCAATCTCAGGAGTAGAGCCAGAAGTAACTTTCTTGATGTGTTCAACGGTGTGTTGCTTGTCACCCGGATTGATACGCTCAGGAGAGTAGCCACCGTAAAAGTCCACGTTCATCTTCAGACCGCTTACCTTCTCAACCACTGGAATGCACTCGTCCTCGGTAACGCCAGGATAAACGGTGGATTCATAAACCACCACATCTTCTTTGCCAATAACCTTACCTACTGTAGTAGATGCACCTACAAGCGGAGTGAGGTCGGGATTATTGTCAGCATCTACAGGGGTAGGCACTGCTACAATGTAGAAGTTGCAGTCGCGAATCTTTTCAATATCGCTGGTGCATATAAAGCTATGGTTTTTGATGGCATCCTGAAGGATGTCGTCAGCTACTTCCAGCGTAGCATCGTGGCCAGCCATCAAAGCGTCGCAACGCTTCTGGTTCATATCGAAACCGACAGTGGGATACTTGGTTGAAAACAGGCGGGCAAGGGGAAGACCCACATAGCCCAGGCCAATGACACAAATCTTTGTCTCTTTCATTGTTGTATATCTTTTATGATTATATTCTTGAAATTGTTAGAGGTTTGCTTTATACCATTCAATAGCCTCGTTCAGGCCACGGGCGAAGTCGTACTGCGGGTCATAGCCCAGCAAACGCTTTGCTTTGCTAATGTCAGCATTGCTATGCTTAATATCGCCCTTACGATCGGGGCCAAAGATTGGCTCAATGTCTTTACCAAGGGCTTTAGTGAGGTCGTAATAAATATCAATCAAGTATTCACGACCACCGTAAGCCACATTGAAAGCTTCACCACTGGCCTCATCGGGTGCAAGACAAGCTTTGAGGTTAGCCTCAATGACGTTTTCAATATAAGTAAAATCACGGCTTTGCTGACCATCACCATTGATAGTGGGTCTGTCACCATTTAGAAGTTGCTTGATGAATTTTGGCAATACAGCTGCATACGCGCCATTGGGATCTTGGCGACGACCAAACACATTGAAATAGCGCAGGCCAATGGTTTTTAATCCATAATGTTTAGTGTATTGTTTTGCCCACTCTTCATCACAACGCTTGGTCAGAGCGTATGGTGATAGCAGATTGCCTTCTACTCCTTCTTGTTTGGGAAGGTGGACTTCATCACCATAAACGCTGCTTGAGGAAGCATACACAAAGGTCTTTACACCATTCTGGCGTGCAGCCTCCATCATATTCAGTGTTCCCTGAATATTGTTGGCACAATAGAATAGGGGCATTTCAATACTGCGGGGCACACTCCCCCATGCAGCTTCGTTAAGCACATAATCCACATCCTTACAAGCGGCCATGCAGGTATATAAATCCTTAATGTCACCTTTGAGGAATGTATAATTAGGATTATCCGTAAATAAATCAACATTGGCTTGTTTACCTGTACTCAGGTCATCGAGACAACGCACTCGATAGCCCATTTTTAAGATCGCTTCACATAAGTTGGAACCAATAAAGCCTGCTCCACCAGTGACCAAGAACAAACTGTCTTTGGGAAATTGTAATACTGAGTATAACATATTATTTTACTTTTTGTTCATTTCATATATCTTCAAATACTGATTTGCACAATTTTCAATGTTGTATTTTGCAAAAGAAGCCTTTGCTTTTGCAGACATTTCTTTGCGTTCTTCCTCAGTTAGCGCAACGAATGTCTTCATCATCTGATAATATGATTCCACTTCTAGGTCTTCCGACATCAAACCATTCTCTCCATTATCTATCATATTGACACAACCTCCAACAGGTGTACACAAAACAGGACATCCGACGGAGAACGCCTCTATTATAGTCATCGGCATTCCCTCCATCTTTGATGAAAGGCACAAAGCATCCGAAGACAACATATAATCTCGGACATTATTTACCTCACCTAAAACAACTACATTTCTTTTCATTAGAGGTTTTAATGAATCAAATAGCGATTGAAATATCGAAGTATTACCAATCCAGACTATCTTTGCCTCGCACCCTAAATCGAGTAATCTGTTAAAAGCTGAAAATAGTAATTGCTGGTTCTTTACTGTTTGGCAACTTGCCACATGCAAGAATACTGTCTGTTTGTCATTATCTCGAAGTGTTACCGTTTTCTTTTTGTAATATTGAGAAACGCCATTGAGTATTGTTACCGTTTTCTTCCCATAAAACTCTTCAAATGAACGTTCCGATTCTTCTGAGATAGTAACTGGCAAGCACACATTATTCCTAAACATCAACTTTCGCGACCACTTGTCTATATACTTGCCTGCTTCTCTTCTCGCCTCAGAATGAATCGTAGCCACAAACTTTGTTTTTCTACACATGAAAGCGGCAAATATCACATACTTTATAGCACCAACATGACAGTGGACTGCATCATAATTACCCCTATAAACACATTTTTTGACTGCGTAAAATAATCTTGGTTCGAACCCTTTTTTTTTATGCATTGTATAAACTCTTATTTTGGGGTTAAGAGCATGACGGAGCGGGTTGTCATCAGATACATCGTATAGCGACAAAACTACCACTTGATGGCCCTGTCGGTATAGTTCATTCGAAAGTTCAAGCACAAAATGCTCTGCCCCTCCTGAGCCAAAAGTTGGTATAACTTGAAGTATTTTCATTATTTTACAAGATTATTTGGCTTTTTTGACATATTATACCATGATTCCAACATAATCCCAAGAATAAAAATCCACCGTTTATACTCAGTCTCCAAGGTAAGCATTATAATCAGATAAGGGATTACATAGAAATAAACGAACCAGTTACCAGACTGTTTTGAAATCTTCCGCGCATATTTCCAGATTACAATTAATACATATAAGAAAACAAAGAAACCTAGTACACCGAACTCTGCAAGATATGTAAGATATGTATTATGTGAAGCCCAAGTTTCACCAAAAGAGATTTTAAACATTGTTTTGAAATTGGAGTATCCCACGCCTAAAACAAAATTCTGATGGGATAGTGCGTCTATTGCTCTTGACCAGATGTCTCCTCTATCAGAAAAATTACCACTTGAAACCAATTGGTCTGTTTCCATGAATCTTTCTATAATTGATTGAGGTAAGTAAGATATCAAGAATGGAATAGCTGCAATTATTAGTATTGTAAAAATGAAAAACACATTGAAATTCCTTTGAGATAACAAGAAACCGGCTATTACGATTGATGCCATAACTAAGCCAGTACGTGAACCTGTAGAAAGAATCATAAGCAGGAAAACGCCAATTCCCCCTAAAACAACAGCCCTTACCTTTTTTGATTTCCCTGAAGAATAATAGCTTAAAAGACATACGATACCCATCGTTAAAAGGAATGCCAAAGCATTCTGATCAGCGCCGAAAGCTGTAAGGCGCTCTTGTCCATTTGTTATTGCATCGTTTAAGATGCTATTTCTAAAATACATTCCAGACATAGCTGCTATTACGCAACCTATGACATATCCAATCATATATAATGCGATATCATCCTTGTCATTAATAGAAGAAGACATAGCAACTGCCACAAGGATAGAAGGAATAAGAAATGTCAATATCTGATTAAATGAATTAGAAATATCAATACCCCATAGGGCTGAAAGGATTGCGTATCCTAATAGAACATAGAAAGCATCGAGCATTTTTGACTTTGGCATTGGAAAGCCGATTAAAGCCCAGATAAGTAGGACAATGATTGCTGTCAGCTTTGCCAGAGAAAAACTCTCCCCTAAAGAAATCGATTCCAAAGGAGCACAGATAAAGAAAAAGAACAGCGAATATTTAAGTAATTTAATATTTTTCTTTTTCATAAAACCTCTTTAACTAGTGTATTTAAATGATACAAGAACGGAAAGTCATACTTTTTCAAGTCAATAATGAAAGTGCCACCCATATTATTAAATGTATGCAGTCCATCATATTTCCCCCACGGCCTCAATTGTCCCACAATAGTATTGTTATCGTAAAACCACACACACTTACCATAGTTGCCACCTTCGCTGTCTTGAGCCGGACGTATCACACCAGCTGCATAGTGGATAAATGAACCCGCCATACGCGCATAAGCCTTTTTAAGAATCACACTCTTTTCATATACGAATGGACCAAATAGGGAATCCGACTTATATACAAACAACTCATTTCCATTGGGTACAGGCATTTTGGTAGCATACATAAAATACTCATCTTCCACTTTTTGTATGATGGCATCCGTCAATGGTTCTTTAATCAGGACTAAGGGCTCAACTAACTGGTCAAGTACTTCATCATACCGATATATGACACTTTCGCCCGAAGCAGAATTCTCTGGGTGGACAAAAAACTTATCGTCAACCCGATAGATTGCAGGAAAAGACAAATGCGTTGGCTTTTCAAGTATAATACTGCAATCAACTATCATGTTGTTTGATTTTTCTATCTTTATACGCGCAATTCTCCCTTTTTTCACATCACTATCAAACTCTTCAACAAATAATTGTAGGAAAGACTCGTCCTCAGAATAGATAAAGGGATCAGCAAACCACTTCTTTTTATATGGATTATGGACTACTTTTACGTCTTTACTCTCCAATCCTTTCTTCAATATATCATCGTGGTAGGCACCATATGCCAAATCCCAAGTATAATGAAGAAGTCTTGATTTGATTCCATCTATCATTTTCATATCCTATGAAAAAATCTATTAAACAAGAATTTAACGTATTCTATTCTTTTTGCCCTATATGGAGCCTTGTCTTTGGGATCATAATAATAACGACAACGGCAACCTTTCAATTCTCTCCTCCACTGTCGTAACGAAACTGTCCTCTTTAAAACAAAATTAAAATCATCGAACTCAACCATAGAATTTAGGACATCCACTTTGCTAGATAACTGTTGATTCTTTCCATTATCAACAAAAAAGTTGTAATAAGCTAAAGGAAGATTAACCCCTGCAACAGCCATGGAGTATGTCGTAGCATCATTTCTGAGATTTAGCTCAATGAAATAGTATTCTTGATCCAGTTTGATACACTCTATACCCCACAATCCATCATAACCAATTTGGCCTATCATTCTTTCCGTCGAGGCCATAACCGAACTAGGTAATTCTGAAGCTGGATATGTGGTAGAAAAAGTAGTTGCTCCTTTATAATCACGATGTTTTTTAACGATGCCTGGAATAATTGATTGACCATTGACTGTGAGTCCAATTATCACCACTTCATATTCACCCTTAATGTATTGCTGGACGAGAACAGCATAGTTCTTATCAAATTCACTAAGAGAATCTTTTAGTTCATCTACATTATCGCATATAAAGATTTTCTTACCACCATGTACACTTTCTTTCGGTTTAATGATACAGGGATATTTAACACTGTCAAGCGGAACTTCATTTGGATAACATTCAAGAGACCAAGGCGTAGCGAAGCCACAGTCACCTGCTAATGAGGTTTGTGCTTGCTTGTCCATATATTGGGATACCCGTCCCTTCTCACCGGCATTAAAGAAATGACATAAAGGGAAAAACTCTTCATAACGTCTGTCAAGGATCATCGACACCTCATCAGTACAAGAAATAGCGATCGGCTTAACATTTACCTTTTGACTAAAAACTGCCAGTGTATCCACAGCATCTTCCGCCGTTACAACATACTTACATTCGGCCAAATACTTAGATTCCTCAATATAACTCCCTTTATGACCATAAAGTATCACATAGGGCTTTATGCCTTCACGTCCAAAGCTTCGCACCATACTCAGCGTATTGTGATGCGAAACTCCGATGATAACCAAATCGTTAATATGACTCATTCTTCCGTAAATGTAAAGTACTTAATATCCAATTCTTATATTGCTTAAAGAAAGGGGTTTTATCTTCCGGGAAATAGAGCAAAAAGCCTTTTGACATCCTAAGCTCTTTAATCCATTGCTTGACCCTCAACTCTCTATGTACTAGCGACAAACTATGGTGGATCTCCCATATATAATATCCCGGGTGGAATTTGCTAAATTTGGTAATAGGGTGTCCTAAAAGATCCTCGATATGATTCAACGGTAAATTAACACCATATTTATAGACAAAACTATTGGCTCCGTCATTCCGAAGATTAATCTCTGTGAAATAAAATTTCCCATCTATTTTGCTATGCATCATTTCGACTGAGAACAACCCCACATATCCAATACGCTTAATCAGTGTTCGGATAGGCTGAATAATGTTCTCATCTTCCAAGGGTTGCATGTTAGCCAAACATTCCAATCCGACATTCTTAGGGTATAGGGTCAGTTTGTTCTCAACGCAAGGAATGATACACTCACCATTTCTTAAACCGCAACCAAGAATACTAATTTCATAATCACGTTCAATATACTGTTGCAATAATATTTTTGGTGTATGAGATAAGAGTCTCTCCAATATAGGCTTGAGGCTGTCTTGGCTCTTCACGACTGTCAAATCACTTTTAGAACCTTTGCAACTAACCAATGACTTGGTAATACAAGGGAAGGGAACTTCACATGGGACATCCTCTGTGGATTCAATCGGAGAAGAAGACCATGGCACATTAAAACCAGCTTCTTTTGCAAGTTTTACTTGAAGACTCTTTTCGCAAAGCTCCTCAATGCTCCATTCCCCAGTAGTATGTTCAAAACGTAAGCCTGCAAATAATGACTTACGTTTGCGTTCTAACGCGATAGCGGCAGCGTCGCTACAAGCTATTATAATAGCATCTTTCCCTTTAAATTTATTGCAGATCAACTCAACACATTCTTCTGGGCTTAGGGCAGAAAAGATCTGGCTAACATATTTACTTGATGCCACAATCCCACTCTTAGCCCCCCACACGACCGCAGAGACAGTAAAGCCCTCACGTCCTAAGCACTGAACAACACCTGTCGTGTTTGTATGATCATTCCCTAATACAAGAACTTGATTTTTAAGCATATAACTGTCACTATAACATAATTAACGGGAACATACATTTAACTATCTAAAAAGTTTTCTGATATAAAACACGATGTCTCCCTTTAGAACAGTGGTTCTGATATCCCTTATCTTCTTTCTTACGGCAGTATGGTATTTATAATTAGTCCATTCATCAAATTGCCTATACATCTTGATTATAGCACGGCTTACTTTTTTGGTTTTATTTCTATCTGTCGCCATTTTTGATGTCCAAGAACCCTTTGCTTCAAACCTATGCACGCCCATCACATCTGATAAAAAGCCAACATAACCTTTAGCCGCCAAAGACAACATCATTGGCAAATCACCAACGGGACACCCTTTTGCCCATGTGGAATAAGGGACATATAATTCCTGTCTGAAAAACATCGTATGCGTTGATATGGCCCCACCTCCTTCTGATATAAGATCTTCAATCGGACAGATTTCTTTGGAACTTGGATAACGAGGCTGCATCTCCTGATGACCATCTGAGAAGAGTCTGATATTATTACAATAGCACAGGCTATGCTCTGGGTGGGTTTCCATGAAATCAACTTGCTTCTGCAACTTCAAAGGGTCAGTCCAATAATCATCGCCTTCACAAATAGCAAGATACTTAGCATCGTTTCTCCATGTCATATAGTATGGCATCTTGGCCTTCTGAATACTATAATGATTGTATTTTAGATTAATAACCAGAAAAAAACAGTTTCGATTAGTTTTATGACGGACAAAAAATCGGATATAATCATCAGTTTCATCATATTGATATACATTTTTTTCACGGCAATCAAAAAACTCTTCACAATAACTGTTAATCACCGCTTGCTCTCCGTCGGTGGAAGCATCATCAACAACGCAGCAAACAAAAGGGAAATTTGTTTTTTGCATAACAAAGCCATCCAATGCATCTTTGATGTATTGAGATTGATTGTATGTACTACATTGTACAAATACTAATGTGTTACAATTATCCATAGTAGCTATTTTCCCTTTTTTGTCTTCCAATGAAAGTCAATGCCATTTCCTTCACCTGATCATACTCTTCGTTCTTCGACACTTTGCATACTATGAAGAAAACTATAGTACCAACGATAATTTGCAGCGGTAAAATAATCCAGTAGGATAAGGGCAAATATTCTATGGGAAAAATTAAAACTGCGATTAAAAAAGACAAAGCGTATGAAGGAGAAATATCCTTTATTTGCATCCAAGAAGAATAGCCTATCAGTTTTCCCGAGTAATGCGAATTAAGGAAAAAAGCTACTATACCCGTGATAACGGTTGAAGCAACCATCCAATAAATATCAATAAAAATACCAATACAAATTGGGCCTATGGCTATTATCTTCTTTATTATTTCTAAAACGAGATATAGATCTGAGCGCTCATGAACTTTAAGCATATTCAAGTTTATAGAATGAAGTGGATATAATGACATACTAATGCAAATTAGGGGGAGATATGTCGCTGCTTCATGCCATTGCGGTCCTATTAAGCAATAAATAAGTGGTTCTGCTACAGCACCCATAGAAACCATAAAGACTGCAGTTACAAACATTGTAGTTTTTATAATTTTTCTGTAAGCACTCTTCATACGAATCTTATCATCCTGTATTTCTGATAAAACAGGATATGAAACCCTATTGACAATCAAGTCAATGTTTGCCGAAAAAATGGTAGAATACTCCTTCGATTTTGAATACTGGCCTAATGTAGCTGGAGAATAGCATTTACCTACTACCACTTGATAAAGTTGTCGCCAAATATTATTTAACAAACTACTTGCCAACATCTTCCAACCAAACCCCCACATATAACTAAAGCTTTGCTTACTGAAAGAAAGATTGGGCCACCACTTATTAAAAAACCATAGACAAATAGTGTTAATGAACTGTTTGCTTAACTGCTGACCAACCAAAGCCCAAACGCCAAAGCCCATAAAGGCCATGCAGATGCCTAAGACACCACTTGATACAGCAGAAATAACAGAAGCCTTTGTTTTTGTTTTAAAGTCTATGCGTTTGGTTAAGACTGTATTTTGAGTTATAGACAATGCATTAATAATTAACATACTGCCCATCACACGGGTTAGGCTTGCCAATTCGGGTCTGTCAAAAAAACGAGCAATGGCCGGAGAAGAAAAGAACAAGGCTAAAAACATAAACACAGATAATACCATATTTGTAATAAACATAGTATTATAGTCATCCTGGGTCGCATCTTTTTTGCGAATTAAGGCTTGAGAGAAGCCACTATCAACTATTGCATCAAGAACGCTTACAAAAATAGTAGTTATTCCTATCAACCCATATTCACTCGGTGTTAATAAGCGTGCCAGGACAATGCCAACAAGGAATGTTATTCCGCGTCCTAAAAAAGCATCGGCCATACTCCACCCTACACCTTTTACAGTCTTATCTTTTAAACTTTGTTCTTCCATTCTTATATTAATATCAATCCTGCTTCGTCAAAAATCTAATATAAAATAATTAGACCTTCATGCTATAACTTTTCAAATATTCTTGAAGCAAAATAAATATCATATAGAGCAATGCCTAGATTATAAACAATCACTCTATCATCATTATTCACTCGAACTGGAATCTTACTTTTTAGCACATCATTCAATCGAGAGAGGTTTCGCATTTCTCCATAATATTGGAATTTCTTAATACTCTCCAAATCTGATGTGATAACATGGTCAAATGCTTTGTCGCATTCCTTAAATCCGCGCATATGAACTGGAATGACTGTGCATCCTTTTTTATAAATTGTAGAATCACAAAAGTCTTTTTCCATAAACGTAACACTTGAGAACACCACATCACTTTCCACCATTAGACTGTCATAGTTGTTACATATCTCAAACGTCAGATTGCTATATTGGCTGAATTGCCCCACAAAATGCTCGGCATGATTCTTGTATCGATACAACTTTACTTTAACAGGTCTATCCTTAATAAGTTCAAAAAGTATTTTACCAATACAAGTACCAATATTACCTAATCCCACCATAGCTATGGTACTATAGTTGTTAGCCAAGTGTAGCATTGAATGTACAGCGATGGCTGCGGTTCTGATAGTAGTAATCAAGCCTCCATCCATCAGTGCTTTTAGATTGCAAGATTCGTAATCATACAATAGTATATCGCCATCAATGTTTGGTTCCCCATTTGCTCTCCGCATCTCGCTTCTGGTCACAACTTTTAAACCCATATAGCCCAAGGAGGGCAATACACATGGCATCACATTAAAGTAATCCTCAGTTCGTAGCGGTATTCTAGTCTTAATAGGTAAAATATACTCATCAAAATGAGCTAAAACCTCATCCACCCAATTATAATATTCCTTGGGACTGATATTCAATTTGCTTATGTCCGATGCAGTAATAAGGGGAATTTTTGCACTAATCATATTTTCCAATCTTTTGTTATTTCCGAAACTCGAATATAGTCATTATATGTATCAATATCGTATGCTCTCACCTTAATACCGCGCATAGGGCATAAAGGTTCGAACATATTAAATACATTGTTAGAATTATAGGTGAGATTGCGCTTTGCCATACAGGCAGGCCCCGTCCATTCAAAGTCTCCACTCTCGCGGCTAAAACTCAAAACCTCACCTTGGTCGTTTGTTCTAACAAAAACTGTCTCCTCGCTTGTTTTATCACCATAGCAAATATACTCGCCTGGTGTTGCAAGCAACATCTTAACATCGTCAGGATGGACAAGAAGGTCGCCATCCCACTCCAGAATTTCATTATTGGCATGGCGTGCCCCAAGGTAAAAGCTAGCACCTGTCTTGGTTTCAAAATAACGATGATTGTAACAGAATATCACATCATCCCTATATTTTCTAACCTCCTCAATTATTTCGCTACCCTGGAATCCTATAACAAGCCTCAAATCCTTTACATCCTTAAATAATTTAAGCTGCCAAGATATGAGAGAACCTCCGTTAATCTGAACAAGGGCCTTTGTCAATCCAAGACCTAAACGAGATCCAATACCGGCACAACTAATCACAACGGATTTTTCGTCAGACACCTCACCTGCCAACTGACACATCTGTCGGCAAAGGGCATGTTCGTTGAAAATAACATAATCAGTAATTGCCATTAGACTTTGGGCAGGATTATGAGTAAGACCTACAGCAATGGAGATATTAGCATGGCGCATGGCTTCCAAATCGTTATTGCCATCACCAATAAAAACAACTGTTTCGCCCAAAGCCTTATACTGATCAACTATCTGCTCCTTGCGTAAGATGGACTTTAGTTTAATCACCTTATCATCTTCACATTCTGCTTCACTACCATAGCACTGGCAACCAATTTTCTTGAAAAGACCTTCACACCAGCAGGTAAGATTGCCTGTAACGATAATACAATCAGCCCTATGAGCATCTATGAATTTCTTAACTTCAGGATACAAAGGAACCTGAGCTAACAAATCAGATGTTTCGCATACAGAGTATTTTCCTAAGATATTTACCCTTCGGATAAAACTCTCTATAAAAGGGATATTACCTTGAATTGTCCGTTTGGTCAATTCTGCAATTTCCTCTTTACATTCAAAATGATTGGCAATAATTGGCAGTGTCTCTGCTGAAGTCACTGTGCCATCTAAATCAAATAGAAATTTCATGTTATCTTAATCTTTTTAACGAACTCCCTTTATTTCATTTAATTGTAATCGATGTGTATTCTGTATATGGAGTATCTGGGTCAAAAATCGCATTGTCATGTTTCAGACCGCGCTGTTCAATAGGAGGAAGTTTCAAATAATCTCCATAAACAAGTTTTAAATAGTTATCCCAGCCGCATGGTGTTGGTATCTTAATTCCTTCAAAATCCATCATTACGACATTATCAAAGTCCTCTTTTGGCCATAATCTTTTTGAAAACGGAGCGATTGTTGACACCCAATGCGATATATACCTACAGCCGTTTCCATTGAACATTGTAGTTAACTTTGTTATCTCTTCGTATGTTTTTATTGGGTTTGTACTTGCTAATTGCCTAATCACTTCCATTTCTGATTCTGAATAGTTGGGGTTTGAAAGTTTCATATAAGCGGAGTTACTAACAACGAGTTCCCGTAACTTGTTGTATATATTTTCACCACGCTCACTATCAACTTCATCTAAAGGGAATACATCAAGAAAAAGGCCATCGTTAAAGCCTTGGTACATAAAGGCTTTACTCAATCCTGTAGTATTCTTATTTCTTATCTTTACAAATGAATAGAAATATCCCTTGTCCGTATAGGGAGTTTGAAAAAAATATGGATCTTCAAACTCATAAGCTAAAGTTTGCATTATTTCATAGTCCTTTCTGGGCATGGAAACATCCAAATCATCATCCCAAGGTATAAATCCTTTATGACGAACTGCACCCAGAAGAGATCCGTCGGTGAAATAATATGTTAAATTATGCTTCTTACATACTTTATCAAACTTCATTAACAAATCTAACAATACAGCCCAAATTTTCTTTCGTTTTTCTGTTACAAGGAAGTCACACCTTACCTCTTCTTCAAAAAAGGATGCTGGCAAAATACCTTGTTTTACAATTCTTTCACATTCTGTCATAGTTCTCTTGTACTTTTTACCATATATACCGTTTTTTCACCTGCAATTGAATCCTCAACAAAACCTTGCCTTAAATACGCATTCTTCGCTATTACATTGTCATTATTAACTTCCAATTTAATCTTGCTGACCCCCTTTTGTTTCACATATGTTTCCATCATTTGAAGCAATTGTCCAAATTGCCCTTGACATCTATAATCTGGTGATACATACACATGAGGGATATATGCGAAAGCACCTTGTCCATTGACATAAAAGGCAATCATGCCAACCAATAGCCCCTCATCATTCCTACAAGTGGCACATTCGGCTTTTGTCGACCATTTCTCAGCGAGCATTTTGAGCCGACCCTCGTCTTTTAAATCTGGAAAGGATTCGTCTGCTTGCAAACGCAGAAAGGCGCAAAGTTCCTCAAGACCAAGTTGCTCAATCTGGAATATCATCCCTATTTCACCTTTATGGTGACGTACTTATCCATATTTTCAATGATGTCGTTCATCTGCTCTGCGCTATCATATTTTAGCAACAGTTCGCCTACACAGTCCTGCGCATCACGATATTTGTGGACAGGGTCGCCTTTCTTGATGTCTGTCACGAAATCGACAAGGTTGTTCTTCTTAAACTCTTCGTCGTATTCAATACCTGCATACTTTCCTGTCTCGTTAGCATGTGCCATATAGTTAGACCAGAAGCCCTTAACAGGTGCCATCTTCAAATCAGAGCAGTTTTCGCCCAATGCAGCTTTGATAACATACGGAACCATGTCAACACCTGTAGCCAAAGCTGTTATCTGAGGAATCAGGCTACCGCCACTACGAGCGCCAAGTTCCAAAATGTAAACCTTGCCGTCAGTACCATAGATAGCTTCTACATTATAGGCTGTCGATTTCATTCCCAACGAGGTAATTAACCGCTGCAAGTCTGCCTCCAAGGCATCAATCACCTCTTTAGGCATCACCGTTGGCCAGCATTCGCCAAGAGGAGCAAAGTCCTTATCTACCTTAGAGCTATAGAACTCATTGCCTAAACAATGGAAAACCAACTTACCATCAGCAGAGAAAGCATCGCCTGAAATCTGAGGGCCATTCTTCACGATGAATTCCTCAATCAGGAATATCTTATCTCGAGAATAAGAAAGTGCATCTTCAACGAATGCCTTTAGCTGTGACTTGTCGGTCAACTTATTGATACCCTTGCTACCAGACGAATCTACAGGCTTCACCATGACAGGCAGTTGGAAGTTGTCAATGTCTGCCTCTGCCTCTTCAAAGGTCTTGTAACTCTTTGCCTTGGGAACATTGAAACCATGTTCAGTAAGGTACTGACGGAAAAGATGTTTTTTGCTCAGAATCTCTACAGACTTATACGGGCAGGTTGGTAAACCGAGTTTTTCACTAACGTATGCTGCTGTTGGTGCTGCTGGGTCTGAGGCGTAGGCTACAATGCCATCAACCTTCAGATCTTTGGCCAAAGCCAACACAGCTTCCTTATCGGTGGTACTGACATTATGATATTCATGGGCATACTGATGACCAGGATTATCAGGGAGATAATCACAGGTGATAACGTAATAGCCCATATCTCTTGCAGCTTTGATGGCGTATGTCTGATAAATGCTGCCACCAAGCATAAGTACTCTCTTCATTTTTACAAGCTATTAACAAATTCAGTGATTCTACGCATTCCTTCCTTGATCTTCTCAATATCGAGTGTGAAAGCTATTCGGATATAGTGATTACAACTCTGGCCGTAAGTCACACCTGGCACAGCTGCGACATGGGCACCACGAAGCAGAGCATAGCAGAAATCAATTGAGTCCATGCCTGTTTTTGAGATATCAACCATCATATAGAAAGTGGCCTCTGGAGCCCTAACACTGAACTTTTCTATTTTGCTTAATCCTTCAAAAAGAGTGTTCCTGCGTTCAGTAAAGATGTTGACCATATTCTTTGAGTAGTCCTCTTCTCCGCTGAGAGCTTTGATGGCTGCATATTGTGATGGAAGTGGGGCACAAGCACAGACATTCTCCTGAAGTTTTGTCATGGCAGCAATAAGCTCCTCGGGAGCCAGCACATAACCAATACGATAACCTGTCATGCAGAACTCCTTAGAAAGAGAGTTAATCAGGATAGTGCGCTCACGCATACCATCGATTGCCACAATGCTTTTGAAAGGAACATTGTCATAAATAAGACACTTATAAACCTCGTCAGAGATAACTACCAAGTCGTGCTTCATTGCCAATTCTGCAATGGCTGTAATCTTATCCTGAGGAATGATACGACCAGAAGGATTTGACGGAGTATTGATCATGATAGCTCGCGTCTTTGGCGTAATAGCCTTCTCAATGTCAGCCACATCAAAGGTCAAATCAGTTTTCTCAGGATTGTCAACAATAACAGGTACAGCATGACACATGCGTACCATCTGGGTATAGTTGACATAGTAAGGAGCAGGGATGATGACTTCATCACCAGGATTCAGCATAGAGATTAGGGCTAAATACAAACCCTCCATTGCTCCTACTGTTACCATGACCTCAGATATTGGGTCATAGCTAAAGCCCTCTTTACGCTGATAATACTGACTGATGGTCTGGCGTAAATCCAGAAGACCAGCATTTTGTGAATAGCGGGTCTTTCCTTCCTGTATAGCTAAGCAAGCAGCATCCTTGATGGCCTGATGTGTCTGTACATCAGGGTCGCCAAGTGTAAAATCTATTACATCGTCATATTTCTTAGCCTCATTGAAAAGGCTACGTACCAATGACAGCTTGATGCTGTCTGCAACAATTGATGTTTTAATCATACAATCTATTCGACAAATTCAATAAAACAAATATTCTTTTAACTATTTTCAAATGTTTGAAGTAGAATCGGAATAGCGGGTATGGGAATGGTGTTCTTAAAATCAAATAGGACAATTTGTTGTAAGGCCCTACCACATTACCCCTATTCACACCATTACTATACATGGTCTTCCGCAACCACTTAAGCAAAGTTTTTTTATCTCGCCTACTTGCATCTAATTCCAAACACTTCTTCAGAAGACCATCACACAAGCAGATGTATTCGAGCAAGTATCTAATGCCATAAGGAATCGTTTGCTTTTTGTTGTTAACTTGGAATTTTTTTACAGTATCAAAAACAGAGACAATAATTGAACGGTATATCTGTAAGAAGCTACTGTCATTGTTTTGGTGACAGATGGATGTTGGAATATCGTTGTAATTATATGTAACTTCGTGAATATAACTAACGCTGGAAGCATAAAGAATTACCATAAAGGTAAACAAACGATCCTCATATATCCGATAATTAGTATTACAATAGATTCCATTACTCTTTAGAAAATCCAACCGATATAAGTTGTTCCAAATGCCCAAGTTAAAGTAGCCACAGACATACTTCTCTATATAAGATGCATACGCAAACTTTCCTATTAAGGTATCCTCAGGAAATTGCTTGATAATATATGTATTTCCGTCAAAATCTCTTTTTCTAAATGAGCCACATACAACATCCACATGAGTTTGTTCCATTCTTTGTTTAAACAGAGAAATTGTACCTTGCTCAATACTATCATCACCGTCAACAAAGAAGAGATACTCTCCTTTGGCTTCGTTAATGGCAATATTACGAACCTTACACAAGCCAATATTCGTTTCATTAATAATTAAACGGATGTCACGTTCAGGGTGTTTGTCAATAACGCTGTTGATAACATCCACGCTATGGTCTGTACTGCAATCGTCAATTACAAGAATCTCTATCTCCTGACAATCCTGACAAATGATGGAGCCAAGACAGACTGCTATTCTGTCTTCCAAATTATAACATGGTATGGCTACCGTTATTGTCATTATTCTACCCTATGACACAGTTGAGAATTCGCTCAATATCTTTGTTGGTCAATTCATGATGCATCGGCAAACAAATCACCTCATTGGCAATCTTTGTTGCTACTGGCAGGTTGTCAGGCGTAGCACTTGGCAATCCACGATATGTACTGAACGTACTTATCAATGGATAGAAATAGCGGCGACCTAAAACATTCTGTTCCTTCATCTGGAAATAGAGCTCATCACGGGTCTTGCCATATTCTTTAGCATTGATAAAAATCGGAAAATAGCTGTAATTGTGACGAACACCTGGCATGTCATCAAAGAAACGAATGCCAGGTACATTGCGTAAAGCCTCACGATAGCGTTGAGCTACCTTTTGCCTATTGGCAATAGCATTATCAACCTGTTTCAGGTTCAGCAAGCCGTAAGCACAACGGACCTCGTCCACCTTACTATTGATACCAGGAGCGACGACTTCTGTTTCTCCTGCAAAACCAAAGTTCTTCAGATAGTCAATGCGCTTCTTAGTCTGTTCATCATGCATCACTAAAGCACCACCTTCCAAAGTATTATATACCTTGGTAGCATGGAAACTTAGCGTGCTCATATCACCAGCATTTAGCACGCTCTCGCCATCAACTTCTACACCAAAAGCATGGGCTGCATCATAAATGACCTTCAATCCGTATTTGTCAGCAATCTCCTGAATTTGCTTCATCTTGACAGGCTTGCCATAACAATGTACCGGCATGATGGCCGTAGTCTTGGGGGTGATGGCTGCCTCAATCTTATTTGGATCTATGCCACAAGTCTTTTCCTCTATATCCACAAACACGGGCTTACAACCATTCCACCAGATACTGTGAGTAGTAGCCACAAAACTATAGGGGGTTGTGATAACCTCACCAGTGATGCGTAAAGCCTGTAATGCAGTAAGTAACGGCAATGTTCCATTAGTAAACAAACTGATATAAGGCACCTTCAAGTACTCCGCAAGAGCCTTTTCTAATTGTTTGTGAAAATTTCCATTATTTGTAATCCACTTGCTATCCCAAACCTCCTTAAGAAGCTTGGTAAATTCCTTCAAATCAGGCAGGAGCGGAGAGGTTACTGTAATCTGTTTATTATTCATATTGTCAATAATTATTTCTTGTCAATTTGTTAATCCAAGCATCAGCCTTTACTGCCATTTTTTTATCATACCAACGAAAGAACCATTTTTCGACTGTAGCTATACGCAATTGGTCAATCAAGTTGCAAATGATGAAAATTGCCAATACCACACCCACACTATACAAAGCCAGAATGCCAGTATTCATGGTAAGGTAATGTCCAACGACATCCACAGTATCTTTCCATAGCCATGTGCGCATTGCATCAGAATTGGCGTGTATCAGGAGAACGCCAAAAGTAGCAGCACCGAAGGTATTGACGACCTTATTATACTTGATATTCATATTCTTGAACCAAAGGAAGGAACAAAAGGCTATGACCACAGCAAAAAACTTGTTGCTATCAGAGACGAAGAAAGAACTATAACCAGCAAATTTACTTTCAAATAAGAGTCTTAATCCAAGAATACTAGCTATAGCCAGTACAATACTAACCAACGTCAGCCAACCCCATATACTTCTACGTTCAAATATCGGTTGGGGGTATAAGCGTATATATGATGCTATAAAGTAAATGATTCCGAACCACATCACATAATTAAACGTTACACCAAATGTTGGAATACTTCCCAAAACAGTGTACATTCCTAACATCAATATAAGTAACAACTCATATTGTCTCTTCGTCATGTTATGCACCAAGACGTTCAAGAATGGTATAGTAACCCAAAACCCTATAAAACAACCTGTAAAATTGTTAGTGAATCCCCATGTGGGCATAATTAACTTAACAATACGTACTAGAGATACAGTCTCATAACCTACCATGACGAATATCTGAAATAGCAACAACTTGTAAAGGTATATCTGAGCCATCAGTTTTACGAACTTCCGCAGAGTAATCTTGCTGGTACACATAAAGTACCCCGTAATCATCAAGAAGCAGTTGATACCTGTTTTCCCCCATGCTCCGAAAAGTGCTAAAAACAAGCTATTGGGCGCAGTTGGTTCAGTCACCAAAAAGCCGTCATCGCCTGTCAAACCACTATTAACTACATAATGGTGGGCAACTATCATCAACATACAGATGATACGATAAAGTTCTAAGTTACTCTCCCTTTGCTTTTTAACAAATACTGACGAATCTTGTTGGATAGGGGTGGAGGGGATTATATTACTTTCCATTCTATAAAGTTCGTTAAATACAATAGTCTCGCTTCACTTTTCTTTCATCTCGTCAATAACATTCAAAAGGTACAGACTTACTAGTTCTTCAACATTGGTTTGGTCAGCTCACGCGTCTTTTCCCTCGAATTCCTACCATTGCAGTAGGCAATACATTCCAAATAGACCTAGGTGTTTCTCATTGATCTCAACAAAAGAATATGTTTCAGCAAGGCTGTCATGTTTTATACTGTTCTTTATTTTAAAACCATGTAAAGTAGAGAACCTAAAGATATTGTGATACTTGCTCCTCTTACCCATAATTGAGTGGTTTGTCCAACTTTTGCATTTTGGGCCATAACCTCATTGGGTTCAACATATACGATATCTCGCTGATGCAAGTAATAATAAGGGGAATTTAGGATATTTGCATCGCGCATATCTAACTCATGAACTTCATATGTACCATCTGGAAGTTGACGGAGGATTTTTACGTTTTCTCGCTTACCATAGACGGTCATATCGCCTGCCAAGGCAAGAGCTTCCAGAACGTTCATCTTATTACGTTCAACAGTAAAAGAACCAGGTCGTTTCACCTCTCCCAAAACGCTTACATAATAATTTAGCATATATGTATTGACCATAAATGACTGGTCATCCTTGAAAAAGGGTTTTAGAGCAGCCTTGACAGTAGAATTAGTCTGCTCTATCGTTAGGCCTGCCACATGAATCTTTCCGACTTCAGGAAACTCAATGTTTCCATCTATATCAACCAAATATCGGTAAAATCCTCCCTGATTCTGATCGTTACCAATCTTCTGACCAGGTTTTAAACCGACCCTTTCACGTATATTAAATGGGGCTGCCATTTCCGGGTTTAAAGGAGAATAAACAAAAATGTTAAGTTCATCCTGCGGCTGGATTATCAAGTCAAATTGCTGTGCTCCTTTACTTCCATCAAACTCATCAGAGTTTTGAAAATATGGAACGCTCTTATAGTTGGCACAGCCAGTAACAACAAGAATAATTACTAATGTAACAATTTTGAAAAAATATTTTCTAGTTTTATTCATTTGGATATTATTTTTCATTTTGATCAATTTGTTTTAGGGATGGCACGGATGGATGAGGGACCATCATTCGACAGGGCGTCTTAAATCTCCAACGGATAACGTGAACTTGAAACAGCCAATCTTGTCGAGGATAACAGTGGCCCTCTTCTTTCCATTTACCATCTCAACGGTTCCCTGAAGGCCTTTCAGGACTTCGGACTCTGAGAAGAAGCCGTCGTTAAGAATGACTGTGTCATTGACCTGTGGAGGGACTTCTTCAGAAAACTCGACATCATCGTCTGCCAGTTGAAGGACAGCTTTGAGCGCATTCATCTGGGCGTCTGGAACGCGGGCAAAGTCACGATGACCTTCTTTGGTTCTTGAAAGCGTGGGATCAACGACGCAATGGGTTAAGAGGGAACACAGCTTGAGGGTTTCCACGCGATGGGACTCATCGACTCTGATGAATACCTTGCCATGGATGACTACCTTTTCAGCAAGTTTCTTGGAGCCACTGGATTTCTGGTGTTTTTTGTATGTCCTGACTTTCTTTTGCTGGACGGCAGCGTACGCCTCTATCTCAAAAGGGACGTTTTTGGAGTCATTGAAAAAAGAGCAAGTTTCTCTTTCTTTGTTTCTCTTGACGCCATAGACATACCAGGCTGTGGGGTCAAACACTTTCTCAACAACGGTTTCCTCCTTCTCCAAATGGAGGATTCGGTTGGTGGTCAGACTGCGCAGCCGACGATAATTTTTGGTTTTCTTTTGGCACGGCTCCGCCGCAGGCCCCCCGTTTTCACTTTGAGCCTCAACACCAGGAATGAACGCTTTAGAGCATTCTTGCATACTCATCGTCTGACGGTTACGTCAGTGCGTTTTGGAACAGCAAAGCTCAAAATGGAAACTTGGTCGGAGCTGACCTAAGAATACAAAAAGAGCGTGAACCTCACTCTGCCCATCCGTAATTTAGGTTGTAGGATTACCTGTGCTAAAACAGACAGAATTCATGCTCACGCCG
>JAEEGL013028818.1_pt1 | contig 29162 bp, 31 predicted proteins | sample 9134231 | NCBI WGS metagenome assembly JAEEGL01 (sample SAMN16246548, study PRJNA631951) | gut metagenome | biome: gut microbiome; feature: rumen; material: fiber-attached | host: Bos | place: Iran: Karaj | collected 2018-10 | reverse complement strand
TACACCCCTCAGTCACCGCAAGCGGTGACAGCTCCCCTTGCAGGAGGAGCTTCTAATGCAACGCTTTCTTTTATCCGTAATATTAACGCATATAACAAATCACTGCTGCCGATACCCTTAACTGTCAACACAGGTATTTTTTACCTAAGACAGAACGCTTAAACGCGGTGTTAACATAGGCATATCTCCGTTTTCCCGCCGCGCTCCCTGCAGGCGGAGCTTCTAATGCAACGCTTTCTTTTATCCGTAATATTAACGCATATAACAAATCACTGCTGACAATACCCTGACTGTCAACACAGGTATTATTTTATCTAAGACAAAACGCTTAAACGCGGTGTTACCATAGGCATATCTCCGTTTTCCCCGCCGCGTTCCTTGCAGGCGGAGCTTTTAATGCAACGCTTTCTTTTATCCGTAATATTAACGCATCTAACAAATCATTGCTGACGATACCCTGACTGTCAACACTAGTATTATTTTATCTAAGACAGAACGCTTAAACGCGGCGTTAACATAGGCATATCTCCGTTTTCCCGCCGCGAAGCTCCTCCTGCAAGGGGAGCTGTCATTCTGCACCGCAGAATGACTGAGGGGTGTTAAAAAGTACCTTTATGATATTAAAAACTATCTTTATAATATTAAGAACTATCTATCTTATATCACTCTTTAATGCGTTCTTTCACAGCATTATCTATCGCCGCACAAACCACTTCAAAATTCTTATCTATCTGTTGATTTGTAAAGCGTATCACGCATAATGACAATTTCTCAAATACAGCCGTCCTTTTATCATCATACTCAATACCATCTTTGGTATAGTGCTGTACGCCGTCCAATTCCACGACCAATTTTGCCTTTGAGCAATAAAAATCGGCGATATATTCCTCTATCGGCCTTTGTCTGTAAAATCTGACGGGATAAGTCCTCAAAAACCGATACCACAGTTTTTTCTCCCATGGCGTCATGTTCTTGCGTAATTCTTTTGAATTTGCCGTATGCTTTTTATTGTAACCCGTAAAATCAGAGAGATTATTCAAACCAAGCCTCACATCTTCTCTATTTCTGCCATCAGTTCGTCAAGAAGTTCGTCCTCTTTGCATTTTTTGAATATCTCGCCTTTTTTGAAGATAAGACCATATCCCTTGCCGCCCGCAATGCCTATATCGGCTTCTCTTGCTTCGCCCGGGCCGTTTACGACACAGCCCATAACGGCAACCTTGATATTTTTATCAAGGTTTCTGCATTTTTCTTCGACCTTGTTTGCCAGGCCTATAAGGTCTATTTCCGTTCTGCCGCAGGTTGGACATGAAACAAAATTCACGCCGAACTGCCTTAACTCCAGACTTTTTAAAATCGCCTTTGCTGCCTTTATCTCCTCCACGGGGTCTCCCGTAAGTGAAACACGGATAGTATCGCCTATACCCATGGACAAAATACTTCCTATGCCGACTGCCGATTTTACGGTACCGTTGTACACAGTACCGCTTTCGGTAATGCCGACGTGCAGCGGATAGTCTGTCTTTTCGCTCAGAACGCTGTATGTACGCATGGAAAACGGCACGCTCGATGCCTTTATCGAGATGACCGTATCATGAAAATCGTATTTTTCCAGTATCTCAACGTGCTTCATAGCGCTGTCCACAAGTCCCTCGGGGGTAACTTTATTACCGTACTTTTCCAGAAATTCCTTTTCAAGTGAACCCGAATTTACACCTATGCGGATAGGTATGCCCTTTTCCGCCGCCGCATAAACAACAGCCTTGACACGTTCCTCATTGCCTATATTACCGGGGTTTATTCGCATTTTGTCAACGCCGTTTTCTATTGCTTTAAGTGCAAGACGGTAATCAAAGTGTATATCTGCAACAAGAGGAATGTCGATAGAACTTTTTATATCCTTTATGGCTTCGGCCGCCGCCATATCGGGCACAGCCACGCGGATTATCTCACATCCTGCTTCTGCAAGCCTGTTTATCTGCTCCACAGTAGCCTTTGCATCACGGGTGTCCGTATTGCACATGGACTGGATAGCAACGGGATTATCGCCGCCTATTTTTACCTTGCCTATCGAAACTTCCCTTGTTTTTTTTCTTGTTATAAAGCCCATAATTATCCTTCTCTCTGTATTATTTTATAATGCGTGTAATATCGTTGAATGCCACAAAGACCGCAAACAGCATCAAAATCGCAAAGCCCGCAAGATTGAGCATACCCTCTTTTTCGGGCGGAAGTTTTTTTCTGCGTATTATCTCCACAACATATACAAGCAGTCTGCCGCCGTCAAGTGCGGGAATGGGAAGCAGATTCATAATGCCTAAGTTAGCGCTTAAAAGTGCGGTTATATTGGCAAGCATAATAATAGAAGCCGCCGTACCCGACTCTTTTTTGGTGGTCTGGTAGGTATCGCCGACAACGCTCGTCACACCGATAGGCCCCGACAGTTCGTCTACCGCAATATTCCTTGTAAAGAGCATAACTATACTTTCCGCAGTCACTCTTAATGTAAAAAGCCCGTCATAGCATCCGCTCTGCACGCTTTCCAAAAGATTTGCGCGGGGCACTTTCTTTATCTCTTCCCTGTCGTAAAATCCGACATCTATCATAGGCGCTTTTGAAAGCATAACAACACCCATGATATATCTGTTTTCATCCTTTAAAAACTTTGGCGTAAGCGATACGTTGACCTTTTCGCCGCCACGTTTAAGGACTATATCCATAGTACTGCCCTTGCAGCCTAACATAATATAGTTAACATCACTTGCTGTGTGAACTCTTTTGCCGTTGATAGAGATTATCCTATCACCCGCCTGTATGCCTGCCTCCAGCGCAGCTGAATTTTCACGTACAGACTCTACCTGTGTGGTGCTGACGCTTGTCATCATGCCAAGCACTATCATAACAGCCAGCGCAAGCACAAAATTCATAAAAGGTCCTGCAACGCAGATTATTATGCGTTTCCACACGCTTGCATCCATAAAGCCTTTTTTACTGCCCTCGGTCTCGTCCGTCATACGGCAGAAACCGCCCAAAGGGAACAGCCTTATTGAATAAAGCCTGCCGTTTTTTTCCCAGCCGAATATTTTAGGTCCCATGCCGACGGCAAATTCCTCTACGTTTACTCCGCAGGCTATCGCCGCACACATATGTCCCCATTCGTGTATCACAACTATTATACCGAAAATAATAAGTGTAAGTATTACAGACAAAATCTATTCTCTCCTTATAATTCCATAGCGGCCTTTCTTGACCACACATCCGCTTCCAGCACATCCTCAACGGTATAATTATATTTAACGGTGTGCATATTCATTACCTTTTCGATTATTTCGGGTATCTGCAAAAATTCTATCTCGCCGTTTAAAAATCTGTTTACCGCTATCTCGTTTGCGCCGTTCATAACACAAGGCATAGTACCGCCCGTTTCTATCGCTCTGTAAGCAAGCGCCAGGCATTTAAACCGCTCTGTCTGCGGCTTTTCAAATGTAAGTGTCGCCGTTTCAAACAAATCGAGCCGCTTGAAACTGTTTTTTACCCTCTTTGGATATGTCAGCGCATACTGAATGGGCACTTTCATATCGGGCACGCCAAGCTGCGCTATAACAGCGCCGTCCTCGTATTCCACGGCGGAATGTATTATGCTTTGCGGATGGACCGTCACCTGAATTTTATCAAGTTCCACATTAAAAAGCCACTTGGCTTCTATCACCTCCAACCCCTTGTTCATAAGTGTAGCAGAGTCTATGGTAATTTTTCTGCCCATAGACCAGTTGGGGTGTGCAAGTGCGTCCGCAACGGTTATTCCCTCAAGGCTTTCCCTTGTTCTGAAAGGACCTCCCGATGCCGTAAGAATTATTTTTTCTATCTTATTGCCGTCATTTCCCTGCAAAGACTGAAAAATAGCCGAATGTTCGCTGTCCACGGGGTACATATGAACATTGTTTTCCTTTACAAGCTTCATCACAAGTTCGCCGCAGGTAACAAGTGTTTCCTTGTTGGCAAGTGCAATGTCCTTGCCCGCTTTTATAGCCGCGACCGTAGGCGTAAGACCTATATTTCCGACTACCGAATTTACAACGGTGTCGCTTTTTTCATACACCGCCGCCGCCACAAGTCCATCCATACCCGTAAGAACGGGGATATCCAGATCTTTTATATTCTCCTTAAATTCCTTTGCTTTCTGTGCATCCATAACACATACAAGCTCGGGTCCGAATTCTCTTACCTGTTTTTCAAAAAGTTCTATACGGGTGTTCGTTGTCATAGCCTTAACGCTTATGCCGCCTATCTCCCGCACAACATCAAGCGTCTGTGTGCCGATAGAACCCGTAGAACCGAGTATAGTTATATTTTTAGCCATAATATCACCTTTAATGTCCGTTTGAGACCAAATTCAATAAAATATATATCATAGGCGCGGTAAACAGTACGCTGTCAAATCTGTCCAATATACCTCCGTGCCCCGGCATTATATTGCCGTAGTCCTTTACATTCATCTGTCGTTTTATCGTTGAAGCCGCAATATCTCCCACCTGTGAGAAAGCCGCAGAAACAGCGCCGATTGCAAAGCCTATGACCGCCACGGGCGGAGCGCCGTTTTCCTCGGGTATAAAGCCGAGTCTGTCGCATACAAGAAAATATACGACAGTCAGTATTCCCGCACCGATAACGCCGCCTACAGAGCCTTCTACCGACTTTTTGGGGCTTAAAACGGGCGCAAGTTTATGCTTGCCGAATTTTACGCCCACAAAGTACGCAAATGTATCGCTGCCCCATGCACAGATAAGCGGCAGCCAGATAAGATACGGCGCGATTTTATATAAGTCCACAAGGTTGTACATAAGCATACCCACATATAAAAAACCGAAAGCCGTTATGCTCACATCATGTATATCGGTCTGCTCGTGCTGTGCTATAAGAAGTATAAGCAGCACAATGACCGCCGCCAATACCATAAATCCATTCAGCATCATATCACAGTTTTCACGCATGAATACATACCATATCTCCGCCGCAAAGCCCACAAAATGCACGGGTTTAAGCTTGCCCGAAACTGCCCTGTACAGTTCAAACATACCAATAATCGAAATGACCGCAGCACCAATTTTAAGCGGCAGAAGTCCGCCTAAAAACACCGCAATAAAGATAAGTGCGCCCACAACGGACGAAATCACTCTGACTGCCATACTATTCCTCATTTCTGCCGCCGAAGCGCCTGTCTCTGCTCTGATAACTCTTTATTGCATCTATAAGGTCGTCTACCGTAAAATCGGGCCAAAGCTTATCGGTGATATAATACTCCGCATAAGCACTCTGCCATAAAAGAAAATTCGATGTTCTGAACTCGCCGCTGGTACGGATAACAAGCTCGGGATCGGGGGTCGGATAACTGTCGAGATTTTGCGATATAATCTCCTCGGTAATGTCCTCGGGCTGTAACTTTCCGTCCTTTACGTCCCTTGCAAGCTTCTGCACGGCACGTTTTATCTCATCTCTTCCGCCATAGTTCATGGCAATGGTAAGATGTATGCCCTTTCTGTCCTTGGAAGCCTCTTTCAGCTTCGCAATATCATCCTGAAGATCGGGTGCAAGGCGTGAAAGATCGCCAATAGAGTCTACCCTGAAATCACTGTTTATATACTCGCGGAAATATTTGTTTATATATTCGCGCAGTATGCCCATTATGCCCTTGACTTCTTCTTCTGCGCGTTTCCAGTTCTCGGTGGAAAAGGCATAGACCGTTATATGCTCCACACCCAGATCTCCCGCCGCATTAAGCATACGGTCAAGCGCATCCGCACCCATTTTGTGTCCCATAACACGCGGAAGCATTCTTTTCTTTGCCCAGCGGCCGTTGCCGTCCATAATTATCGCAATATGCTTTGGTACATTGTTCGCCATATCGTTTCCCTCTCTTTACAAAAAATAGTCTGATCGTAAAAAATCAGACCATTTTTATTTTAGTCAATGATATTCGTATTCCGCAGAAATAAATTTCTGCTACATACTCATAACCACAGGAATTGCAAGCAATTCCAAATTCAGCGGGATCCTGAACATTGCACCGCAAATATAGATGCGAACCGTCTTTGCCAGGATCTTGCGCAGCAAAAAAGCTGACCCACTGAATTTTAAGTCAGCACCCCTGCTTTAAAAGCGGGGGACTTCCTTAGTTGGTTAAATAGACATAATGTCCTTGTTCTTAGCTTCTACAAGCTTGTCGATCTCACCCACATACTTGTCTGTAAGCTTCTGTATCTCGGTTTCAAGGCTCTTAAGCTCGTCCTCTGTTATCTCGCTCGACTTTTCCATTTTCTTAACTTTGTCAACGGCGTCACGGCGGATATTTCTTACAGCGACCTTTGAGTCCTCACCCTTTTTCTTAACGTCCTTTGTAAGTTCCTTACGTCTTTCCTCTGTAAGTTCGGGGAACACCAGTCTGATTATCTTGCCGTCGTTGTTGGGATGGATACCAAGCTCGGATGTGTTGATAGCCTTTTCGATAGCCTTTAATGTACTTGAATCATAGGGAGTGATATTGATAACTCTCGCCTCGGGTGTTGCAATATTCGCAAGCTGATTTATAGGCATCTCGCTGCCGTAACATTCAGCCTTTATCTTATCCAGAACGTGCGGATTTGCACGGCCTGCGCGAATGGTCTGAAGCTCGCTTTCAAGATTTTTTACTGTTTTTTCCATCTTTTCTTCAAATGCTTTTGTTTTATCGGACATAGTGCGTCCCTCCTTATTTTAAAATAATTATTTTCTTATACGGTCACTACCGTGCCTATTTTTTCGCCGTTCGCAGCCCTTACAATGCCGTTTTCCTCGGCAAGCCCGAACAGTACAACGGGTATTTTCTGCTCATAGCAAAGGTTTGCCGCCGCAATATCAATTACCTTCAAATTCTTTTCTACGATATCTTTGCAGGGTATCTCGTCAAATTTCTTTGCATCGGGATACTTTGCGGGGTCTTTGTCATAAACGCCGTCGATATTCTTTGCAAAAAGAATGGCATCTGCCGAAAGTTCACACGCACGAAGCGCCGTGACCGTATCGGTCGAGAAAAACGGATGACCGATACCCGCCGCAAAGATAAGAACTTTCTTCTCCGCAAGATATTTCTCCGCAAGGTCCTTTGAAAACTCCTCTGTTACCGTACCTATCTTTATAGGTGTCATAACAGTTGCACTGCCGCCTTTTTGTCTTATAAAATCGGCAACATATATCGCATTCATAACCGTCGCAAGCATACCGATCTGGTCGGCCTTTGTTCTGTCCATAGCGGGGTTTGCGCTTCTGCCGCGCCAAAAATTGCCGCCGCCGATAACAAGCGTTACCTGAGTACCCATAGCGGTTATTGTATTTATCTGGTCTACGATACCCGAAATAATATCGTTGTCAAAATTGCCCGCAGAGCTTGAAATAGCTTCACCGCTCAATTTTAAAACTATTCTCTTGTACATAAGATCTATACCTTCCTTTAAAGGGCCGTAAGCCCAAGTTTTTTAAAAAGTTTTTTTATGTAATTTTCAAATGCCTCATCCTGCTGTTTATCAAGCCGAAACTCGTTTTGAAGCGTACCCGTAACAAAGTTTATCTTTCCGTTTTCGTAATTGATATTCAAAAACGCTTCTTTAAGGTTTTCGTGCAGAAGCGGAAGTTTGTCTTTCGGAACACCCAGCACAAGTTTAAAGACCTTAGGCAGTTTTTTCCCTTTTATTATGTTAAAAACAACGGGTTTTAATACAGCCCACGGACAATTGCCCTCGGGCGCTTCTTCCTCAAAAAAATCCTTATTGACCGTACCGTCAATACTAAAGTTGCAAAATGTCGTTATCTCACAGCTGTGCACCCTGAAAATGTCAAAGCCGTTTTCGCGCAGGAGAGCGTTCATAAACTTTTTTATATCCTCGCCGTCCAGAGAAAAAACGTACATTTATTTCTCCTTTTTTCTGAGGTATTCGCGTACAGAATCGTCGGTCAGTCTGTATGTTATCATGCCGTAGTTCTCATCTGCAACAACGCCGGGCTGTACATAGAATACAACGGCCTGATTTTCAAAATAGAACTGAATGTCCTCTTCCGTTACCTTAACATCTTTATAACGGTTTCTGTTTGTCTTGGAATTGAAGTTTTTAAGCACAAGTTCCATTGTTTCGCCTGCTGTCGGGATAAGCGATACCTGGTCGGGAGTAACCTCTTTGCCCGTTACAAAATCATAATTTACCGAGCCGTACTCAACCTGAGAGTTGCCCGCAATAGTTGTTGTCTTTGTGAAAAGCACAGAAATAACATTGTTCTTGTTGAATTTCATGGAATATTCCACCTTAAGTGAATAAGGCGCATCGGCCTTTGAAGATACAAACTTGACGTTTGACATATACTTCTGGGCTTCCTTTGCATATTCCTTTACAAAATCATCGCTCATCTTGCGGAACTCAGTCTTATTGGCATCATTGAATTCCTTGATGATAGCCGAATATCCTTTCATGCTTGGATAAACTATATCTACGCTTAAATATTCTTTTTTATCCGCTTTTTTGCTCACTTTTACTCTTGCGGTCTGGTATGTCATAGCACCGCCCGAGTGTTCCTGTGTGTAGTATATTCTTTTGTTTGTTATTATATCCTGAGCCGATGTTGCGGCAAAGCCCGCAGCGGGACCAGATAAAGTCATAACAAATGCAGCAGCTAAAGCAATAAATTTCTTCATAAAAATGCACCTCCACGCTTTATTAAAGCTGACATATTTTTCTACAATAATTATACCATTATTATACCCTTATCGTCAACCGATTTTTTATAAAAAAAAGACTGCGGAAAAATAACCGCAGCCTTATAATAAATCATATTTTATTTTACAGGTGTTATATTTTGGTCTTTAAGCACAACGTCGTGAGCGCCGCCCTCTATGATACTTACGGAAGAAACAAGTGTAAGCTTTGCCTTTTCCTGTAATTCGGGGATGCTGAGTGCGCCGCAGTTGCACATTGTATGCTTGACTTTTGCAAGTGTAACGGCGAGGTTGTCATGCAGATAGCCCGCATAAGGAACATAACTGTCAACACCTTCTTCAAAAGAAAGCTTCTTGTCGCCGCCGAGGTCATAGCGCTGCCAGTTTCTTGCACGAGCAGAGCCCTCGCCCCAGTATTCCTTCATGTAATTGCCGTTTACGATAACTTTGTTTGTCGGGCTTTCCTCAAAGCGTGAGAAATAGCGGCCGAGCATACAGAAATCACAGCCCATTGCAAGTGCAAGCGTGATATGGTAGTCGTGAACGATACCGCCGTCTGCACAGATAGGTACATAGATGCCTGTTTCCTTGAAATATTCATCTCTTGCGGCAGCAACTTCGATAACGGCTGTTGCCTGACCGCGGCCGATACCCTTGGTCTCTCTTGTGATACAGATAGAACCTCCGCCGATACCTACCTTTACAAAATCCGCACCTGCTTCCGCAAGGAAACGGAAACCGTCTCTGTCAACAACATTACCCGCGCCGACTTTTACGCTGTCGCCGTAATGTTCTCTTATCCAGTCGATAGTGAGCTTCTGCCACTCCGAGAAGCCCTCGGAAGAGTCGATACAAAGCACATCCGCACCTGCCTCAACAAGTGCGGGAACACGCTCCGCATAATCGCGTGTATTGATACCTGCGCCAACGATATAGCGCTTGTGTGCATCAAGAAGTTCAAGCGGGTTTTCCTTGTGTGAATCATAGTCTTTTCTGAAAACAAAAGCCACAAGTCTGCCGTCCTTGCTCACGATAGGAAGTGCATTGAGCTTGTTGTCCCATATAATATTGTTAGCTTCTTTAAGGGAAGTACCCTCTTCCGCATAGATGACCTTTTCAATAGGTGTCATAAATTCGGAAACTTTTGTAGCCCTGTCCATACGGCTTATTCTGTAGTCACGGCTTGTAACGATACCTACAAGTCTGCCCTGGCTTGTACCGTCTTCCGTAACGGCAACAGTCGCATGGCCGCTCTTTTCCTTAAGATCAAGTATATCCTGAAGTGTCTGGTCGGGGCGGATATTGGAATCGCTTATTACAAAACCCGCCTTATAACTTTTTACACGTCTTACCATATCTGCCTGGTTCTGAACGGTCTGAGAACCATAAATAAAAGAGATACCGCCCTCTTTTGCAAGCGCGATAGCCATTTTGTCGTCCGATACGGACTGCATTATAGCCGATACAAGAGGTATATTCATATATAAAGGAGACTCCTCCTGACCCTTCCTGTATTTTGCAATGGGTGTTCTTAAACTTGTGTTCTGCGGGATGCACTCTGCCGAAGAATAACCCGGCACCAAAAGATATTCGCTGAATGTGTGTGACGGTTCGCTGTAGTAATACGCCATTTTTCTCGCTCCTTTTCTGTAGTCCGATAATAGTTTTTTAATGTTTAATATAAAGATAGAAGATGTACTTTCATACATCTTCTATCTTAAAAGTAATTATATCTATTAAACCACAAATCGACAAAAATATCAACACTTATTTTAAAATTTTTTCAAAAAATTTTAAATTTTATTTCATCGAGTCTTTAGAGCCAAGAACATTGGCGATCTTATTTTCAACAAGTTCCTGTATCATGTCTCTTGCAACACCGAGATAACCGCGCGGGTCAAATGCTTCGGGCTTGTTTGCAAATTCCTGTCTGATGCCTGCTGTCATGGCAAGACGGATATCTGTGTCCATGTTGATCTTGCAAACGCCAAGGCTTGCTGCCTTTCTTAACATATCATAAGGAATACCGCTTGCGCCCTTCAAAGCACCGCCGTACTTGTTGCAAAGCTCTATAACAGCGGGATCAACGCTTGATGCGCCGTGAAGTACGATAGGATATTTGGGGAAGCCTGCTTCTTCAAGCTTCTTTGTGATAACTTCGAGACGGTCAAAGTCAAGCTTAGCCTCGCCCTTGAACTTGTATGCGCCATGGCTTGTACCTATAGCGATAGCAAGTGAGTCAACCCCCGTTCTTGTAACAAAATCGACAGCCTGATCGGGATCTGTATAAGTAGCGTTCTTTGCATCTACCTTTACCTCATCCTCAACGCCTGCAAGCTTGCCGAGTTCAGCCTCAACAACAACGCCGTGAGCATGAGCATACTCAACAACTTCCTTTGTCTTAGCAACGTTTTCTTCATATTCGAAATGAGAACCGTCAAACATAACGGAAGTAAAGCCGTTTTCTACACAAAGCTTACAAGTTTCAAGATCGGGGCCGTGGTCGAGATGAAGAGCGATGTCGATACCCGTTTCCTCGATAGCAGCCTGTACCATGCCGTAAAGATACTTGGGGCCTGCGTACTTAAGAGCACTCTTGGAGCACTGTAAAATAACAGCCGAATTCATCTTAGCCGCGCCGCGTGTAACACCCTGGATGATCTCCATGTTGTTGATATTGAAGGCACCTATTGCGTACTTGCCTTCATAAGCCTTTCTGAACATTTCCTTAGATGTAACTAATGCCATAATATAATTCCTCCTTTAAGGGCTTTTGCCCTTTAATTTTTCTCCATGGAATGATTATACCACACATTAAACAAATTTACAACCAAAATTTTTATTTTTTGTTAAATAGTTCACAATACTTTTTCGGCATTATATTTCAAAAGATATACGCAAACGGCAATTTTTTCAAAAAAATTATTGATTTTTTTTAAATTGGGTATTGCTATTTTTTTATTTATGGTATATAATAATAACAACAAAAGAAAAACGGCACTAAGCCGATCAACAAATCAATATCCTGAAATGTGCGCCAGCCATAATTTTTGAACCTACATGACACAAAAGGGATTCCTATAAACCATATCTGATGCCGGGCCTCAAGCTAATTCCCTTTGGGCGGAGGAGGGCAGATGTGTGGGTGCGGTTGCCCACCTATCTTTGATAGGTGTCAAAAAATGGCAGCGGCATTTCGGGTTTTTTTATTTAATAAATTTAAGGAAACCATATGAAATGGAATATATTACAAAAACCGATAAACACCGATAAAACAGCTGCCGATAACGGGATATCCCCGATATGTGCAGCTGTTCTTTTGAACCGCGGTTTTTCCGATAAGAAAACAATAGAAGAGTTTTTGAACACCTCGTCCAAAAATCTGCCCGACGCGTTTTTGATAAACGATTTTGAAAAGGCTCTCGCAATTTTATCGGATGCCCTCGATAAAAAAGAAAAGATCTATATTTACGGCGATTACGACGCGGACGGCGTTATGTCTACGGTAATTTTATACCGCGGACTTAAAACGCTTGGTGCGGATGTCCATTTTTATGTACCCCACCGCGTACACGACGGCTACGGGCTCAATTCTTCCGCAGTGGAACGAATACACGAAAGCGGCTGTAAGCTTCTTATCACCTGCGACAACGGCATAGCCTCACTTAATGAGATAAAACTTGCAAAAGAGTTTGGCATGAGAGTCGTTATTCTTGACCATCACGAGCCTGTTGTTGAAAACGATGTTCAAAAACTCCCCTGCGCCGATGCCGTAGTTGACTGCAAACGTCACGACAGCACCTACCCTTTCCGCGAAATGTGCGCAGGCGGACTTTGCTATCGTTTTATAAAGGAATTATATAAATATATGAATGTACCTTTCCGCCTTGACCGCGAGCTTGTGACTTTTGCGGGCATAGCGACTGTCTGCGACATGGTGCCGCTGATAAGCGATAACCGCATATTCGCAAAAAACGCCATCTATCTGCTTAATCACGATATCAGAAATCCGGGTCTTTCCGCTCTTGTCACCCTGCTTGAAAAGCCGGGGACAAAAATAGGCGAGTATGAGATAGGCTTTCACATCGGTCCGTCCATAAACGCAATCGGCAGACTTGAGGCCGCTTCGGAAGCCGTGAAGCTTTTTATAAGCGAAGATAAAGACGAAATATCGGAGTATTCAAAACTCCTCTATCATAAAAATAACGAGCGAAAACAGATAACCCGCTCCGCGGAGGAACGCATAACCAAAACCGTCGATGACTCCATGCCCGTGCTTGTGCTATACGACCCCGACACACACGAAAGTGTCGCAGGTCTTATCGCAGGCCATATCAAAGAAAAATTCTGCCGCCCCACCCTTGTTATAACCAACGGCGAGGAAGGCTGCAAAGGTTCGGGGCGCTCGGTCGAAGGGTATGATATGTTTCAAAATCTGTCGGCTTTCCGCGGACTTTTCACAAAATTCGGCGGACATACCATGGCTGTCGGTTTTTCTCTTCCTTATGAAAATATAGATAAGCTCAGGACAGCACTCAACGAAGCCTGCCCGCTTAAAATTTCCGATATGGAGCCAAGCATACGCCTTGAATACGAAATACCGCTCGATCTTGTCACTCTCAGCCTTATCAGAGAACTCTCGATACTCGAGCCTTTCGGCATGAAAAATGAACGTCCGCTTTTTTATACCTCAAACGCAAATATCAGTTCGATACGTTTTGTGGGTGCGGACAAAAATATTCCACAGCTTACTTTTTCCGCCTCGTCAAACAAACAGATCCGAAGCGTATTTTTCGGCGGCGCAGAAAAAATAAAGCACCTGCTTGAACAAAACATGAAAGCCGACTATATAAAACCGCTTGAAAACGGCAACACCCTTCGGATAAACCTTAGCGCCGATATTGCATATACACTTAATATCAATACATATAACGGCGTTGACTATCCTCAGCTAAATATCATAGACATAAAAAATAACGGAGCGCAGTTTTAAACCGTGCTCCGTTTTTCTTAGATCCGATATTCTTTTTTGATCGTCATTCTGCCGCTTTTGTAACATTTTCCGTTGGTACATCTGCTGTTTCGGCTTCATTAACGCTTTCCGTCGGTACATCTGCTGTTTCGGCTTCATTAAGCACTTCCGACTTATAGTATTGTGTCCATTTTATATTTCCGTTGGCACTGCTGTCGTGTACATCGGGGCATTGACCAATTATTGACGACTCTTCGTCAAGACGCCATTGGATAAACCAATTTCTTAAAATATCATCGTCATCATCTTTTTTGGCTTTCTTTGAACTTTCTGCAGTAGTTTCCTCTGTGCCGTTTTCCGCTGCCTCGGTCATATCTTCGGTCTCTTCTTCTGCCACGGGTTCAGCATCAAACCTTTCGCCGATATATATAACACCGTTCTTCGGCACGCCGTATGCCTTATATCCCGCATTAAACAGGGCTTTATCGCCATCGGCTTTGGGCTTTTCACCCGAAAGGTCAAGACCCTCGGGAGATGCCGCCATGGCAAAATCACCATTTTCCAAAGCCGTCTTAAAATCTGTATTCTTCTTTTTAAGGTATCTCATGACAGCACTGTCCGCCGCAAGCGTCCTTGTGTTTGCCTGTGTTATTTCATCATTATGCGCTTTCTGTTCTTCCTTTGCCGTGCGTATTTCTTCTATCGTCATTCCCGCGAACGGATTGTCGGAAATTTCCATATTATATATGTAGCTGCCTTTTTCTTCGCCGCTTTTCCATACAAACGCATCAAAGGCATAACTGTAGTCGCCGCAATAAACCGTTATTTCCGTTTTCAAAAATGGAGACTTGTCCTTTTTGTTGGCTGCATCCACAAGAAAATTAACATAAGCGCTTTCATCTATTGTATACTTGTCTTTTTCGCTTACAAAATCCGTCGGTATGCTTTCGCCGTTACCATTTGCCAGACGTACAAAAGCGGATTTTTCGCTTTCAAGCAATTGTCCTGCATTGTCGGGGGAAAGTTCGTTCACTGTCCCGCAAATCATTTCATAGGATTGCTCGGCTTTTGCTTTGTCTGTAATATCAAACGCAGGATTTTTCCTTAATCCCGTGAGAATAAAGGGCAAACGATAAATAAAGCCGCGCATTATTCTTATTGACGGGTCATTTTCGGAAACGACTTTGAAATAGTCTTCCTGATCAATAAGTCCCGAAAGGTTAAGGGTGTCAAGATAGGCCTGTTTATCCCTGTCGCGTATAGCATCATACTGTTTCATTGTCAGTTCGGTCAGTTCCACAACATCAGCCAGGGCAGGATTCGCGGAATCCTTGTATACTTCAAGGTCTATATTGCCAGCCGAAATACGGCTTTCAAGCTGAATGCTTTCTATCTTTTCACTGTCTGTTTTGACCTCCTCAGGTCTCACAACAACAGGCTGCATCGTTCCCCCGCATCCCGTTGTAAGGGCTGTAATAGCCGCAATTAAAAATATTCTTTTTTTCATCTTTGTCCTGCCTCCTCTTATTTACACAAACAACGGTTCAATTTTCCCGAAAAAATTGCTTTTCCGTTTTTTCACAAGCCGTCGCCTAGTTACATACAAATTCCATTTGTCTTTTCCAATCATTGTTTGACTTACTTGAATGATTTCTTTTCCCTGCCATTCACAAAGTATTATTTTTCTTTGAATCTCAGCCTGCCGAGCACGCCGCTTTTATCAAGCACCGCTATCAGTGCCGCAGCTATCGCTATGCCCGTTCCCGTCTGCATAATATTTCCGGGCAGACGTATCAGCGCATATTCAAGGTCATACATAGGTATTTTAATCAAGGTATATAAAAGTACCTGCACAGCTCCGCCGACTATCGCCCCCGGCAGCCAGCCCCACTTTTTACCTTTGAATACTTTATATGTAAAAGCACCCATTATTACCGCCATTATCGCCTTTATAAAAAATGTCGGCAAAATATAATGGGTGTAGCCGCCCAAAGCATCAGCAAGCGCCGCACCTATGCCGCCCGCAAACGCACCCCTGCGCGTTCCGAGCAGCATTACCGCAATAAAAATCATACAGTCGCCCAAATGGGTATATCCGCCCGGCGCAGGTATCTTAAAAAAGAATGTCATCACAAATACAAGCGCCGCCGCTATCGAAGCAGCAGTAATATCTTTTGTTGTAAAATTTCGGTTCATATACAACCCCCCCGATTTTATCTGCGGCGTCTTTCGCGCGTGTTATTTGCGGAAATACAAGCCGCGATCAAAATCATGTAGATGTTCATATCAAATCCCTCACGCGCTTCAAGCGAAAGTTTTGCGGGCATATATCCGCCGCTTGGTGTAACGGCCGCCGTCACATCCGCAACGGGCGTACCGTCCAGTTTATATATTCTTGTAAAGGCCATGTTTCCATGAACATAGAAATCAAGACCCTCAATTTCATAATCCGCACTTCTCGGGGTTGCGACCAGCTTGCGCCTTACGCTGAAATTATGCGCGCCAAAAACATTCACCTTAAAGCTTTCCATATCAATAGGATCGTATTTTATTTCCGCAACAGACTCCCCGTCGGGTGTTTCCACATCATAAGCATTGTTGTTGAGCGCATGACGATGAACGTGATAAACGAGCATACCATAATCATTTTTTACCGTAATAGACGGTATACCGCCCATTACAGAAACATTTTCACGTTCCACAAGCAGTCTGCGCGGAAGCCCGCTTTCTGCAAGTTCCATACCGTAACCGACAGGCTTTTGTGTAATATTTCTCGCATTGTCATGCACAAATTTATCCTTTGCCCTTAATGTATAGCGTATAGCCATAACCGAAAAAATGATAGGCATAATAAATGTAAGAGAATAGATAACAGGTCGGCCATGAGAAAACGCCATAACCATATTATACGCCGATGCAGCACCAATCCACCCGAATATCAATATCATAAACTTAAACAAAAAGTTCATAAAGCCGCCGAAAGAATGGGTCTGTGTCCTGACGGTCTGCCCCGTCGAAAACTCCCCGCGAAGCTTTATCTCCTCCGCCTCTTCCCTTGTGACCTTGCAAAGCGTTTTAACCGTACCGAAACTTTCCTTTATCTCGGCAATGCACATATCACCCTCGTTTATAGTGCCGTCGTCCTCGACCACTATTTTATAAACGCCCGAAGCAGATGCCGCCGTTTCTTCGTTATCCGCCACGCAAAATTCCATTCTCGCCTTGCCCTGAGCCACAACATTTTTATAAGTCACTTCACCCAGATATAACTTCGGTCTCTGCAAAAAAACAGTATACATAATATATACACCGACAGCGCCCAAAAGTCCCGTTATAAGCAATTCTATCATGTGTTCCGCAGCCACTCTTGCAAAATTGAGTGCAGAAAAATTGCCTCCCAGCGCACCCATGCAAATAGATATGACCAAAGCAAACGAACCTATAAATACCAGCCCCACTATAATCGAGATTATAGGCGAGGCAGTATCGGATGTATTTGATTTTAAAACCTTATATCTCATATAGACTACCTCTGATACTTTTATTGTTGTATACAAGTATACCACAATCCTCTTGTCATTTCCATAGAAAAATAAAATTTTTTTTATTCTTTTATACCGATACTTCCTTTTTCTATACATTCTTTGACTTCCTGCTTAAACGCCGCAAAATCCTGCGGATGATTGACCCAATACAGCGGACACAGCTTCCCCGTTACGTCATAGTGGCGTATGATGTCCTTCATCGGGTCCAGACCATATCTCTTACAAAGGTCCGCGCACAACTCCACAAGACTTGCATACGTTTTTTCACTAAACTTCCCGTCATCTTTCGGGTGGCAGTTCTCAATGCTTATCGAATAGGCATTTGCCTCATTCGTACAATACGCCCATTCATTCTCCGGCACACATTGAATTATCTCGCCTTTCAGCCCCACTATGTAATGACTTGAAGCATACCCATGCTTTCCGTCTTTCAGACTCTCAAAATAGTTCCTGTTGCCCTCTGCACTGCTTCCCGCATTCCCGACATAATGCACGGCTATCTTCGTCACTTTCCTCAATGCCGTCCTCGGCCTTGAATACTTATTAGGTGTCAGAAGCATCTTTGTTATATTCATCTTTTTCGTCCTCTCCCTTCTTCCTCAAAATATCGATCGCCTGCATAAGCACCCCGGGTATCGGCACACCCATGGCCGCGGCATTTTCGATTATGCTTATCGTTTCGTTTGTAATAAATCCAATGACCGCAGCGTCCTTAATAAAAGCTGAGCCTATCACAATATCCAGCCTGCACGCCATAAGCACTATAAGCATAATAACGCCCTTTTTGCAAAGCCCCTTAAACCCCGCCTTGCTGTCCAGCGCCCCGTTTTCGGACTTTTGGCTTTTATGGAAAAACGCCGCCACGGCAAACCCCGTCACATAGTCTATTATCATAAAAATCACAAGCGTCGTCAGCGCCGCATCCCAGCCGCCGTAAACTTTCGCGATCATTGCCCCGACGATCCCAACCGCCGTACACAAAGATTCTTTCATACATTCACGCTCCTTATTCCATTGGCGGGCTGCTTTTTATTTTTAAAAACGCATCTTGCGCACCGCCGTTTGTAAACACCTTGCACCCCGCGGTATCCCGCCATGCTCCGTTTTGCATTATCTTCACAATATCTCCGTTCTGCCTTATCGGCACATACCCCACAGGCCACGGATACCCGTCATTCTGCCCGTCCAACTTCCACACGCCGAAGTTTTTGGGGTAGCCGTTCTTGTCCTTTTCAAACTCGGTAAAAGGTGTCGGGTCTGTACCTGTCGGATAAGCATAGCCGTCATTTTGGCCGTCTATTGTCAGCATCGGAGTATATGCTATGCTCATCGTGCAGTCATACCAACCAACAGACTGTGGTGTCCACCCGCTGCCCGTCCAGCCGCCTGCTAAGTATTTAAACTCGTTATCATAATAAAACCTGCTGTTGTGCGTATATATTTGCAAACGTACACTGTTTCCCGCTGTAACGTTGATCCCAAGACTAAAAGTTCGGTCGGCTCTGTCGCCCGTGACATCCACGGTTTGCGTTACCACCACGCCCCCGCTTGAAAGTTCGGCGGTTATGGTTGATACTGCTCCTTGCTCTACTTGTTGCTGTGTCAGAGTACTTGCCGCCGACAGCCTGTTAAGCGTAACTCTCCAATCAAGCGGTGCAAACAAATATGCTGTAGACGTGCCTCCCGTATCGGTATTGCCTGCGCCTCGGGCAAAATCATAACTTTCCGTTATCATAAACTCACCGCCCTATCTCGCAAAGCCGTGGTCATGCAGCCATTGCCCGTTCTGTATTTCCTCGGTCGTTGCAGGGATAAGAGCAATGCCTGTTAGTCCCGCTTCCGATGCTTTATCGCTGTCATAGTACGAATTATACGCAGACCCGCTGCCATCGTACCTCGAACACCTGCTTCCGGTCACAACTATCGCTATGCAATTAGATATACTTCCCTGATATGACCTGTAATATAAACTGCCTCCTGCTTGTAATGTACCCCGAAACTCGCAGTTTACAATTCTTGCATTTGCACCAAAGCAGCTGCAATTTCCGGTTGAAATAACATCCCCGACAAAAATAGAATTCCAAACCGTCGAATATGTGTTGCCTGTCCAGCCTATCCACGGCTTACTGCTCTTGTTACCGTTATCGCTTTTTAAAACACCTGAGTACGAACAGCTTCTTATAATGTTAGCACCGTCTGAATAATTTATATATCCGACCGCCTCGCCTGCCAAAGTTTCAAGAAATCCGGAAAACGCACAGTTCTCAATTACGCAATTGCGCCCGTTTCTGACAAACGCAGCTATATCGCTATATGCAGTAACAAATACATTCGTCAATTTTAAATTTTTGATACTGCCGCTGACTGTATCGAACAAGGCCCATGTGCTGTTTCCCGAATAATAAATATTGTCTATCTTATGCCCCTGACCGTCAAAATTTATGTACCAAGTACCCGTACAGCCCGCCCAGTTGTACGGGTTATCGTGCTCTTTCAAATCCGCAAAGTCAAGGTCTGCTGTCAGAACGACATCCAGATATTCACTTGATGTACCTCGTCCGTATTCTCCGTTACCGAACTTAACCAGTTTTTCTATCGTATCTATTTCAATTACTGCCATTTACTCACCGCCCCTTTATTACCGCAACACTTCCCTCGGGCATATTCTCCGCATCCGCTTCGGCCTCTTCCTCCGTCGCGTACACCTTGAATATCACGTCCTCAAACTCGTCCCCTGCATACTTCTTGTATACCTTGACCCCGTTTGAGTTCTCTTTGAATTTAAACCCGTATTCATCGCCCGAAGAATCATAAAAACTTATCTCCGCATTTCTTCCGCCTGCCGACTTTTCCGCACTTATGCCCAATATCTCACTTGCCGTTCCGACCGCTTTAAGACATCTGCACTTGTACATATCTTCGGTTTCCGCACTCATTGCCTTGTTATGCTCTTTCGGGCTTAAAGCTGTAATACCCGCCGAAAAGTCCTCCAAAGAAACAAAGTAAAGCTGTTTCCCGTCTTTCGTCAGCATCTCGGTATGGTACTCTGCGATATTGGTTCTGTCCGCAGGAACAACAAGCTGTTTTGAATAGAATTTTATCCCGTTTTCCTCTGCTTTTATAAAGTTTCTGTATGTCTGCTGCATCTCATCCGTAAAAGTCTTTGCATCATTTTTCCACTTCCACCCGCTGTCCGTCATTTCAATATTCGGTATCAGAGCAAAGTCCGAAATATTTGTTTCTATGCCCTCTATAAGCGCACCCTCGGATAAAATGTATATCAAAGGGTCGTAAGCCACACTTGCGCTGACGATATACGCCGCCTTGTAGCTTTGCCATACGAAGCCTGCACCCGTTATCTCCAGCTGTATATCAAACTTCCCCGCATATTTCGTCTCGTTTATGTCGGGTCTCCACTCCATTATAAGAGTGCTGTCTGCCGCTTTTATCTCCAACTCCGACGTGAAATTTTCCGTCTTTACCGCCGCAGCCGTTACATTTCTGTTCGGCAGTTCCGACAACGGCACATAAAAAACAAAAGTATATGCCTTGTCGGAAAACTGCTTTACATTGTATATTGCAGGCACGGGCTGTCTGTTTTCTATTCTTATATCCATAGCCCCGCCCCCTTATATACCGACAGGCACTATTCTATAGCTGATCGCAATGTCGTTTTGCGAAGCCTCGCCAAGCATAAATACCGCATTTTTGTTTACGGCATCAAAAACAGGCATCACCGCATTTGCTCGGTCATTTGCCGTAACCTCTATAACGTATGCAAAGTGCTCCGTATCGTATCTGTAGTCTGCCTCTGCGCCGTCCCATGCCTTGCTGACATCCTTTGTAAGTGATGTATGGCCTGCGGGTATGACCGCATTGCCCGTTCTCGGCTCCATCGGGCTTATATTTATACAGCCCTCACAGCTTATAATGCTGCCGTTGTCATAGTCTATCCCCCATGCTATATAGCTTTTGCCGCTGCATCTGCTGCCCGTTACCGATATATGATACTGCAAGGATGTATCATTTACATAAAATATAAACGAATGTTGCGGCACCGTACCCGAACCCGTATAAATAAAATCACAATTGTTTATTATCACCATCGGTACCTTGTCTGTCAAAACATAGTTTCCGTCAATTTTTATGCAGTTGCCCTCTCCATGCACAAAACGGCAGCCGTCAAATACAGCGCTTTCTATTCTTGGTTTAAGATAAACGCCGTTTTCAAGAAAAGCTATATTTTTAAACACCGTTCTTCCCGCACCGATAAAAAAGCTCCTTACACCCGTTGTGATATTTACCTCGCCAAGCCCGATAAAAACTGCATCACCGTCAATATCAAGCGTATATACATCATAATCCCCGGGGGCGATATACACAGTACCGCCCGTTTCGGCAGCCCTGTCTGCCGCCGCCTGAAAGACCGTTTCGTCCCTTGCCGCGCAAATATAGTCCGCCACAGCTTTAAAATCCGCCGCGCTGTTCTGCGCCGCAATAAGCACGGACTTTCTGTCCGCCTTGTCAGCTTTCAGTTTTGCCGCATAGACCGCCGCATCCAGAATGTCCGCATTTTCGTTGAAATCGTCAACATTGTAATAATCCCCCTGTTCGGGTTTTATCAAAGAATAATTATCCGTAATTTCTGCCATTATTCCAATACCTCCTCCATAAGTTGTCTGTGTGTGTATTCTCCCATTTCCTCATGCGTAAAACGCCTTAAAAAACCGTGCGTGTTGTACATAAGATAAGCATTTATGACTATGTTCGCAGGCACTATCTCTTCAAGTACCTCTTTTAAATAGTCAAACTGATTTTTTGCGGCAAGCGCAAGCCCCACAGTAAGCGTGTATTCGTCGTTTGCATATTTTAAGATAAAATTTCCCTCGCCGCAAAGCGCATTAAGCTTGTTTTCAAGACTTCGCATAGTATAAGGCGTGTCGCCGTTCAAGGCACTTTTTATCCTTAATCTCCTCAGTTCTATCGTGTCCGTGTCCTTCGGCACTATCGCAAGCATCTTCTCCCACCGCTCACAGCCGTATTCGTCCATGCTGTCTATGAAACATTCGTCAAGGATAAGATCGCCTTTTGAAAAAAGCAAAGTCAGTTCGGGTTCTTCCGCCTTGTGTATCTGTAAAAATTCGTAGACCTTTTGTAAAATGTCGGGCAGGTAGCCCGTTAAATGTACCTCTCTTGCCATTATCCAAGCACCTCGCCCTCAAAAGTCGAAGCGGAAATATCAATAATGCTGTCCTTGTCAAGCACGTAATTCTGCGCCTGCCCGTTTATTTCTATATCCGCAATATCCACAATGCCCTCGATATTCAGAAGCCTTGCGCCAAGCTGCATGATAAAAACGGTAATGCCGCTGCTGTTAGCCCATGCCTTGTTAAGTTCCGACAGATAGTCCCGAACTTCCGCAAGTATCAGACTTTTAAGAGACTCAAAATCATATCCCTCGGCATAAGTGATGTCGGCCGTGATATTAAGCTCCGTTTCGTTCACGCCCACCACAGTCACCTGATGACCGATAGGCGCAATACCAAGCCCCTCGCCGCTGTTGGGTATCGGGTCTACCGCCGTTTGTATATCGTCCACCAAAGCAGATGACGGCACACCGAAACTGCTGTCCTGTATCACCAATTTGACCGTACCCGCACCGTTCCAGTCCGCCGCCTTGTATACCTTTACACCGCCCACACCCGCAAGTGCAAGCACTTTCTGTTTGTAATCCGCCACATTTCCGCCAAAAGCCTGACTCTGTAAACTCGCCATGTACCGCGCCCGAAAGACCTCTGTGTCCTCCTCGTCCTCGCCCGGCACAAGCAGCTCAACCAAACGCGCACTCTCCAACCCCTGTATGTACTCAATGGGTATCAATACCCCGAATGTCCCGTTCGGCGCCGCCCCCGCCGTTTCACACCTCATTCGCCACAAACCGCTTTCAAGCTTTTCGACCGCATAATAATTGAATTCGCCGCAGCTGAATCTTTTGTTTGAAATATCAATATCCGTTGGTAAAATTTCCGCTGCAAATTCGCCAAAACCCTCCTCTTTCGGTGACAGTCCCCGCTCCGCCGCACGCTTTATCAGATATTGTCTTGTCGCAGTATCGGCAAAAGCCTCATTCAAAACCGTTTCCAATTCCAGATACATCAGCTGTATCTCCACCGCCGCAGGCGCAAGCGCATCCCATATAATGCTGCCTTCGCGCTTGTCAACATCTGTATTGACCCTGCGCAGCATACGCTGCATAATAATATCAAAAGTCATGTCCTCAAACACTTAAAACACCTCCCTTTGCGCCGTCACGCTTCCCTCCGTGGTGTCCACAGTAAAGCTGACCGACAGCTTGTTTTTGTTCCTTGTAAAATTAAAATCATGCACAGCCGTTATCCTCTCGTCCTGCATCAGCGCTTCCGTTATCTTCTGTTCGACCAACGCATACACATAAAGCCCGTCCATTATCTTGTCAAGCTCCGTACCGTAATTTGTGCTGTAAATGATATGTAAAAATCTGTCGGTCATAAGAATTTTATAAACTGCCTGCCTCATAGCAGCAAGCCCGTCCGCATATCCCTTTATCCTGTCATTTTCCATATCCAGCGCATAAGTTTTAGTCGGATACAATACCACCTTTTCCACATTTCTAAGTCCCGTAAATTCATCAGGCACCATTTTTACTCTCTCCTTTCATCACTTCCAGAATATAAAATCTCTGCCCGCCCTGCATCTGCAAAAGCACCAGCCTGTCGCCCTTTTCAAGCCCGTCAAGTTTGTTGTTCTCAATAAAAAAAGCCCTTGTCACAGGCTTCTTCTGCTCGGTCTGTATCAAAAGACCTCCCTCTTCACTTTCATCCCTCACCACCTTTGCAAACATCATCTCCAGCGGGTATGACTGCCGCACGGCCTCCACCGCCGCGCGCTTTATCAAACTTAAAATATCATTCATCTGAACTCACCGCCTCTTCCGCTGCATTTAATGTCCATAAAATGTCCGCCGTCTTTAAATCTGTGTATCACACGCTCCGCCGTCATTTCCGCAGACAAAATAATATCCCCGAGATCCATGCTCACAAATAAAATACTTCCGCCGCGCACTTTCAGATCGCCAAACACATTTTTTAGCGTCAGCTTTCTTTCAAGCAAATTGTACTTTTCCAAAAGCGTCCTGCCCTTCAGATTCACATCCGCATCCTTGTCCGACAGCCTTTCATAATACTGCAATAACCCCCAGTTCGTCTGATTTTCAGCCCCATTGAAGATATAAAACTCCCTCTCGCCCGTTTCATCATTGTCAACGGACAATTTTATCCTGTTATACACATTGTCAATGCTTGTACTGTAATCATACCCCTGTATCTGTGTCTCATTCACATAAATATCGGTTTTCAGGCTTTCCCTCGGCTTTAAACATATTTCCCCGAAATCGTCATACATCACATAACCTTTTCCCGTGCGCTCATACGTCAGTTCCGCCGCCTTTGATAAAATATCAAACAGCGTGCCCTCTTCCACGCGCCGCTCTATCACATATTCCGTATCGGCAATATCCCCAAGCCTTAAATTATAGTCCTCGGCGATCATTTTCAAAAGCTCGCTGTACTTTTTGTTTTCATATATATAACTGTCCTTGTTTTTAAAATATCTCAGCTGGTCGTAGGCCGTCACATTTATAAAATTTCTGTCCGTCCTCGACTTTGTAAAAACATATCCGTAAAATACATTTTCGCCGTTTACCCTCAGTCTGACCGGGCTTCCCTCCCGAAAATCAATTATCTCATCTTTCATCACACAAAATTTCAGACTTGACGGACTTCCCGTTTTTTCCGTGGTATAGGTTATCTCCCCCTTTACAACAGGCGCATAAATAAGCTCGTTTTCTATCAGCAATTCGCAGAACGTTTCTCCCTCGCTCTCCAAGCCGTAAAGTTTCCCGAATCGGTAAACACCCTCGCGGCCTGTCACGCTTTTTACGACCGAACTTGTTATCTCCTTTTTCTCGGTCCTTTTGGCTGCCGCCGTCACTCCTGCACCATTTCCCGCGCCCTCGGGCTTTACGCCGCCCTGCCAGCCCCAGCCCCTGAAATTGGGTATGGAAGAAATGCTGCACACATAGACCGTCTTTGCGGGATTTATACATTGCCCGCCGCCTATGCTCAGCGCAACATGTCCTACCGACGGGTCTGTTCCGTTAAAATAGACCGCCGCTCCCGCGGGAATATCGCTTTTATCGGCAGAAACACACCACTTGCGGTAAGCCTCCGTTGCCGTGCCCGCGCTGCCGTAAATTCCGCCCGCCTCATAACATAACCTCACAAACCGCTGACAATAGCCGTCAAATTCCGAAGTGCCTATCTTGCTCTTTGCATAAGAAATTATCTTGTCCGTCTGCGTCAAGCTACCGCCCCCTTTATCTTCAGCACGGTATCGGGATATATCCACCAACCGTTGCTGCTGCTTGCTCTGCCGTATTTCCTTGCGGCCGCCTCTATCGCATCCGAATTTTCATCATATATCTCCTGCCACCTGCTGCCGTCGCCTAAAAACCTCTTTGCAATACCCCACAAAGTATCGCCCTGCACTATCGTGTATTCCCTGTCCGCGCTCTCCGTTTCCCTCTGCGGCTGTGACACCACCGCCGCCGTATCGCCATCCGCACTCTCACTCACCACAACAGTCTTTTTAAAAACATATTCCTTTAATTTCAACGAAGCAACATAGTCGCATCCCTCTCTTGTGCTCTCACTCACGGAATAGTCCTCCAGACTGCAAAACATTACAGTTCTCCCGTATTCGCCCCTTTCAATGCAAAACATAAATTTCTTCTTTTCGTTTTTGAGCCGCTCAAACAGCCCCAAAAAATATTGTGCATTTAAATACCCGCTTTCGTATAATGAAAACGGGTAATTTTTGTTGGGCAAAAGGCAGTCAAAACTTATCTCCGTCAGCCCTTTCATATTCAAAATATTGTATTCCGAACCGTCCGCCAGATCGACCGTAGTGTTCTTGTTCTTCACCTTTATCGTCACCTTTGACGGCGTAACGGGTAACAGCGCCCCGTCAATAAAAAAATAGTACATACAGCCACTCCTTTCCTTTTATCAATACGCATATACACCCTCTGCCGCTGTCGTTATCGCTTCACGAAGCCTGTTTGCAAACTCGTCCATTATCTCGTCAACAGCCGTTTCCGATGTGATGTTGTTTGTGATACTTCCGCTCTCAAAAACGACCTCGACTCTGTTTTCGCCGTCTGCACCAAACGACGTTTCGTTATATATCTCATCTATACTCGGTATATCCCCGATAAAAAACTCACTCTCCATACCTGCCGCACGCTCCGCAGGCATAATATCCTCTCCGAAAGCCTCCGTCATCCTCGACACTATCTCGTCAGACCTCGCCTGCCGCCTTTCCTCACTTTCCCAAACTTGGCTATTATAAACATCCTTCATTGTCTGTACTTCATGGCCCGAATAACTTTCCCTAACAAAAAAACTCATTATCCTGTCATTTTTCTCGAAAGTGTCAACGCCTTTTGATACCACATCCTCCGCAATGTTTCTCCTTATCGGGATCAATTCAAATATTTCATTTATTTTTTCCCTTGTTTTATCAATCAACATTTTAAATTTATCTATCGGTTCTGTTTTTACATCCGATATTTGTTCCATAAGCATAAAATCGTTTTCGTATCTTCTTTCCGCCGATCTTCCCATACTCGGATAAACTTCTCTTACGATCTCCTCTCCCAAAACAGAAAAGCTGTTCTTTAATTCTGCAACAGTCCCCTGCGGACTATTACTGACCGTTTCATACATACCGCCGACATTTTGATTCAGTACCTCACTTATTACCGCCGCACTTCTCATATCATCCGACATATCCTTATAAATTCCCGTATACCGATCTTCGGGAACAAGCTTTTCAATAACGGCTTTTTGTGCATCGCTTATTCTGAACCCGTTTTGCTCCGCTTCGACATAATCACCTTTTGCTATCTTGCCTATGCTGTCCGCAAACCTTGCCATAGTGCCCGCGTCCACAGCACCGCCGCCCGACATTCCCGCCGCATAATCACTCAATGTGTCCATCATTGAAGCAACGGCATTTGCATCATCAAAATACTTTGATAATTCCATTGCCCCTTCTATCATGGTTTCATCTGTATAAATTCCTTTATCTTGTATATTCTCTGCTTTTTCTTTTATAAGCGTATAACTTCCGATATCCCTATTATATAAACCAACCGCAAGTTTCCTTTGTGTATTTAATTGTTGTTCATACAAATTTATGCTACCCGGAATATATCCCACCAATGTATCTATGACCCATTCAATAATTTTATTTTCAACCTTCCCGGCTGCTTTTTCAGTTAATTCAACTGCATCCATCAATAACACCTCCAAATAAAAAATGCCCCCTTGATCAAGAATCACTTTTCTTATCGTTTATTTCTTCCTCATTTTTTTGGCAGCCTTTTTCTCGTTTTCGTTTCTTATATCAATACAGGCGATAACAAAAGCCTTTTCGTTTTTCTCCAGACCCGCAAACTGCGAGGGCAGCATTTTCAGCTTGTGCAGCGCATAATACGCATACACAGCCTCAATGTCACCCCCGGTTATCAGTTTTTTGCCTTATCTATCTTATCCTGCATACTTTCATTGTCATTTTGGCTGTTTATGTACTCCAAAAGCGCGCTGTATTCTTTCGGATCGTCTATCATGGCAAGCAAAAGCTCCTCGGGAGTCCTTACACCGTAACTGTCCTGCAATTGTGCACTGTACAGATTAGGCTCGGCAATAGAAGCGATCGCAAGCTTAACAAGATACTTCGATGTATCTATCTTCGTGTGATAAACATTCGCCTTGCCCTTTACAGGCACCTCATAGGTGCAGCTTTCCCTTATTTCTTCGCTTTCCTTTGTAGTCAGCGGCTTTATCGTCCATAACAAAGGCTCGCCGTTCTCATCACAAAGCGATCTTGTCGCCGCATACTTCGTGTTTTCTCTCTGTTTTTTGTTTTCTTTTAAAAATAAAGATAAATTGCTCATAAAATCTTCCTTTCTTTTGGATAAAGGCGTTATGCCAAAAAACATAACGCCCCATATCATAAACTTTTATTTATTGCCGATCACTTTTATAACATACCGTCAAGCACATTAAATTCCTCGGGCATCGACCAGTCCTCAAACGTAAAATCAAAACTCTCGTCAAGATATTCGCCGTCCGCATCAAACTTGGCAATTATAATATTGTCAAGATTGCAGTCCTTAAGCGTTATCGTCTGACTGCCCGCCGCGGAAGTCGGATCTTCATTCACAATGACCATATCAAAGTAAATATCCCTGCCGCTGTCCTTGTACTTTTTCATTACCTTTCTGAAAATAGAAGTGTTGTAATGGAAAGTCGCGCTTCCCGTACCTTTCCAGCCCGCAGCCTTGTTGCCCTTGCCCGTTTTCCCAAGGATAGGCACTTCTGTCTTTGTCTTTTCCATTTTCGCCTCAAGGTCGATAGCCTGCATAAAATTGTATCTGTTTCCCTCGATAGTTACATAACACTCCGCAAGCTGCGCACTTACGGTGTCCTTTCCTTTCATTATGATATTGCTCATATTCACATTCTCCTTTCTCTTACTCCACTATTACCGTCATATAAAGCTGACCCATAGCATTTACAATAGTGATAACATCGCTCACAACAACGCTCTTCTTGCTCTCGCCCTGCTCCACAGCAATGTCCTCGGGCTCAAAATCCTCTATCGCGCGTATATTTGCAAGCTGCTGATGATGCGAAACAATATCGTTCCAAAGACTCGCTCTGCCCGCCTTGTCATTCGGCACAACACCAAGATAGCGCGTATTGAATATTTCCGCAATATCATTTGCTATATTGTCGCACACTCT
>JAEEGL014280559.1_pt1 | contig 29163 bp, 32 predicted proteins | sample 9134231 | NCBI WGS metagenome assembly JAEEGL01 (sample SAMN16246548, study PRJNA631951) | gut metagenome | biome: gut microbiome; feature: rumen; material: fiber-attached | host: Bos | place: Iran: Karaj | collected 2018-10 | reverse complement strand
ATTTCCTCGGCACCGTCTCCACTTTACCTCATCCCGGTGAATGTCTGTAATGTCCTGCACTCGTAAACGGTGCAGTCCAACAGACATACACAGTGTATTCGGAACGTTCCGCGGTGACTATTCGGAAATATCTCATTCATCCAAATACTGCGTAGTTTATAGAAAAGCCTTGTATCCCTCTGCTTGGAGTTTTTCATCCTTAGCTACAACCTGATCTTTGAGTTTTGCAGAATAAGCCTTTATCTTATCAAGAATAGACGCATCTGATGTGGCGAGGATTTTGGCGGCCAGGATGCCGGCATTGGCGCCTCCGTTAATAGCAACAGTGGCAACAGGGATACCGGAAGGCATCTGCACGATGGAGTACAACGAATCCACTCCTCCCAAATCTGATGTCTTCATAGGGATACCGATGACAGGCATTGGGAAAATCGCTGCGCACATTCCCGGAAGATGCGCTGCCTTTCCTGCACCTGCAATAATGACCTTATAGCCCTTTTCCTCGGCGCTCTTTGCATATGTAAAGAACTCCTCCGGTTCACGATGAGCGGAAATAATATGCATTTCATAAGAAATACCAAACTCATCCAAAACCTCTGCTGCTTTTGCCATAACGGGCATATCCGAATCGGATCCCATTACAATTCCTACTGTTGCCATACTTGCTTCTCTCCTTATTCTGTTTTCTTTATGCTTCCAATGGACGATTTAACTCTTCGGTACCCGGTACAACAAACTTACCGTTTTCAATAATGGTCAGTTTTTCACCGGTCTTTGTCACTACGGAAATCTCACCTAACTCCTCAAATGGAATGGTAATATCCGTATGACAGTTTAAGTATGCCTTTTCCGGATCTTCCTTACGAAGAGCGGATACAGAGTTTTCTCTTGCCACGATTTCTTTGCCGTCCGGATTGAATACCGCCAAATCCTCGGAATAAGAATAGCATGTATCACCTACCGCAAAATGAGGTCCGGTCTTTTCCGCAATCAAAATCGTATACTTGTCAGCGATGTTATAATCCTTACCCGCACGGTATGCCGTGGTGTTTGTACCGATGGCAAACTCACCGATTGGTAAGGTATCATGCTTAAACATAATATTGTCAAAGATAAACTTCTTATTCTCTTCTTCGGTACCAAAGTTCTTACAGGTGTAATCTGTCACCTTTCCGTCTTTAAAGTTCATCTTTAAATCTTTGAACTCATAGTCTCTCAAATATACATGAGATACATGGAGACAACCTTCGGTTCCTTCCAATACCGGAGACGTAAATACTTCACCTACGGGAATGTTTACGTCCGCTACGCAGTTTTCAAAAATGGACTGCTTGGAAGGATCTGTCAGAGGATAAAGCATAACCTTTAAATCGGTCTCATTATCGCCGCATCCCTTAATAATGGCATATTCGCCCTGATCCATTACATCGATAATCTTTTGCTGCATCTTCTGATAGAGCTTGTAGTCCAAAGTATTAATCTCTACCACTTTCTTAAAGATCTCTTCGAATCTGTTCTCATCAATGGTAGGCAACGGATAAGAAATAATGGTAAAGCTTCGCTCTTCACCCGGAATATATTCCATATAAGTAGCAGTTGATTTTCCACGTTCGTATACATTCAAGTGGTTCTGCTCTTCCGTCATCTGGATATTTTCCGGACGATTCTTAAGTTCCACTTTCTTTTCACCAAAGGTCTCAACCACTGCAGGGCCGCCGTACTTCTTTGCCTGATCCTTTACGGATTCAAAAGACGCACGATAAACTTCCAAGAATCTTTCCACATAGCCCTTATCATAAAACAGTGCCTTATCATCCTTATGATCGTAGTCATACTGCTTATTCTTTTCATTGGTGTCGATTCCGTTTCTGTGAAGCACGGAACCAAGTCCTAATTCCTTAAAGTTTAAAATGGCCTGACGGACCATACGCTCCATACCGATTGGATAATAAATGGATACGCCGCTCTTAATGGATAAATCCTTGCGTCCGTTTACGAAACCGATACGATATCCCTCCGTAAATGTAGAAGCCATGGATTTAATATCCTCTTCGGGAAGAGAATTAATATAAGACGCCATCTTAATTTCATTTTCACCAATGTTCTGGCCAAATCGATAGAGATAAGACAAATCGTTTAAGTCCGCGTTCATTACTACGTCGTAGTACAAAGAAGACTCATCCGGAACGCAGGTACCGCGAACCTGTTCATCCACAAATAGTTCCAAATAGTCATGAGCAAACCAATAGTAAGCATCCTTTGCTTCTTTTAATGCATACTCATACTGTCCTTCGCCCTCTGCTTCTGTTACATAACATCCGTAAATCTGAACAAAGAGTTCAAAATAAACGGTTAAAAACTCATCTTTTCCTTCTGCTACCCACAAAATGGTAGTCATTAATTTTGCATACAATGCAGTCAAAAGCTGACCGTCATCTCCCAACTTGGAAACTGCATAAGCAGGGCAAAGGTAAGTAGACTCATATCGATCCTGCGCCTGGTCCTTATAAAGCTCGGCAAAAACCTTTTTTCCCTCTTCCACAGAAAGAGGCCCCTTTTCCAAACGTGTCTTGTACTCCATGACCTGACACAAAAATTTCGCTACCGTAGCAAAGTAATCCTGATACTTTTCCGGTAACACGTTCTCTGTGGTAATCTCTTTGATTCTCTCTGAAACCAATAAATATCTTTCTTCCATATTTTCCATCCTAACCTAATAATATTCCTATAAAATAAGTAATTGTCCACGTTGCAAAACCTGCAAGCGGGAGCAGCAATCCCGTCCAACGGGATAAAGTATCATAAGAAGCATCTCGAAAAGGTTCGATGCTTTTTATAAGTGAAACAAAGCAAACAACAGCCAGAATCACTCCTATACCGGCCATCGCTTTAGATGCAGAGCCAAAGCCCGCAAAAGATAAACTTAAAAACACAAGGTAGAAAAAGACGGCTACTCCTCCGATTATGGAAGTTACCACCGATACCTGGGAGGTTGGTCTTTTTACATAGCTTCTACGACGTCTCGGACTCATGACTTCACCTTCTTTCTGTGTGAAATCGCATAAGCCAAATACCCGAGAATCACACCGATAGTGTTTAAAATCACATCGTCCACATCACAAGTTCCCGTGTGGGTAAAATACTGAGCTATCTCAATCAGAATACTGAAAATCATCCCAACTAAGATGTAAAGAAATGGTCTTCTTTTTCCCTGACCAAACAATGACGGCAGTGCATATCCGAAAGGGATCATAACAATGATATTTCCAAGCAAATTAATTCCCACATAGAGAATACCGATGGTGGAAACATATGTCAGATAGCGTCGAATCTCCGCAAAGGGCACAAGATTTACGCCAAAATGCCAATCGCTTCGTCCCATAGACTCCGCTATAAACAGCAGATAGGAAAGCACTACGATATATATGATAAATAAAACAATTTTTAAAAATGTTTTTTTCTTCATTTAGTTTGTACCGTACAATTCATAATAATGATCGATGGCAGCCTTAAGTTCATCATCAATATAAACCCTACCGTTATAGGGCTTGTTGTAAAGACACTCTACCACTTCATCCATGGTAACAATGGCAGCCGTTTTCATGCCATAAGTCTCGCTGATCTCGTCCAAAGCAGCTTTTGTGCCCTGACCTCTTTCCATACGATCCACAGAAACCACCAAACCGATTACATCCACATCTCCCTGTGCTTTAATCACCGGGAAATTCTCCTTAATGGAAGTACCTGCTGTGGTAACATCTTCGATAATCACGACTTTATCACCGTCAGAAATCGGTCCGCCCAAAAGCTTTCCGCCTTCGCCATGATCCTTTACCTCTTTGCGATCCGCACAATAACGTACATCTGCATCAAACAAATCGGAAAGAGCCACAGAAGTGGTAACAGAAAGGGGAATTCCCTTATATGCCGGTCCGAATAAGACGTCAAAATCCGTGCCAAAACGATCTTTAATAGCACGGGCATAATACTCTCCCAATCTTTTCAATTGAGAACCGGTTCTGTAAAATCCGGTATTGATAAAAAATGGTGTGTTGCGTCCGCTTTTGGTTACAAAGTCTCCGAACTTTAACACATCACAGTCAATCATAAAATGAATAAATTCTTCTTTATACTGTTCCATTGAGTTACTCCTAATCCTTTTTTTCCAAGCTTACTAATTATGCCATAAAACGCTTCAAAATGCCATTGCCGAAACGCACATAATCCCTACGATTTTTGGAAATTTTTATGGATGAACCGCACCAATAATTTGATTTACGTCCGATATTCCTTTTCGATTCAAATAATCGTTAATTCCTTCAATAATCTCCAACGTTGCATACGGATTATAAAAATTCGCACTTCCTACGGAAACCATGGTTGCTCCTGCCAAAAGAAGCTCCAATGCATCCTCTGTGGTTTCCACACCACCCATACCGATAATGGGAAGCTTTACCGCATTTGCCACTTCGTATACCATGCGCACTGCCACGGGATGCACTGCAGGCCCGCTCATACCGCCGGTTTTATTTGCAAGCACAAAGGACTGTCGCTCCACATCTATTTTCATTCCCGTAATGGTATTAATTAAAGAAACACCATCGGCTCCTCCGGCTTCCGCCGCTTTTGCAATCTCCGTAATGGAAGTCACATTGGGGCTTAGCTTCATCACCACCGGCTGTGCCGCCTCTTTTTTAATGGCTTTTGTAATCTGCTCCACGCCTTTGGGATCCGTGCCAAAAGAAATGCCGCCCTCTTTCACATTTGGGCAGGAAATATTGATTTCCAAAAGATCTACCTGCTCCGTGGCCAAACGACGAACCACGTTTAAATATTCTTCCTCAGAGTGACCGCAGACATTTACGATAATCTTTGCATTTTTCTCATGTAAAAAAGCAAGGTCGCGTTCAATAAAAGTATCGATTCCCGGATTCTGTAATCCAATGGCATTTAACATGCCGCCCTTTACTTCCGCCACTCTCGGCGTCGGATTTCCGGGCCAGGGATGATCTGCCACTCCCTTTGTGGTTACGGCACCAAGCTTTGAAACATCTACAAACTCATCATATTCCATTCCGCTTCCAAAGGTTCCGGAGGCGGTGGTTATGGGATTTTGAAATTCCACGCCGGCAAAATTAACTTTTAAAGAAGCCATCAGATTTCTACCTCCTGTGCCAAAAATACCGGTCCGTCCTTGCAAACCCGCTTGTTGTTTACCTTGGAATGGTCATCCACTTCCTTGGATTTGCATACGCAGCCTAAACATGCACCCACACCGCAAGCCATACGTTCTTCCAAAGAAATATAGCAAGTAATGTCTCGATTATTTGCATACTCCTTGATTCCACGAAGCATAGGTGTTGGTCCGCAGGCAAAAATCACATCACCGGATAAACCGGCTTCCAATGCCGCATCAATAACATTTCCCTTAATGCCTACGCTGCCGTCGTCAGAAGTAAGCACCAATTTGCAATTGGTATCAATAAAGTCATCTGCCAAAAAAGTATTCTTATCGCGATATCCAAGCACTGCAGTACAGTTTCCCTCTAAGGCGGATGCAATGGATAACATAGGCGGAATGCCGATGCCGCCTCCCATAAGGATTACCTTTTTTCCACGGAATTCTTCCACCGGAAATCCGGTTCCCAAAGGGCCAAGGATCTTTACCTGTTCCCCGGTTTTGTAATGAGAAAACTCTTCCGTTCCGCTTCCTTTTTTGGTGACACGATACACCAGACGAAGGAGGCCGTTTTCCTTATCAATTCCACAAATGGAAATGGGTCTGGGAAGACGCTTTGATTCATCGTTGGGATAGATATTTATAAACTGTCCCGGCTTTGCCGTCCGGGCTGCCTTGGTGCGAAGGCGAAGATCAAAAATACCCTCCGCCAACTGAAATTGGTCGATGACTTTTGCTGTTTCAAAAACTTTTTCCATATTCTTCCTTTTTTGTGACAGAGAACCGTCCCCCTGTCTCCTTTTTATAAGTATTGAGTAATATCTTGAATCATGTCGATGGTGGCCTGGCGGGAGGCATCCGCGAAATTCATCTCTCCGAATGACGCGTATTCCTCTTTCTTGTAGGCTGCGATGATTCCGCGAGAGGAGTTTACGATGGCTCCCAGTCCGTCTTTGTTAAAGAACGGCACTAAGTCTTTTCCGGTACCGCCCTGTGCGCCGTAACCCGGGACCAAAATATAGGTATGGGGCATAATCTCACGAAGGATTTTTCCCATTTCCGGATAGGTAGCTCCCACTACCGCCCCTACGTTGGTATAGTCTCCTTCCATGGTATCTTTTCCCCACTCTTCCACTTTTGCACCAACCATCTCGTAAAGCGGTTTACCGTTTACAAGCTGATCCTGGAATTCTCCCGAAGATGGATTGGAAGTCTTTACCAGAACAAAAATACCTTTATCATATTCTTTGCAAACATCTACAAAGGGCTTAATACCGTCACTTCCCAAATAGGGATTTACAGTAGCAAAATCTTCGTCAAATCCCGCATATTTTTCACCACCGATTTCTACTGCTCCAAGATGTGCAGTCGCATAGGCTGCGGAAGTGGAACCAATATCTCCGCGCTTTACATCACCGATAACCACCAATCCCTTTTCATGGCAATAATCCACGGTACGTTTGTACGCAATCAATCCCTCGATTCCAAACTGCTCGTACATTGCAATCTGCGGCTTTACGGCAGGGATTAAATCATAAGTCGCATCTACAATTGCCTTATTGTATCTCCATACTGCCTCGCAGGCACCCTTCACATTTTGACCAAATTCACCATAGCAGTTATTCAACACCCACTTTGGAATGTAAGAAAGCATGGGATCTAAGCCCACGACAATAGGTGCATTTGTTTTTTTGATGTTTGCGATTAATTTTTGAATCATGTTTTACCTCTGTTTTTTGAATTTATCGGTGATAGTCTTCACCACTTTTTGGATTCCTGTTTCCGTCTCACCACGCTGGTTTTGTTCATAGGTGATTTTTCCGCCCTTTATGGTAGTCACCACCTGTCCGGTTAATGTCCAACCTTCATAGGGCATATTGGTACTCTTTCCCACAAAATCCTTTTTTCGAACTTCATATTCCTTATCCGGATCAAATATGGTAATATCCGCCACTTTTCCTGTGGACAAATCTCCCGTATCGATACCTAAAATCTTTGCAGGGTTGTAGCTCATCTTTTCTGCCATCTGCATTAGGGAAAGATATCCTCCCAAAACCAACTCGGAATACGTCAGGGACGCCGCGGTTTCCAAACCTACAATACCAAATGGCGCATGCTCAAAATCTCCGGATTTTTCCTCAGCGCTGTGAGGAGCATGGTCTGTGGAGATCACCTCAAAAGTACCGTCTTTTAATCCTTGCTTTAACGCCTCTACATCACTTTTGCTTCGAAGAGGCGGATTCATTTTATAATTGGAATCTTCTTTGGACGGAATATCTTCTTCCGACAAAGAAAAATGATGCGGGCAAACTTCTCCGGATACAAAAATACCTTTCTTTTTTGCATCCCGTATCATCTCGGCCGATTCCTTTGTGGAGCAATGGCAAAGGTGGAGTCTGGCTCCGGTCTCCTCTGCCAACATAATATCTCTGGCCACAATCACATTCTCTACTGCGTTGGAAATACCGTTTACCCCAAATTCTTTCGCCTTGTCTCCGGCGTTCATAACTCCGCCTTCCACCAAATTGATATCCTCACAATGAGATAAGACGGTAAGGTTCTTTTCTTTCGCAATCTTCATGGCCTTTCGAAGCAAACCGGAATCCATGACGCTCTTTCCGTCTTCGGAAATACAAATCATGCCTTCCTCTGCCATTCCGTAGAGATCGGAAAGTTCCTTTCCCTCCATGCCTTTGGTAATGGCGCCTACCTGAAGGACATTACAGAGACCGACTTTTCTTGCTTTCTCCGAAACATAGCGAATTCCCTTGGCATCGTCCACCACCGGAGTAGTATTCGGCATGGTACAAACCGTAGTAAAACCGCCCTTTGCAGCCGCCTTTGACTCTGTGCGAATATCTCCTTTATGGGTCTGACCCGGATCCCGAAAATGCACATGCATATCAATAAACCCCGGAAAAACCACCTTGTCTGCAGCGTCAATAACTCTGGCTTTATGATCTAAAATCTCCGGAGCAACACGTGCTATTTTACCGGATTCCTCGTCCACTAAAATATCCAATACTTCATCTGTTTTTGTTGCGGGATTAATTACTCTTCCACCCTTAATTAATAGACTCATTGAAACCTCCCTTTTCAAAGAGAAATTCTACCATAAAAATAGGGAGTATTGCTACTCCCTATCCTTTGCCGTTTTGAAAAACGAATCTTATAACTGAGGACCTGCAGGAACTAATGCCTTACCTGCATCATTGCCTTCGTATTTTTTGAAGTTCTTCTGGAAACGGGCAGCCAAGTCTTTTGCTTTTTCTTCCCATTCAGAAGCATTTGCATATGTATCACGAGGATCTAAGATTCCTGTGTCTACTCCTGTAAGAGAAGTAGGTACTTCAAAGTTGAAGTAAGGAATGGTCTTTGTCTCGCTCTTTAAGATATCTCCGTTTAAGATACCATCGATGATACCACGGGTATCTTTAATAGAGATTCTCTTTCCGGTTCCGTTCCATCCTGTATTAACAAGATATGCTTTTGCACCGGACTTCTCCATCTTCTTAACCAATTCCTCTGCGTACTTGGTCGGATGCAATTCCAAGAAAGCCTGTCCGAAGCAAGCTGAGAAAGTAGGTGTTGGTTCTGTGATTCCTCTTTCGGTTCCTGCAAGCTTTGCAGTAAATCCGGAAAGGAAGTAATACTTTGTCTGCTCCGGTGTAAGAATAGATACCGGAGGAAGTACTCCAAATGCATCTGCGGATAGGAAGATTACGTTCTTAGCTTCCGGACCTGCAGAAATCTTGTTAACTTTCTGAACGATATTCTCAATGTGGTTAATCGGATAAGAAACACGGGTGTTTTCTGTAACAGACTTATCATCAAAGTCGATGACACCGTTTGCGTCCAATGTAACGTTCTCTAATAATGCGTCACGCTTAATTGCATTGTAGATATCCGGCTCAGAATCTTTATCAAGGTTGATAACCTTTGCATAGCATCCACCTTCAAAGTTGAATACGCCGTTGTCATCCCAACCATGCTCGTCATCACCGATAAGTAAACGCTTCGGATCGGTAGAAAGTGTAGTCTTTCCTGTTCCTGAAAGTCCGAAGAAGATAGCGGTATTCTTTCCATCCATATCGGTGTTTGCTGAGCAGTGCATTGATGCAATACCCTTAAGTGGTAAGTAGTAGTTCATCATTGAGAACATACCCTTCTTCATTTCTCCGCCGTACCAGGTATTGATGATAACCTGCTCGCGAGTGGTAATATTGAATACTACTGCTGTCTCAGAGTTAAGTCCAAGTTCTTTGTAGTTTGTAACCTTTGCTTTAGAAGCATTGTAAACAACGAAGTCCGGCTCAAAAGAAGCTTCTTCTTCCGGGGTAGGTACAATAAACATATTCTTTACGAAATGTGCCTGCCAAGCTACTTCCATAATAAAACGAACTGCCATACGAGTATCTTTGTTTGCACCACAGAATGCATCTACTACGTAAAGTTTCTTATTGGAAAGTTCTTCCTGAGCAATCTTCTTAACAGCTTCCCATGTCTCTTTGGATGCAACATGGTTGTCGTTTGGATACTCTTCTGAAGTCCACCATACAGTGTCCTTAGAATTCTCATCCATAACGATGAATTTATCTTTTGGTGAACGTCCGGTATAAACACCTGTCATAACGTTAACCGCACCGAGTTCACTTTCCTGACCCTTTTCATAGCCCTGTAAAGAAGGATCAAGCTCGTCCTTATACAAGTCATCATAGGAAGAATTGTAAACTACTTCCTTAACCCCTGTGATACCATACTTGGTTAAATCCACATTTGCCATAATGTATTCTCCTTTTTCATTTATATTAAACCCCACTCCTGTGAGATTTGAGTCTAAACAAGTCGTTCGACTACAAGAAGTATTATACCATTATTGGTTTCATTTCTCCAATAAAAATTTGCCAAAAAATTAACAATTAATATCTTTCCAAAGATGCATCCAAAGCAATGGCCACTCGTTCACGCAAATAAATAGGTAAAACAGGCTTTACAATATAATCTTTTGCCTTTACGGAAAAACACTTCAGTACAGTTTCCTTATTTGTATTGGATGTTAAAAATACCACCGGCAAATCCGTATATCCCATTTCGCGAATGGCGGTTACGGTTTCAATACCATCAATGGTAGGCATTTCTATATCCATGATGACGAGATCCGGTGCGCCGGCTTCCTTTATGTAGTTCATGGCAGCCAATCCGCTTTGCAATGTAATCAGATTATACTTCTCATCGGATAAAGCATTTGAAGTAGATTGCAAACTGATAATGGAATCATCCACAATCAAAATATTTTTCTTTTTATCCTTAACGGATTGACGACTCTCGTTTAACTCTTCCACTCCGCCAAAGGTAACACCGTCGGAAAAACCGCTGAAAACAATAAGGACATTGCTGTATGCCGGATTGGAAAGGTCCATATCAAAGTTGGTACCGATAATACGGACAACAGGACGCAGCGGATCATTTGTATGAGCCACAACCACAGCCTTTTCTCCGGTGGAAAGGCGAACATCCGTGGCGATGGGATAAGTGGGAATTACATGGCGCATGGCTTCCACAACTTTTTCGCTGAACAGAATGCCTTCACCACCCATTAAGTATTCGAAGGCTTCTACCGGCGCGTAAGGATTCTTATAGGGGCGTCGGCTGATTAATGCATCGTATACATCCGCAACGTGCAAAATCTTCGTAATCATGGAAAGATCTTTGCCTTTTTTTCCCATGGGATAACCGCTGCCGTTTTCATTCTCGTGGTGACACAATACCGCTTGGCGAACCACTGCTGTAATCTCACTGTTAAACTGCAACATATCATAAGAATACTTGGGATGGTTCTTTATCTGTTCGAACTCTTCATCCGTCAAAGATCCGGGTTTATTGATGATATCCACGGAGATTTTTTGTTTTCCAAGGTCGTGACAAATGCCGGCCAAAGCAGCCTCTTCCAATTCCTCATCGGTAAACTTTAAATACTTTGCAATGGCTACACAATACACAGCCACGTTAACGGAGTGGCGATAGGTATATTCATCAAAAGAACGTAAATCCAATAAGTCGATACTAAGATGTTTCATCTGAGAAATATCTTTAACAATACTACGGGCAGAAGAAATCAACTCTCCCACATCCGATTCACTAACCGCCTTAACCGTTTTGGAGAAAGTCTCAAGAGAAAGGGGATCCTCGATTTCGATATCCAGATTCTCCTCATCCGTAATATACGCTCCGAGATAGCCCTTACGGTTCAAATACTCAATGTACTCTTCCGTAAGAACCACTCCTTTTTTCAGCATAAAGGACTGACCCGGGCTGATAATATCCCTACCCAGAATCATTCCGGGCTCCAGTGCTCTTGTATCAATAAATCTCATAAATGTGTTCTCCTAAATACTACTTCCTCTTTTTATACTCTATGATAACATATCTTCCAATTTCGCGATGATCTTTTTAAATGCCTCCCGATCAAAATCACGAATGGAATCCTGTAAGCGCATAACCTCTTTCGTGATTTCAGAAGATGAAAATGCATATAAAGACAATTCGGAAGACAGATGATTTAATGTCATGGTATCAAACTCTCCCATAGCCGTCTTTAGCAAATCCAGATTACGATACAACGCGTCATCCTCCATAAGCTGTTTTCCCTCTGTTGCACCATTAAAGAGGGTATCCTGAATTCGACGCACCATCCGACGATAATTCTTGGCAAACTCATTTTGATGAGCTTTAATAAAATCTTTATTCCCGTCTCTGGCTGCAAACTCCAATGTCCTTGCCTCTTCGGAAAGCGTATTTGCCCCAACGGTGGCTGCCGCATTTTTCATTGCATGTACTTTTATTCTGTAATTGGAAAGTGCCTTTTCATCCGAACCGTCAAATGTACTTTCAAAATACCCCTGCAATTCCTCCAAATCATTGTTTCCGGATTTACAAAAGGTATCAATGACATCATAAAGCATGTCCCTATCCGGCATACGATGATATGCGGATTCCCAATCAATTCCTTCAATCTTCGGGAAAAAGTTTTCCTTTTTCTCAACTTTTTTCGTCTCAGATTCATCTTTTGTAAAAATACGATCGGAAGACAAATATTTGCGGAGCATTTTTTCCAATTCATCCAACTCAATGGGCTTGGAAATATAATCCGAAAATCCTTCTGTAAGATATTGCTCTCTTGCCCCTGCAATCGCATTGGCCGTAATTACAACTACCGCTGTTTCTTCCGGAATCAGGTGATGATCTCGGATATAATGCAATGTCTCCACACCATCCATATCCGGCATCATATGATCCAGAAGAATAATATCAAAGTTTTGTTTCTTTACCGCTTCTATGGCAGCTTCTCCGGAAGCCACAAGCTCAGGCACAATTTCAAACAAGGACAACAGCTTGCTGGCAACCTTTAAGTTCATATCATTATCGTCTACTACAAGAATCTTGGCATCCGGTGCCACAATCATTTCTTTGCGTTGTGCAAGATCCGTTCTGGATTCCACAACTTTTTGATAATCCCCAAGAGGCGTTTCATCCGCAATTCGTTGTTCAATCACAAAAGAAAAGCAGGAACCTTTTTCATACTCCGTATCAATCTTCAGTTCACTTTTCATCATCTTTAAAAGTCTTGTAACGATGGAAATACCCAGTCCGGTTCCCTCAATATTATGATTCTTTACCTCATCCAAACGCTCAAAAGATAAAGAAAGGCGATCCAGATCCTCCTCTTTAATTCCGATTCCAGTATCGGAAACTGCCATATGGATTTGAGAACAGTTCTTAGCTTCTCCCACTTCCTTAACGGTGAGTTTTACCTCACCCTCATCGGTATACTTAACGGCATTGGTAAGCAGATTCATCAAAATCTGCGACAATCTTACATCATCACCATACAGTTTTTGCGGAAGGTTCTCATCCACATCCACAATAAGCTTCAGGCCTTTTTCCATAGCGGTTTGGAAAACCGATTCCACTGCTGAAGAAATCATGGAAACCGTATCGTACTCCACCGGAATAATCTCCATCCGACCGTCCTCGATTTTAGAGAAATCCAAGATACTGTTGATCAAAGACAAAAGGATTCTACCGGAAGAATCAATACCGGTTGCATATTCTAAGATTTCTTCATCAGCGGTTTTTCTCAAAATCATCTCATTCATGCCCAACACCGTATTAATCGGAGTTCGGATTTCATGGGACATTTGAGCAAGGAAGTCGGTTTTGGCTTTTGAAGCATTTTCCAGTTTGTCTACCATTTCCATTTCCGCGGTTACATCAATAAAAATACACATGTAACAAAAAGGAACGTTGAAGTCATCTTTTAACGCGTTTAATCGTACGGAGTAAAAATGGGTATGGTCCATATCACAAAGTCGCGCCGTCCAAATATCATCCTTGGCAATTTCAAACGCTTCCTGTCGGTTCAAATGGTTGTTGTCAAACACAAACTGAACCGTATCATCCGTCGGATCCTTATGTCTTTTTGCTAAAAGATTTTTTGTATATTCATTTAGAATACTAACTTTGCCTTCGGTATCAAAAATTACAATTCCGGCGTCAATAAAATCCAGAAACTTATCCGCAATATTGCCCATTCGAATATCGAAATAGTTTAACTGCGTAGCTCCGTACCACACAACAATGGTACAAAGGGCAGCTCCAATGCCCGAAGTGGAGTATGCCGGTTTTCCAAACATCGGCAGAAATGTATCCGGGAAACTGCAACCAAAGAACAGAAAATTTGCCACATACAAAAGACTGATAAAGCGCCACTCTCGTTTGATTGTACCTTTTCTCACCCAAAGTCCTGCTAAAGTAAAAAGCACGACAAAAATCAATGCAACATAGACGGAGTGATACACACGAACAAAATTATAATCAGGATTCGCGTACCAGGTAGTCCATTCATTTTGTCTTACAAAAATATCCACTCCCTTTTGAGAAAACAAAAAGAAATCCACGATGGTAAACAACAACATTACGATTTTTACAACGGAGCTTTTTTTCTTATCAATGGATGGCAACTTACAACCCATGAAAACTTCCGTCATTATAAAAGTATCCACTGCCAGAATCCCCAACACGCGAATGCTTGGGCAGAGGTCCACTCTGGGAATCACCCCAATAAAACCGTAGCAAATACACCATACGGCAGAGGATATTCCGTACATTAAAATAATAACACTGGTCTCTTTTTCGTATCGTATGTTTCTAAAATAAAAACTGATACCCATGACCAGTGCCACGGTTCCCAAAATAAACAATAGACAATTTATAAATAATCCCATATTTCTCTTATCCCTTAACTATTCCCGTTCTATGCTTTTTTCAATGGTTTTCCTACCATAACGCGCAATGGCGTTCTCTGAATCAATTCGTTTACTATGGTTAAAATCACACAAGTAAAAAAGATTTTTGTTATCAGTATCATAAAATAATCCGGCATGGAAGCCCATGGATTATTGTGGCCAAGCTTCGTGTAAATATAATCCAAAAGCGGATAAATCACAGCCTGATGCCACGCAAAATAAATCAGAGAATACTCTCCGATATAGCGAATCGGTGGAAGTACAAATAAGGAAGCCAGTACCACAACCATAGAAATTCCAAAGAAGGCGGACAAATATGTAAACACCGGCATTCCATAGGACATGGCCCAAAGTTCCAACCCTTTTCCGGTCATTTTAAAGGACAAAATATTTGTTGCAATATTTATTGCCAAAAATACCGGCACCAATATCGCTCTTGGCTTCCAATTCAGAACTCGGTTTAAATACTCTTCCTTTTTCTTTAGAAAATAACCTGCATAGAAAAAAACTGTTGTAGTAAGGGCCGCATCAAAATTCCAAAACATCTCTCTTCCGTGGAGCACGTTATAGCGATACAATCCCAAAAGCATGAGCGCCGCAACCACGATCACCTGAATCCATTCTTTCGGCAACTTTACGATAAAGTACATTAAAAGATTGATGCACAACAAAACCGCCAAATACCAAACGGTTCCGTAGCGATACTGGAATAAAAACGCCAAAAAATGCTGAAGAATCATATTCCAAAACATCTGAGCGCTGTGATACTTATGTTCAAACAAATAAGGATAATATACAGAGAAAAAAACTATAAAGATTCCCAATGAAAAATATGGGGCCAAAATACTCTTTGCTTTTTTCTTAAGAAATGTTCCAAATCCTACATTTGGATGGAATAAAAATCCCGACAAAAAGAAAAACAACGGTAAGTGAAATGAATATACAAAATTGCCAAGCAAACCGCCCTGCACCAGGTGTCCGATTAGGACCGCAATCATGCCATAGCCCTTTGCCATGTCAATCCAAGTAATACGTTTTGTCTGCATTCCAATGATTCCCCCAAAATAAACTCAAAATCACTAGATATTTTACCATATTTTATTTTTTTGGAAAATATGTATAATATGTCTGTTATGGAAAAAGTATTAGGTTTAATTAAAAATGAAATTGTATTATTGGTAGCCCTTGTTTTGGCTGTTGTCTCCTGCTTTTTTGTGCATCCGGATGTCGCCTACATCGACTACATTGATTATCGGACTTTAAGCATCCTGCTTTGTCTTATGATTACCATGGCCGGATTACAGCGTTTACAACTGTTCCGTCAGATCGGGGAATGCCTGGTAAACCTTATGTCCTCTATCCGCGGCGTGGTATTTGTGCTGTTATTTCTTTGCTTTTTTTCTTCCATGTGGATTACCAATGACGTAGCATTAATTACATTTGTTCCCTTTACCATCGTCACCCTGTCCCTTGCAAAAAGAAAAGATTTGTTCATACCCGTAATTGTTTTGGATACCATCGCAGCCAACTTAGGAAGTATGCTAACGCCCCTTGGAAATCCGCAAAATCTGTTTTTGTATTCCAAGGCAAGTATAGGTTTTCTTTCTTTTGTAAAACTAATGCTGCCCTACAGCCTGTTGTCTTTGATACTTTTGGTTATTGCAACCTTTTTCTTCGTAAAAAAGGATGCTCTTGATGCTCCCAAAAATAATGCGTATAAACGTACCCGAAGAGAAAAGTATTTGATTGCCCTATACTTGGTATACTTCTTATTATCCATTTTAATTGTGGTACGAGTCATAGATTATCGTGTGGGATTAATTCTGATTGTGGGATTTACGTTGATTAACGATCGAAAAGTGTTAAGAAAGCCGGATTATTCCCTTCTGTTTACTTTCGTATTTTTATTTGTATTCATTGGAAATATGAAACGAATTCCGGCGCTGAATGATTTGCTCTATCAGATGATTTCAAATCGTGAAGTTATAATCTCAGTAATTCTTAGCCAGTTTATCAGCAATGTTCCGGCTGCCATCTTATGCTCAGGATTTACAGATCAAACAGAAAAGCTGATTGTTGGAACCAACCTTGGAGGACTGGGAACTCTTATTGCTTCCATGGCCAGTTTGATTTCTTTTAAGCAATATGGCTTTGTGGAAGGCGCCGATAAAAAGCGCTACTTATTCGTTTTTACCGCTTTTAATGTTGTATTTTTAGGAATTTTATTATTATTCTATTACATTTACTAATACAAAAATCTCAAATAGTTTTTCATGTAGAGTGCTTCTTTGGCGCTCGGTGAAAAATCATTTGAGTTTTTTAATGTTATTAAAAAAGGAGACAGAGAACCGTCCCCTGTCTCCTTATAAATATTAAAGTAATTCCTGATAGCCCGGTACGAATAAGTGACGCGGAATACCATCCACCATGATAGGTCCTACATCGCCTTGGATAAGAGGACGAACATAGGTGATGAATTCCTGTGTTACGTAAGTACCGTCTTTGGTAATCCACTCTCTCGGAACCAAACGCTCATCGTTTGCAATCTTATGAACATCCTTAACCTCGGTTCCTGCCTGATACGGATCATCGGAAAGTCTGTTAATAACAACCATCTTTCCTGAATCGCCTTCGTCAGCTGCCTTCATAGCGGCACCACCAACTTCATAAGCCTCCAAGATATCTACACGGGATGCGCAATGGCTTGCTGCACGCTGTAAGGTAGAAAGTTCGATGGCACGGGTCTTGCATCCGATTTCGTGAGAAAGCAGTTCGCAAAGATAACGAGCTGTACCGGTAAGCTGCTTATGTCCAAAAGCATCAACGTATTCGGTATTGCTTCCCAAATCACTGATATAGGTGCCGTCTGCGGTATGAATACCCTCAGATACGGCGATTACTACGGATCTCTTAGTCTTTAGCAGGCTCTTACATTTCTTAACAAATTCATTTACATCAAAAGGTAACTCCGGTAAATAAATTGCATCGGGTCCGTCACAGTCCTCTCCTTTTGAAAGAGCTGCTGCTCCGGTTAACCATCCGGCATTTCTACCCATGATTTCTACGATCAATACCTGGCCTTTATCTGTTTCAAGAGACCAACCGTCACGGATAATTTCCTTTACGGAAGTACCGATGTACTTTGCAGCGGAACCATATCCCGGTGTGTGGTCGGTTAAAGCCAAGTCGTTATCAATGGTCTTCGGGCATCCAACAAATCGGATATCGGAACCACTGATGATTGCATAATCGGAAAGTTTCTTGATGGTATCCATTGAATCGTTACCACCGATGTAGATAAAGCAGTCAATTTCCAACTCCTCAAGGATTTCAAAAATCTTTTCATAAACTGCCTTGTCGTCTGCAATGCTTGGAAGCTTATAACGGCAAGTTCCCAAATATGCAGATGGTGTACGTTTTAAAAGTTCCGCATCAAGTCCGGTACGAATATGCTCGGACAAATCAATGTAGCGTCCCTCCAATAACCCCTGTACACCGTGGAGCATGCCATACACCTTCTTATATCCTCTGTCTCTGGCGGTTCTGTAAACACCTGCCAAAGATGAGTTAATAGCGGCGGTAGGACCTCCTGACTGTCCTACGATGACATTACGTTTAGTCTTTTTGCTCATTTTGTAAAAACCCCCTTTAATGAACTTTAATCACATAAGTGTATTATAGTATTTTCCCCAATATATGGCTACATTTATTTTAAGAAGCCATTAATAATCTGCTCTTCCGCCTCTGCCTCAGTAAGGCCTAAGGTCATAAGCTTAATAATCTGATCTCCTGCGATTTTACCGATGGCAGCCTCATGAACAAGGGCTGCATCCAAATCGTTTGCCTCCAATGCAGGAACCGCCAAGATCTTTGCCTGATCCATAATAATGGCATCACACTCGGTATGACCGGTACATGGCTTGTTTCCTACAATTTTTGCATCAAACTTCTGGTAAGAGTTATCACGTGCCACGGATCTGGAAACCACATCTGCGCTGGCACCCTCTCCGTTTAAGTTTACCACGTAATCGCTGACAGCTTTTTGATCCCCATGTGTCATCAAACGCTCGCGAATCACAAGCTTGGCGTCCTTTTCCAGTTCTGCCTTTGTGGTACGCACCGTATCATCTACGCCCTTAATCTGTACCATTTCCATCTCTACAGAGCTGCCCTCTTCCTGATACACTTCCGTACCCGGATTTAAGATACGCTTTCCTGCCCCGTCACCGGAACCGTAATGCTTTTCCACGTAACGCACATGGGCATTCTTTCCCACAAAGAAACGGTGAATTCCGTCGTGTTCCGCATCCTGATTGCCGCAGTTATGGATACCACATCCCGCTACAATAAGGACATCCGCATCTTCTCCAATAATGAAATCGTTATACACCACTTCTTTAATTCCGGTTTCAGATAAAACCACCGGAATATGTACGCTTTCGTTTTTGGTGCCCGGCTTAATATTAACGGTTAATCCCTGTCCGTCCTCGCGAGGGATAATCTCGATATTTTCCGTAGATGCTCGCCCTACAGACTTAGAATTGGATCGAATGTTATACGCACCCTCCGGAACTTCATGAAGGTCTGCTACTTCACTAAGAATTTTCTTTTGAATTTCATCTAACTGTAACATCTTAGCAGCCCTCCTTTTTATGTGGTACTTTTACACAGTCCGGCATAGCGTCCGCTGTGCCCATAAGACTTGGAAGGACATCCGCCTTAGATCCTGTTTTTACAAGCTGACCGTTTTTAATAACTACGATTTCATCCGCAATATTTAGAATACGCTCCTGGTGAGAAATAATTAAAATAGATCCCCCATGAATGTTTGCACGCATTTCCTGAAATACATCAATTAAATTATTAAAGCTCCAAAGATCGATTCCTGCCTCCGGCTCATCAAATACGGAAAGCTGAGAAGCCTTTGCCAAAACCGTAGCGATTTCGATACGCTTTAACTCACCGCCGGACAAAGAAGCATTTACTTCACGGTTGATATAATCTCTGGCGCAAAGACCAACCTTTGACAAATACTCGCAAGCATCCGACATGGAAATATCTTTTCCGGATGCCAACTTAATCAAATCAAACACCTGAATACCCTTAAAGCGAACCGGCTGCTGAAAAGCAAATCCGATGCCCTTTTTCGCACGTTCCGTAATGGAAGCATTGGTAACATCCTCCCCGTTAAATAAAATCTGTCCGCTTGTAGGCTGCTCAATACCTGCAATCAAACGGGCAAGGGTAGATTTACCACCACCGTTTGGTCCGGTAATTACCATTAATTTATCATCGGGAATGGTAAGTGAAACGCCACGGATAATCTCCTTATCCTGACCCTCGTCATCCACGCCGAAGGAAATATTTTTCAGTTCTAACATAAAAAACCTCCTGGTTTTTCTCTTTTATCTCATAATAGTAAACTACCCTACCATTCTACATAAAAATGGCAGGGTTGCAACCAACAATTTACTAATTTCGTCGTTCTAGCGACCAAACAAATTTCCGGGGATAAGGTTTTCAAGGCTTTTTAGGTTTTCCAACTGTTCCTTAATGGAATCAGAGATATCCGTAATATTTCCGTAAGCATCTGTTACGGTTTGATTTAAAGACTCCAGGGACTTACTGATACTTTCAATACTGTCATGCAATTCCTTAAAGAACCGGACTACAGGCGGCACATAAATAATCGCCAAAATCAAAACTGCAATCAATACAACTGCCCATACAATCAGTTTCATCACCCGAAGTTTATCACGAAGCCGCTTTTCTTCTAAGAGTTCCACCAGCATTTCGTGATCTGTCATTTCTCCAATGGGAGTCTTTGCCATGGCCTGTCTCCTTTACAATCTCTTTAACAGTTTCTCTCTAACGCTATCCATATGAGCATCGATAATTCCAAAGTCCATCTCTTTATAGCTCCATGCGGAACGTCCGATGTGGAAGCGGTCAAAGGAGTCGGAAATCAACTCATACCATCCTAAGGTATCCTCTGCATTTGCCAGATTGATTACGCCGTACTCTCCGCAGTACAAAGGCACGTTTCGCTCCTCTGCCACTGCCACAGCCTGCGCAAAGTACTTATCAAAAAAAGCACTGGTCAAAAAGCTATCCTGATCAAATCCGTCAAATCCTACCGTTACCTGAGACAAATATTTTTTTGAGAGTTCTCCCATTTCCCTGTAAGTGGTATTAATCGGCATGCGGAAGTTTACATCCATGCCCGGTGCCCAATGTGCGCCCTGATGGGTAAAAATCAAAGGCTCATAACAATGGAAGGTGTAAACCACTTTGTCATCATCGGGGCGAACCAAATCCGGCAACGCCTCAATACTGTTGTTGTAATATCCACCGATAATGATATACGTGTCCGGTGCAAATACACGAATGCGCCGAATGCAGTTTACGATAATCTTATTCCAGGTCTCGCAATACTCTTTATCCGTTACTTCATTTAACAGTTCAAAGGCCATACGCTCATGATCTTTTCCATAGCGGCCTGCAATCTTTTCCCAAAGCTTGTAAAATCGCTCCTGATAAGCATCATTATCAAAAAATCCGGCTTCGTTTTCTCCGAAGTCAAAACTGTATCCAAAGGTTTTATGCAAATCCAAAATCATGTTAAGGTTGTACTTATCACACCAGGCATACACTTTATCAATAATTTCAAATCCGGCTTCGATGTAATCCCCATCTTTAGTCTCCACCAATTCATAATCGATGGGTACACGCACATGATCCAAACCCCAGCCTGCAATACACTTTAAATCCTCTTCGTGAACGAAGTTTTCATATCGTTCTTTGCTATGGTCACACTGAGAAAGCCAACCACCCAAGTTGATGCCGTGTTCATAACCTTCAAATTTTCTCATCATAATCTCCTTTTCTTTCTCCAAAACCCGGAGAAAAATTCACTAATGATTTCTTAAGGTATTGCGAAGCCAGATACCGGTTTCGTTTAAGTCCTCTTCTTTCCAATCGGAAAGCTTTTTGCAATCCGGCAAAAGAACTGCTGAGGATTCATTCTTATTGGATAAGTTCCATCCGATAAAGGACAACCCATGTTTTTCAATTAGTTCTACCCACTTTGCGGCAGAATCGTAATCAATCTCTCCGTTTCCGGAGGCATCGCAAATACTAAACTCGGAAATAAAAATCGGGGTTCCGTCGCCAATGGCTTTCACTGCTTTATTACGAATCTCATCCTTATGGGTGGCTGCGTAAAAATGAAGCACATACATGACATTTTTCGTATCTGCCACCGGATTTTCCGCTACCAAATCCACATCCTGAGACCAGGTAGGAGTGCCCACCAAGATCACATTTTCCTTATCATTTGCACGAATCACCGGAATAATGGTATCCGCATAGGTCTTTACCGTCGGCCACTTCACATCCATGTTTGGCTCATTGCAGATTTCATAAATCACGTGGTCTTCGGATGCATATTTTTTTGACACCCGATCAAAGAATTCCCTTGCTTCCTCCACATGTTCCATGGGATTATAATCCGCTAAAATATGCCAATCAATGATGCAGTACATGCCAAGCTCTTTTGTAATCTTAACTCCTCTGTCAATAATGGCATACTGTTCTTCCTGATCGGCTCCGTCTAAGAAGCCCCCCTCCATGGTATACATGGCTAGGCGAAGCACATTTGCATTCCAGTCATCCCGGAGTGTCTTTATGGCATCCGTATTAATGTACTCCGGATACCACTGCAGTCCGTGAGAACTTACGCCCTTTAGCTGCACCTGCTCACCATTTTTATCAACCAGTTTTGTCCCCTCTACATGTAATTTCATGGTTCCTATCTCCTCCAGCGAAAACGTTTTTGTTACGCCTTTTCTATTTTGCCATATTTTTTCCATTTCTGCATCATACTTTTTACGAAACTATTCCGTTTTACTTTTCGTAAAAAACAGATAAAATACCCTTATGAAAAAGATCTATTTAGCACCTTTAGAGGGCATCACAGACAATACATACCGAACTACGTTCAAAGAATTTTACGGCGGATGTGAAAAGGAATTTACGCCCTTTTTGTCTCCAAATTCCACCAAGAAATTCACTACTCGCGAATTCCGGGAAATCGACTCGGAGATTAATGATGTAAACACTACCGTTCCGCAGCTTCTAACCAACAACGCGGAATGCTTTTTGTGGGCTGCAGAAAAAATCGCAGAATTGGGCTATCACGAAATCAATTTTAACCTCGGTTGCCCCAGCGGTACCGTGGTAGCAAAAAAGAAAGGATCCGGACTTTTATTCTATCCGGAGTTATTGGATCAGCTGTTATATGATGTCTTTGCGAATCTCCCTGTCTGCGCTGACGGACAGCCTGTAAACATTTCAATTAAAACCCGTCTCGGGAAAAACGATCCCGATGAGTTTGAAGAAGTGCTCGAGATTTTTAATAAATATCCGATTTCGGAACTTACGGTACATCCCCGTATTCAGACCGACTTTTACAAGGAGCCGGTAAGGGAAGAATACTTCTCCTATGGCCTATCTCACACGGATATACCATTGGTATTTAACGGGGAAATCAAAAGCGTATCTGACATGGAACGCGTAGAAAATCAGTATCCTGACATCAACGCCATGATGCTGGGTCGCGGACTTATTACCAACCCGGAGCTGGCTTTTCAATATAAAGAAAGCCGGGAACCTTCGGCCCCCGACTTGGAACGTTTAAAAGCATTTCATAATGAATTATTGGCTCAGTACACCACGCTTTTCAGCGGAGACAAACCGGTGCTCCATCGTATGAAGGAACTCTGGGTATTCTGGAGAGAGCTCTTCCCGAATAACGAAAAAGCAATTAAGCAGATTCAAAAATCAAAGCATCTCGCCGAATACAAAATTGCCATACAAAGCATACTCTAGAAGTTTCTTCCGTTAAATCCCCAGTCCGTCACGCCCCGATAGGTGACGTACACTTTATCCGCCGGAATATCCAGTTCCTCGTTTAAGATCTTACAAATCTCTTCTGTCATGGCATCTGCCTGTTCCGGCATAACAGAACCGTAAACACTTACTGCCACATAAGCGCCTTTTTCCACCTTTTTTCCGGCGAAAAACAAATCATAGTCGTCATCAAATCCCACCATGAGATAGCTTTCTGTCTTTCCCATAACGGAAATGGCTCTTCCAAGTTTTTCCTTAATGCTAACCTTCTTTTCCTCCGAAACTGGAATGGAAATCTTTGAATCAATAAATGGCATAACTACCCCTCCTTTTAATATTTAATCCGAAAGCTTCCCTCGTTTTCATCGAGCGGAAGTTTTTCTTTTTCCATTCGATCAATGACGATGTATCGATCCTGAGACATCATCTGAAAAAACATGTCAATTTCTTCTTCTTTGCCCTGAAGTTCCACCGTGACAGAATCGTCATATTCGTTTTTTACATATCCGGTCAATCGATACATATCCGCCACATGGCTGGCCTTATATCGAAAGCCTACGCCCTGTACTCTTCCATACAACCGATACCGATATCGCACCAACTCCATACCGTCATTTCCTTTTTACTCTTTTTTTCGGCCCCTTTACAATCAGCTCATAGCTTTCTGCAATCATGGTTTTTATATCCTGTTCCGGAATGCTTCCGTCCAAAATCACTGTATTCCAATGCTCTTTATTCTGATGATATCCCGGAATCACAGACGCATACACATCCCGCCAGAAAAAAGCTTTATCCGGGTCTACCTTCAAATTCAGGTTTAAAAAACCATCCTTTTCATAGGTCCAAAGGAAAGCCTTCTTATTTCCCTTATACCGAACCAACTGCCAGTTTTCATCATGAAACGGAGCATCCTGATACGTATCAGCAAAAGACAGTCCAAATTTTAAAACTTCTTCTCGCGTTTTCATATTATCTCTTTTCTGCCAAATGCAATGCTAACACATGCATGGCCTGAGGGAATTCTCCGGACTGAATCATCCCATCAATTTCTTCTCTTGTATGAATCTGAACATTTAAAAACTCAGTATCATCCAAGTTTTGCTCACTTACTCTATGACAATTTCGAGCCATAAAAATATTGGCATAGTTATCTGCCATGGTTGCATTTGAAGGAACTGATAACAAAAACTCCCAATCATCGGATTCATATCCGGTTTCTTCCAAAAGTTCTCTTTTTGCAGCATCCAAAGCTGACTCAGCTTTGTCCGCATCGTTTCTGCTTCCGTATTCTTTTCCGTCCAAGCGTTCCAAACCACCGGCACAAAATTCCACAGTCACCCGCTTAATTCCGTGTCGATATTGCTTAACGCAGATGTAATTATCATTCTCATCTAAAGCTACAATCACCACGTAATCTCTGCGGCTATAGCTATAGTACGGGCCAAACACAGTCCCATCCGGAAGCAAATACTCGCTTCTTCGAAAATCGATATATTCATCCTGCACCAAATGATCGCAGGATACCTCTTTCCACTCTAAATTATCGCTCATTTAATCTAAAACCTTTCCCATCTCGATTCGCATATTATGCTCATCCGGGTCTGCCTTTTCCCACTTCATTGAAAAGCCATTATCATTTCTGTCTTCTGATTTCCTCCATCAGTGCGTCAAAGGCTTCTTCCTGCCAGTTTAAATGCGGGGAGTTCTCACCGCCACCATTGGTACTTCTGCGCATGGCTGCATACATGCTTTCATCCGCATCCGCGATATCCATAGGATAGATTTCGATACCTGCATCATTGCATTCTTTGCAAAAGTCCTTGATGGAAAAATCTCCGTCATAAATCTCCAACAATCGATTTTTGAATGCCTCATCCTTTGAAGCCTGACTTACAATTCTCTCAAATAACACATCAATGCTCATACTATTTCACCTTACCAATCAAAAACAACCTTTTTTCCCATTCTCAAAAAACGAACTATTTTCTAACTTGAAGTTCTGCAATGGAAATATAATGCTTTACCATAAATTGCTCCGGTGCGTTCATTTCCAGCATCTCCATATGTTCCTTATCCCATAAAGGAAGGTTTTCGGATGACATGGAAGCTCCCACGCCTCTGCAGGCCCGCATTCTTCCGTGCCAGGCTTCCCTTGAAAAAGGAACGTCTACCCGAAACTCTTTTTGCGACAGCAAATCAAAATATTCTAAATACCGGTCCGGCACCCATACCGGATGAACCGTATCCCCGTAAGACGTCCAATTGGGATTATACTTAAGAATGATTTCCTCACTCTTTCCCGCAATGGGATCCTCATAAGGCAGCCATCCCATATATAATATCAAAAACTTGCCACCGCTTTTTAACATACGAGAAAACTTCGACGCCGTTTGATCCGCATCAATGTACCAAATGCACTGACAGGCTGTTATAACATCAAAGGTATTGTCCGGGAAATCCACATCCTCCGCTTTGGAAGCAAAAAACTCAATATCCATACCGGCATCTTTTGCAAGAAGCTTTGCTTGCTCAATCTGGTTTTCTGCAATATCCGTCCCCGTCCATTTTGCTCCGTAGCGATACATATTTCTCGGAAGCACGCCGGTGCCGGTACCCACATCCAAAACACGTTGACCATCCTTACAAAGTCCAAGCCCTAAAATATAGTCATAAAACTCCTGAGGATAGATATCTCTGTACTTCGCATAGTCCTTGGAAGTCTTACCCCAGTCAAATTCTTTTCCCTTATCAATATCCTGAATAATCATCTACTCTCCGGTTACATCAAAACATTTGACACAAAATACAAAACAAAGCTTAATACAAAGGTAGCCACTACCATAGCGATAAAACTTATTAACCAACGACCGCCCGCATTGAATCCATAAAAATCTTCCCAACTATTTTCTTCATTGAAAAAGACAATCTTTTTCAGATATAAAAATCCATACAAGACCACCGGCAGAACTCCCAGCAAAACACATGCCACCGGCATATCCGCTTTATCCCACAAGAAGAAAGATACCAGATTAAATTACATATTATCGATAACAATTAGCTTTCCCCCATTATCTAGTTCCGAATTCTCATACACGTCGACTCTAGTCTTTTTGATAATAGATTTCCATTCATCATAAACAACTCTGCATTTCTTTTTTCTCCTGTCATTTAAAACTAGTTATTAAATCGAATTACCTGCGCATCTGCGTCTACCGTAGCTTCCACTCCAAAAGGAATGATACATCTCGGTGTAGCATGACCGATATTTACGTTAAACAAAATCGGAAGTGACGGATTGTCAATAACGGATACCAAAAGTTTCTTATACTCAGCCATATAGGTTTCATCCATCGGCTTTCCTACCAAGACACCTGATACCGCATCAAAGACGCCATGGTTCTTCAAAACTTTTAACATCTTTTCATATTCTTCCGGAGTCGGTTTTTCCTCACTGGATTCCAAAAGAAGAATTCTACCCTCCCAATCTTCAAGTGTCGGAAACAAATGATACTTTTCACATAAGGTCGTGCTTTCTTCGTAGCGCTCGTTATCAAAAATATCAAACATGGATTCAATGCAGCCTCCTAAGATCTTTCCGGAAAAGACAGCATCTCCCTGCAACAATTCAAAGCCGCCATTCTCGTGCTTTATTCTTGGCACGCCAATCTGGGTTTCATCAAAGTTTGTACGTTCCTCATACCACACATCACTTGGACGGATTTCTTTGATGGTACCTGTAGTAATCAGTTCCTCAAAGAATCGCTTACTGTACGGAAGAAGTTCCGTATCCAGCTCACAGATATCTGCAAGAAATGACTGACCGTAAAAGGTCTTTAATCCTACCTTATGGAGCATCAAATGATTCATGGTGGTATCGGAAAATCCAAGGAAGATTTTATCATTTACTACCTTTTTCAACTGATCCTCTTCAAACAAATAGGGAAGCAGGCGGAAGGTGTCATCTCCTCCGATGGCGCATAAAATCATATCCACTTCCGGATCAGCAAAAGCATTAAGTAAATCCTTTGCTCTGTCTTCCGGGTGTTCTTTCAAATATTTAATTCCCTTTAGTGCATGCTGGGAAAACTTTACGTTTAAGCCCATGGACTTTAAACGCTCCGTTCCGATTTTTAATTCATGAGCCGCAAAAGGCTCGCCAATTGTGCCGCTTGATAAGCTAACCACTTCTACTGTTTTGACCATATATATTTCCTCCCGTTAATTCCTCGTCGTCAAATCCCAATACATAACGGTTCTTTTGAACCTCTAAAACTCTGCCTTTACATTCTTGTTCATTTTTTTCATTGTTTTCTCCAATCATTTTCATACTTTGCATTTTTCCTGTTGTACGAAAAACCTCGGATACAATGTAAAAAAGAAAACCGTGACAAAAGAGCCACGGTTTACATAAATCATATTTCTAAAACAATACTATTCGAAATAAGAAACCGAGGTCATCATATAATTAAAAGTTTTATTATTCTCTACACGCATTATGATTACCTCCTTTTCTTATATATTTTCCACGTATTTAAATCTAACAGAAATACACATTCTCGTCAACAAGTGGAATAAAAAAACAAGGGGATGATTCCCCTTGTTTTATAAGTCGTTCTACCAATCGGATTCGTCTTTTACGTCTTTGATTTCATCTTCGTAAACATCTACGATGGAGCCGTCCTCTTTTTCCACAGAAACGGTAAAACCAAAGCCCAAAGCTCCGATTGCTGCCGCTATCACTGCCCAAGGCGCAACTGCAAGTCCAAGCACTCCACCTACAATACCTGCATTTACCGGGAAGGATGCAACTTCTTTACCTTCTTTATTTTTTACAATGACTTTGTTGACATTGCCTTCCTCTACTGCCTTTTTGATGTTTTCCATTACATCATCGATGCTGTTATTTTTTTCTGCCATTTTTATTTCCTCCTTATTTTGAAGACAGAGAACCGTCCCCTGTCTTCTCTATACTACTAGCGCTTTGATCAATGCACCAATTCCTACAATAATTAAAACAGGAATTGCCAATGCAAACAATCCGGAGAACGCAAGTGCAATCAAAACAACCGGGAAAAAGATAATCCAACAAAGAATCTTTCCAAGTCCCCATGCAAGTTTAATTGCAAATCCGATTAATTCAAAAACAACGGATATTAATAAAACAGTAAATAATAATGTGATCATAATAAGTACCTCCTCTTGGTTTCTTATGTACCTATCTTACGACTTCATTCATTATACTTCCACCATCTTTTTTACGGATTTTTATAAAAAAAAAGGGTATTTTTTTCGGATTAATTGGTGACAGAGAACCGTCCCTCTGTCACCTGTGGTATAATAACTCCATCGAATAAAGGGAGTATTAATCATGGAAAAAGAAACAAACTATTACCGTCAATGTCGCGAGGAAATCAGTCCAAAACCATCTCGCGAAGCAGCTGCCGAACTAATTGGAAACGGCATGACCGAAGATATTTTGGAAAAAATTGAAAACGGCACCCGTAATCCACGTCCGGAGGAAGTACAGGATATGGCAAAAGCATATCACCGTCCGGAACTATGCAACTACTATTGCACCCATGAGTGTGCCATCGGAAAACGTGATATTTCTCCAATTGATGCGAAGAAAAATATCGCTACCATCACCTTAGAGATTTTATCTTCCATGAATTACTTAGACGTGCAAAAGAACCGTCTGGTTGATATCACTCAGGACGAAAAACTCACAGATGACGAAATCGAAGATATGAAACAAATCCGCGATCGTCT
>JAEEGL013160499.1_pt1 | contig 29164 bp, 24 predicted proteins | sample 9134231 | NCBI WGS metagenome assembly JAEEGL01 (sample SAMN16246548, study PRJNA631951) | gut metagenome | biome: gut microbiome; feature: rumen; material: fiber-attached | host: Bos | place: Iran: Karaj | collected 2018-10 | reverse complement strand
TTATCGACAGCAGCTCACGGCGTGGGGTGCGCTCTATAGACTCTATCGCAGATTCTATGGGTTGAATCGGCTCTATGGGTTGTATATCTATTTGTATGGATTCTTCAGGTTGTGTGGGCTCTATGGCTTCTATTGGCTCAAGGGGTTGTGTTAATTCCGTCTGACCAATTTCCATATCCGACACATTTTCTGGGGGATTCTGAACCACAGTCTCTTTCTCCTCTTTGCGTGATTCTCGGAAGAAAAGTACGAAACGTGTCGCACGTAAAAGGGGGAAATATTCGCGTAAAAGGCGATTCCAGAGTTGTCCACGATAAGCTTTGTTCAGCGTGGACCTCAGTGTGGAAATCTGGTTCTTTGGCAGATATCGGTCACATAGAGACTGCACATAGTCATAATCCTTGTCACCGCGCTCTTGCATCATAAAGCACAATGAACGATAGTCCTCAACCTCCATCTCCATCTTGAATTTCTCGTTCAGCGGTTTATCCAAATGCTGATTGATGAAGTCCAACAGGGCCTGTGCTCGGTGCTCTCCTAAGAACTTGTTGACATTTGTGGGACCTTCGGGTGAAGCAGCACCACGAATGATAATGTGCACTAACTCCAGATTGTTGTCGTTGATAAGCGGGAACACTTCCTTCTCCAACTGCATGACTGTCGAGTCTCCCTTGGGAAGCGCGTATTTGCTGACTGGGAAAACGACCTTCCCGGCAATATCGAAAAACTCCTTGTCGGAAAGTATGGGAGATTCGTTCTCGCCAAGGAAGCGAATGTATGAGTGGGGAAGTTTGGTTAGCGTGTCGCCAGCTAAGTGTGAGGGGGCTGAGGCTTTTGTTGCTGCAGAAACAGATACAGGGAGACATATAAGAGACATTGATGCGTACAAGGTTAATGCTCCTGCAAACATCCTCTTCATGCAATATATAGCTCTGTCTCTCTTTTTAAGATTCTGTTTCATCGCTTGTCCTCCCTTCTTTCTTCAGATCGGTGTCTGCCGAATGTAGAATCTTATCTGCCTTTATTTTACTCTACTTCTCTCGTCTGTGTGTCTTTCTGTGTCTATATGCGCGCGCTGAATTAAAGATAACAAGTATGTTGTTGCAAAAGTATGAATTTGTCTCTTATTTATGTCCTTTTTTCTTAAAAAATCTTTTTTACCCCTCCATATTTTAGAAATTTTAACAATTACCCCCCCATTTATTAACACTCGTTAACAGTTAATAGTAGCTCTATTTGACAAAACAGCCGATTCTTTTATCATAACCTCGTTTCTTGTTCTGTTCTTCTTTATTATTGTCTTCATGCATCTTTTTCCTTCATAAATAATGAGCCTTGCAGGAATGTATAATATTAGACTCCGACATTGCAGTTGGTACAAAAATGATATAATAGATGAACAAACATTGGCTGCAAAGGATAGTTTGTAAAGATTTTTTATTATCCTTATTAGCCTATGAAAATAAGAATACTTGCTTATGGCCATAAGATTAGTATTCCTACAGCGATAGGAATAGTATTCTTACACGCCTAAGATTAGTATTCTTGTTTTGATAAGGAAGTCGGCTTTCTCCTGCCATGAGCCTATTATATTGATTTGTAGCAAATTATGTAACAATAAAAAAATATAAAAAGCCAGATTATTAATGATGTAAAGATTTTTCGTTATACCATCTCCGCTCCTATAACCGGGATTCATGTACATTCTGTGTCAAATACGTTATCATTTTCTTTCCGTTTTGTTTGGTTTGTCACTTGCTGGGTCTGCAAGGACGCTTGCGCAAGTTTTGTTGGATAAAACTTGTTGGAAAAAGAACTTATTCGTAACAACTCCGAGATTAATATCTTTCATATGACCTTCGCGGTCAGCCCTTCTCACATCAGCTGTTATCGGAGCATCAGAAACTAGCAAGATTCAAACGAATACCGATGAATAAGTGCTAACGCCTGTGCTGATGGAGCCTCACGGCTCGGTTTCATTCTATTAAAATTGAGTTTGTGAATAGAATAGGAATAATTATTATGGAGTTGTTGTATTGTTATTATAACTATCAATTAAAGAAATCAACTCTTCGGTAATATTGCCTTCAAATTTTGAAATGACGGCTTCTGCATTTTGAATATCAAACTCTTTATAAATCCTGGATTTCAATTCTTCTGACCTTTCTCTTTTTTGATTAATTTTGAATAGGTATGTGTATATTAAGAAAGAAAGATGTTTATCTTTAGTGTATTCATCTTTGGCTTTCTCCCTTGCTATCATGGTATCTTCTTTTTGCAAAAAGACTCCACTTATATATCCATCACTAGGATATGCATTATTGTCATAAAAGATTATTTCATGCTTGTCTGGAAGGAGGAAAGACAAGTATTTGTCGTCGTTTTGAAGTTTTTGCTCTAAATATTCCGTGTAGTGGTCGTCCTTCCCTGGCCTATTTTGATATGAACAAATTTTATTTATTTCAAAAGTGTCAATAATGGCATTAGCATTAATGGATTCTATGTATTTCCGGAATTCGCTTATTACCTTACTTATCTCTTCGAATGAAGGAAATCCAGAATAATTAAGCCTATTCAATTCCTCATTCATTTCATATATTTTAGCTTCTTTGTTCAAGTATATTCCGCAGCCCCAAAGCCCTCTCCATACCGTACATACGTTATTTTCGACAATGGGGTAATAGATGCAGTATTCATTACCACATTGATAATCAAAGAAAGGTTTACCTTCATTAATGAGCTTCCATGTTTCATCATCATGATAATTATTGTCATCTCTTTCTTTATCTCTCAAATCATGATGCTTGACAATAGAAGAAATCGGAAAAACATATTCTGCCAAGGCTGAAAATTTATCATAGTCGTATGATAAATATGATACTAGCGTATTTGTTTGTATTTCTAAATCTGGATATTTTTTAAAGAAAAAAATCTTGTTTTCAATAATGGATTTAACACCATTATATTGTGGATTCCTAAATCCATATAACAAGCCATATTCAGAATCTTTTTCGCATTTCGCAATAAGGCCAATATGAATTTTTCTTCTGCTGTAAGATCCATCTAGGTATTTCATGAAGATTCTTTTATGATTAGAAAATGAGGTGAAATGTTTATTATATTTAGTATTTTTGGTTTTTATGAAACACTATCCATTATTCTATGTCATCTAATCTATCTTCCAATTCATTAATTCTGTCTTCCAAATCATCATATTTATCATCGTCATCATAATTATATTTATAATTATTTCTTCGAGCGTAAACTGTTGGTATAGGCATCGTTGTAGAAGATGTATTGCCACGTATATCTGATGCAGAAATTTTAATTTGGTTATCTCCTATATTAAGAGATCTAAAATGTATCCTGATGGAATAACCATTGACAATAGAACTGGCAGAAATTGTTTTTCTACCGATTGTAAGGGTTTTTAAATCGCCTTTTTTATTTATATAAAATGGAATATCATAACCAAAATAATTATCCCCTAAAAAATTACCGTATTTAATAGATACGGAAGCAGTAATTGGATTATTTTGTTTAGGTATGTTAATATGAATTTTTGATTTATTTAAGCGTAAACAATCAGGCCATGATATATAACTTAAACTTATATTATCTTTATCAAAAATAAAAGAACGATAACTATTACTTTTCAAACCAATTGGATATATTTCAGGAGCTTCTTTGTCTATAATAACAAAACCAACAGGTAAAATTTCATAATTCCAGTTTTTATCTATACCAATTAAAAATAACACATTGGGGCCAGAAGCATATTTATTATTACAAGTAAACAATGCGTTTGTGGATTTAACGGCTCCTTTGAAATCCTGACTGACTTTTTCTTTTATGAATGACAACATTCTATCAATATTTCTCCCAACATATAAATAAAAATAGTCTCCTGAAATATCAGCATCAAACCTAAAATGTTGATTGTCGAGATTTTTTAAGATTGGTATATCTGTTTTATATACACTATACTCATTCCATCCACTATAATTAAATTGTCTCATGAGTGAATTCATTTTCTCTATCATCAAACTATCAGGCGATATTCCGTTATCAAACATCCATGTTCTAATTGATTTATGATAGTCTCTTTTATTATTAACATCATATAGACCAACACATGGCCCTGATATGACTTTTGCAGTTTTGGTAGGAATGATGTCAAACTCTTTGTATTTATATATAAAGGATGTGTCGATTCCTCTTTTAGTTTGAACATTAATTAATAGTTCATTCTTATTTTTTATTAAATTATATGCAAGGATTTTTTGATCCAATGAACCTAATGCCTTTTTAACAGAATAAAATAGACTATCTTTTATTCGTAAAGAATCATATACTATTTCTCCGATTGATACGTATGCTGTATCATGTGCAAGGGTGTCAACTTGTATAAAGTTAACTCGAATAAGATCCTCATCATAAGTGATTAATGGATGTGCTGGCTCTTTATCAAAATGACAACTACACAATGATAATATAAAAAAAATGCTAAATGCTGTAGATGATACTTTATACATAGCAACACTTAATTTATTTTTATATTTCATACCCTTAAAAATTTAATAATTCTATAGTTAAAAGAAAGATTTTGGTTGTTTTAGATTATTATGTTACATAAAGAATTAGTTTAAAATTTGAGCAAGTATAAAACCAATTATGGATGCAACTATTGCAATGATTACAAATGTGGAAGTATAGTTAAGCTTTGCTGCCAACTGTCTTTCCAGCTCAATGCTCCGCTGACGTTCCTTTTCAAGCAAGGTGTTCGTTTTATTGTTTTGCTCAGTGAGTTTATCGAATGTCTGTTTTTGCGATTTTGTCAAATCTTCCAGTTGCTTTTGAAGTGCCCCATTCTGTTTTTGAAGTGTTTCCATCTGCTGCTTGCTTTGTGTCTGAAACTTAGCTAACGCTTCGTCGTTTTTCTTTTGCTGTGCTTCAAGGTTTTTCTTATTCTGTTCATTGATTTTGTCAATATTCTCTTTGTTGGCTTTAGTCTGCTCTTGTTGCTGCTTGGTCATCTTCTCAACCTGGGTAAGCAAATCAAATAAGCCCATTCTTAACCAGTTTTATGAAAAAGTCCAGTATATCGTTTAACTTACATATTTAAAGCGCGTATATGTACATGTATTGCCTACAAATATACTATATTCTGTGGTATTTTCAAAAAACGCAAGAGTTTTTAAGACTATGATATGATATTTTGTATTACAGAGTGAACAAAACGAGGTAATATGTAATGATGATTTTACGATAATTGTGTATATTTGTGGACGCAATGTGAAAATAAAAAATTGAACTATATGGATAATAGTCTATATTGTATTGAAAATGGAGTTCTAATTGGAATAAAAGATAAATAAGAAAAGAGAAACGTGAAAAATCATTGTTGATGCCCTCTAAAAGTTGAGGATTATGACATTAAGTGTCTTCCGTGCCGGTTATATTCGGGATAAAGTCTGTAGCACTCGGACATAAGTAATAAAACGGACGTAGGCGTGGTGGAATTATAGGTCGAACAGAAGCTCATGCTGTAATTTCCATAATGTTTTGGACGGAAAAATAAAGATGCTGCAAGTCAAAAAACTTGCAGCATCTTCTCTCGATTACCGAGTACCCAGAGCCGGGGTCGAACCGGCACGGGTTGCCCCACTGGTGTTTGAGACCAGCGCGTCTACCGATTCCGCCATCTGGGCTTCAAAAGCGGTGCAAAGGTAAAACAAAAAATTAGAAATTAAAAATTATAAATGAGAAAATAAGCATTTGATGCTAAAATTGTGTGTTTATGGCTACATTTTTATCTTTTATGCAGATAATACAATGTGGTTTTCTCCCTTTTTCATTTTTTAACATGTAAATATATGCGTGTATGCGTAAAAAAGTCGTATCTTTGTGGCCAAAATGTGATTTAAACGAAATAATAATCAAGAAAAGAATATGAAAAAAACGATTTTTATGGCAATGGCAGCCGCTTTTGTTCTGACAGGCTGCAGTAAATTGGGAAAGATGACGGAAGATAACTTTAAGGTGACACCCACCCCCCTTGTAATGGCTGGTGGCGAGGTGCCTGCCGAAATCACGGTTACCTTCCCTGAGAAATACATGAAGAAGAAGGCTACCATCACCATGACTCCGGTGCTGCGCTTCCAGACTGGTGAGGCCAGTTCGCAGAGCGCCACATTCCAGGGTGAAAAGGTGGAAGGAAACGGTACTGATGTGAACTACCGTTTGGGTGGCACCTATAACATGCGTGCCAATTTCCGCTATACGCCTGACATGCTCAAGAGTGATTTGTACATGACATTCGAGGCTCGCATGAAGAAAAAAGCTGTGGAGTTGCCTGATGTAAAGATTGGCTATGGAGTTTTGGCAACAGCAGATTTGCTGGCCCGTTGCCTCGACTCATCTGGCACGGCATTGGCCCCCGACCAGTTCCAGCGTGTCATCTCACAAAAGCAGGAGGCCAACATCAAGTTCCTTATTGCTCAATCGAATTTGCGCACCAGTGAATTGGAAAGTGTGGGAATGAAGGACCTCATTGCAGTGCTGAAGGAAATCAATGACAATGTTGAAGGTCGTGCTTTGGATGCCCTGGAGGTGAGTGCATACGCTTCTCCTGATGGCAGCTACAAACTGAACGAACGCTTGGCAGAGCGCCGTCAGGATGCGTCGGCAGACTACCTGAAACAACAGTTGAAGAAGATAAAGATGGATGCTGACATCCGTACACGCTATACGGCAGAGGACTGGGATGGTTTCCAGGAACTCATTCAGGCAAGCAATCTGCAAGACAAGCAAATCATCTTGAGTGTGCTGTCGATGTACAAGGATCCCGAGGAGCGTGAGCAGCAGATTCGCAACATGAGTGCCATCTATACCGACATCAAGGATGGCATCATGCCTGAGTTGCGTCGTGCACGCCTGATGGTAAACTACGAGGTAATCGGTCGCAGTGATGTGGAGATTATTGACCAATATAAGAGCGATCCTTCGAAATTGAGTCTTGAGGAACTGGTTTATGGCGCTACGATGCTCATGGAAACTCCTGCCGAGCAGAAGCAGTGGAACCAGACCATCGCTCGTCTGTATCCCAACGACTATCGTGCTTTTAACAACTTGGCAGGTTTGGCCTATCAAGAGGGCGACTATCAGACAGCTATCAACTATCTGACCCAGGCCAAGAACATCAACACCCGTGCTGCTGAGGTAAATACCAATTTGGCGCTGATTGCATTGCGCGATGGCAACCTCAGCCAAGCCGAGAGCTATTTGGCTCAGGGATTTGGTGCAGATACCTATAACGAGGTGTTAGGTGCTTATAATTTGGCAAGTGGAAACTATCAGCAGGCTGCGCAGAACCTGACCAAGACCGCTAACAACACAGCTGCTTTGGCACAAATCCTATCGAAGGATTATGCTAGTGCCCGACAGACCCTGACCAATATGAAAAATGCTGATGCTACGACCTCCTATCTCAGAGCCATTCTGGCTGCCCGTACGGGTGATGCGGCCGCAGTGGTCAGCAATTTGCGTCAGGCTGTTGAGAAGGATGCTTCGTTGCGCGAGCGTGCCAAGAACGACTTGGAATTCGCTTCTTACGCAACGACTGTAGCAAGCTTCTTGAAATAAACGACCAGTAGAGTCCATGAAGGGTGTCGTGGTTTCCCGAGCCCATTTCCTGTTGCTCGGCATTGTCTTCCTTTTTGTTGCCTGCGGTGGGCGCAAAGGACATCTGCGTATTCGGGGCGAGTTTGAAAACTTGCCTCAGGCAGACTTGCTCCTGTACAGCCCGGATGGTGGGATGACTACCATCGATACCTTGCACATTATGAAGGGGCGCTTCGATTATTCGGTGCGCATGGAAGACAACGAGAGCCACACCTTCGTGGTGCTATATCCCAATTATCGCACACTCTCCTTTCTTGCTCACGAAGGACAAGAGGTGAAAATAAAAGGCGATGCCTTGCAACTCGATAATGTGCGTGTGGAGGGTGCCGACAGTGTGCTGCCGGAGGAGAAGCATCCTGGACGACAACCTGTGGTAGTAGGTAAGCAATTGCCCAAAAACAACCTTATTCCACGTACTCCGCGCCATTATCTGCTTATTGGTTTTTGGTCAAATTGGAAGAATGGTGCCCAACAGGTGAACTACAATGTGCGTTCGGCACTTCGTGACCATCCCGACAGTCTACATGCCTTTACATATAGCCTTGATGTAGAACCACCACGATTCCATCGCACGGAGGAAACGGACTCTACCATCTGGAAGACCTATTGTGACTATCGCGGTTGGGACAATCCACTATTGGACAAATTGGGCATACGCAACATTCCTTGGTTGATACTCCTCAGTCCTGACGGCACCGTGCTTGCTATGGGTAGTAAATATCATGAGGATATACTGCCTACACTCCGAAAGATAGGTGATAAACGATTGTAAATGAACTTAGAAAAACTGACATCCGAGGTTGTAGCTGTGGCCCGCGAGGCAGGCCGATATCTAAAGGAGGAACAGCAACGGCTACAAATGGAACAAGTGGAGCGCAAGCACGCCCATGACTATGTTTCTTATGTGGACAAAACCAGTGAGAAGATGGTTGTGAGTCGCTTGCGTGAGATACTCCCTGAGGCAGGTTTCCTGACAGAAGAGGGTACAACGGGGAAACGAGGTAGCGAGGCCATGTGGTGGGTCATTGACCCGCTGGACGGAACCACTAACTATATTCATGGTAATCAGCCGTTTGCTGTTTGCATTGCCTTGCGCAACGAACAAGAGGTCTTGTTGGGTGTGGTCTATGAGGTCAGCCTCGATGAGTGTTTCAGTGCTTGGAAAGATGGGGGCGCCTATCTGAATGGCAATCCCATTCATGTCAGTACCAAACCCATAGATGATGCACTTTTGGGGTTGGAACTTCCTTACGACACCGAGATGTATCGTGAAATGGGGCTTCATCTTATTCGTCATTTCTACGGCTATGCTGGTGGCATCCGCATGAATGGTTCGGCTGCTGTGGCATTGTGTTATGTGGCAGCAGGTCGATGGGACGGATGGATTGAACGCGGCTTGGGACAATGGGATTTTATGGCAGCTGCGCTCATCATCAAGGAAGCCGGTGGACAAGTGGCCAATTTCCGGGGTGACAGTTTTTATCTCAATGGTGATGATATTGTGGCTTCCAACGGACTCATTCAGTCCTATTTGTTGCAGGCGATAGAGAGCAGTCCGTCGACAATCTGAGCCGAAAACCCTTGATGGGTTCGTCCGGCCAATAGTTGGTCGTCCCTAATTCCTTTTTTATATAGCAACAGGGCCAAAAGCCCCATGGTCATGCGGAAGTTTACTTCCACACAGGGATGTATGCGTCCATCTGAAAGTCGCATCATGTCGATGCCTACGGGACCGCGATAAGGTTGTTCCTCCAAAGCTTTTTTGTGGTATTGGATGAGGCTATCCAGAAGTTCTGTTGGCAAGTCTATTTTCTTCAACAATTCCTCTTGACTTGCTACCATGTTTCCTCCATAATGCCCCGTTTCATCGGCAAAAAAGACACTATAGCCAAGAAACTCAGAGCCTGTGTCCGTTACCTGAAACTCCATTGCAAAATCCAATGTTTTGTCGGCATAGAAGGGCTCCGCCACAATGCCGCCTTGTTCTTTTATAATGTGTTCGATGCGGCGCATGAGCGACAGGTCGGGATTATGGTCTAGATTCTCTATCACCATGTTTCCCCGTCCGCTGCTCGACCAAGGAGCCTTTAGAATTAAGAGTGAAGAATGAAGAATGATGAATTCAAGAGATGAAAGGCTAGTGGCAAAGCGTGCCTGGCAAGGCAGTAAAATAGATTTTTCGTCGATAACACGTTCCTGGTTTGTTGAATTGCCTCGCCCTTTAAGGGAGAGGTTGGAGAGGGTCTTATAGTAGCTTACTCCAAACTCACGACTCGACAGGCAACGCAGGTCGGTAAGCCATTCATCGGAAGGCAGTTCGCACTCTGAAATTCCCATGCGCAGGTATCGCTGTTTCGTGGCCAAGCTCCAGCCCCAAGGACCTTCGTCCCAGAATTGAGATAAGCCGGCAAGGTCTGCCTCCATCTGCTGAATGTGGCGGGGTGGGGTGTACTGCCGCAAGTTGGCGGCAAGTGCCATGTCGTTTGATGGGTTGAAAAGTGCGGGCAACTTCATATGTAAATACAAAAGTAAGAATAAAAAGGTAAAAAGACGTTAATGGGAAGATAATTTTTATTTTTTAATTTTTAATTTCTAATTTATCATCGTACCTTTGTGCCTGTGAAACGTATTCTACTATTAATTGGTCTCGTTTGGTGCGCTTGTCACTTGTGGGCACAAAACGCACAGTCTGACACCACCCAGACTGATACCACCATGCAGGGGGTGAAGATGCGTGAGGTCATCGTCACGAAGGACCGCCGTTTGCCCATCTTTGTCAGTCCAGAGACAAAGAACCAAGGTCCGCGTGTGAAGAGTTTGAGCGACCTTATCGGTCCCAAGGCTACGGACATGATTATGCACCCCTTTGCCTTCAAGTCGCGCAAGGAGGAGCGCCGTCGTCGCAAAGCCATGCAGAAGTTGTGGGAGTATGAGCATATCAAGACCAACAACGAGTTGCTGCGTGAGGCTCTCATACGCGAGGGCATCGATCCCGACAGCCTTTTGCATGTGAGGGACAGCATCCTTGGCAAATAATATTGTAATTCAAAATTCAAAATTCAAAATTATTTGTTATCTTTGTCGGCACATAGGTAGCTCATTTTGAGTTTACTCATTTTGAATCTGCTTATTTTAAATTTTGAATTTACTCATTTTGAATTAATTAGATAGTTATGGCAGAATTTAAGTATGCGCCCATGTTCCAAGTGGGCAAAGACGAGACCGAGTATCGCCTCCTGACAAAGGAGGGAGTGAGTGTCGGCGACTTCGAGGGCCATCCCATGCTGAAGGTGACGCCCGAGGCCTTGACCTTGTTGGCACAGCAGGCATTCCATGATGTAGAGTTCATGTTGCGCAGAGAGCACAACCTTCAGGTGGCTAAAATTTTGCGTGACCCCGAGGCCAGCGAGAATGACAAGTATGTGGCTTTGCAGTTCCTGCGCAATGCCGACACGGCAGCTAAAGGTGTGTTGCCTTTCTGTCAGGACACAGGCACCGCCATCATTCATGGCGAGAAGGGTCAGCAGGTGTGGACAGGCTTTGAGGATGAAGAGGCTCTGTCACGCGGTGTGTTCAACACCTACACTCAGGACAACCTTCGCTATTCGCAGAATGCTCCCTTGAACATGTACGATGAGGTAAACACCAAATGCAACCTGCCAGCACAGATTGACATCGAGGCTGTAGAGGGCATGGAATATCGCTTCGTCATGGTGGCAAAGGGTGGTGGTTCGGCCAATAAGACCTATTTCTACCCCATGACCAAGGCTACCATCCAGAACGAGGGCACGCTGCTGCCTTTCCTCGTAGAGGAGATGAAGCATTTGGGCACGGCGGCTTGTCCCCCGTACCACATTGCCTTCGTCATTGGTGGCACATCTGCTGAGAAGAACCTCCTGACCGTGAAACTGGCCAGCATCAAATACTACGACAACCTGCCCACGACGGGCGACGAAACAGGTCGCGCCTTCCGCGATGTGGATCTGGAAGAGAAACTCCTAAAGGAGGCTTACAAGATTGGACTTGGTGCCCAGTTCGGTGGCAAGTACTTGGCCCACGACATTCGCGTCATCCGTCTGCCACGCCACGGCGCATCGTGCCCCATTGGTATGGGCGTATCGTGCTCCGCCGACCGCAATATCAAGGCTAAGATTAACAAGGACGGCATCTGGCTGGAGAAGATGGACTCGAATCCCGCAGAACTCATCCCGGCAGAGTTTGCCAAGGCTGGCGAGGGTCAAAACACCATCGTCATCGACCTCGACAAGGGCATCGATGCCGTACGCGCCGAACTGACCAAGTACCCCGTTTCGACTCGTGTGAACCTGAAGGGCACCATCATTGTGGCACGCGACATTGCTCATGCCAAGTTGAAGGCACGTCTGGATGCCGGTGAGGGTATGCCCCAGTACTTCAAGGATTATCCTGTACTGTATGCCGGTCCCGCCAAGACACCCGAAGGCTATCCCTGTGGCTCAATGGGTCCGACGACTGCCAACCGCATGGATCCCTACGTCGATGAGTTCCAGGCCAACGGTGCCAGCCTCGTGATGATTGCCAAGGGCAACCGCACCCAGCAGGTGACCGACGCTTGCAAGAAGCATGGTGGCTTCTATCTGGGCACCATCGGCGGCGTGGCGGCTGTGCTGAGCCAATCGAGCATCAAGAGCATCGAGTGCGTTGAATATCCCGAACTGGGCATGGAAGCCATCTGGAAGATTAAGGTAGAGGACTTCCCCGCCTTCATCCTCGTGGATGACAAGGGTAACGACTTCTTCAAGCAGTTGAAACCCTGTCAGGGATGCACGATAGTGAAGTGAACTGATATTCGATAGCAATCACGCAAAAAGCAAGGCTCGGAATTCCGGGCCTTGCTTTTTTATATGATGGTTATTTACTCTTATGCGTTGAAAAGGTAACCGCTGTAGGTCCTGATGATTTGCAGTTCGACGTACGACTTCAGGTCTTCGAGGCTGGCATTGGCGAGAATCTTGTCGCGATTCTCCATTTGGTTGAGCGAGGTGGTGCCTATGCGCTGTTCGATGTCCCATTCAGCTTGCATTTTCTGTTCTGCTTCCTCTTCGCTATATCCTATCATCTTGAAGAAATCCTTGTTCAGTTTCTTGATGCTGTTCACCTGCACCAGTTGGTGTCCGCGTGGATGGGTGTAATATTCCTGGGGGAGCATCCTCATGTGTTCCGATGATTCGAGGCTGTGCATCAGGTGCAGCAGTTGTTTGCGGCTCTTCATTTTTCGCACTTGCTCCACATAGGTGAGTACGGATGTATTGCTCATCTCAGTGTTGTTCACTTGGCTTGTGTAGGGGCTGTAGATAGCGTTTGTGGTCTTTGCCGAGCAGGCCATTAATGTGAGGCTCAGGACAACGGCTGGAATAATCTTTTTCATAGTCGTATGCTTTAATGGTTTTACTTTTTCTTGCAATCTCATCTTTTTGTTTCTCTCTACTCTTTAGATGCAAGGTACCATCTGTTTATTACAACAAAACTCGAAAATTTATAAAAAACTTGCTAAGGGGCATATTATATAAGGACACGTGCACACGCGTGTGTGCACTATTCTATTTGTAAAGAATTTTCATAGGTACAAAACAGGCTTTACTGACCGTTGGGAGAACCTAAACTTAGATAGAGGCAAATTAAAGCTTTAATTAAGGCGAATTAAAGTTTTGATTAAGGCGAATTAAAGCTTTTATTTAAAAGGACGAAAAATAGGCATGTCAAGCGTGACATGCCTATGAGCCTTTGTTGTAAAGAATTTTCTAAGAGATCAAAAACTATCCTTCAATCTCATCGATGATGTCCTGTGCGGCATTCACAGCCTTGAAGTGGTAGTGGAGACCGATACCAGCACCGATGGCGCCACCAATGAGGATGGGAATTACCATCAGCCAGGGATGGCGTGCATAGGAACCATGGAGGGAAATATAGTCATAGCAAGCCCAGATAAGCCAGGGAATCAAGACTGCTGGCGACCAATAGTAGAGCCATTGGTTGTATTGCTTCTTGAACTTGGCCATCACGTGGGCCACGGTGGAGAAGTCGTCCTTCATGAAGTTGAGTTCATCCACTGGTTTGTGGATGTAGTGCGTGGCTACTGCACAGAACAACACAATCAGGCTGGTGGCAATGGTGAATGGAAGACTATATGAACGAGTGAAATAATTCAGAGGGAAGAGTAACAGGCAGAAGATGACACATCCATAGGTCATACGCTTTGTACTGTTGATTGCATTTTTCTTAGTCTTCATCGTCTTGCGGAGCAGACGGTCGCTGACGATTTCCTGTTTCTGAAGTTGTTCCTTGAGGATGGCAAACTGGTTGCGCATTTCCTCGAAATCCATTTCTTTCATATTCTTGTAATTTTCGTTGTTTAACTTTGAGTCCTTTTCAGTTGTTCCTTGATTCTAAACAACTTTACACCTACGTTCTGTGCGGAGATGCCCATTACGGCACCAATCTCCTCGTAGTTCATGCCCTCCAGCCACATCATCACCAGGGCCCTGTCCACGAGGCCGAGTTTGCCGATGCGTTGGTGGAGCATTCGCACCTGTGTGCTGTTGGCATCATTGTCCTCGAAGAAGTTGACATCCATGGTCAGAGGCACTTTCTTTACCTCCTTCTTTTTCTTACGTTCCTGCAGGAGACATGTGTTCAGTGCCACACGATAGATCCAAGTGCTGATCTTACTTTCTTCTCGGAAACTGTCGATGCCTTTCCACATGTTGATCAGCGTCTCCTGAAACAGGTCGTTGACCTCTTCTTCGTCGTGAGAGAACATGTAGCACACCGTGTAGATGGTGCTTTTGTGCTCCCGCACCAACTGGGCGAATTTCTCACCATTGTCTTGTTGTTTCATCGTTGTTCTTTGATGTTTTTAACCTTTAGATGCAAAAAGCACTTGATTTATTACAAGAATTATCATTTTTTATTTTAAATTTTCAGTATCCCTCCACGAAGTGGGATGCTTATACCATAGGACAATGCAAAGGTACGATTAAGCGAGCGAAATGCCAAACTTGTTTGAGCATTTTCGAGCGCAAGTACCTAAAAGCCATGCTTAAAGGTACGATTAAGCGAGTTGAAAAGCAAATTTTAATGTCCTAAATGGAATAAATCCAAAAGATATTCGTAACTTTGTACCAAAGAATTGGCAACGACGTGGAACTGCACAAACTGCAACAAGAAATAGAATCCAGGGTGGGGCGCAAGATGCGCACCCCGAAGGACTTTCAATGGCTATCTGACGAAATGTTCAGACAACTGCACGAAACCCTCTCCCCCAGTACCCTGAAACGTTTGTGGGGCTATTTCCCATCGGTTCAACTTCCACACCAATACACAACAGACCTACTCACCCGCTACGTCGAGAGCCTGCGTCAATGTCAGCTTACCAAAGGAGCCGAGTTCCAGTCTGTCGGCGAATACCTCCATCTCTTTGGCATCTGCGACGGGCAGGCCACCCCTCCTTCTTATTGGAGTCAGCCATTACCGGAACATTTGGGCATTATTATCTGGGGACCTGAATATCAGCATCCCGAATGGCACAACCAGGGCGATGCTACTCATCTCATGCCTACCATCACCGAATGGTGGACCCCCACGGAAAAAGATGATGCATCCGCCGACATCCGCAACCACGACAACTATCTACGTGCCTCATCGTTCCATGAACTTCGAATCACTTTTATGAAGAACATCACAGGCAGCGGTTACACGTTCCTTGGTGTTTATGGGCTATCCACAGCTTCCTCGCCACAGCGTCTTGTATGGCAACGTGTGGCAGACCATCTCGACCTGCGTCATCTCGATCAGTTGGAGTTGCTGCGCCAATAGTCCCTTTTATCTGACGACATTTTTATTCCCTACAGTCCCATTTCCTTTATCAACCTATCTGCCTTGCCCCACTTGTCGATGAGGTAGAGCACGAAGCGGATATCGACGCCGATGCAGCGCTGGAGGTCGGGGTTGAAGGTGATGTCGCCCGACATAGCCTCCCAGTTGCCGTCGAAGGCCAAGCCTATCAACTCGCCCTTGCCGTTGAACATGGGGGAGCCGGAGTTTCCACCTGTGATGTCGTTGTTGGAGAGGAAGCAGAGGTGAAGGTCATTGTCGCTCGGATCGGCATAGCGGCCAAAGTCTTTCTTCTGAATCAGACTGATGATGTCCTGTTCCAGTTTGTAGTCCTCAATCTCGTCTTGCTTGGCAGCCTTGTCAAGTAGGCTTTGGCTGGAGGTGAAGTAGTCGAAGTGCTGACTGCCGGCTGTGTAGTCCTGAATGAAGCCGTAGGAGAGGCGCAACGAGAAATTGGCATCGCTGTAGTGGGGCGTTTCCTGGTCGCGTTCCAGAATGGCTTGGGTGAGCAGATGCTCGTTGTAGTCGATGGTCTGGCGGTCATCGCGGACCCCCTTTGCCATGTCGTTCTGGAAGTTACGAATGGACTCGAAGTATTGGAACATGGGGTCAGTCTCTTTTAGCGTACTGTCAGCAACAATCTTATCCAAACATGAAGCATCCTTCAGCATGGTCTTAGCAAAAAGGTCGCGGGCATACGCCTTTGTATCGCCCCCGTAGAGGCTATCCACCTTGCCATATATCGTGGGCAGATATTCCTTGCCCACCTGTTGACGATAGTTGTCGAGCAGCACAGCCATCGTTTCCTCGTCCACACGCGCGTCATAATCTTTGTAGAAGGTTTCCAGTTGCTCACGCGTTTGAGCAATCTCTGTCGAGTCCATGTCGTTAGGTTTCGAGGCAAGTATGGCAGCCACGCGGCGCAGTTCGATGCCGCGCAGGAAGGTCTCGGAGAAGTAGCCGTAGGCACGGATGGTCTCGAAGCGGTTGGCATATGCCTTGTCCAGTTCGTCGAACATCGTACCAAAGCGGGCGGTAAGACTTGCGTCCTTGCCATACCAATGGCGGATGTTCTTTTCTAATTGCTGCTTCTGTCCGATGACGTTTAGTTCCTTGACGGCCTTGTTCATGCCGATGCTGTTCTTCCAGTAGTTGGCAGATGAGGCGAATTTCGAGGCATACTTGATGGCGATGGCGCGATCAGAGTCCATCCATTTCTTCCATACCTCCTGTTTCTTTCCGCGTACATCAATCATCGAGACATTGATTCCATCAACGCGTTCTCGGATGCCGTAGCTAGACAGGTAGCGGTCGGTTGATCCAGGGTAGCCCACAGTCATGCAGTAGTCGCCGGGTTGGAAACCGTCGAGACTCACCTTGGCATATCGCTTGGCTTTCAGGGGAACGTTGTCCTTGGAGTACTCGGCTGGTTCACCGTCCTTGTCGGCATAGATGCGGAAAACGCTGAAGTCGCAGGTCTGGCGCGGCCACATCCAGTTGTCGGTGTCTCCACCGAACTTGCCCAAAGTCTGAGTGGGAGTGAAGACGAGTCGCACGTCGCGATATACCTTATATATAGATACGAAATAGGCATTGCCACCATAGTACGACTTCACGAGGCAGTCGCGGTCGGGGTATTTCTCGCTGTATTCCTTTTCTACGGCCGTCATCACACTGTCCAGATTCTCGGAATCCAGTTGCTTGGGCTCCTTGTCAGGGTTGGCTTTGTATATTTCGTTCATGGCCCTCATCACACGCCCCGTACATTCCTCAGTGCGGTCGAGGAAACGCACGAAGAAGCCTTCCACAGGGCGCTCCTCCTCGTATGACTTGGCAGCAAAACCATTCTTCAGAATATCATCTTCAGGTGTCGAAAGTTTTTGGATACCGCCAAACCCGCAATGGTGGTTTGTGAACACCAGCCCTTCGGGACTGACAACTACGCCGGAACAGAAGTCACAGAAATCCACGACGCAGTCCTTCAGGCTTTCGCCATCGGGGTTATACAATTGCAGGGGACTCAGTTCGAGCCCCAGGCCTTTCATCACGTCGGCAGTCTTTTGGTCGATTCGGTTGAGCATCCACATACCCTCATCGGCCTTGGATGCCATGCTGCACAGGAGCAGCAGGGAAAATAATATTTGTTTCATTGTATTGATAAATATTTTGTTTCTACTTATTTTCTAAGCCATCTCTGGCGTGGTAGCATGATGAATTACTTCTTGTCTGGGTGCAGGAACTTCATCCAGTCCTCTTTTTTGAACTTGCGTCCGCGTGGCTCTGTGTATCCGCGCTCCTCTCGACTGGCTCTTGCAGCCCCCCTCTTGCCTCTCGAAGAATCCTTTTTATCCTTCTTCTTACCTGCGGGCTCATCAAAAAAATCAGTGGGGTATTGTTCTCTCTTTCGGTCCTTCTTTCTGTCTTTCTTCTTGGAATCACCTCCCTTTGAAGAGGTACTGTGATTGGGATTGTCGGCATAGTCCACGATAATCTCGCGCCCCTTTACACGACTCCCTTTCAGTCCCTTCATAACGCGGTCGGCATCCTCCTCCGCCACTTCCACGAAGGAAATGTTCTTTAGGAGGTCGATGCGGCCGATTTCCACCTTGCGGCCCTTCACTTTGTCGTTTATCAGTTTGATGATATCCTTGGCAAAGAAGCCGTCTATTTTGCTCACGGAGAGGAACAACCGTGTGTATCCCTCCTCGGCTGTGTGGTCGCCCTTCTTGCGCTTGCCCTTTGTCTTCTCTCCTTCGCCCTTCGCTTTGCTTTCGCTCACTTCTTCTATCTCCGGAGCACTAGCATAGTAGCGTAGGAAGCGTCCGAACTCGCGGCTGAGGATGCGCTTCACGATATCGTCCTTGTCGAGCCATGCCCAGCGCTTCTGCACATCTGCCATGAAGGGGGCAATCTGCTCCTCATCCACTTCCACACGCTCAATCTCGTCAATAACATGGTAGAGCTGCTTGCCGCAGATTTCCTTCGGCTCAGGCAAAGACTGGCGCACGAACTCCTTCTTGATGACCTGCTCTATCTGCTTGATTTTATGTTTCTCGCGGATGTGTACGATGCTTATTGACGTTCCCTTCTTGCCGGCACGGCCTGTGCGGCCGCTGCGGTGTGTGTAGTATTCCACGTCGTCGGGCAGCCCATAGTTGATGACGTGCGTCAGGTCATCCACGTCCAGACCACGCGCTGCCACATCGGTGGCCACCAGCAACTGTATGCGGTGCTGGCGGAAACGCTGCATGGTCAGGTCGCGTTGCTGCTGTGAGAGTTCGCCGTGCAGGGCATCAGCGTTGTAGCCGTCGCGAATGAGTGCGTCGGCCACCTCTTGAGTCTCCAGTCGTGTGCGGCAGAATATGATGGCGTAAATCCTTGGGTAGTAATCCACCACGCGCTTCAGTGCCAGGTACTTGTCCTTGGCCTGCACCATGTAGTAGATGTGGTTGACGTTCTCAGCACCTTCGTTGCGACTGCCGATTTGTATCTCGTGGGCATTGTGCAAATACTTTTTTGCGATGCGCTCTATCTCCTTGCTCATCGTAGCCGAGAACAGTAATGTGCGGTGTTCTTCAGGCACGCCTTCGAGTATTGTGTCCAAATCCTCTTGGAAACCCATTGTCAACATTTCGTCAGCCTCATCCAGCACTAGGTAGCGCACCTCGTCCAGCACGGCCACTTTCTTGCGCTTCATCAAATCCACCAGTCGTCCAGGCGTAGCCACGATGATATCTACCCCGTGCTTCAGGGCTCGAATCTGCGGTTCGATGTTTGCTCCGCCATACACGGCCAGGATGCGCACCTCGGGCAGGTATTTGGCGAAGCCCTGCAAGTCGTCTGCGATCTGCAGGCACAATTCTCGCGTGGGGCTAAGAATAAGAATTTGTGGCAAGTCCCCGTTCCGCTCTTGCGTAGAATCTTGCAATAGTTGCAACAATGGAAGTCCGAAAGCGGCAGTTTTGCCTGTTCCCGTCTGAGCTAAAGCCACGAGATCCATAGCCCCCTCCGACTCCCCCATGATGGGGAGGGATTCGTTTGGGGATAATAGCCAAGGAATCACCTGCTCCTGTACGGGCATGGGATGTTCATAACCCTGTTCTGCGATGGCCTGCAACAACTCTTGATTGAGACCAAGTTCTTTGAAATCTGTCATGTTATCTGATTTTGCCTGCAAAGGTACGATTAAGCGAGTGTAATGCCAAATTTATTTGGGCATTTCCGAGCGTGAGTACCTAAAACCATAAGTTAAAGATACGATTAAGCGAGCGAAATGCCAAACTTGTTTGGGCATTTCTGAACCGAAAGAGCAGCGAACGCCATCAAACCTGTTTGTTGGGACAAGTCGCGAATGAGGAAGGCGAAGCCAATGTGAGTACCTAAAAAGTGTTAAGTAAAGAATTCCTTGATTTGGTTGAGTCGTGCAGTAGCTATTTCCCGTCCTTGGTTGTATGCCTCGCGCATGAGGCGACGGTTGTGAGACACTCTACCTACGGCAAGGGGGCGGGGAGGACACAAAATAAGGGCGTTGCCCTGCGCCTCCTGTTCTGCGATGTATTTCAGTTCATTGTTGTACATCTCGTGCCTTCGCTCCCATGCAGCAAGGAACTGGGGGTAGCGACGAAGTAGGTGGCGGATGATGCGCAAGTGCCGTAGAGGCCGTTTCTGGTAGTCGGCAGGCTGGGTCAGTACGACCAGATTACGCGCAAAGCCTTGCTGCTGGAAATAGTGCAGAGGGATGGAGTCTGCGATTCCGCCGTCGAGGAGTTGTCTGCCGTCGATGTTCACGATGCGCGACACGATGGGCATTGATGATGAGGCGAGAATCCAGTCGAGCATGTCATCCGTGTAATGGTCGAAACGTCGATACACGGCTTCCCCCGTCTGCACGTCGGTAGCCACGAGGTGGAATTCCATGGGATTGGCATCGAAGGTACTGATGTCGAAGGGGTCAAGCTCAAGCGGCAGCCTGTAGTAAGCGAACTTCGGACCGAAGATGCCTCCCGTGGTCAGCAGCGACCAAAGACTACAATATCTCGGGTCGTGGGCATAGCGCAAATTGTAGCGCAGCACGCGTCCCATTTGTCCGCTCTTGTAGTTGCAACCGAAACATGCACCTGCCGATACGCCGATAATCCCATCGAACGTCACTCCATGCTCCATCAGCACATCCATGACTCCAGCCGTGAACAGCCCGCGCAAGGCTCCACCCTCAAGCACCAATCCTTTTTTCATTAACTATCTAAAGTCGATATTTGTTCGCAAAGATACGATTAAGTGAGCAAAAACGCAAGCTCGTATGCAGTTTTTCGAACGAGACCCCTTGGATATAAATGAATTTTTGTAATTTCGCAACGAGTATTATAAACAACTCTAATATGAACCAGGCTATGCACCGCCGACTGAAGTCGCACGACTACAATGGTCGTGGTATTTACATGCTTACATTCTCGACAGCAGGGCGTACCCCTGTACTTGGAAGCCTAGTCCGTGAGGAAGGTGATTTCCGCGTTGCCCTATCTGTACTCGGAAAGCACGTAGCCGAAGAGATTCAGGCCTTAGCTATACGCTATACTCAAATCAAAGTCCTGGACTATGTCGTCATGCCCGACCACGTTCATATCCTGTTATTCGTGCGTGAGCAAATGCCTCAGCACTTAGGTCGCGTCGTGGCCAGCCTTAAGGCAAAATGCAGCCAAGCCTGGTGGCAGCGACAGGAAGAGACCAGCACGCTAAAGCGCACTGCACAAAACGAAAGCTCTACTGCAAACGGCCAGCCCCGCCCCGAAAGTGGTGCCCAGCCTCCCCGTCTTGTGGGTGGTACTTCAGTGCCGCCTCCCCTCTCGCCCCGCAAGCCCTCTCTTTGGGAGCCTGGCTATCACGACCGCTACCTCATGCACCAGGGCCAACTTCAGACTCTCCACAACTACATCCACGACAATCCAAAGCGCTTGGGCATAAAGCGTATGAGACCCGACCTCTTCCGCGTGCGGCAGCACTTGCGCATCGGCGAACAGGAATACGCCTCTATGGGCAACATCTTCCTCCTGAAAAGAGACGAGAAGCATCAAGTATTCATGCACCGAAGTGCCACGGAAGGGGAAATCCTGCAGGAAACCGATCGCCTCATGGCCTGTTGCGAACGGGGAGCAGTCCTCGTCACACCCGGCATCAGTCCTGGGGAGAAGGCCATCGTCCACGCTGCCATTGAGCAAGGTATGCCCCTCATTCTCCTACGTGAGAACGGCTTTGCCGAATACGAAAAGCCGCATGGTCGTTATTTCGAGGCTTGTGCTGCTGGCACCCTCCTCCTGCTCTCCCCTTGGGAGCACCACACCGACCGTCGCACCATCAGCCGCTCGCAATGCCTCTCCCTCAACGACATGGCTCGCACCATCTGCGATGAAACTACGACGTTTATACTAATGGTATAAGCGGAAATAGATGATAAGGAAGAGTATATTAAGATTCTTTATCTATTCTGTTATTTTTAAAGGAAGAATATTTTCTATCTCGTTTCTCTTTTTATCAAATAATTTGAACTGTTTGATATTTGACCCTTTGCTTTCTAGGTATTCCTTTGATAAATACAATGCCATTAGATAAGATGAAGAGTATACTTTTATTGCTACAGCTGTTGTAAAATTATTTTCATCTACACCATTTATTCCTAAATATGTATATGTAGCAATTTCTTCAGGGATAAACAAATAACGCTCTGTTAAATAATCCATAAACCTGCTTGTATATGTCGTCTTCACAAGTGCAGCGACAGAAACTAGTTTCCCGTTCTCGAATTGATATAACATGACGTCAGCACTTCCCACATTTTCAAAAATTAATGACTCACTATCTGACTTACTACTTAAAGTTCCTTGTGTTTGATGCTGTTTGACATATGTCTGATTGCATCCCCACTCAATAACAGGGTCATTATAAAAATGGTATAGACCACGAACAGACACAGAAACTTTATACTTACCATTTACTGTAACTGTTGTTTCTCCGACATGCCACCCTTCTATAGATTTGTCATCATTGATTAGTGCTACAAATTTATTATTTGAAACAACACTTTTGGCGCCATCTATTGATGTCTTTGTTCCCACATAAATTGTCTTTGCATCACATGCAATGTCATCTTCATCATCACCACATGATACGAAACAAACACTTAGCATTGCCATCATAATGATAGACAGCAAACTCCAATAATTAATTTTTTTCATAATAGTAGTTATTTAAAGTTGTGCAATATTGTCTTCACCATCCCACCTTTGGCTTCTGCACAAATCTTTTGGCAAAAAGAAAGCGCAAGCCTCAACCATACTCTCAGCCAGGCTTGGAACTTGCCTCTAATCAACTATGGAGAAACTTACGCCTATATAGCGCAGTTCCAATGTTGATTAGGTTCGCTCTAAAATTCTCTTACGAGGTTCCAATTCGGCTGAGAAATTGAGCAAATATAATGTCTGTATTCCGAAGAACACGGTACAAAGATAAAGAATAATTTCTATTGCAACAAATATTAACGAAAGAAATAGGTTTTTTACATGTTTTAAGGGAATCGGCAGGGAAGTGTTAACGGCGTTAAGTTAGTAAAAGTTAAAGGTTTGTTAAGTATCGTTAAAGGCTTGATGGAACAAGACCAAGTACATACCTTTGCTCTCGTTCAATCATAACCACGACGCCTATGGAATAAGACGGAAAAGTTGCAAGGCCGTGGCCCGACGGGATGCGGGAACGGCGCCAAAAGAGAGTTACAATGAATGCTATTATGTAGAACAATCTTAAAACTTTTGTATTATGCCTATTTTTTATAACAGAGTGCAACGCCCAGTTAATCCTGGTGATGCAGAGAGTGCAAAGAAGTGGTATCCGAGGGTGAAGAGCATTAGCCTTGCCTCGGAAAAGGAAGTGGCACAACTTATCTCCGATGAGACGACGCTGAACCCCAAGGAGGCAGAAATGGCGCTGGCACAGCTGGAGAAGGCTGTAAAAATACTTTTATTAGCCGGGCGCAATGTCCGCCTCGGTGACTGGGCATCGTTCTATGTGACGGTGACAAGCGAGGGTACGGAAACGGAGGAAGAGTGCAACGCCACGAAGATTAAGAAGGTGGTACCTCACTGCCACTTCACAAGGGAATTCCGCAACGCACTTCAGTCGGCATCCTTCCTGCCTGGTGAGTCAATGCTGAAGAAGACCAAGAAGAACAGTGCTCCTTCTGGCGACGGAGGAGGCTCGGGAAGCGGCGGCAGTGACGATCCAGATCCAGGGGTAACAGAGTAATTTGTCAGGCTCATTTATTGACGCGGCAGGGCACGAACCCTGTCGCGTTTTTTTGTGGCCTCGGACAAGGCAAAGTCATGACTACTGTCACGAAGTTTCATGACTACGGACATGACATACTCATGACTACGGTCATGAAAATCCATGACTACGGTCGTGAAATCGTATTACCTCGGTAGCGACAAAAAGAGATGCGCGGCCATCCTTTATGGAGACCGCGCACCTTCGTATTTACCTCGGAGGAAGATTACTCCTCGCCAAGCAGGATGTTCATGATTTCGCAGGCAGCCTTGGCTACGGAAGTACCAGGGCCGAAGACGGCGGCGACGCCAGCCTTGTAGAGGAAGTCGTAGTCCTGCGCGGGGATGACACCACCGGCAATGACCATGATGTCCTCGCGACCGAGCTTCTTCAGTTCCTCGATGAGCTGCGGGATGAGAGTCTTGTGACCGGCAGCCAGTGAGCTGGCACCAACCACATTGACGTCGTTCTCCACAGCCTCGCGAGCTGCCTCGGCAGGTGTCTGGAACAAGGGACCCATATCCACGTCGAAACCGCAGTCGGCATAGCCTGTGGCTACCACCTTGGCACCGCGGTCGTGACCGTCCTGGCCCATCTTGGCCACCATGATACGGGGACGACGGCCCTCCAACTTGGCAAACTTATCGGTGAGTTCCTGAGCCTTCTTGAAGGCAGCGCTCTCTTTGGTCTGACTGCTGTACACGTTGCTGATAAGATTGATTTTGGCTTTATAGCGTCCGAAGACTTTCTCCAATGCATAGCTGATTTCACCCAGCGAAGCACGCTTGCGGGCGGCGTCAATACTGAGATCCAACAAATTGCCCTTGCCTGTACGGGCGCACTCGGTCAGTGCATCAAGGGCAGCGTTGACTGCTTCATTGTCGCGCTCGGCACGCAACTTGGCCAGGCGCTCAATCTGGGCTTTACGCACAGCAGTGTTGTCGACCTCAAGAGTCTCGATGGGGTCTTCATGCTCAAGGCGATATTTATTGATACCCACAATGGTATCCACATTGGAGTCGATACGGCTCTGCTTGCGGGCCGAAGCCTCTTCGATACGCATCTTGGGCACGCCGCTCTCGATGGCCTTGGCCATACCACCAAGCTTCTCAACTTCCTGGATATGAGCCCAAGCACGGTGAGCCAACTCGTGGGTGAGGGTCTCGACATAGTAGCTACCGGCCCAAGGATCGACCACGCGGCAGATATTGGTCTCTTCTTGCAAGTAGATCTGGGTATTACGGGCGATACGGGCACTGAAGTCGGTAGGCAGGGCGATAGCCTCGTCAAGAGCATTGGTGTGCAGCGACTGTGTGTGACCGAGAGCGGCACCCATAGCTTCGATGCAAGTACGGGCCACATTGTTGAAGGGGTCCTGCTCGGTGAGGCTCCAACCCGAAGTCTGGCAGTGCGTACGCAGAGCCAACGACTTGGGATTCTTTGGATTGAACTGATTGACTATCTTGGCCCAAAGCATACGGGCAGCACGCATCTTGGCAATCTCCATGAATTGGTTCATGCCCACGCCCCAGAAGAACGACAGACGCGGCGCAAAGTCATCGACGCTCATGCCCGCACTGATACCGGCACGCAGATACTCCAGACCGTCGGCCAGCGTGTAGGCCAACTCAATGTCGGCCGTTGCACCAGCCTCCTGCATGTGGTAACCCGAGATACTGATACTGTTGAACTTGGGCATATGTTTCGAGGTGTACTCGAAAATGTCGGCGATTATCTTCATCGACGGCAGCGGAGGATAGATATAGGTGTTACGCACCATGAACTCCTTGAGGATATCGTTCTGGATGGTACCCTGCAGTTGATCCTGCGACACACCCTGCTCCTCAGCAGCGATGATATAGAAGGCCAAGATAGGGAGCACGGCGCCGTTCATGGTCATTGAGACGGACATCTTACCCAGGTCAATCTGGTCGAACAAAATCTTCATGTCGAGGATGCTGTCGATGGCCACACCGGCTTTACCCACATCGCCCACCACACGCTCGTGGTCCGAGTCGTAGCCACGGTGGGTGGCCAGGTCGAAGGCGCAGCTCAGACCCTTCTGACCAGCAGCTATGTTGCGACGGTAGAAGGCGTTACTTTCCTCGGCGGTCGAGAAACCGGCATACTGACGGATGGTCCAGGGACGCATCACATACATCGTCGAATAGGGGCCACGCAGGAAGGGGGCGATACCGGCGGCGTAGTTCAGGTGCTCCATACCCTCCAGGTCCTTCTTACCGTAGGCGGGCTTCACATCAATCTGCTCCGGAGTCTTCCAATTCTTCTCATTATGTGCTTCTTTCTCCCACTCGGCGAAAGTTTCGCGCTTTCCATCGGTTGCGCGGAAGTCGACATTTTGAAAGTCAGGTCTCATTATCAATTGTTTATATCGTTATCGTATCGTTGTATCAAATTGCAAATATAAAAAATAAAACTGACACTGCCAAATAAAAAAACACGGACATGTCCGATATTACTCCGACTTAACTCCGTATTTTCTCCGTATTTCCTCCGACCGAAAGCGGATAAAAGCGAAATATTATTGGTTAGTGACTATCTTATAGGTATCCACGGCAATGGCCAGCTCCTCGTCGGTCTGAACCACGGCGGTGGTGACGCGGGCGCCGGGCTTACTGATGACGGCATCCTCGCCGGCGGTGCGGTCGTTGAGATCCATATCTATCTCCACACCAAGCCATTCCATATCCTGCAGGATGGCATGGCGCATAAACCAGGCATTCTCGCCGATGCCGCCGGTGAAGATAAGCAGGTTACAGCCGTTCATTTGTGCCATAAAGGCACCGATATACTTCTTGCAACGCTGGGCGAACACCTCGAAGGCCAGAGTATTACGTTTGTCGCCACGCTGCACACCCGCCCAGATGTCTCGCATATCGGGCGAACCGCCGGTAAGGCCGACAAGACCACTCTTTTTATATAATATATCATTAATTTCTTTAGCGCTGATTTTGGCCTTCTCCATCAGATACAGCAGGGCGCCAACATCAATATCACCGCAGCGCGAGCCCATGGTGAGACCTTCCAACGAGGTCATTCCCATCGAGTTGTTGACGCTCTTGCCGTGATCAATGGCACAGATGGAAGCGCCGCTACCCAGGTGGCAGGTAATAATCTTCAGGTCCTTCCAATACTTACCCATCATCTTGGCACCCCGCTTGGCCACAAAGCGATGGCTGGTACCGTGGAAGCCGTAGCGACGGATGCCGTACTGCTCATAGTACTCATAGGGGATGCCGTAAAGATAGTTCTTCGGTTCAATGGTAAGATTGAAAGCCGTGTCAAATACAGCCACCTGCGGCACGTCAGGCATCACGTTGTTGATGGCCTCGGCGCCCATGATATTGCCCGGAATATGCAGCGGCGCCAGGTCGATGAGCGACTCCTCCTTGTTAATCACATCACGTGTAATCTGCACGCTTTGGGTGAAATACTCACCGCCGTGGGCAAAACGGTGGCCCACGGCACCCACCTCCGTGATGCTGGAGATAACACCCGTCTCAGGGTCAGTCAACGCCGCCATCACCATGCGCAAACCTTCCGTGTGGTTGGGTATAGGACACTCGGTGATGTGCTTTTCACCCTTACTCGTGTAACTAAAGATGCCGCTCGGCAGACCAATACGTTCCAAGAGACCCTTGGTGAGCACCGTCCTGGTATCTACGTCAATCAACTGATACTTCAACGATGAGCTGCCGCAATTGAGGACCAATATCTTCATAATAAGAGGTATTGAATTCGGGAATAATAACGGGGAACACCTCTTTTTATTGCATAAAAAACATCATGGACGCATTTTTATTTGGCCATATCAGTTTTTTTGCGTATCTTTGCAACATGAAACGAATACTTTTTGTATGCCACGGCAACATCTGCCGCAGCCCGATGGCCGAGTTCATGTTCAAACGCATGGTTCGGATGGCGGGCCAAGAAGACGAGTTCGAAATAGCCTCGGCTGCCACCCACGACGACGAGTTGGGCAACCCCGTCTACCCTATGGCGCGTCAGGAGCTGGCCAAGCACGGCATCGGCTGCCCGGGACATGTGGCACGCCTGATTGCAAAAGACGATTACAGCCATTACGACCTTATTATCGGCATGGATGAGGCCAACATGAACGACATGCAACTCCTCTTCGGCGGCGACCCCGAGGGTAAGTTGTACCTGATGATGGACTTCGTGGGCAAACACCGCGACGTGGCCGACCCATGGTACACGCGCAACTTCACCGCCACCTGGAACGACCTCAATGTCGCCTGCACCGCGCTCTTCAACCAACTGCGCGACAATGGCTGACCTGCCCATAGACTTTGAACAGGTAGAAGCCCTCGGCATCTCGCGCGAAGCCTACGACGAAGTACTCGACATCGTGGGACGTATCCCCACCATGGAGGAACTCTCCACCCTGTTGGCCATGTGGGAAAGTAACGGGCGCCAACAAAGCCTCTACGGATGGCTCCGGGGCCAGCGTCACACAGTGGAACGCGAAGAATACCTCTACACCGGCAGCGCCGACCACCGAAGCGTCCGCGAACCCAAAGTCAAGGAGTGTTTAGAAATAGCCAAGACCCTATCTGGTAGTACTAGAACTACTAGTATGACTAGTATTAATGCCACAGGAGTACTGCTGTACATGGTCGGCAACGTCAGCACCGAATTTGCCGACAGCGAGTATGCTCGGCGTTGCCTGCACCTAGTGGACGACGCCATGGCTACCGGCGGGCATGAAGAGGACTGCTCCTACATTGAGTTGATACTCTCCGCCCTGCAGGACAACGACCTGCTGCTCGGCAGCCTGCCCGTTGCCCACGGGGGGCTTTTCTGCTCGCTGCTGAGTTTCACTGCACCCTTAGGCTATGATATTCTTACTCCCCGCGAAGTGCGTCTCGACGCCTTCCTCTTCGGCGAGGAAGCGGGCCGTTATCTCGTAGCAATCGACGAGCAGCACGACGACCAATTCCTTTTAAAGCTGGACGAGGCGCGGCTCAACTGCTGCTTCCTCGGGCGCACCACCAAGAACCGAATTATGGTCGACGGCTACGACTTCGGCCCCGTCAGCAACTATAAATAAAAGCAGCGCACCTGACGGTGCGCTGCTTTAAAGTACCAAACCGTATCGCCAAAGAGGACAGCTTAGAAGCGTTTCTCTTTGATGCGGGCTTTCTTACCGGTGAGGTCGCGCAGATAGAAGATGCGGGCACGGCGCACAGCACCACGCTTGTTGACATCAATCTGCTCGATAAACGGGCTGGCGAAGGGGAAAATACGCTCCACG
>JAEEGL011551330.1_pt1 | contig 29164 bp, 28 predicted proteins | sample 9134231 | NCBI WGS metagenome assembly JAEEGL01 (sample SAMN16246548, study PRJNA631951) | gut metagenome | biome: gut microbiome; feature: rumen; material: fiber-attached | host: Bos | place: Iran: Karaj | collected 2018-10 | reverse complement strand
GGGAAAGCTATCGCAAGGCAGAGGAGAAGTATTCGAAGCTATCCATTGCGATAACAATGCAAAGATATGAAATGATTCCGGAATCCGCAAGCCGAAATTTCGGGTATGGAATCCGGGACCCGGGAAACCGGGCCCGGTTTCCCGGGTGTTGCACACCGCAATCCACTGATACGATTGTGAAAAGAATTGCGATGGAAATTGGCGTTTCCTCGATTCTTTTTCGTATATTTGTATAATTACAGCATGTACGTCTAATTCGTACGCCATTCGCCCTGCAGAAGGCTTCTTGGATAGGAATCCGGCCGGGGGAATTATACCTTGCTTAATCGGCATTTGAGCGAGGAATAATTATTTATACTTGTCGCGGTTTGTTTTTGGAAAGCTATTCTGAATGTAATAATGTCATAATGCTATTGACAATACAAGATTGGAGATAATTCCTTATATCACTGCTATTTATGTTTACAGCAAAGGTCTATAGAGTAATGGTTGGCAGCCTAAGCGGCGCGATGGAAGAGGTCCATGTCGCGAAGGAAACGATTCGGAAATGGAACCAGCAGAATGCGGAGAGGGAGGGAAAGGTGTTTATGCCTGTTGAGTGCGCATCTGATCCGGAAGCGATCCGGGATGTGGATGTCGTAGTGGGGGTGATTGATAATTGGATTAATAATCAGGAGGTTGTTGAGGAGTGTATTACTGCGGGGAAACAGGTGGTTCTTTTCTTTAATGCTGTGCAGGATTCTGAGAATACGATTTCGAGTGAGGTTGAGAAGGTGAAGGTGTTTAGAGAGAGGGTGCAATGTCGGACTTTTAGTGTTTCATTTCATTCAAATGCTGAAATTATATATCAGTTAAATGAGCGGTTAAATGCGTTCTAAATTTCTTGCAATTGAATACGTTTAATATAGACTGTGAAGTTTTAGTTCTCTCATCTACTTATGTTCAATTTAGACAAATTCATCTCTGACTCCGTTACTTTCCGTCCTGTCAGCATGTTTGCTCCGGATATCGAAGCGAACAAAGATAGACTGAGGGAAGAGATTAAAGGCAAAAAAGTGTGCGTAATCGGTGGCGCTGGGTCCATTGGCTCGAGCTTCATCAAAGCTGTGCTTCGTTTCGAGCCCAGGAGTGTTGTCGTTGTTGATCTCAACGAGAACGGACTCGCCGAACTGGTGCGCGATGTACGAAGCACGGAGGAACTCTATGTCCCGGATGAGTTCCGCTGCTACACACTCAACTTTGCCGATCCAATCTTCGAGCGGATCTTCCGGGAAGAACAAGGGTTTGACATTGTTGCCAATTTCTCGGCACATAAGCACGTGCGCAGTGAGAAAGACAGGTACAGCGTTCAGGCGCTTATAGAGAACAATGATATCAAGGCGAAGAAACTGATGGACCTGCTTGCGGTCTATCCGCCTAAGCACTTTTTCTGCGTCTCTACAGATAAGGCAGCCAATCCCGTGAACATTATGGGCGCCAGTAAGCGTATTATGGAGGACTTGGTTATGGCCTACAACAAGTATTTCAAGGTTACTGCCGCCCGTTTCGCCAATGTTGCATTCAGTAACGGTTCTCTTCCGGACGGATGGCTCCACCGCTTGCAGAAGAAGCAGCCGCTGGCTGCCCCCAATGATGTGAAACGCTACTTCGTCAGCCCTGAAGAGAGCGGACAAATTTGTATGCTTGCTTGCATTTTAGGACGTGGTGGGGAAGTCTTCTTCCCGAAACTTGGCGAGGAACAGATGCTGACCTTCTCCAGCATCTGCGATGAATTCGTGAAGGCTGAAGGCTTTCAAAAGGCGGAATTTGCCACCGATAACCTGGCTAAGCATTATGCCCACCACATGAGTTATGACAGCGATACCTACCCGGTGGTCTATTTCAAGAGTGACACAACCGGCGAGAAGGCTTATGAAGAGTTCTATGTCCCTGGAGAAAAGATTGACATGGAACGCTTCCAGGCATTGGGCGTAGTGGAGCAGACCGCCCGCCACAAGATGTGCGAGGTCGATGCCTTCTTCGATAAGCTTGAAAGAATCTTTGCAAAAGATGACTTCACCAAAGCTCAGGTTGTGGAGGCAATCAAGGAGTTCATCCCTAATTTTGAGCACGAAGAGAAAGGAAAAAACCTCGACCATAAAATGTAAACTTATCCTGCTTACGAAATGGTTGTCGCGTATTGTCTAGTCTTTTCAGTTGGAAATACGTCACAACTGAATTTAGAGTTCCAATAATTATTGTTCAAAAATAGAATAAAAACTGTACTCTTTATTTTGAATGGAGGAGGAGTATTTCTCTTTAATGTGAAACCTTGGAGAAGGAGTGTATATTAGACCTAAAAAGGCTATCACCGATTCATGGATTATTGTCACATTGTTTGAGTAATAAGGGTTTCCTGTTTTTGAAGACATGGAAGAACATCAGGGATTAAAAGGAAAAGCTGTATCAAGTGCAATGTGGGCAGCTGTGCAGAAGTACACAGTTTTCCTCATTACATTTATTGCTGATATCATCTTAGCTCGTCTATTGTCTCCCTATGATTATGGTTGCATTGGGATTCTAATTGTTTTTACCACTCTTGCTGAAACTATTGTTGATGGAGGATTTGGGTCAGCCTTAATACAAAAAAAACGTCCGACACAAGAGGATTATTCCACAATATTCTTTTGGAATATGGCGATGGCTTTAATTCTTTATGTTGTTTTGTTCTTTTTTGCACCTTTAATTGCAAAGTTTTATGTAATACCAGAATTGTCATTAATCTTGAGAGTTCAAGGATTGATTCTATTTGCGTATTCTTTCAATATGGTTCAATGGAATCAACTGAAAAAAAAGCTTGACTTTAAGACAATTGCTATCATTACAGTTATTTGCCAGGTTGTTTCGCTTGTTGTTGCCATCATTATGGCATATGGTGGTTTCGGTGTATGGTCACTAGTTGCAAGAAATCTAATCGCAGTTGGATTAGCTTCTGTCCTTTTTTGGTTTATCATCAAATGGCGCCCTATCTTGGTATTTTCTTGGAGTTCTTTTAAGAATCTTTTCAGTTTTGGCCTTTTTATGTTTTTGTCTAGTGTGGTTACAACAATATCCACGAGGATACAAGACTTATTAATTGGCAAATACTATGGTGCTTCTGATTTAGGGTACTATACAAAAGCGAGTGGAGCACAGCATATGGCCACTACTAGTATTTCCCAAGTGCTAGAACAGGTGACATATCCTTTATATGTGGAAGTTCAAGATAATCTGCCGGCTCTTCAAAACATGGTTAAAAGAATGACGGTTACTCTTGCCTATGTTTCTTTTCCAATGATTTTTATATTGATGTTAATTGCGAAGCCTTTATTTGTCTTGCTTTATTCATCAAAATGGTTGGTAAGTGTTCCTTATTTTCAAGTTCTTTGCTTTGCCGGATTAGCTCAGTGCCTCCAGTCGGTTAATTTTCAGACAATTTCCGCTTTAGGAAAGGGGAACGTTACTTTTCGTTGGACGCTAATTAAACGAATCGTTGGAATTGGATTTGTGGTTGGAGGACTTGTTTTGTGGGGAATGAGAGGCCTTCTTCTTGGAGCTGTAATTAATGCTTGGTTTGCATATTTTGTCAATATGGGTTTAGTTTCTAAGCATGTAGGATATAAGTGGTATACACAATTAAAAGATCTTCTTCCTGTCTCAATTGCTTCTATTGTAGCAGCATTAATTAGTTATTTTTTAATCAATTATTTTCGCTTTGGTCTGTATTTAGACGGGCTATTAAAACTTATTCTATATCTTTTTATTTATTTTATATGGTCAGTTGTCTTTAAACCAGAAGCTTTCAAGTATTTTAAAACAATCATTATTCCGCTGATTCTTAAATTTTATACTAGGATTCATCCTTCCAAAAGACATGTCTCAATTTAAGACTTTTGGGTTTAAAGATTATGTATTGGAAAACTCTTCATAGTACTTATGTATTTGAATGCCCTTGGCTAAAAGTACGAAAAGACCATGTTATGATGCCTTCTGGACAAGAAATATCCGATTTTTATGTTGAGGAACTACCAGATTGGGTTAATGTGATTGCAGTTACAAAAGATAGAGAGTTTGTTTTGGAGCAACAGTATCGACATGGAATCCAAAAGATTTGTTTTGAACTCCCTGCTGGTGTAGTTGAGAAGGATGAAGAACCTATTATTGCCGCTCAAAGAGAGCTTGAAGAAGAAACTGGTTATTCTGGAGGAGATTGGATTGAGATTGGTTCATATGCCTCAAATGCTAGTGGTTGTAATAATACCTGCCATTCTTTCCTCGCGATAAATGTTGAAAGAACTAGTGACCCTATTAAAGATCCTACTGAAGATATTAAACTCCACTTGGTTTCGAAGGAGAAACTAAAAACTCTTCTTCTTAGTAATCAAATTCCGGAGAGCGTTATGCAGGCCCCTCTTTGGCGTTATTTCGCAGATTTAAATTATTAATACTACTATGGCTTATCAAATTCCACTTTTCAATTTGAATTTCGACGACCGCGAAGCGCAGGCCGCCTATGATACCATTAGATCGGGCTGGATATCTACCGGTCCGAAGAATGCCGAACTCGAAGAGATGTTCGCAAAGTTGCTTGGTGCAAAATATGCGGTTAGCATGACCAACTGCACAGATGCCTTGCACCTTAGTTGCATTATCTGCGGTTTTGGCCCTGGCGATGAGGTGCTCTGCCCGTCCCTAACTTTCGCTGCTTCTGCCAATTGCATCCGGTATACCGGTGCTACTCCCGTCTTCTGCGACATCGTCGGACCGGAGCATATCAATATTGATCCGAAGGATATCGAAAAGAAGATAACCTCGAAAACCAAGGGTATCGTCGTGGTCCATATGGCCGGTTTCCCTGCCAGAATGGATGAGATAATGGCGATTGCCAAGAAGTACAATCTCAAGGTTGTCGAGGACGCTTGCCATGGCCCGCTTTCCGAGTACAAAGGAAAGAAGCTGGGAACGATTGGGGATTGCTCCGCTTTCAGTTTCTTCTCCAATAAGAACATCTCTACCGGTGAAGGCGGTATGTTCGTGACCAATAATGAAGAATACGCCGCCAAGGCACGCCTTCTTCGTTCCCACGGCATGAGCACGATGTCCTATCAGCGCGCTACCGGTCATGCAACGGAATACGATATTACCGAACTGGGTTACAACTACCGGATGGATGATATCCGTGCCGCCATTGCCATCGAACAGCTTAAGAAACTCCCTGAAGATCTTCATAAACGACTTAAAGTTCGTAAGCAGTATGTAGATAGGCTTAGCAAGATCGAAGGAATCGTAGTTCCTTTTGCTGACAACAAGGAATTCGTTTCCAACTATATTATGCCTGTGGTTCTGCTTAACAGCACGAAGGAGCGCCGGAACAAGATCCGTGAGTTCATCCATGCCGCCGGCATCCAGACGAGTGTCCACTATCCGGCCATCCATCGTTTCTCGATTTACAAAGATTACGGTGCAGTTCTTCCGCAGACGGAATATGTGACTGATAACGAGTTTACGCTTCCGATGTATGCAGCACTTACGCCCGAACAGGTCGACTTCATATGTGACACCGTAGAAAAAGCCGTCAATGAAATCCGGTAAGAAAGCAGTCCTCGTATTCGGCTGCGGAGAGCTCCAGAAATCCATCATCGGACGAGCTCACAAGATGGGACTCTATGTGGTGGGCATCGACCCGTGTGAAGATGCTTTCTGTAAGGATGATGTTGATGCTTTTGAGGTGGTTGGAGGCCAGGACTTTGAAGGGACTTGTGCTGTAGTTGAGAAGCATGGTATTGATGCAATTGTCACAGCAGCTACAGATAAGCCTCTTGTGATGATGGCCAGGATTGCTGAGAAATACGGATTTCCTTTTTTCTCGGTTGATACAGCCAGGTGGTCCACGGACAAGTTTCAAATGAAACAACGCTTCTTGGAAGGCGGGGTGCCCTGCGCCAAAGGGCGGCTGGTGAAGAATGTCGAGGAAACCGCCGATATGGTCTATCCAGTGATTGTGAAACCCCGGGATAACTCTGGTAGTCGTGGCGTAAAGCTTTGCCGAAGTAAGGAAGAACTCGAGGCCTCCATGAGCGAGGCTTTTGAGGTCTCTAAACTAGACACAGTGTTGGTAGAGGAGTTCATTGAAGGTCAGGAGTATAGCATTGAGGGATTGCACTATGATGGCAAAAGTGAGGTGATTCAGTTTACAGAGAAGAAGACTACGGAGTTTCCGTACAATGTGGAATTGGGACATAAACAGCCAGCAAATCTTACCGAGTATCAAAAGAACGCAATCAAAGAGATTGTTGCCAAGATAGGAGACACTTTGCTTTTTGAGAACTGTCCCTCCCACACCGAATTAAAGATTAACGATCGTGGGATCTTCGTCATTGAAACAAGCCCGAGACTTGGTGGCGATTATATTACCTCTACTTTGGTTCCTCTCTCTACAGGAATCAATATGGAGGATCAACTACTTCATATAGCCCTTGGCGAAAAGGTTGACACTGTAACTAATCGAGGATACAGGGCCTCTGCAGTTTGTTTTTTCTCCTTTCCTAAAGGAGAAGTTATGTCAATCGATCCTAAGTTCTCAGATGTACATTCATGGCCGGGTGTTTATAGTATAGAAATGAAGATGGAAGTCGGCAATAAAGTGAATCAGATTACTAGCAGTCTTAATCGTTATGGTCAGTTCATCGTAGTGGCAGACACTCGAGAGTTTATTGATCAGCTAGTATCTGATTATGAAAGAAGAATTAATAGTTTAATTACAATTGTGAAATGATTCAAGTTGAACCACGGGCATCGACCATTTTGTTTAAGTTTTTGGTTAGTAATTGTTTGGATTATCATTTCATAATTCCTGCAAATGTATGTTCTGTGGTACCACTAACATTTCTTTCAGCGGGTGTCGAATTTAGTTTTGTTGATATTGACATAGCAACTCACGCTGGTTCATTTGAAGAATATAAAAAGCGAGTTCTAGAATGTAAAGACAAGAAAGTAGGTGTCTTGTTTGTGAACGCCTATGGTTTTTATCATGACACTAAACAATTCTATAGAGATTTACGCATTCTTCGAAGTGATATATTAATAATTGAGGATAATTGTCTTTGTGTTCCTCTAACTGGCCAAACAAATCCTGATGTGGATGTCGATATGGAGTTTTATTCTACTGGATTCTCTAAGTTTGTTCAGATGCCGATGAATGGCGGATTTGGAATGATTCGTGATGGGCTCGCATATAATATTTTCGAGTCACCGTTTGATGTTAATGGATATTCTGAGCAATTATTAAGAGTTAAGGAGAGTCGTAAGAGTGGAAGGCTTTTTCAATATGAAGAGAATAATTGGCTTCCAGTTAAGAGCTTTTTAACAGACAGTTATACGATTGACGACTACTTTCGGGAGGTTGAATGGAAAGCCAATGAATCTAAAATACACAAACAAGTTATTAACCAAGTATATGACGATTCCCTCCCTGAAGAGCTGAAAATGGGTGAGTGCTTCAACACATGGAGGTACAATTTGCTCTTACCTTCTCAGGCGTTACGTGATGCTATTCTGAATGCTTTGTTTGCCGAGAATCTATATGCTAGTCCACACTTTCAATCAGGAGCTTATCTCTTTAAGCATATCCATTGCATAAATGCTGAAAATGATGCAAATAGAATTCTTAATCTTTTTAACGAGGAGAAATATACCGTTGAGATGGCAAAGCGAACAACTGAAATAATTATAGAAATCTATAAGGATTATGACAAATAGAGAAAAATACGATTTTGACTATTTCACGATAGATCATTATAAAGAGATAGTCCAGTTAGCACGTGATCTTGGCTTTGCATTTATTCTTCATAAGGATGATTATGTCGCTGAACGAAAAGATATTATTTGGCGTCACGATGTAGAGTTCTCTACAGATCAAGCATTGAAGATGGCCAAGATTGAGTATAATCTTGGAGTGAAAACTACCTATTTTTTTCAAATACATAGCGAAAACTATAACATTTTTGATAAGTATCATACTAATATTTTACAGGAAATACGCTCGTTAGGCCACCATGTCGGACTTCATTTTGATAGTCATTACTGGGGGATTGCAAATGAAGAAGAGTTGGAAAAGTGTATTTTGATAGACTCGGATTATTTCAACAGAGTTTTCGGTATCAGTATTGATACATTCTCTTTCCATAATACTACTTCTTTTGTTCTTGATTGTGATCATTTTAAATATGGAGGATTGATTAATTCATACGCTCGGGTTTTTAAAGAGAAGTATCAGTATTGTGCTGATAGCACGGGGTATTGGCGATATGAAATTCTCGACGAGGTTTTGCGTAATCCCAAGACCCGTCATCTCCAGGTCCTTATTCATGATGCAATGTGGAGCGACACAGTTATGTCTCCTAGACAACGAGTAATGCATAGCATACAATGTGAGGCCGAACGAGTTAAAAAATTCTACGATGATGATTTGATTGCATTTGGAGCTAAGAATGTCGATGACAATGTCGTATTCTAATATTCAATTATTATGAAGATATTGATTCTATCTCCTTTTACGAATATTACTCTGAGGGAACATTTGACATTTAGAGATTATCACGGGATTACGAAACGTTTCATTAAGCGTATAGGTCATTCTCGACATGCAGAGAGCTTTATAGATGCGGCTCCCTGGGTTGGTTTCCTAATAGATGAGTTGGAAAAAATGCCAGATGTTGAGCTGTATTCAGTTAGCCCTCAAAACAAGTTAAAAAAAAAGACGGAGGTTTTCCGTCTAGGACGAACAACATATTATTTCTATTCTTCAGATTTTTCGTCAGCTTTGCGTTTGCTGAGAAACTATTCTCTATGGAAGTTTTTCCAGAATTGTACACGTTTAGTATACCACATAGCGAAACAGGTGAATCCTGATGTGATTATTGCTTATGGAACAGAGAATCCCGTTGTCTCGGTTCCTATTCTTAAGCTAGGAAAGAACTATCCTGTTTTATGTGTACTTCAAACTATTTACAATAACCCAGAGAGGGCGAAATACGGTTCACCAGATGTTTTAAAACAGAGACTCGAAAGGGACATAGTTAAACATAACCGATATTTTGGAACTGAAGATAGTCTCTATTTTGACCTATTGAAGGGAATGAATCCTGATGTACTTGCTTTTGATTATCCTTATCCTCGAGCTCATCTTCCTGTTATAGAGAAGCAATCAAAGGAATTCGATTTCGTTAATTTTGCTTTTAATATGGGAGCGAGAAAAGGTGATGAGGATTCAATCAGAGCGCTATCTTTAGTGAAGAAGAAGTTCCCTTTAGTCACTCTTAACCTTGCTGGTGGTATTTCTCCGGCAAGGATGGATTATTTGACACAGTTGGTAAAAGATCTAGGATTGATTGAGAATGTCACTTTTACACCGATGTTTGAAAGGAAAGAGGATATGTATCGACATATTCTCCATGCCCGTTTTGCGCTTCTCCCTGTGAAACTAGATTTAGTTTCAACCACTATTAGAGAGTCGATGTATTATAAACTACCTATAATAACCAATATAACTCCTGGAACCCCCTTCTTAAACAGGGAAAACGAATGTGTATTATTGGCTGAAATGGGTAATGTGGATTCTTTAGCTAACCAAATGTGCGAATTATTGGCGGATTCTAATCATGCGAACACATTGGCTTCTAACGCTTATGATTACATTATAAAAGAGATGGATAATACCGCCAAAATGGCCAAAATAATGAGTGTATTGAAAGCAATAAAGTCTCATTTTCATGATGGCATTCCTGTATCAGATGAATTACTCTATAAAAAGGAAGAAGTGTAATGAGGAAGAAAAGAATTGGATTATTGGATATTATTGGACTACTTGGAGATAGTATACTTGATATTAAAGGTCCGACGAGTTCTCGATTCATCGATAATTTGGCAGATGCCAATCATGTCAGTGTAACTTCATTAGATTGGATCAATCCGACAAAAACAGAGAAACAAAAAATAGCAGAATGCTCTATTGCAAGAGTATTACTTGTTGATTCGACTGTAAGGTATTCTAAAGTTCTGGAAGAGCAGGAGAAAACCCTTATTGTTGTTGAGAATCCCAAGTACTGCCTTGCATTAATTGGTAATTGTTTTTTTGTTAACCCTCCCGTTTCGGGAATCCATTCGACCGCGATTATTAATTCAGAAGCAAAGATTGGAGAAGGGGTTTCAATTGGCGCGTACTGTGTTATAGGCAAGGCGGTGATTGGTGATGGCAGCCAGATTGATAGCGGAGTTCGTATTTATGATGATGTGGTTATCGGGCAGAACTGTGTAATTCAATCAGGTGCAGTTTTAGGTGGTGCCGGTTTTGGCTTTGAAAAAGGCCCCGATGGCAACCTATTCCGTTTCCCACAAATTGGGCAATTGATAATTGGTGATTACGTGGAGATTGGATCGAACACTTGTATAGATCGAGGAGCATTATCAGATACAGTTATTGGTAGTTATACGAAAATAAACAATCTTTGCCATATTGCTCATAATAATATAATTGGCAACAATGTTGTTGTTACTGCATGTGTTAATATTTCGGGTTCAAATATCATTGAAGATGATGCTTGGATTGCTCCAAATGCGTCATTGCGGGGCTATATCCGAGTCGGAAAAGGATCTACTGTAGGCATGGCTGCTGTAGTAACCAAAGATATTCCATCTGGTGAAATTTGGGTGGGGAATCCCGCTCATAAATTGGAAAAATGATGAAAGATCGTATTAGACAACTCTGCATTGAAAGCGATGCTTCCGTATTGTCTGCCTTAAAGCAAATGGATTTAACGCATCGCAAATTACTGATAGTAACCCAATCAGAGCGCTTCTTAAGCTTATTGAGTATTGGCGATATTCAAAGAGCTATTATCCGGGGGGAAAAGATGGATGCCAGTGTCTCTAGCATTTTACGTGAAGAAACAAATGTCGCCACCACTAATCAGGATAGGAAAGATATTATTCAGTATGTACGTGATCATAAGACTGAATTCATGCCTATTATCGATGAAAGCAATAGCATCGTGGATATTATCTTTTGGGAGGATTTGTTTAAATCTGATGTTCGTCATCGGACTGAAGATTTTGATTTGCCTGTAATAATAATGGCTGGCGGACAGGGAACTAGATTGCGCCCTTTGACAAATGTTTTACCGAAGCCACTTATCCCGATTGGAGATCAGACAATGCTTGAGGACATCATGGATAGATTCGTTGAATGTGGATGTCACAGATTCTATATTTCTCTAAACTACAAGGCAGAAACAATCCGTCGTTATTTGGGAAGTCTTGAGAAACCACAATATAAGATATCCTATTTTCAAGAGCACAAACCATTGGGAACCGCTGGCAGTCTCTATCTGTTAAAAGACATAATTCAAAGCACTTTCTTTGTATCAAATTGTGATATGATAATAGATGAAGACTACGGAGAAATATTGAAGTATCATAGAGAGAATGAGAATGAAATCACAATAGTTGCAGCAATTAAAAGTTTTGCAATTCCGTATGGAACTCTGGAAACGAAGAAAGCTGGGCTTCTTGAAAGCATTGTTGAAAAACCGGTTTATACGTTTAAGATTAATACGGGAATGTACATATTAGAACCGCATTTATTGGAAGAAATACCTCACGATGAGTTTTATCACATCACTACTCTAATTGAAAAATTAGCTAGTCAAGGTCGTCGGGTTGGCGTTTATCCCATTAATGAAGGTTCTTGGACGGATATCGGCAATTGGGATGAATATATCAAGTTCATTAGGAATAGTTAAGGAGAATTCGAGAGAAAGATGCCTAATATTGGATTAAGAAAGATTCTTGGAGAGGGCAAAGAATTGGTTTTTGGGCTTGCCGTTATGGTGGCATTTCTGCTACCCCATACTAGTTTGGCGTTTCAGTTGGTGAACCCCATCTTATGCACCCTCTTGTTTCTGTTGAGTATTAAGAATTATAGATTATTTATCCCGGTTTTTATTCCTATTTTTGCGATAGCCGTCTCTGCTGTTTTAAATATTGGATTGATAACTGGAGCGAAGTCTGTTTTAACAGTACTTACTATTGTTTTATACCTTCTTTCATTTCCTCTACTTCGTGGGGTGAGATTGCCGAATTTTTATCTATATATTACTTTTTGTATTATATTCCTGACACAAGTCGGTTATATGCTTGATTTGGGAGTAGTGACTTCTTTCGTGGATAAATATTATCCTATTTCATGGAACGAAGAAGGCATTGAAAACATGATCAATTCAGTGAGTGTAGATAATTACAGGTCATTTCGTTTAGGTGGTCTTTATAGAAACCCGAATCATTGTGCAAAGTACATTACCCTTTTATTTGCGGCTTTTTTAGTTTTAAATAAAGACAAGAAAACCGTATATATATTATTTATTTCCGCCATTGTTTTGTTCGCGATTTCTTTGACAGGCAGTCGAACGGGCTTTGTTGTGACGGGCCTTTTAATTCTACTTGCTATTAAGAACTATTCAGGGACCAGCAAAATACAAAACTGGGTACTTGCTATTGTATTGATTGTGGGATTAGCTTTAATGATCAGATCAGGAGATATTGGAAGGGGAACAAGAATAAGTGAAGGAATGAGTGATAGTTTTGGATTAAAACTGCAAATGACACTTGATTATCTTCGCAATGAGCATTCGCTATCTAAGTATTTGTTTGGGAATCTGGATGCATCTATGTTTCAAACGGATACGGCTTATTCCTTTGATTGTGAGTATGGTTACCTTATTTATTGCTATGGTTTTGTAGGTTTTTTCGCTTTTGTTTATTTGTTTTATCGCCTCTACAAGTTTATTCCGAGATCCAATCGTCTTTTTTTTCTAGTCTGTTTGTGGATGCTTACATCATCGATATTAATGTCATATAGAACTGTTTTTGTGTTTTTCTTACTCTTGCCATTAGCTATTAATCAGGAAAAGAATGTTTAGTATCTTCAAAAAGTTGATTTGGTGTGGTTTTATTCTCTTTCTGCCCAATACATTGATGTGCAACGTCGTCAGAATCAATACATCAAATGATTTCAGAACAAGAGTTAAAGAGCCTAATACCGTTTATGAGATTTGTTGTGTGGTGGATTTAATGAATGCGACTGTGGATGTGCCAGAGAAATGTGTGTTGCGTTTTGTTGAAGGGCGTATTAAGAATGGTACTATTATCGGCAACAATACTTCTATTGAAAACAATGGAAATTTGGCTGTATTCGATAACATTAGTATTGGCGAAAAGCCCTTCCAGTTCATAAACGATAAGATATTCGTTGATTGGTTTTGTGGAAAAGACGACTCTGACATTGTTCAAAAAGCGATTGATTTCGCAAAAAAGAATCGTACTCCCGTTGATTTCCTCTCACGGCAGTATACTTTCAAGCGGACAGTTCGTGTACCGATTGGGCAGTGTTACTTAAGAGGGACGGGCTGTGGTGGTGAGTATCAAGAAATGGGTACTCGAATAGTCGCTTCAGAGGCTTTTTCTTCTGATATTCCCGGTTCCCCGTTGTTTTTTATTACAGGTGAGCCGAAGAATGTACAACTCTCAAAGGGGAGTGTGTCTGGGCGGATTACTGGGATATCATTTTCTTCTGGAAGAAAGCACGATGTAATTCAGTTTTATGTCTCTGGCGGACCTTCGAGACCTTTTTTTATTGATTACTGCCGTTTTAATAATTGTGGATCAGCAATCAGAATCTTAGATAACAGTTCATCTACCGCAATGGGTTTTTTGTACATTGAGCATTGTACGATGACTGGAAACAGATGGAATGTTTTAGCTCATGGTCGTCATTCTCTTTTAGGTTTGTACTTTTGTAAAAACGTTGCTGAGCAGTGTGAAGGGAACATAAACATTGGTTATTCAGATGAGTATACTAAAGCGCCTTACGAGAAGTATAGTCCGAAACCTTTAGACTACTCGGCTTCTGCCAATATTGTGATTACTGATAATCTTCTTGAAGGTACGGTAGATTGTATCTACATTAATGGCGGGAAATGTGAGGTTTGTATAGAGCGTAACTATTTTGAAACATCTAGAAAACAGTTTGTAGTTTTATCATTTAGTACTTATGATTCTGTTGTTTCATTTAAAAACAATTATATTTCAGGGGGTGACGATGTGTTTCTAAGATTAGACAATTGCTCCTTTTTTGTACAAGAGAGTTTTCCCACGAATTGTTTAAGCCTCAGAAGGGCGACCAAAATAAATAATTAGTGTAATGAATATTCTATTTCTTTCAATGTCACGCATTGAAACGATCTCATCGCGTGGCATCTATTCCGACCTTCTTAGGTTTATTCGAGACAAAGGTCATAGTGTTTATGTCGTCAGTCCTCGAGAGCGTTCATTGGGCCTACCATCTGGTATGAAGGATATCGACGGTATTCATATACTTGGTGTTCGTACACTCAATTTACAGAAAACAAGTGTGATAGAGAAAGGGTTAGGCCAATTGTTAGTGGAGTATCAATATCGTTCAGCAATTCGCCACTATCTTAATGAGATTTCTTTTGATTTGATTCTATATACTACCCCCCCTATCACACTTCCTGCTGCAATTAAATACACTATCAGTCGGAATCCATCTGCTAGGACTTACCTTCTTCTGAAGGATATTTTCCCTCAGAATGCCGTGGATTTAGGAATGATGAGTAAGTCAGGTGTTAAAGGACTTCTATATCGTTATTTCCGTCGCAAAGAAAGAGAACTGTATAGACTTTCTGATCATATCGGTTGTATGTCTCCCGCTAACATCGAGTATGTGATTAAACACAACCAGGATATTGACCCGGATAAAGTAGAACTTGCCCCGAATAGTGTTCAATTAGTAGTATCGCATGTAATAGATAGAGAGTCAATTAGAAAAAGGTTTAATCTTCCGATAGACCGTCCCGTCTTCATTTATGGTGGCAATTTAGGAAAACCTCAAGGTATCCCTTTTTTAATTGATTGCATAAGTGCAAATTCAAGTCGTTCTGACTGTCATTTCGTGATTATTGGAAGCGGGACAGAATTGTCTAAATTGAAAAGATGGTATGAGGAAACAAAGCCTGCGGCAGTTTCACTACTGGATAGGCTCCCTAAGAATGAATACGATGATCTTGTTGCATCTTGTGATGTCGGTCTTATCTTTCTAGACCACCGTTTTACAATCCCGAATTTCCCTTCAAGGCTACTTTGCTATCTGGAAAACAAAATGCCCATTGTTGTCGCAACCGATCCTGTTTCAGACACTGGCAGACTTGCTGAAGAGCATTGTTATGGCTACTGGTGTGAGAGTAATTCCGTCGCAGCTTTTACTGCAATTCTGGATAAGATGATAAAATCGGATCGTTTGACCATGGGAGAAAGAGGATACGAGTATCTTTGCAAAAATTATCTTGTTGATAATACATATTCTGCTATTTTTAAACATTTTGAAAAGTTTTGAGTGATGTTGACAAATTATGATTTATTGCTTGATAAAGTTCGTAAGCTCGGTATGGATTACCGCTGGGCGGGAATGTTTGTCAAGAAGCTTAGAGATGACGAGATTGCTTTTCCGGTAATTGATGAAGCTCGGAAAAGATGGGCACTAGAGCGAGGTTTCTATCCTGGTCGCATCGAGTTATATGGCCTTACTGAAGAAAATTATCTCGACTATGTCCCAGATTATCAATATTTCATGCTCCACCCTATGAATAACCATTTCCTGAAATGGCTTGATAAGACTACATTGAAATATGTCTTAAACCAGAATGGATGTGAGGACACGATGCCGGAATACTATGTTTATGTGGAAAACGACTTGTGCGGTGGAAGATTCACTTACTTGATGGATTGCCCGAAAGACATTCCAAGAGACAAGGATTTCTTGTGGCATCTTCTGCAGCGGAAGCGCATCCTGGCAATGAAACCGAACTCGGGGTCTTCCGGAGGCTTGGGCTTTATTAAATTGGAATTGCGTGACGAAGGGCTATATGAGAACAATAAGCCTATTGATATGCATAGGTTTGAGGTGATTCGCGACACAATGCGTAATTATATTGTCACGGAATACTGCCATCAGCACCACGAGTTGGCGGCAGTGTGGCCTGATAGTGAATGTACGCTTCGCGTAATCATGTGTAAGAATCCGGAGGCTGACAAATATGTGCCTACTAAGTGGTCTTGTGCAGTGTCGTATGCTCGTTTTGGAACATCTATCAATGGCGGGGCCAGTAATCTGTCATCAGGAGGGGTAGGTGTCGGTTTCGATTTCGAGACAGGAAAGTATAGCGATTTCTGCATCCGTTATAAGCGTTTCACACCGGATGGTAAATGGATGCTGGGGCAGCATCCTGATACGGGCATCGTATGGAAAGACAATGGCCTTCCGAATTGGGGGTTTGTACGTCAGAAAATCGATGCCATTTGCCAGCATGTTTCTTCTCTGGATTATCTTGGGCTTGATATCATTATTACAGAGGACGGAATGAAGCTTTGTGAAATAAACTCTCACCCTGCTATTGACTACGAACAGATTATGTGCGGGCCGGTACTGAAAAGAGAACGTGTTCGCGATTTCTTTGAAGCTAAAGGGTTGAATCGGTATTCCGGCATGGATTTCTGTAAAGCATATTTTGAATGCCAACAATAGTCTTAGCATGTATAAGCATTGTCTAAAAAGGGTTATTGACTTCTTCATCGCCCTGATTGCCATTATCATCCTGAGCCCTGTATTCTTACTTGTCATTATCCTACTGTCCATTGCGAACAAAGGTGCTGGGGTTTTCTTTACACAAAGTAGGCCTGGTTTGAATGGGAAGATTTTCAAAGTCATCAAGTTCAAAAGTATGACTGATGAGAAAGATGAGAATGGAGTTCTTCTCCCTAATGATCAACGAATCACTAAAGTCGGCAAGATTATTCGAAAGTTCTCAATTGATGAACTGCCACAACTTTTCAATATCCTAAAGGGGGATATGGCATTGGTTGGTCCCCGCCCTCTGTTAAGTCGATATCTTCAACTTTACACTCCAGAACAGGCTCGTCGGCACGAAGTGCGTCCTGGGCTGACTGGCTGGGCACAGGTACATGGCCGCAATAATATATCTTGGACTGATAAGTTTAAGTTGGATGTCTGGTATGTTGACCATTGCTCCCTATGGGTAGATATCAAAGTGATTTTTATGACCATTAAGAGCGTTTTAGCAGGCAAGGATGTATCTGTTATGAGTGGCTCTTTTGATGGATCAAATTAATACTGTAACGATGAAAGCATTAGTGATTGCCGGTGGTTTGCCACAAATAGAGTTAATCAATCAATTAAAAGAGCGGGGAATCGAGACACTTCTAGCAGACGGCAGTTCAGCTGCCGTGGCTCGTCCATACGCAAACAAGTTTTTCCACGTAGACGTGTTTGATATGGAAGCTATTAAAGATATTGCTATTAAAGAGAAGGTGGATTTTCTGATCACGGTCTGTGCCGACCAAGTTCTTCTGGTGGTGGCTAAAGTTTCCGAGATGCTTGGTCTTCCTTGTTATATCGATTATGAGACTTGCCGGAACGTATCGGATAAAATACGAATGAAACGTATTTTCAAGCAGTCAGGTGTTCCTACTACCGATTATGTTGAGACCGATCATTTCGATATGGATGTCATAGGGAAACTGAAGTTCCCGCTGGTAGTCAAACCTGTAGACGCATACAGTTCCAAAGGGGTGCGAAAAGCCACTAATCTGGAGGAACTTAAGCAGTATTACGAGGAAGCTCATCAGATAGGTCGTAGCGGCAGAGTCATTGTGGAGGAGTATTTCTCCGGTGAGGAAATTAGCGTAGATGCCTTTGTCGTAAATGGAAAGGCGCGGTTGCTGAACGTGACAAACAGTGAGAAGATCCAAGATAAAGACCGCTTCGTTATTTTCCGAGGACGCTATCCTGTCAAAGCTTCGGAGACTGTAATGAAGCAAATTGAAGAAATCTGTCAAAAGATTGCGGACGGTTTTGGCCTCGTCAATGCTCCGCTTTTGGTGCAGCTTCTTCATAACGGTAATAAGGTCTCGGTATTGGAGTTCTGCGCCCGAACCGGCGGCAATATGAAGTATTTGCTCATTAAATACGCAAGTGGAGTGGATGTCATTGGCGCAACGCTCGATATTACATTGGGCCAGGAACCTGACCTGAGTCCAAAGTTTAAGAGGCATAATGTGGTTGTAAATGACTTCATCTATTGCAAGCCTGGTGTTTTCGACCATTTTGAGGGATTTGAAGAATTGGAGGAGAAGGGGATCATCAACGAGTTCCACCCTGTGCGATTGAAAGGGACACAGATGCGAGGAGTAACAAGTAGCAGCGACCGTATCGCGGGGATGAACATTGTAGCAGATACCTTTGATGAGTATAATGAGAAACTAAGTGAAATTAATAAGGCAGTTAGAGTTATCAGCGCCGAGGGAGATGATATTATGAGGCACGACTTGTTGCCGGAATTGAAATAAACCATTTTTGAGATATGAAGTACTACACTATGAAAGATACCCGAGAATTCCTCGAGAGTATCGGTATGCCTGGTGGTGATTTGTATGACCTGCCCACTTCTGAAAAACGTTTTCCCGACGGTGGACAGTACCGCTTTGAGGTGCCTGGAATCCAGGGCCCTGGCCCGATGAAAGCTCTTCTTGAGGCACTTGATGAGTACGGTATTCAGATTCATCGAGTCACTCAGACCAAGGGAATCATGTTCTTAACAGATGACGAGATTAAAATGATGGTCGAATATGCAAAGAAGTGGAAGGTACAGCTTGTGCTGGCCTGCGGCCCTCGTGCCACGACCGACACTTCCGCTTCTGTAAAGACCGAGGAAGGTCAGCGCATGGGCTACCGCCTTCGTGGGGAGGAGCAGATTGCACGTGGTATCGAGGAGATCCGCCGTGGCGTCAGGCTGGGCGTCCGCGCATTCCTGGTATATGATGAAGGCCTTCTTTGGGCACTGGGTGAGGCCCGCAAGATGGGCTACATCCCTGCTGATGTCCACTTCAAGGTTTCTGCGCACTCTGGCCACGGAAATCCTTGCTCCGCTCACGTCCTTGAAGAACTCGGTGCGGATTCTATCAATCCGGTTCGTGACATCCAAATCCAAATGTTGGCTGCGATGCGTGCCGCCATTGATGTGCCTATCGATTTACATACCGAAAATCCGAAGTCTTCAGGTGGCTTTATCCGCCATTATGAAGTCCCTGATTTCATCCGCGTGGCGGCTCCGGTGTATCTGAAGACTGGTGGATCCGTGGCGGCGAATCACAGTTACGATACTACGGAGAAAGAGGCTCGTCAAAGGGCAAAGCAGATTGTGCTGGTGAAGAGGATGATCGATACATACTATCCTGAGGCAATTGTATCTCCTAAGTAAGTAGTACTATTTATGAGATTTCATTCTTATAATCCGGACTTTGCGTTCGTCAAAGCACCGATGGAGTTCAATAAATACACCAACAAGGAGACCTTGCAATTCTGCCTTGGCGGTACACTATATATGCCGGGAACTAAGGATATCCGTGAGAAGGTTCTCGAGCATAAACTTGAGGTCACGTCTTTCGTGATGTGTTTCGAGGATGCCATCAAGGAGGAAGACCTTCCGTTTGCAGAACAAAATGTGCTTAATCATCTGGATTTCTTTGCTGATGCCATTGACTCTGGCAAGATAACAATGGATGATATCCCTCTCATTTTTGTCCGTGTTCGCAATCCTGAGCAGTTCATATCTTTTTCCAAGCGTCTAACTCCTCGCCAAGCCCATGTCCTTACCGGCTTCAATTTCCCCAAGTTTAGCACTCATAATGCACTTGGCGTTTTGAGGACTCTCGTTGAGGTGAATAGTCGTCTAGGAGTTCTGCTTTATGGAATGCCTATTTTGGAAGGACCAGAAATTGCCTTCCGGGAACTTCGTACGGAAGAACTCATCCGTCTCCACAGTTATCTAGCTCCTTATCGCGATCTTATCCTCAATATCCGCGTGGGTGGTACCGATATGTCATCTCTCTTTGGCGTTCGACGTAACATCCATTCGACTGTCTATGACATTATGCCTGTCCGAGATGCGCTTTCTGATGTGGTAAACTTCTTCAACCGCTACAACGAGTATGTGGTTTCTGCCGCAGTTTGGGAGTATTTCCGAGCATATAAGGAAGATGATATTAACGATTTGATTAAAGAGAATTTCTTCCATTCGCTCATCAAGGGCAAATCCATTATCAATCCCGCCGTTGATGGCCTTTTGCATGAGGTAATCATCGATAAGGCTAATGGGTTTATCGGCAAGACTATCATTCATCCTTCACATGCCCGCTTCTTAAATGCTATGTATTGCGTAAACGAGGAGGAATACAAGGATGCCGTCCAAATTCTTAATACCTCTGGTGGCGTCATCAAGAGCGAAGATGGCGGGAAAATGAATGAGATTGGCCCTCATCACCGATGGGCTGAGAAAATCGTCAAGCGAGCCGAGGTGTACGGTGTCGTGAAGAATGAAGATTCGATTCTCAATCTTGTTCTTGGGCATAACGAATAAAGTCATGAAGATTGTTCTTGGGACAATGAACTTTGGACCTCAATTAGATTTGGAGGCCAGCCGCTCGATGACTGAGTCCTTCCTTCAGACCGGGAATAATGAACTGGATACGGCCTATGTCTATAATGGGGGCGTTACGGAGAAGTACCTGGGAGAGATTCTCCCTTCATTGGATGGGTATTATCTCGCCACGAAGGTACATCCGCGCATTACTGGGAAATTAGACCGGGAATGCATTCTGATGGAGTTCAATGAATCCCTGCAGCGGATGAAGCGAAACAAGGTGGATTTGCTGTATTTCCATTTCCCGGACGGTAAGACCCCCATCGGCGAAGCTTTGGAAACCGTGGCGGAACTCTATGAGCAAGGGAAGGTCAAGGAGCTGGGCTTAAGCAATTATCCAGCTTGGCAGGTCGTTGACATCTGGCATCAATGTGATAAGTACGGATGCCCGAAACCGACGGTCTATCAAGGAATGTATAATGCATTATGCCGCAATGTGGAACCGGAATTATTCCCGGCCATCCGTCATCTCGGGATGCGTTTCTATGCTTTCAATCCTCTGGCTGGCGGTATGCTTACCGGTAAGCATCAGCATTTTGAGGATGCGCCGGAGCCTGGACGTTTCGCCCGCCTCAAAAGCTATCGGGACCGCTATTGGAAGCAATCCTATTTCAATGCTGTCGATGAAATCCGTCAGGCATGTGAGGCGGAGGGAATCCCGATGGTTGAGGCTGCATACCGCTGGCTCTGCAACCATTCGATGCTGGATGCAGCCCAGGGCGACGGAATCCTGCTGGGGGCGTCAAAGGTCGCACAGATGTCGCAGAATATGGAGGCGGCCAAGAAGGGAGAACTCCCTGGCTCTATTGTGGATGCTATGGATGCCGCCTGGGCAATAGCTAAGCCTGATAGTCCGGCATATTTCAAATTTATCTAATCTTTGCTTATGAATGTCTCTTGCGCGTATTTCCATGCAATAGACGAGGTTGCGAAACAAGCAATTCCCCAAGACGTGATGAATCGGGCAAGGCAGTCGCTCCTAGATTATCTGGCAGTGACTTGTGCGGGCGCTCATTTCCAAGATACCAAGATGAAGGGGTATTTTGGCTTTGCAATGCCGGAGCCAGGAGTATTCAAAGCCATTGGCACAGGGAAGGATCTAGCTTTGAAAGAAGCCGTTTTCCTGAATGGATTGAATGCCCATGCGTTGGATTACGACGATGGAACTAATTCCGGAATCATCCATCTTGGCTCGCCGATTTTTTCGTTATTGATACCTTTGGCTCAGCGCTATGGTATGAGTGTTAATGAGATCCTACGTGCTGCTGTGATCGGCTATGAGGCATCTTATACGATGGCTGTATCCATACAGCCTAGGCATAAAGCCCTGGGGTTCCATGCAACTGGCACATGCGGTATGTTAGGGGCGACACTTGCCGGGGCTTATATGCTTGGCTTTTCTGATGAAGAACGCTATCAAGCATTCGCTGCTGCTTGTGTATCGGCCTCTGGAATGCTGAAAGTACTGGATGACGGTTCTGAGTTGAAGCCCTATAATGTGGCCAAAACGGCACTGCTTTCGCTCACTAGTTTGCAGCTTGCCAAGGCTGGATTCAAAGGGCACGAAGATCCTCTTGGGGGGTATCGGGGTTTCTTGAAGATGATGGTGGGGGACGTGAATGTGGCTGTCAAGCCAACCTTGCTGAATGGTACATATGCCATTATGAAAAGCTACACCAAGCCGTATGCATCCTGCCGCTATACTCATCCGCCGGTTGAGGCGGCTATCCACTTGAGAAATCGGTATGGGATAACCCCCGAAATGGTAGACAGTATTAAGGTGGAAACATATAACCTGGCAGTTTCAGGGCACGACCACACGGACGTCAAGGGGGCTTATTCTGCCAAGATGAGTACACCGTACAGCACTGCCGTGGCATTGACATTCGGAAAAGCCGGCCTTCAGGAGTTTGAAAAAGACGTTCTGGAAGACGAAACCATTAATGCTTTGTCAAAAAAGGTACAGGTTGTCTCCGATGAAGGATTAAGCAGTTTATTTCCCGATAAGCAAAGTGCTGTTTTGACAATAACGACGTCCTCTGGAAGCTATACGGAACGGGTAGACTTCCCGAAGGGAGAGCCGGAAAACCCTTTTACTGAAACCGAGTTCTTGGAACGGTATGAGTCCTTGATGTCTTACGGAAATGTCAAGGAAGAAGTGTTCAAGAATATTTATGAAATGACCAAGGCAGCAGATACGAAGGTCTCTGACTTGGTGAGTAAATTATGAGGATATGGTAGATCAGAAGCTATTATTTGATGCTTTGGCCCAATTTGGCGTAGACTTCTTCACGGGTGTTCCCGATTCGCTGCTCAACGACTTTTGCCTATATATGGTGAAGAATATCCCGGATGGCCAGCATGTCATGGCTGCCAATGAGGGAAACGCCATCGGCATTGCAGCCGGTCATTTTATGGCTACCGGAAAGATCCCTGTCGTGTATATGCAGAATTCCGGAATCGGCAATGCGACGAACCCGCTGCTATCGCTCACGCACGACTGTGTGTATGGTATTCCAATGGTCCTTGTTATCGGCTGGCGTGGAGATCCGGCTATCTCGGATCACGCCCAGCACAGGAAGCAGGGAGAACTGACCCCTGTCCTTATGAAGGATATGGACATCCCGTATGAGATTCTGGATTCGGACGATACGGTGATCGAGAAGTTCGCATGGGCTGTTGCGAAGGCGAAGGAGATTTCCTCTCCTGTCGCTTTGATTGCCAAGAAGGCTATCCTGACTGAAAAGGTCAAGAAGCAGGTGTACCCCGATAGTCCGTTGATGAATCGCGAGGAAGCGGTTTCTGCCGTTGTAGAGGTGCTTGGCAGCGATGCCGTCTATCTGGGAACCACTGGCCGCGCTACCCGCGAGGTACACGAGCAGCTGATAGCCCATGGCGTGGGCGAAGGCCATGAGTTCCAGAATGTCGGTTCCATGGGACATGTGTCTTCCGTAGGCCTGGGGCTCGCCTTGGCCCGGCCGGAACAGAAGGTTGTCGTCTTCGACGGCGATGCGGCCGTCGTGATGCACATGGGCGCGCTGGCAACCAACTGCCGATATAAGGCGGGAAATCTGATCCATATCGTTCTGAACAACGGTGTGAATGAGTCCGTCGGTGGACAGCCCTCGGCCGGTTATGTCGTCAATTTGACGGAAGTGGCTGCTGCATGCGGTTATAAGACACCAGGACATGCTGTCGAGACAAAGGAAGAACTCCAAAGCATTATTCGCGGCTTCGCTTTTGGCGAAATGCCGTTGTTCATTGACGTCCATGTGCGCCAAGGAATCCGCGGCGATTTGCCCAAGTTGAAAATTGACCATAAGGCACAGAAGGATGCCTTGATGAAAAATCTTATCAAATAACGATGATTGAATTGACAACTCCTTTCAACGAGGAGGCGATAAGCCAGCTGAAAGTGGGTGATGTAGTGTCCATCACCGGATTTATCTTCTGTGGCCGGGATGCTGTCTTGCCACGTATCTGCAAAGAACTTGAGGATGGCACCTGGGATAAACGAGGGATTGAACTGAAGGGGGGCGTGATCTTCCACACCGCAGTAAGTCCCGCCGGTGTTGGCCCTACTTCCAGTAATAAATTGGAGATAGAAGGCAGTTTTGAGACCTTATCCAAACATGGTATCAAAATGCATCTTGGTAAGGGTGCTATCAAGCCGGCAACAGTGAAGGCACTGGAGGAAAACAATGCTGTCTTTGCCATCATTCCACCGGTTACAGCACTCCTGGAAAGCCAGACATTAGAGCGGGAATGCGTTGCATGGCCAGAATTGGGAATGGAGGCATTGTATAGAATCAAAGTAGATGGTTATCAGGCAATTATTGCCTCGGCAAAAGGAGAGAGCATCTATGAGTAGCATTCAAGAAAAAGTAGCGGACTGCCTGATAAGGGCTGGGTCCACATTTCGTGAAGATCAAAAAGAGGCTTATCGTAGGGCCATTACCGATGACGCTGTTGAGAGCTCCTGCTGGGTAATGAAGCAAGTGCTGGACAATGCTCTTGTTGCCGAAGAGAGAAGAAGCCCTCTTTGTGATGATACAGGTATCCCGCATCTTTTCCTGGAAGTGGGAAAGAATAGGGCTGTTACCGGAAAACTTTTGGAACAGATTCAGGAAGGCGTCGCTATGGGGCTACGCCGATTGCCTGGTCGTCCGATGGCCATCAAAGGCGATGATTACGCGCGCATCGACCAAAGTGGCGGCCTAAACGAGGACAGTGGAGCGCTGGCCCCTTCTCCGATACTGATTAAGCCTGTGGATGAAGATGTCCTTCGCTTGACTGTTCTGATGCTCGGCGGCGGCCCAGCTATCCGGGGTATCACCCAGCGGGTGTTTCACAAGCATAGTGTTGACGTAGTGATCGATGAGATTGTTGCCCGTGCGATTCCGGCTGTCAGTCAGTTGGGGTGCTCTCCCTGCACATTGGCTATCGGAATTGGCCGTTCTCAGTTCGAGGCTACGAGCCTGATGATGGAAGCAATGGCGAAGGGCGATTTCGGAGTGCAGAGTGACTTTGAGAAACGTATCACAGACAAGGTTAACGAGAGTAATACCGGACCGCTTGGGCTGGGGGGCAAACATAGTGTGCTTGCTACTTTCGCCAAGATTGGCCCTCAGCGGGCAAGTGGAGTTCGTATCGTGGCCTTACGGCCTTGTTGTTGTTTTGAGCCAAGAAGGGCAAGTGTGGAATTGATAATCTCTAGATAATTATGGTGAAAAGGATTTATCTTTGCCTTGCTCATATGAGCGGTAACGAAATGAGTTTTATCCAGGAAGCCTTTGATACGAACTGGGTTGTACCTCTGGGACCGAATGTGAATGGATTTGAGAAGGACCTGGAGGAGTTTGTTGGAGAGAATAAACGCGTGGTTGCGCTCTCAAGTGGTACCGCTGCAGTGCATCTCGGCCTGCTGGCTTGTGGAGTTGGCCCTGGCGATGAGGTTCTTGTGCAAAGTTTTACGTTCTGCGCTTCTACCCATCCGATTACCTATTTAGGGGCTACCCCGGTGATGATTGATTCGGAACCGGATACGTGGAATATGGATCCTGAATTGCTGGAGAGAGCAATCATTGAACGTATTGAGAAGACTGGCAAGAAGCCAAAGGCAATTGTGCCCGTGGCATTGTATGGAATGCCTTACAAAGCCGACCGGATTATGGAAATCGCCAATAGGTACGATATCCCCGTGGTCGAGGATGCGGCCGAAGGCTTCGGCTCTAAGTACAAAGGCCAGGTGCTGGGAACATTCGGCAAGTTTGGTGTACTCTCATTCAATGGCAACAAGATGATTACTACATCCGGTGGTGGAGCACTGATCTGCCCGGATGCGGATCTTTGGCAGAAGATTATGTGGTATGCGACTCAGGCTCGCGAGAGCTATCCGTATTATCAGCATGAGGCTATTGGCTATAACTATCGTCTGAGCAATATCTGTGCGGGAATTGGTCGCGGACAAATGACGGTGATTAATGAGCATCTGGCACATCACAAGCATATTCAGGAACTTTATGAGGAACTCTTGGCAGATGTCCCGGGAGTGCACATTCATAAGCAGCCGAAAGGAGGAGATTATGATTCTAACTTCTGGCTTTGTACAATGACCCTGGATCCAGATGTGCGGATTGTTGGACAGGAGAATGCTTACAAGACGATTGTGAAGGGTGCTGTTGGAGGGGCTGCGGGTGTGATTCATATGGCAGATTCTTCCGTGACGGATTGCCAGCCGAATGATAATGTAGAAGCACTGCGTGTTTTTATGGATGCGGCTGGTGTTGAAGCTCGTCCTGTCTGGAAGCCGATGCATAAGCAGCCGGTTTACAAGAATGTTCCGGTGTACGAGAACGGTGTTTCTGAGGCGATTTTTAAGGTCGGGATGTGCCTGCCTGCGGGGCCGTGCGTGAGCGATGATGATGTGAGATATATCGTTGAACAGATTAAAGAGGCGATTTGTTAATCTTTTCTCGCTATGACTGGCGATTTCAAGGAGACCTTTCTCTCGTTAATTCGCCTTGGGATAGGGCATTCAGCACCAATCCTTTCGGACGTAATTGATTGGGAATCAATGAAAGCTCTTGCTTCAGAGCAAGGGCTTTCGGCTATTTTGTTAGATGGTGCCCAGGCGCTTACGGATAGGGGTGTGCTTGTCGAAGGCCGCGCCATGGACAAAGCCTTGAAGAAGCAGTGGATTGGGACGGTCATCCAAAACTATGAGTGGAAGTACGATGATTACCGGAAACGGATTGGGCAGTTGGCGAAGTTCTACAATGGGCATGGCTACAAGTTGATGGTCATAAAAGGGTATGGACTGAGCCTGAATTATCCGATTCCAAAGCATCGGCCTTGTGGGGATATCGATATCTGGGCGTTTGGGAAGTACAAGGAGGCGGATAAGGCTCTTTCGAAGGAATTGTCAATACAGATAGATTCGACGCATCATCACCATACGACATTCACTTTTAAGGATTACCTGGTTGAGAACCATTACGACTTCGTAAACGTGTATTATGGGCACGGAAATGAGAAGTTGGAGAAGGTCTTTAAAGAGTTGGCCATGGATGATTCTGTGCGAACGGAAATCGATGGACAAACTGTTTATCTTCCTTCGGCAAACCTCCATGCACTCTTTGTCTTAAGGCATACAATGTTGCATTTTGCTTCGACCGATATGAACTTGAGGCAGGTATTAGACTGGGGATTCTTGATTGAGAAGCATGGCTCCGAGATCGATTGGTCGTGGTTTAAGCTGGCATTGGAGGAGTATCACATGAAGGAGTTTTTCCTTTGTTTGAATTCTATATGTGTAGAAGATCTTGGATTTGAAGCCTCGGTGTTTCCGAGTTCTCAGTTTGATGCGGTATTGAAAGAGCGTGTATTGAACGATACTATATCTCCGGAATTCAATGAAGAAACACCTTCTGGCTTTTTCCGAAGGATATCTTTCAAGTACCGTCGTTGGCAAGCGAATGCCTGGAAGCAAGATTTGTGTTATGGCGATAGCCGATTCAAGTCGTTTTGGACCGGGGTGTGGGGGCATTTGATAAAGCCAGGGATGATTTGACATGTATAGTTCAACATTGAAATCATACGCTCGTAGTATTCTAGCCCATGTCCCGTGGGAGCATTGGGCGGTGATGGGAGTCGTATCATTGGCATTGACTGTAATCCTTCTGATCCGGAATAAGTGCTCGGTGTATGGCGCGATAGCTCTGGGATTGACTGTGTTTTGCGGTTTGTTTATATTGGATACGGCGGTCGTAATTCGTTACTTTGGGATTATGAAGCACACTTCCGGGCATAACCTGACGCTGGATTTCTCCCGTCTGTTCCAGGAGAGTGGACAAAGGCCGGTCGAGACATTTTCCAATTTTGCCGTATTTGTCCCGTTTGGGCTTTGTCTGGCGGAATTCTTGGCAGATGCTTTGGCGGTGTCTTCCGCTGGGCCTAAGTCCACGGCGAAACGGCTTGGCGCCTGGCGTCGGATAGGTCGTGTTGCCTTGGCCTCCTTGGGCCTCTCTCTCTGCATCGAGTGCCTCCAACTGGCCCTGCATGTGGGCTTTTTCGAGTTGACGGATTTGGTGCTGAATACGGTGGGGGGAGGGTTTGGAGCGTGGGTGAGTATGGGGGTGAGGAAGGTTGTAGGGGAGAGAATTGTACGTTAAATCTTTTTCACAAATACTATGAGATATCTTGAACTATGTACCTTGACCGAATCCCAGATTGATGATCTGCTGGGACTTATGAAAGAGTTGAATGCCGATTTGAAGGTCACTAGGCAGATGCAGCAACGTGCGGTGGCGGCACCGGGAACACGGATTTTCATCGCGGAAAACGATGAAAAGCATATTGTTGGTTGCGCCACGCTGTGTGTCTTCGAGTCGCCGACGGGCCGCAAGGCGAGTGTTGAGGACGTTGTGGTTCTACCGGACTATCGGGGCCAGGGCATCGGCCGCACCCTTCTGCAGCGCATCATCGACTTCGCCGGCAGCAAGCTCTCTCCCATCGACCTTCGCCTGACCTCGAACCCCGCTCGCACGGAAGCCAATGCGCTGTACCAGGCGCTGGGCTTTGAGAAGAGGGAGACGAATGTGTATGCGATGAGCCTGTAGGCGGCGGAATTACAGAAATTAAACAACAATCAATATGAGTTTATTCAAAGACAAAACCTTGCTGATCACCGGTGGAACCGGTTCCTTCGGCAACGCCGTGCTGAACCGTTTTCTACGCACCGACATCGGCGAAATCCGCATTTTCTCTCGCGATGAAAAAAAGCAGGACGACATGCGGCACGACTTCCAGGCGCGGATGCCTGAGGTGGCGCATAAGATCAAGTTCTATATAGGCGATGTGCGGAACAAGAGCACGCTGAAGTATGCGATGAAGGGCGTGGATTACGTCTTCCACGCGGCGGCGCTGAAGCAGGTGCCGAGCTGCGAGTTCTTCCCGATGGAGGCCGTGAAGACCAATGTCATCGGCACGGACAATGTGCTGGATGCGGCCATCGACGC
>JAEEGL010406433.1_pt1 | contig 29165 bp, 23 predicted proteins | sample 9134231 | NCBI WGS metagenome assembly JAEEGL01 (sample SAMN16246548, study PRJNA631951) | gut metagenome | biome: gut microbiome; feature: rumen; material: fiber-attached | host: Bos | place: Iran: Karaj | collected 2018-10 | reverse complement strand
TTCGGGCTTTTCGACAAGGATCTTATAACCCTGTGCATTCGCGGTTTTATCGATCGTGATCGTTACGCTTGTTCCGTCATCGTTGACCTTTGCGGAAATCTTCGCCTTTCCGGGCTTGGCAGTTGCTGCGCTTACCTTTTCGATACCGCTCCCCGAAACGATACCGAGAACCATTACAGCGGTCAACAGCAGCGTCATCAGCCTTCTGAACAAATTGTTTTTCATAACTTCCTCCCACATATAAATATTTTAATGATATCCGTAATCGTAAATATGATATCCGGTGATCTTAAAGATCGTCTCGCCTTTCCCGACGAGTTTAACGGATGCGACGCCTGAGAGCGGTATCTGGGTTTTCTGCACGGTGTCGGTCAGCTTTCCCTCGTAGTCATACAGCTCGACCTTTGTGCCCTCTGAAACACTCAGTATCAGGCTCGAGGTATCCTCGCCTTTATACTCCCTCAGATAGAATTCCGCGGGCGCGATATTTACCTTCAGATCGCTGTATTCGGTCTTTTCGCCGCCGGGAATCTTGGTCAGGTTCTCTGCCCACCAGTAAAACGGATATACCGTAAATTCGGTAACAGCGGTAAAATCGTTGCTTTTCTCGCCGTAATCCCCGGCATCCAGTCTGCCGAACTCGTTCTCCTGCATCCATGCATAGAAATCATCGAGAACGCTATCGCCGTAAATATTCTTTAAGGCCCTTATCGCGAGGTTCGCAATGGTCTTCTCTTCAAGTTCGTCGACTGTGTAAACGCCTTCGCTCTTTACCCTCGCGGCAGAGATCTCATCATAGTTCTCAAACCACGAAGTGTAATCACCGAATCTTTCCTCGAGATATCCCATCAGTCTGAAGCCCAGTCCGTAAGCTCCGTTCCAGCAGAAATCGTAGGTTTCGTCCGCATGCTTCATCCAGTATTCGACTGACCTTTCGTACATGACATCATAGTCGTCTATCGTCATGTTGTATCGTACCTTGTCAGCCGGGCCCTGCATTGCGCCAAGATTCGGATCATGTTCGGCCAGCCAGTCGGCGATCTTCATCTCGGTATATGTCGTAAAGCCTTCGTCCATCACGGTCCCGGCAAAGCCGCCGGTAAACTCTCTGTTGAAGGCGTGGCCGAGCTCATGTGTAAACGTATAGCCGTCCTCGACAAACAGATCGGAAGGAGCCAGCCATATCTCATCACTGCTTCCGCCCGTAGGTCCGGAGTTCTCAGCCTCGGTGCTCTGTGATTCATATCGCGACACGTAAACTTTGATCTTCCCGGTATAGTACTTTCCGGTCTTTACCGATCTTCCAGTCACCTTCTCCATAGTGCGGAATATCGCATCTGCCTTTTCAGACAGGTTCGGTACCACGTAAATATTGGGATCGATATCAAAGATCAGATATTCGGTCTCTATAACGGTTTTCTCTTTTGTAATATAGCCGACGTCTAAGGTTTTGCCCGATCCCGCAGCCGATGAGGTTCCGACCGTAACCGATACAGCCATGCTGTATTTGCCCCAGACGGTCTTACTGCCGTTCTTTATATACGCACGGACCTTGAACTCATACTGTCCCGCGGAAAGCTTCTTTGCCGTATAAGTGCGCGCTTCCGTTCCGTCCTGCTTTAAGGTCGCAAGCTTCACGAATTTGTCCGATCCGGGCTTTTTGACCATGATCTTGTAGCCCTCGGCGTTCTTGGTTTTCGCAATGGAAAGCGCAGCGCTTTTGCCGTCGCTGCCTGCTGTGACAGTAAGCTTTGCTTTTGCGGGTTTGGCCGATGCGGCCGCTGCCGGTTGGACATCACCGAACAGCCCAAGGACAAAGGCAATCGCCAACAAAACCGTTATTAACTTTTTAATCATGCTATTCTTCATGCCTTTCTCCGTGATGTATGCTGCATTATATATCTCGCGAATTGCTTCGCAATTTGCTTGATATAAAACGGATCGCTGCACGATCCCGACAGGTGCTCCCGCACCTGTCAGAGTTTCCCATGAGGGAAACTCTTAGTTTTATATTTTACCATAACTCTAAAAGTGATACAATAAAGACAAATTCAATAATGGTATTGGGGGATACTGATCATGAAAACACTTCTGAAAAACGGAAAGATCTACGACGGTACCGGGAATGAGCCTTTTACAGGCGATATCCTTATCGAGGGCGATAAGATCGTAAAGGTCGCTCTGTCTATCACTGACGGCGCCGGCAAAACCATTGACCTGGCCGGCAGATCCGTTGCTTCCGGCTTTATTGACGGGCATTCGCATAACGACTGGTTCGCTATCAAGAACGACGCGCTTCCGTACTTCGATCCTTTCATCCGTCAGGGAATGACGACCTTTATCGCAGGTAACTGCGGTATTTCCGAGATCGGTTTTGACAAAGACTCCGAGTACAAAGACAAGATCGGCGGCGGTTTATTCGGCTTCAGGAACACCAAGGGCGAATACGGCGACATCGATTCATACGCCGAGGCCACAGATCGTAAAATGCCCTGCAATATGGCAGTTCTCGTGGGACATTGCTCCGCAAGGGCCGCTGTCAGCGGATATTCCAACAGAAAGCTGACTCCCGACGAGGAATCAAAGATGCTCGCCATCATCGAGGAGAACCTCAAACAGGGCGCGGCGGGCGTATCTTTGGGACTCATGTACGAGCCCGGTCTCTATTCCGACACCGAAGAATTAAAGAAAGTGGCCGCTCTCTGCCTTAAATACGACAGACCGCTCACCGTTCATCCGAGAGCCAATTCCTCGGTCTCGATGGCTTATCCCGAACTGCTCGGCCGCTCACATCTCTTAAGGGCTGTCGATGAACTCGTTGATATTGCGAAAGGCACAAAGCTCAAGCTCCAGTACTCTCACGCCATCTTCGTCGGAAAACGCTCGCTCAAAGATAAGGACGAGTTTGTACAGATCATGAATAATCTGAGAAAAGAAGGCGTTGACGCGATGTTCGACATTTACAACGAATGCCTCGGCGTCTCAGTCATCACCGTTATCCTGCCGACCTGGTATCAGGGTATGAACATGGAGGAACGCAAAAAGCCCCTGAACAGACTGAAGCTCTCTTTGCTGATCAAGGCTTCGAGCCTGCTTTTGGGCTTTGGTTTCAACGATATCGAGATCGCCTATATCGGTCCCGGCTATGAGAAATACGAGGGCAAGACCGTTCACCAGATAGCTAAGGAAGAGGGGTTGAAGGACCTCGATGCGTACCTGATGCTCTGCGAAAAGAGCAATTTCCAGGGCCGCGTGAATATGGGTCCTTATTCCACTCCGGAGATCATCAGCGAATTCGAGAAGAATGAGCACTGCCTCTACATGACCGACGGCTGGGTTGAGGAGCACGGCGTACAGAATCCCGTCATCTATGACTGCTACCCGAAGTTCATCCGCGATTCCCTTCTCGGTACCGGCTGCTCCATGCCCATGACGATCCGTAAGATGACCGGCGCGATCGCCGACAGATTTGCGCTGAAGGACCGTGGCTACCTGAAAGAAGGCTACTTTGCAGACTTTACTGTATTTGACGAGAACGCCATAAAAGCAGCAACGCCCGATCAGGGTAAGCCTTTCGGTATTGATAAGGTGTTCATCAACGGAGAACTCGTACTTGATGGCGGAGAACTCAATACCGAAGCCCTGAAGAGTACGGGAAGATTACTGAAGATCTGAAACCCATGCATTTATACAGCCAAACAGTTTTATGACATCGGGAGGCCGGATATGAAGAAACGCATTACCGAATATCTGAAAAGGATCGATCAATTGCTCGCCGTGAACGATCCCGCAACAGACTGGACCGTTCAGAAACAGGAGCACCTGACGCAGATCTCATTCTTCATGCATGAGCGCCTGATACATCTGATAGTTACAGCCCTATTCGCAGTACTTGCCTTTATGGTGTTCATCGCAATAATGTTTGCCTTCTCATGGGGACTCGTCGTTCTGTTTGCCGCACTTTTGGCACTGCTGATCCCGTATATTGCTCACTACTATCTTCTCGAGAACTCGGTGCAGAAAATGTATGAGCAGTATGACAGGATGGTCGTTTTAGCTGACAAGATGAAAGGCTCTGCCTGCGCAAGAGAATGACCGGCCATCGGCGTTTCAAACAATAATATTCTCTGAAAGGGATTAATGCTATGACGGATAATAAGCTTTACAGAATAAGTTGCGAAGTGAGACACTGCGGAACCGACGCAAAATATCTCCCCTCTGAGGAAGAAGGCATTTCCTTTTCTGTTGATCCTGTCCGGGAAACCGTTATAAGCAAAGTTTACCGGGTTTCCATCAAAAACAGCCGCAGCGACGATTTCTGCGGCGTTATACATGTTAAAGCCATAATGCCCGCGGATGATCCCAAATTCTTCATGCCCGGATATATGTACGACAGCAATACGGCTGAAATGCCCTCATCAGGCCGCAAAGCATTTCCAAGGCTTAAGAAAGATCCCGGCGGCAGACCGGAGTCTCCTTTCTTTATGACCAGAAGCGACCGTCTGGCGGAGCCTATAAGTCTGATTTACAACCGCGAAACGGTTCTGGGGATATCAGCCTCTCCCGTCATCAGCGGATCGCAGGACGTTGGCTTCGCGCAGTTTGGAGGATTCTCCTGCAATATCAATGACCAAGGCGGCGCCTCCGTCGGTTATACCTTAGGCTATGAGAACGCCCCCTGGCTCTTTGTCCAGACAGCTACCGTACGCGACCGCGAGCCTGTTTCGAAGAAGAATTCGATTTCATTAGCCGCAGGCGGTTCATTTGAATTCGAGCTTACAGTCTATTGCTATAGCGGTGAAGACGAGCGTGCGATCTACCGTGCGATTGAAGACTGCTATAGACAGTATCACGAAAGTCCCCGCAAAATTGACGGTATGGATCCTGAAAAGGCCGTTCGTATGCTAAGCTCGGCAATCCGCGACTATTCATGGCTTGAGGATGAGCATATTTATTCGGGCTTTGTCTATGACAGAGCGGACGGATTTGCCTATAACCGCATCCCTTCGCTTTCCTGGACAAACGGTCTCGCCGTCGCAGTTCCAATGCTTCTGGCGGCCAACCGACTTCACGATGAAAAGGCGCGCTCCCAGAGCCTTACTTTTATAGATGATACTGTTAAAAACGTCTATAATCCCACTTCCGGCCTGCTGTACGAGAGCACGGACAACGGGCAGCCTACAGTGCGCGGCTGGTGGTACAACGGCATGCACAGCGGCGGACACAGCGCCTACATCAACGGTCAGGCCGTTTACTATCTGCTCAAGGCTTACCGCACCGAAAAAGACTGTCACGGGACAAGCCATAATGACTGGCTCGAACTCGCAGGGAAAGTGGTCGAGAGAGTCAACCGCGAACTGAATTCTGATTTCGAATATCCATTCTCGATGTCCGAAAAGACAGGCGCCGGGATTGAGTACGATTCAATGGGCGGAGCCTGGTGTCTCGCTGCGTCGGCGATGTTCGGGCTTGTCACCGGGGAAATGAGTCTCCTGCCCAATCTTCTAAAGAGCGAACAGCATTATTATGACTGCTTTGTAAAGAAATGCATATGCTACGGCGGACCTCTGGATACCGACAAAGCAGTGGACAGCGAAGGTATCTTGAGCTATATCAGAGCTGTCCGGCTTCTGCACGAGATAACCGGCAATGATGAGCTTCTTGATCATCTGCGCGACGCGCTCAATTACGAATTCACCTTCAAGCTCGGATATAACACGCATATACTTGTACGCCCGTTAAGCGAGAACGGCTGGTCCTCCTGCGGAGGCAGCATTACTTCGGTCGCCAATCCGCATATCCACCCGATGTCGAGTACGGTCATAGACGAGATCGGGTATTATTTGACGCACCGCGAGGATGAATATATCCGCAGCCGTCTCGATGATACGATCGGCTGGAGCCTGCAGACCTTTAATACCAAAGACCTTGAATACGGCTACGGCCGCACCGGCTGGATGTCCGAGCGTTTCTGCTTCTGCGAGGGTCTGGTTGTTGAAAAATATCCCGACGGCGAGCCCGCTTCCACCTGGTTTGCACTGATGCCCTGGGCAGCGGCAAGCATAATTGAAGGACTGGTAAATCTGTAAACTGCCGGGTAAAGACAGAAACCAATACAGAATAAGCATAAAAATAAAGACGCGGGATAATCTCCCGCGCCTTTAAAATCATTTGTTATTCTTTCTGCTCTCATAATCCTCGAGTGCATTCTTGATCGCTTCCTCCGCAAGAACCGAACAATGCATTTTATAATCCGGAAGCCCGTCGAGAGCCTCTGCAACAGCCTTATTTGTGAGCTTCATTGCCTCGCTCACGGGCTGTCCCTTGATCATCTCGGTGGCCATCGAGCTCGACGCGATCGCGCTGCCGCAGCCGAAGGTCTCGAATTTTACGTCCTTTATAATCTCATCCTCTATTTTCAGATACATCTTCATGATGTCGCCGCACTTCGCGTTGCCGACCTCACCGACACCGTCGGCATCCTCGATAACGCCGACATTTCTGGGATTTCTGAAGTGATCCATTACCTTTTCACTGTATAAAGCCATAATAATCTCCATTCTGTGCCTCATGGCACCGGCCGATGCGCGACACTTATCACGCCCGGATAGTTATTCCATCAAGATCTGCGGTCGTTTCAGGGCAGAATAAAAGGTTTCTTGCCCGAAACCAGGTCTCTCCACACAGGTGAGAAGCCTCTCAGATACTCAACAACCTCGCCGACCGACTTGATTATATAGTCGCATTCTTCGTCGGTGATCGTCTCTCCGATCGAAAGTCGGAGAGACCCGTGCGCCACATCATGCACTCTGCCGATTGCGAGCAGCACGTGGCTCGGATCGAGCGAACCCGATGTGCAGGCGCTTCCGGAAGAGGCCTCTATTCCTTTGTCATCAAGTAAAAGCAGCAGCGATTCTCCTTCGATGCCTTCAAAACAGAAATTCACGTTGCCCGGAAGTCTGCTGTGTTCGTCGCCGTTCAGCGCCGAATGAGGTATCGTCTTAAGGCCTGCTATGAGTCTGTCTCTGGCTGCGGATAGCTTTACCGTATTCTCGTCAAGCTTGGATGCCGCTTCCTTCAATGCGGCAGCCATAGCCGCGATACCGGGCACATTCTCGGTACCCGCGCGCTTTCCGCGCTCCTGTGCGCCGCCCGTGATTAGGTTCTCTGCCTTGATACCCTTCTTTACATACAGGAAGCCGACGCCCTTCGGTCCGTGGAACTTATGTGCCGAGGATGAGAGCATGTCGATATTGTCTTCCTCAACATTTACCGGAATATGTCCGATCGCCTGAACAGCGTCTGTATGGAAAAGCACCTTCTTCTGCCTGCAGATCGCACCGATCTCACGGATGGGCTGGATCGTGCCGATCTCATTGTTCGCGTACATTATCGTAACGAGGCAGGTATCCTCGCGGATGGCCTTCTCCACTTCTTCGGGACGCACGATGCCGTTCTCATGGACGTCCACGAGAGTTACTTCGAAGCCCTCTTTCTTCAGTCTCTCAAGCGTGTGCAGCACCGCATGATGCTCAAAAGCGGATGTAACAATGTGCTTCTTTCCGTTCTTCTTTCCTAGCGCCGCAGCAGTCAGGAGCGCCTGATTATCCGCTTCGCTTCCGCCTGAAGTAAATATGATCTCTCTCGGCTGTGCGCCTATCACGCCCGCTACATCCTCTCTGGCTTTCTCCAGAACCTCCTTGGCCGTCTGACCGATGCTGTAAAGGCTCGAAGGATTGCCGAAAGTCTCCTTCATACATCGTGTCAGCGTATCAATCGCCGCATCGCTCATCTTTGTGGTTGCGGCATTATCTGCATAGATCAAAACAATAATCTCCCTTCACTTTTATCTTTGACCATTTTAATCCCCTATTACCCACTATGTCAATAGGTTTATAATATAAAAAATTAAAGTCCTGTTATCATTATTGAATACAGGACTTTTTTATATGCATATGCACGGATCATTTATGCTTTTATCAGTTTCGCGTAGAAGAAACCGTCTGCCCCGTTATCGCCGGGAAGAAGCTGTTTTTGCAGTTCGCATTTAAAGCCTTTCCTTTCTATGAACGAAACATTCTCTTCATTCTCCGCACGGTTCACTGTACAGGTGCTGAACAGCAGCCGGCCTCCTTGTTTCACATACCGAACTGCGTTTTCAAGAATGCTTCTCTGAAGTGCGACGAGTTCCTTCTGCCCTTCGGGCGTCATATTGTATTTGATATCGGGCTTGCGGCCGATGATACCGAGACCGGAACACGGTACGTCGGCTATCACTATGTCAAAAGCATTCTCAAAGTCAGGTACAAAAACAGTTGCGTCATTTACGCGCGTCACAATATTCTGAAACCCGCAGCGGGCAATATTTTCATCGATCAGGCGCACCTTCTGCTCCGAGATATCGCAGGATATAACACCGCCTCGAGCGGTCACATCAACAGACTTTCCATCTCCCGTTGACTGCAGACTGTCGGCTGAACGACTTTCCTCCCGCATCATCCTGTCGGCTATGTTCAGGCTCTTCCCGCCCGGCGCGGCGCACAGATCGAGGACTTTCATGCCGGGCTTCACATCCGCGATCTCACCAGCCATTATCGAGCTCATGTCCTGCACGGTAAACAGCCCATCTTCAAACTCCGGGATGCCGCCGAGCTTCGAATAATCCGAGATCTTAAGGCATCTTCCGATATCCGTTTTTTCTGCAGCTATGCCGCGTGCTTTAAGCCTCTCAAACAGCTCATCGGGTGCGATCTTCGAGGAATTGCATCGGATAAATGTCTTCGACGGCTCAAAATAATGCCCGAACGCCCTTTCAGCCGCTTCTTTCCCGTAATTATCGCAAAAATAGCGCACGATCCACTCAGGCATGGAGAACCTGAGGCTCATGCGCGTAATATCGTCTTTTACGGTTGTAAGATCGGTCAGTCCGTCCTTGTTCTTTGCCACGGTGCGCAGCACGCCGTTCACAAACCCGCCGAGGTTCGTGAAACCGCGCTTCTTCGCAAGTTTTACCGATTCGTTGCACGCCGCGGAATCCGGAACGTTCATGTATATCAGCTGATAAACGCCCATGCGGATGATGCCGCGGATGGCGGGCTTCATCTTTGTTACTTTGGTCTTCGATACGGCGTCGATCACATGATCGAGCATCAGCTTACGCTCGACTACGCCCATTACCAGGCGCTTCACAAAGCTCCTGTCGCGGTCTTCGAGCGCTGCGTGAGTGTCCAGATACTCAGCGATCACGAGATGGGAGGGCCTGTGGTCCTCAAGGACCGCATTTACCAGATTAAGGCAGTCGTTCCTAATATCCGCCATCCCGATACACTCCTCTCCGCCGTGACTCTGACATCACTGTATTATCTAAAGTGGCGCTCTCTTACAGATCGGCGCCGTCTTTTTCCCTGCCGCATATCGTGCCGTCCGCGAGCTTATATCCTCTTAAGAAATCGCCGGCAGCCATACGCTTCTTGCCTTCAAGCTGTACGGTAATGAGACTCAGACTTCCGTCCGCAGTCTCGACAAACAGCTCCTCTTTATCCGCAAATATCCTGCCGGGAACCGGCTCTTTTCCGTCCATGGTACGGTCGGATATTTCGGTCTTCCAGATCTTCAGCATCTTCCCGTCAATGAACGTAAATGCTCCGGGCCAAGGGATAAGGCCTCTGATCAGCCTCTCGAGATATTCCGAGGGATTATTGAAATCGAGCTCACCCATGCTCTTTTTGATCATGCCGACATAGGTAGCCTCGTCATTGTTCTGGGGAACGGGATGCGCGGTTCCTGCCTCGATCTCGTCCATAGCCTCTAAAAGCGTCGGTCCGCCCAGCTCCATCAGCCTGTCATGAAGGCTGCCCGCAGTCTCATCGGGAGCGAGCTCGAGCTTGCGTGTGAGGATCATGTCTCCGGTATCGAGACCTTTCTCCATGTACATGATCGTAATGCCGGTCTCCTTCTCGCCGTTGATGACTGCCCACTGGATCGGGGACGCGCCGCGGTACTTCGGGAGCAGCGAAGCATGTACATTGATGCATCGGTACTTCGGAAGATTGAGGATATTTTCCCTGAGTATCTGTCCGTACGCAGCCACTACGATAATGTCGGGATCCAGCTGTCTTATTGATTCTACAAATGTCTCCTCAGATGCTTTTTCTGGCTGGAACACAGGAATAGAGTGCTCGAGCGCCACCTTCTTTACATCCGAGAAAATGATCTCATTGCCTCTTGCGTTCGGCTTGTCGGGCTGTGTCACCACGCCCACAACCTCATGCCTTGAAGCTATCAGACTCTTTAATATGCCGGCCGCGATCTCCGGCGTGCCCATAAATACTACCCTCATAAGAAGCTCCTTTCGAAAGACGGTCTATCACTCTTCAGGCTCTTCCTGCTCTGCAGTGATCAGGTCGCCCTCAACCTTGCTCGTATAAAGTACGCCCTCGAGATGGTCGAGTTCATGCTGTATCGCGCGGGCCAGGAGCTCGGTACCTTCGAGCTCAAAGGGCTCCATATTCTCGTCGAGAGCCTTAACCTTTACGTGATTTGCGCGCGTTACAACGCCCGATTTACCGGGAACCGAAAGGCAGCCCTCGGGGCCTTTCTGCTCGCCGTCGGCCTCTGTGATCACGGGATTGATCAGAACGATCGGTGAATCGCCTTCCTCAGAAACGTCGATGACCACGATGCGTTTCAGCACGCCTACCTGCGGAGCCGCAAGTCCTACGCCGTTCGCCTCGTACATCGTATCTATCATATCCTCGATGAGCTCCCTGTTGCGGTCGGTCATCTCCGTAACCTCTTTGCACTTTTTGCCAAGGATCGGATCTCCCTCTGTTCTGATGTTTCTTAATGCCATGATCATAGCCTCCGTTAATTGAAATTAAACTGCAGCGCCGCAGTTGCGGGCAGCCCGTCCGCATACTCGGCGAGCATGTCCTTTATTTTTACAAGCAATGAATAGTCGCCTGCCTTAATATATATTATCTTGCGGTAAATGTCACGCGCCTTTGCCAGCGGCGCATCGGCCGGACCGATAGTTTTTATCTGTAAAGCTTTATCATTTACAGCATTTCCGTCCTTGTATCCGTCGATCTTTTTGCGTACTTTTTCGGAAATATCCGCAGCCTCTTCTTCGGTTGTCGAAAGGATCAATACCGAGAGCATGCATCTGGCCGGAGGGTAATTCATAACCTGCCTGAAACCGTATTCTTCATCGTAAAAGCCTTCGTAATCGGCCTTCGCCGCATGCTCGATGCAGTAGTTCTCCGGATCGTAGGTCTGAATGACAACATCACCCGCCAGCTCGCCTCTTCCCGCACGGCCCGAAGCCTGCGTGAGCAGCTGGAAGGTCCGCTCGCCCGCTCTGAAATCGGGAGCGTTAAGCGACATATCCGCCATCAGTATACCAACCAATGTGCATTTATGGAAGTCATGTCCTTTTACGATCATCTGCGTACCGATCAGGATATCGGCTTCCTCGTTCGCAAATGCCGACAAAATCTTCTCATAGCTGTCCTTTGAAGCCGTGGTATCTGCGTCCATTCTGAGGATGCGCGCCGACGGATACAGGTCTTTCAGTTTCTCCTCTACCTTCTGAGTTCCCAGTCCGAATGAAGATATATACGGCGATCCGCACTTCGGACACTTTTCGGGCTTCTGCTCGGAGTATCCGCAGTAATGGCATACGAGCTTCCCCGTGTTATGCAGCGTCATCGAGATATCGCAATGAGGACATTTTATCACATGTCCGCAGCTTCTGCACGAAACCGAACCCGAATATCCGCGGCGGTTCAGGAAAAGCATCGCCTGCTCTCCCTTTCTCAGTCTGTCCTCGATGAGTTCACGCAGCTTAACCGAAAATACGGTCCTGTTTCCGTTTTTAAGCTCCTCACGCATATCCGCGACATGCACGGTCGGCATCAATGCTCCGCCTGCCCTGGAATCAAGCTTAAACAGCCTTATGCGTCCCGCACGGGCCATCATATACGCCTCAAGCGAAGGCGTGGCTGAACCCAAAATGACAGGCGCGTTCTCATCCTCTCCGCGTCTGAACGCGACCTCCCTGGCATGGTACGACGGCACATTCTCGGCCTTGTAGCTGCCCTCATGCTCTTCGTCAATGATTATTAGCCCGAGTCTTTCAAAAGGCGTAAAGAGCGCGGATCTCGGACCGATCACTATATCCGTCTCGCCTCTCTTTGCCCGCATATACTGATCGTAACGCTCTCCGTGCGAAAGCTTCGAATTCATGACGGATATGCGGTCTCCGAAGCGCATGTAGAAACGCTTTACGGTCTGGTATGTAAGCGCGATCTCCGGGATCAGCATGATGACCTGCCGTCCGCTTGCGATCACGTGCTCTATTATATCAAGATATATCTCTGTTTTTCCGCTTCCGGTGACTCCGTGGATCAGATAATCGCGTCTTTTCCCGGCGTCGATATCTGCTTTCACTTCATCCGCTATGGCCTGCTGTGCGGGATTCAGCGTGTTTTTCACAAATCCCGTACGATCAATGTCCGAAAACGGATTGCGGTAAACAACCTCGGATCTGATCCTGATCACGCCATCGGACTCGAATTTCGAAATGACCGAAGACGCGATATTCAGCTTCGATGTGGTCAGAGAATAATCAAGCTTTCCTGCTTCGATCAGTTCCCTTAAGAAACGCTCTTTCGCGGTATAATGCCTTCTAACTGCCTCACCGAGAAGTGAAACCAGCTCCTCCTTTGACGCCAGGGGTTCGATCGTACGAACCTCGAGCTGCTTTATTTTCTTTGAAGAAGGAATAACTGTCTTCAGTGCCTGGTTCATGGTCCCGCCGAAGCGGTCCTTGATCCACCAGGCCAGGCTTATCATGCGTCCGTCCACCGGATTGATCTTCGCCGCGATTCCCGTGATCGGCTTTATCCTCGCAGGATCTATCTGCGGCTTTTCCGAAAGGTCGATCACATATCCGTTGATCGTGCGGTTTCCGAAAGGAATGACCACGGGGCATCCGGGCTTTATCTTCTCCGCGAGATGTTCCGGAACCAGGTATTGATAGGGCTTGTCGACATTCTCCGACGATATGTTGACTATAACATCAGCGTACAAACTGCCCCTCCTTACAACTTAAACATAGCCTCTCTCGGCCATGATCCGCTCGACTGCCTCAGCCACGAGTTCTCTCTCGTCCATATGGTATCTGACGCCCTCGATCTCCTGATAATCCTCCTGACCCTTTCCGGCAAGAATGATCATATCTCCGTCATGAGCGTCCCTGATAACCGTATAAATGGCCTCTTTGCGGTCCGGGATCACTATATATTCACCGTCGGCCCTCTTTACGCCGACCAGAATGTCGTTAATGATATCAAGAGGCTTCTCGAATCTCGGATTGTCCGAAGTAACAACGGTAAGGTCCGAAAGTCTCGACGAAACCTCTCCCATCTCGAAACGTCTCTCTTTGTCCCTGTTGCCTCCGCAGCCGAATAAACATACGAGCCTTCCGGGCTTATGCTCGCGAAGAGTTGAGAGCAGGCTCTTGAGCGCCATTGAGTTATGCGCGTAATCGATCATTATCGCGAATCTGTCGCTGATCTTGAGCGTTTCGAGCCTTCCCCTGACCTTGGTCTCATAGAGCGCTTCCGAAGCCTTTTTATAAAGATCTTTAAGTACATCTGCGCTGCCGTCAGCATCTTTTTTCAGTATCCCGCTGCATACGGCAAAAGCTCCAAGCGAATTGTTCACATTGAATCTTCCGGGCGTAGATAGCGTGATCTTAAGTCTTTCTCCTCCGAATACCGCATCATACGCGATGCCGATATCTCCGCCGCTTCCGATCAGTTCGATGTTCTCCGCGCGGAAATCGTTATTCTCGCCGTAACCGAACGAGATCACCTTATCGCATGCAGGGAGGTCTGACGCCGGGAAATCAGCGGGCGCGGGCTCCTTGCAGCGTACGACCGCGTCAAAATGAGGGTCGTCGCCGTTGCCGAGAGCTGTCCTGCACTGCCTGAAGAGCAGGCTCTTGCAGTAAGCATATTCCTCAAAGCTCGCATGCTCGTTGGGGCCGATATGGTCGGACTCAAGATTCGTAAAGAGCGCGTAATCGTACATGATGCCGGCCACGCGGTTCTGCTTCATCGCCTGGGAGCTGACCTCCATAACGAGACTGTCGCAGCCTTCGTCGACCATTTGTGCGAGATACATCTGCACGGTATAAGGGTCGGGAGTCGTGTTGTGAGTCTGGTATACCTTATCTCCTATTCCTACGCCGATGGTGCCCATAATCCCTGTTTTATGCCCGCATTTCTGCAGGATATTGCGGATCATGTATGCGCTCGTCGACTTGCCCTTCGTGCCGGTCAGAGCGATCGTGGTAAGCTTGCGGGCGGGATAGTCAAACCATGCCGCGGCGAGCAGAGACATCGCGATCCTCGTATCGTCCACCTTTATGACCGCAGCGCTGCAGGCCGCCTCAACCTCGCGCTCGACAACGATCACCGCAGCGCCGTTCTTCGCGATATCCGCGACTGCGTCATGCGAATCGAAATTCGCTCCCCTGATGCACACGAACAGGCAGCCGTCCGAGACCTTTCTCGTATCGTTAACGACCGCAGTGATCTCTTTGTCGAGTACCCCTTCGGTCTTATTTACAAATTCATATTTAAGCTCTGCAAGCAGCTGCTCACATTTCATAGCCCCATCTCCCCCTGTTTCAAGTAAAGCGGTCCCATCATCTCATCGGAGTGACGGGGCCGCGAAAATTTAAGATATTTTAGTATTAAAGACGTCTGTAAAGGTCCTCATACTGGCGCGCCGAATTGTTCCATGAGAAATCCTGCGCCATAGCTCTGTCGATCAGCTTGTTCCATTCGCGCCTGCGGTCGTAGAAAATGTGCTTCGCGTAATTGATAGTCGCAAGCATCTCATGCGCGTTGTAGTTCGAGAAGCTGAAGCCTGTTCCGGTATTGCCGTATTCGTCGTACGGATAAACGGTATCCTTCAGGCCGCCCGTCTCACGAACGATAGGAAGCGTTCCGTAACGGAGGCTCATCAGCTGGCTCAGTCCGCAGGGCTCAAACAGCGAAGGCATCAGGTACGCGTCGCAGCCTGCATAAAGCTTGTGCGCGCGGTCGTTCGAGTAGTAGATGTTCGCCGAAACCCTGTCGGGATACTTCCATGCGAAATGTCTGAACAGATTCTCGTATTTTGCCTCTCCGGTTCCGAGTACGACAAGCTGCGTATCCTCGGTGCATATCTGCTCGATAACGCAGTCCACGAGGTCTAGTCCCTTCTGGTCGGTAAGTCTTGAGCAGATACCGATCATGAACTTCCTGTCGTCCACGGTAAGTCCGAGCTCGCGCTGGAACTCACGCTTGTTCTTAACCTTTTCCTTACGGAAATTCATCGCCGAATACTGCTTGAAAATATAAGGATCCGTTTCGGGATTGTATTCATCATAGTCGAGACCGTTAACGATACCGCAGAGGCTGTTCGCCCTCGCGTTCATCAGTCCGTCAAGTCCCTCTCCGTAGAAGGAATTCTTTATCTCCTCAGCATAGGTCTTGCTGACCGTCGTAACATAGTCCGCATAAACGATTCCGGCTTTCAGGTAGTTCGCGTCGCCGTAAGCTTCTATCTTGTCCGATGTGAAATAGTATTCGGAAAGACCGGTGATATCCATGACCTGCTTTTTGTTCCAAATGCCCTGGAATTTCAGGTTATGGATGGTCATGATAGTCTTGATGCCCCAGTAGAATTCATTCGCCTGGAAGGTATCGTGCAGATATACGGGAACGAGTCCGGTCTGCCAGTCGTTGCAGTGGATGATGTCCGGCCTGAACGGAATGATCGGGAGCGCCGAAAGTGCTGCACGGCAGAAGAACGCGAATTTCTCGACATCCTCGTAGATCTGTCCGTAGGGTGCATAGCCCTGGAAATAGAATTCATTGTCAATGAAATAGAACTTCACGCCCTGATATTCCATCTCAAGGATGCCTACATACTGCTGGCGCCATGCAAGCTCCATATAGAAATGGTTCACATATTTCATCTGGGACTTAAACTCGTCCTTGATACAGGCATACTTCGGGATAATGACTCTTACGTCGAATTCTTCCTTGTTCAGATACTTCGGCAGAGAGCCTATAACGTCCGCAAGACCGCCCGTCTTAATGAAAGGTACGCACTCAGATGCGATAAACAAAATATTCTTCATATTCTCTCCGGCTGTAATAATTGTAAATTAACGGTTTTTGCCGCTTCTGATCTCTTTTTTGCGCGAAGCTGCGTCATTTTTGATATCTGCCGCAGCTTCAAGGACACTTTCGGAAGGATTCTCTCCTCCCAGTATCCGACCGAGCTCATTTAGTATACCCGACTCGTCGAGTATGTCAACACTGACTTTGGTCGCATTGTCGAGAGCCGTCTTCGTAACGCAGAAATGCGAATCTGCCATAGCCGCGATCTGCGGAAGATGCGTGATACAGATGACCTGATGCTCCTCTGCTATGGCGCAGAGCTTATCCGCCACCTTCTGCGCCGTGATGCCGCTGATACCGGTATCGATCTCGTCAAATATCAGCGTCCCGATCGTCTCGCGCCTTGCGAAAACGGATTTTACCGCAAGCATTATACGGCTCATCTCGCCGCCCGAAGCCACCTTGCTGAGGCTCTTTAATTCCTCTCCCGGATTCAGCGAGATTAGGAACTCGGCACGGTCCAGACCGTCCGCATGCAGTTCCTCCCTCTCGGAAAAACCGATCTCAAAGCTGACCTTATTGAAGTTGAGCTCGGCAAGTGCGTCGCAGATCTGGTCCTTCAGTACTGCGGCAGTGTCCTTCCTGAGCTTCGAAAGCTCAAGGCTGTGCTGCCTGCACTTCGCTCCCGCGGTCTCGAGATCCTTCTCCAGCCGCCCTACATACGATTCGAACTCCGAAAGCTTCTCGAGCCTCTCTTTGTTCGCCTCACAAAAAGCATATATCTCTTCGACCGAATTCCCGAACTTGAGCTTAAGTCTCGATATCAGGTCGAGTCGTTCGTCGACCTCGTTCAGCCGTTCCGTGCTCTCGGGCATGGAGCCGAGATAATCTTCCATTTCGCGGTAAATGTCGCTTACCCGCGAATCAATATCGCTGAGCTCGTCGAGGTAACCCCCGAGATTCTCATCCAGCTCTCCGACCCTTCCGAGAGCCTTTATCGCGGCCGAGAGCATATCGCTCACGCCGTCGTCGTTATACAAATATCCGCAGGCGCTGCCGAGAGCCTCGGTGATCAGTCCGGCATTCGCCAGGACCTTTCTCTCCGCTTTCAGGTTCTCTTCTTCGCCTTCCTTCAGCTCCGCACGCTCGATCTCGTCGATCTCCGCCCTGAGCCTGTCTATCTCGCGCGCACGAAGTGCCGGATCGTTCTCGAGCCCGTCCAGCTCGTCCCGTATCCTGCTGTACTCACCGTATTCTTCGGCGATCAGGTCCTTCAGCCTTACCGCTTCGGTCCCGAGCATCCTGTCGATGATCTCGAGATGCTTCGCCGTATCAGTGAGACTCTGGTGTTCATTCTGACCGTAAATGTCGATCAGTTCAGCCGTAATACTCCTCGCGGCCGCGGCGTTCATCGTCTCCCCGTTGATCCTTACGATGCTTTTTCCGTTCGTCATAAGCTTGCGGGAAATGACGATCTCGTCGTCCGAAACATCTATCCCGAGCTCTTCCGCAGCGGCGGCAGCCCTCTGTCCGATCCCGGTAAACGTCAGCTCCGCGAGGGCAAATTCGCAGCCCGAACGTATCACATCCCGGGAGGTTCTCGCGCCCAAAGCCAGGTTAACGGCACCGAGGAGAATAGACTTGCCGGCACCGGTCTCTCCGGTCAGGACGTTCAGGTTCCCCGCCAGTCCGATATCCGTCTCATCGATCAGCGCAAAATTCTTTACATGTACATTTGAAAGCATATGTCCTCCTGTACTCTCTCCGAAAGAATTTTACCATAATCCGTGTTTTTAAACAAGGAATTATCTGATGAACACGATCCTGTTGATGCTGCAGAGATTCCTGCCGACAAAATTGCCCTTTATCCAGCTTGTACGCCCGTGTTTTATTACGAAATAAACCGCATGAACGCCCGTAATGGGTCTTAACTTTATCTTCGTTACTCCGTCATTCTGAAGTATCTTTCCGCAGCCGATCTCCTCACCGTTTTCGCTGTCGAGATGTACATGTATCTCGCCTGTCTGTCCGACGCCGAAGGTCTCGAGGCAGACCGAAACGGTGCTGTCAGAATAGTCGGCGCCGAAATCAAAATATTTGAAGCCGATCACCGCGCCGTCGCAGATATTGACGATCGGGCGGTTAAAGATATCCCTCTCGGTGATGTAGCAGCCGCCCTTTAATATGCAAGCCTGCTCGGGCTGTATCTCACGGAAAGGATTGAGCGCTTTCTCAAAGCCGACGCTTGTCATCTCTGCGATCGAGAAGGTTCCGTCCGCGTTCAGGTTCAGGCGGTCCGCGCAGCCCTTGCGCGACATGATCGTATTATTTGTCATCTTGTGGTAGAAAACGTACCACTGCCCGTTGACATTTGCCACAGAGCCGTGATCGTTTCCGCCCGGATAATCGACTCCGCTGTCCACGAGATATCCGCGGTATTCGAACGGTCCGTAAGGATTGTCCGATGTGGCGTACGCAAGCCTCGAGCAATGTCTCGGAGAATAGATCAGGTAATAGGTACCGTTTATCTTTCTCGGCGAACATGCTTCAAAGAACTCGTGAGGCGCGCCCTTCTTCAGGATGTCCTTTCGGTAGCTGCCCGGAATGACCGTATGCATATCCGAAGGATCGAGCTCAAACATGTATGAATGCAGATAACCGCAGTAAACATAGACTCTTCCGTCATCGTCCACGAGCACGCCCGGATCGATCATGATCGGATGTTCAAGATCTCGAATCGCGATCTCGAGATTGGTACCGGATTCTTCGGGCTTTCCCTGATCGTCGAGCTTCGTATCGATCGCATCGATATTCTCCACGTACTTTTCGGGATGAGCTTTGAGCTCGGCAAGAGCAGCCGATGCGTCATATTTGCCCAGCGTCTTAAAAGGTCCCTCGGGTCGGTCGCTCACCGCGATCGCTCCCACGGAGCCTACTATATAGGCGAAAAGATAGTATTTGCCGTCCTTTTCCACCACATCGGGCGCAAAAAGGGATTTGTCGGTCCAGTCGGTGTCCGCCGCATGATCGGCGTCGGCTCTCGTATGGAAGCAGTCAGCGTGGCAGGTCCAGTTCGCAGGATCGTCAACAGGCGCTGACCATACCTTCAGTCTGAAGTCGCAGAAATCCTCGCTGTTTGGCTTGTCATGCGATCCGTAAATATAGACTCTGTCCCCGAAAACGCGGGGTTCTCCGTCCGGAATGTATTCCCAACCGGGTAAATAAGGGTTTGCCATAAATCCTCCGTTCCGTGCCGAAGGCACATTTTATTCTTTTTTAATTCCCCGATCTGTGAAGCACGGTCGTGATAAGCATTTCGCCGTCTTCACATGAAGCGAATATCTCGCCGCCCATCTTTTGCATGAGCTTCTTCGCGATATAGAGACCGAGGCCGCTGCCGGGCTTGTTCCCGACATTCGAACCTCTGTAAAAGCTGTCGAAAATATACTCAGCCTCGTTCGGATCGAGCGTACAGCCGCTGTTCGAAACAGTTATCAGCTTCGCATCCTCCTCATCGGCAACCTTAATGCCGATCCGCTCTCCGTCGCCGTATTTTATGGCGTTCTCGAGCACGTTCTGGAGCACCTCGATAAATCTTTCTTTATCTCCCAAAACAATAATATCCGAATACTTTTCGATTGTAAACTCCGTGCCCAAAACCCGGAGTTTATCCGTGTAATAATCCCATACCGCATCGAGCGCCCCGGACAGATAAAACTCTCCGTTGTCCACGGTCAGATTCACGAAATCATCGCCGGCCGCCGAAATGATGCCGGCTACATAATTCTCTATCCTGCAGGCGTTCTCGTCGATCTTTCCGGCTATGTCCGTCAGTTTCTCCTCATCCCGGTAAAGACCTTTTTTCAGTGCCGCGGAATATAGCCTTATTGCAGCGACCGGCGTCCTCATGTCATGGGAAAGCGAGAGCAGAAAGACATTCTTCTCCTTTTCAAGCTCAAGATTCCTCTTTTTCTCATCCTCGAGCTTTTCACGCAGCATATCAAGTCCCCACAGGAATCCGCCGAAATTACGGCTCCGTTCTTCGCCGATGGGTATCGTAAGATTGCCCTTCGCAAGCTCCTTGGGGTACTGCGATATTCTGTTGAAGGTTCTGATATATGCAAAGAAAATATAGATAAATACGGCGATATCGGCCAGAAGCATCACCACCGCGGCGATGATGACCGTTTTGAAGAGAGTCTTTCTCTCGCCGGAAATGTCGACGGAATACTCGATCCTCCAGAGTTGTCCGTCTATGTCGCAGATATGATAATGTTCGCCGGAATCGTAGAAAGAACCGGCGTTGTCGGCCGTGAGCGGATATACTCCGGTCAGTGTCCCATATTTGGAAAGATCGATACGAAAGTCCGCTTCCCCCGCATGCGCGCGCAGTTCGTTCTCCGCCCTGCTCAGCTCCACTTTGTACATTGCGATACTGTCACCGCTGTTTTTGCGCGCAAAAAATACTGCCGTTCCCATTACAAGGAGCAGTATCACAAAAAGCGTTATACACATCCTGAGATATCTCTTCAGGATAAGATTGTCCGTTTCGGGATTATTCGTATCTGTACCCCTTTCCCCAGACGGTTATGATCTTTCGAGGCTTCTTCGGGTCCTCCTCAAGCTTGTCACGAAGCCGGCTGATATGTACTGTGAGCGTCTGTTCCTCGGATTCCGAATCCGATCCCCAGACGGTATTGAAAAGATAATGCTTCAGCAGCGTCTGTCCCTTATTCTCCATTAGGAGCCTGAGCAGCTCGAATTCCTTCGCGGTGGCCTCCACGGCCCGGCCGTTTTTGTATATCGTCTCATGCGCGACATCGAGCCTTATATCGCCGTCGGTCAGTTCGTCCACCGCAAGGCGTCTCTTGAAGATTCCTTTTATCTTTGCAATAAGTATATCAATATCATAGGGCTTTTCAATATAGTCGTCGGCGCCCGAAACTATGGCGTTCAGCTTGTCATCCCTGCCGAGCTTCGCGCTCACCATGATAACCGGCGTGTTTGAGTTCTCGCGCACTTTGTCGAGAATGTGCATGCCGCTCGCGCCCGGAAGCATGATATCGAGCACCAGCAGCCTCGCGCCGTATTTCTCATACAAAGACAGGGCTTTGTCACCGTCACCCGCAGAGGAGACGGTGTAGCCCTCGTTTCGCAAAAAATCAACCAGTATTTCCCTGAGTTCGGTATTGTCTTCAACTACAAGTATATCTGTCATACCAAAGAATTACCATCCCATCTCCATGAGCCAGTTGTTGAGCTGTCTTTCCCTGTCCCTCAAGGTCTCGGATCTCTCAAAGCGTCCGAGCTTGTACTCGCCGCGGATATTGCCGTCGACGATATAAAGGACTCTTCCGCACTTGGCCGCTACTTTCGCGTCGTGTGTTACCAGCATCACGGTCGTGCCTTCGTTGTTGAGCTTGACCATTTCCTCCATTACTTCGTCGGATGAAGTACGGTTCAACGCACCCGTGGGTTCGTCCGCAAAAATGACCTTCGGATCGTTGATCATGCTCCTGCAGATGCAGGCGCGCTGCAGCTGACCGCCCGATACCTCATTGATATCGTTGTCGGCGGTCTCCCCGATGCCGAGCTTCTTCATGAGGGCCCTGCCCTTTTTCTCGACCGCGCTCCTGTTGCCTTTGTTCCTCTTCGACTTAACTGCCGGTAATATTATATTATCAAGGATCGTCAGATTTTTCATCATATACATTTGCTGAAAAATAAATCCCATGTCTTCAAGCCTTACATCGGCCATTTCGTTGTCGCTTAAGGACTCGAGTTCCTTTCCGCAGAAGGTCACATTGCCGGCGGTCATCTTATCCATGCCCGATACGGTGTAAAGCAGCGTTGATTTGCCCGAACCGGAAGGTCCCATGATCGCTACCATCTCGCCTTCCTCCACGGAAAAGTTCACGTTTCTGAGTACATTGTTCTGTTTTTTATTTACCACGTAGGTCTTGCAAAGATCCTTAACGTCAATTACTTTATTCATTCTTTTTTCCTCCGTGCTTTATTCGATGTTGCCCATGGCGTCGGCGCGTACCGACTTAATGTAAAGAGATGTGAGCAGAGCCGATACGATAACAACTCCGGCAACCGCAAGCGGATAGATCGCGAAGATCTCCAAAGGTCTGATCTCGTATTCAAAGCCCGACTGCGCTCCCATTATCGCGAATACCCTGTCGCTGATAAGTCTGGTAAGCGGAACCGTCAGTACCGAAGCGATACACGTGCAGATAACGGTCAGCACAACAAATCTCAGCGTATGCTGCGCGCAGATCGAGCGCGTCTTAAAGCCTATCGCCTTCATAAGAGCGATCTCGGGCGTTTCCTTGCTTATAAACGATCTTTCCATCAGCACGGTCACGAGCGCCGCAATGATAAGCGCGATCAGCAGGACCAGATCCTTTGCGTCGCTCATCGTCTGCGCCGAGCCGGTCGACATATTTACAAAATCCGCAGCGTTATAGATCTTGTCGGTATCGAAGATATCCTTCATCCTTCCGATCCTTGCGTCAATCTCTTCGGCGTCGGGATCATCGTCAAAATCGATCTGGAACGCCATCGCCGACGACGCATCGTTCACATTGACATCCACCGCCTCGTGCAGTCTTCCGATCTTGCCGACCTGGTTAAAGGACGACATTGTGGCCGTGATGATGAACTCTCTCTTCTCACCGTTTATCTCTATTAATACCCTGTCGCCGATCCGGGCTCCTAGTTCATCGATTATCTGGGGCGTAAATGCGATCTCATTCGCGTACATGGGCGCCGAACCTGTTATGTACTTGTACTCGGATGCTTGGGTATCCTTGCATTGCTGCATGATGACGTTCATCTTTTCATTCCCGAATTCCACCGGAAGGGTGTACATCAGCTCGACATGGACTTTTCCGGGCATCCCGTTGTCCTTAAGTTCCTTCTCGATGTCTTCGATGATATGGTCGAGTATATCGGGGTCGTCCGAGCCCATCGTCTCCATGATCTTTTCTGTGGAATTGTAATAAGCGTCGCTCTCGGTCGTGCCGAATAAAAAGATCAGTTTTTCGCTCATAAGGGTGTTCGACGTATTCGCAAGCATCGTAACGAGCAGGATGCACATCGTGAAAGTAACGACCATGCTGACGTACTGGCGGGGCTTGCTCAGGACATCGTTGAGAGCCAGGAAGAGATTCTCCGGAAGCCTGCTCTTTGAAAGCTTCAGCACCGACTTCTTCTTAAATCTCTCGCCCGTTTCACCGTTTCTTACCGCATCCACGGGAGAAAGCTTCTTGATACCCTTAGTGCAGGAATAACAGAAAGCCACGATGACGGCTACCACAGCCGCCGCGCTTATCAGGCCGATCAGCTCATAGTTATCGTTTCCGAGCAAAATTCTCCTTGAAACGCTCTCGAGAAGAAGTTTCGCGAAAGGTATGCTGCACGCATAGCCTATCACAGCGCCGACACATGCTATGCAAAGGTATTTGATCAGATAAAGCCCTCTGATCGAGGAGTTCCTCAGTCCTACAGCCTTCATCACGCCGATCTCCCGGAAATCCTCATTTAGTGTAAACTTGATCGTAAACGAAAGCATCGCGAAGGAAATGAGGATCAGGCATATTCCCACAACCATCATGAGTACAGCTGTAAGCATGTCGAGAAGATATGTGATCTTGATGGTCGATATACTCTCGCCGAACAGCGCGTTTTTAACTGCCGTGAGTTCCTTTTTCAAAGCCTTGCCGTCGTCCGTGTTAATGTAATAAGCACAGCCGCAGCTCGCGCTCCTTATCGTTTCGTCGCTCAGATAATAATCATAGTCCACGTCGTTCATGAGCATTCTCGGATTGCCGAGGAAAGGCGATCCGAAAAGCGCATCCTTAACATATCCGTCAACGATGAATTCGCGCGATCTTCCGCTTAATTCCAGAGTAATGACATCGCCGGGATGCACCTTCTCCGGATCGTTTAAGAGTCCGCCCAGATAAACATGACCGGGGCTGATTTCCGTTATCTCTTCGTTCTCACCGGAAAAATAAGTAAGTCTGGCGCCGCTCACCGAAGTCACGATACCCGGATTTTCAAAGTCCACATAGACCTTGCCGTCCTTCTTGAGATTCTTTGCGTTGTAGAAAAACAGATCTTCACGCTGATAGCTTGTGACCGACACGGAATTCCTGACGATATCCTCCGTAGGATTGGCGCCGTCCGAATTCATGGTCAGCGTAATAAAATCAGGCATGCCGGCTTTGTCAAAGAAATAATCGATCCCGCCGTATACGGAAACCATATTGTTTATGCTCGCAGATGCGAATGTTGCGGAAAGAATGACGAAAAGCAGCAATATTACGTTCATTACCCTTTTTCTCTTCAGATCTTTCCCCAGAATCCTGAAAAACAATTGTGTGCCCTCTCTTTCTTAATTCGTTGTACACACTATATTACCGAAATTATTAAACAATCCTTAAATACGCAAAAAGGGCGGAAATTCCGCCCTTGCAGTCATTATTTGAAATTGTATCCGTATATCTTTTCAGCTATTTCAGCGGTTCCGAAATCGACGATCACCCAGCCCGAAAGCTCGGGAGAATCATCCGACATAAGCTTCGCGTTCAGCTTCTTTGCCGTATAGAAGGGATGTCCGTAGGCTACGTCACCGGTCGTCGAAAGGAAATTGACCTGGAGCTCGCGTCTTCCCTTTTCGCCCTGCACGGACTGTAATCCGCTCAGGAAAGCGGTCCATTTGTCATCAACGCTGTACTTGAAGCGGTCCTGCATCGTGAGCCGGTAAGGGCCATTCCTGATCGACTCGGCTGCCGGATGGGTGTCCTCTCTGTTGTCCTGTTCCTTCCAGATATAACTGATGCCCGACGCGGTCTTAAGATTCAGTGCATCCGAATATCTGCGCATCAGGACCAGCTTGCCGCGTGCCTGTCCGACCGTCGGAAGATTATCCGTAAGCAGCCAGTATTTTGGGTTCGCGTCAATATAAGTCTTTACCAGCGCCTCAAAATCGGAAATACTCTCATCTCCGTGGTCCTGCTTAATCGCGAATACGATGAACTCGGTCGGATGCTCGTCAAGGAACGCATAGCATTCGTCAAGGACCGAACCCAGCATAAGGTCGCCCGACCAGGGCATCAGACCGTTCCTGCACTTTGACACGCCGTGTACGAGACGCAGTCCGTCATCCACGGCGTCCAGCCTGATATCGAGGTATCTGAAACCCTTCTGAAGCTGCCATGAAATACTGAAGCCCTGACATCTCGAGAAGAAAGGCAGCGCTGCGTAATAACTCGCGCTGTTGTGAGTACCCGGGAGGACCACGTCGCTGATGTATTTCTCGTTATCGAGCTTTTTCATCCACTCCTGCGATCCCGCGACCGGAGCCTTGTCCGTTTTTTCAAAAAGGGGTATCACCGTCAGAATGATCGCAGCCGCAAGAACGACAGCGATCAGTCCTGCGGGAATACCCACTATAAGCCTGATATTTTGCTTCGTCAAATTATTCATCCCAGTTATGATATACGTTCTGAACGTCATCATCCTCATCGAGGAGATCGAGTGTACGTGTGATCATCTTGATATCGTTCTCATCCTTGAGTTCTACCCATGTCTGGGGGATCATCGTAACTTCAGCCTCGAGCATGGGGATATTCTGAGCCTCGAGAGCCTCGCGTACGGTCTCGAAATCATCGGGAGCGGTAATGATCTCGTACGAATCCTCTTCGTCTGCGAAATCCTCTGCGCCTGCGTCGAGAGCCATCATCATGAGCTCGTCGGGATCCGCCTCATACTCTTCCTTATCGATGATAATGCGGCCCTTCTCGTCGAACATATAGCTTACGCAGCCCTGTGTTCCTACATTGCCATTGCCCTTTGTGAACGCGTTGCGCACGTTGGCCGCGGTACGGTTCTTATTGTCGGTAAGCGCAACAACGATGATTGCTGTTCCGCTCGGACCGTAGCCCTCGTAAACAACCTTCTCGTAGTTTACCGAACCTACATCGCCTGCAGCCTTCTTGATGCTGCGCTCGATGGTGTCGTTGGTCATATTGTTGGCCTTAGCCTTTGCAACAACTGCCTTAAGCCTGCTGTTATTGTTGACATCGGGTCCGCCTTCCTTAACAGCAACCGCGATCTCACGGCCGAGCTGGGTAAATATACGACCCTTTGCTGCGTCGTTCTTTTCTTTCTTGTGTTTGATGTTCGCAAATTTCGAATGTCCTGACATAAAAAATTCATCCTCCTAAAAAATACACATCATTTTATCATTATAACGCCGCCAAATCAAGTGGCAGATGCAGGGAAAGCTCAGCTCCTGTTGTCGGCAATGATCCTTCTCAGTCTTGCGATCACATGCTCTGTATCCTCAACCGTCTTCACAGCGCACATAATGGTGTCGTCGCCCGCGATCGAACCCACGATGCCCTCAAGTCTTAATGAGTCAAGCGCTGCGGCTACGGCCATTGCCATACCCGAAACGGTCTTGATCACAAGAATATTCTGCGCCATATCCATCGATACGAGGCCGTCGCAGAGTACACGGATATACTTATCCGAGCTCTGTGCGCTGCCCTCGTTCTTTATCAGCGCATATTTCTGTCTGCCGCTTTCGATCGTAACCTTGGTAAGACCGATCTCGCGGATATCGCGTGAGATCGTGGCCTGGGTAACCTTAAAGCCCGCCGCGTTCAGCTTAGCCGCGAGATCCTCCTGGGTCTCGATGTCGTTCTTCTCTATCAGTTCAATGATCTTGCTTTGTCTTCCGCTCTTCATTACCTCTCTCCGTTTCCTTATTACGCATGTGGCCCCTTGGCCGCCCCTTTTGTTTATAGTTTTCGCTTACTTATTTCTGCTCTCCGAGCTTCATGTACAGAAGCCTGAAGAAATCCTTGTCTTTGAATCTTACAAGCTTCACCCTGCGCGACGAGCATTTAATAAATACCCTGTCTCCGTGATAAAGCCTGACCGCTTCCAGTCCGTCGATAGACAGGACCGCATACGCCTCTGTCTTTAATCTGGACAGATCGAGCTTCAGGTCTATCCTGTCCGATGCCGAAACCACAACGCTCCTCATGCTCAGCGAATGCGGGCAGATAGGCGTGATGACCATCAGCTGCGCCTCGGGAGTGACTATCGGTCCTCCGGCAGAGAGGTTGTAGCCCGTAGATCCTGTCGGCGTGGAAATGATTACTCCGTCGCCGAAATAAGTGCTGACGATCGACTTGTTGACCGTCACATCCGTCGTGATCATGCCCGAATATCCCATTCGGTTGACAACAACATCGTTCAGGGCCACAAATTCATAGCGCTCCGCAGTGTGACGCTTTTTGGCTTTGCCCTCCGCGCTTGCATAATATGCGTCTCCGCGCTCGACTCCGGCCTCGATCATCTCTCTGTTCTCGAGTTCGAATTCGTCTTTTACAAGGGCTTCGAGAGCTTTATCGATCTCATTCTTCTCGACCGATGAAAGGAAGCCGAGATGTCCGAGATTAATGCCGACCACGGTCACGCTCTTCTTTTTTACCGCGCGTACCGCGTCGATTATGGTCCCGTCGCCGCCCAGCACAACCAGACATTCGTATTTATCGTCAATATCCGTCGTGACCGTGGCTCCGAGTTCCTCCAGCTTCCTGCGCACCTTGTCGGTGTACTTAAGTCTGGCGTCCTTTATCTTGTTCGTTACTATGCAGAAGCTTTTCATATTGAGTTATGTGCCTCCGACACCGTAGTCTTTATCAAACCGAGGATTTCCTCAGGAATGGATGGCGTAACTGCCTCTCCTGTGCTTCCGGTATCCTCTTCATTCTCTGTCTGAGCTTCAACCGGGCTGCTGCAGGTCTTTCTCATATATGCGAGATACTCGATATTGCCTTCGGGCCCCCTGATCGGTGAAAAATCAAGGTCTATCAGTTCAAAACCGAGGTAAAGCGCATACGAGAGAACATTTTCGCATACCTGCTCATGTACTTTCGGGTCCCTGACCACGCCTTTTTTGCCGACCTGCTCGCGCCCCGCCTCAAACTGGGGCTTGATGAGACACACGATCTCCGCGCCGTCCTTCATGAGGTTTCTGACAGGTTCGAGCACCTTGGTGAGGGAAATGAAAGCCACATCGATCGATACAAAATCCACCTGCTCGCCGATATCTTCGGGCGTCACATAGCGAATGTTCGTCTGCTCCATCGAGACTACACGCTCGTCCGAGCGCAGCTTCCACGCCAGCTGATTGGTCCCAACATCCACGGCAAATACCTTCACGGCGCCGTTTTGAAGCATGCAATCGGTGAAGCCTCCGGTGGAGGAACCGACGTCCATGCACACGCAGCCCGTAAGGTCGATCCCGTGCTTTTCCACCGCCTTCTCGAGCTTGTAGCCTCCGCGGCTCACGTACTTCATCTGCACGCCTTTCAGCTCGATCTCGCAGGTGTCGGGGAACATCGCGCCGGCCTTGTCCTCACGCTGTCCGTTGACGAACACATTGCCGGTCATGATGATCGCCTTGGCCTTCTCTCTCGAGTCGGCCAGGCGCCTGTTTACAAGTAAAACATCAAGTCGTTCTTTCATAGCAGATGGATTTTTGTTCACAAAAATCCATCGAAAAACAGTTCTGAAAAAGTGAAAATGCTTCAATTCACTTTTTCATGTTTTGAGACGCCGCAGGCGTCTGCGGTCTTGCAGAGGTTTTTTCGATGCAAGACTACCGCTTATTTTATCTGCTCACTCACAGCCCCTGCCACAGCCGCGATCAGCTCGTCGATCTTAGATGCGTCCTTTCCGCCGGCCTGAGCCATATTGGGACGTCCTCCGCCGCCGCCCTGTACGATAGGCGCAAGCTTTTTGATGAGGTTGCCCGCATGAGCGCCCTTCGCCATAGCGTCGTCTGTAGCCTTTGCCACGAGATTTGCCTTGCCGTCGCTGTCGGATGCAAGTACCAGGATTCCTCCGCCGAGCTTCTCGGCCAGGCCGTCAGCCAGGTCTCTCAAAGCGTTC